>Ga0182024_10026936_pt1 | contig 10079 bp, 9 predicted proteins | sample P32metaG_FD_120480 | JGI IMG/M metagenome (GOLD analysis project Ga0182024, IMG submission 120480) | Permafrost microbial communities from Stordalen Mire, Sweden - P3-2 metaG (Illumina Assembly) | ecosystem: Environmental > Terrestrial > Soil > Wetlands > Permafrost | place: Sweden: Stordalen...
AACAAGGCCATCGAACTCGATCCCCTGAATGGCTACGCCTGGGCCAACGTCGGCCTGTTCCTCACCGAAAACCGCGACTATCCAGCCGCGCGCCGGGCCCTCGAACGCGCGCTCGCCATCAGCCCCACCGCCGATGCCTTTCACTTCGCGCTGGGACAACTGCACCTGCTGCAAGGCCGGCTCACCGAAGCGCAGGCCGAGTTTCAGAAACTCGGCGGCGAGGGCGTGCGCCGCATGGGCGAAGCCATGATCGAATTCGCCGCCGGCCATGACAAACAATCCCAGCAGACCCTGAAAGACCTGATCGCCAAACACGCCAACGACATGGCCTACCAGGTCGGCGATGTCTACGCCTGGCGCGGCGAGCAAGACAAAGCCTTCGAATGGCTGGAGCGCGCCTACACGCAGCGCGACAGCGGCTTGAACGGCATCGCCTATGATCCGCTGCTCGCCGGCCTGCAAAGCAATCCGCGCTACGGCGCGCTGCTCAAGAAGCTCGATCTGGCGGACTGAGCCGGCAGCTCGGCGCGCAAGCGCGGCCAACTTAACGTGGGCGCCGCAGCATCATCAGAATCTCAATTAGATTTGCCATGTCTGTGTCGGGGGTTTGGGCACCGATTGCCGCAAGCTCAGTTTTTAGCCTCCGAGCATTTCCGACAGCGCGTTCTAGACCGACGCGGACTTTGGGGAATATCAGCCGGTCCGACTTGTCGTAGTCGGTCAAATGACGCTCTAAAATATCCATGACTGAAGCTGCAGTAGGAAATGGCCGTGCGGCATATTCGAAATGCAGGAGCAACCAGAACTCAAAGCATGGTCGGCTCGCGATCGATCTGGAAACGCCGCCGGGCCTTCTGTACGAGCTGTATGGCGCTCGTCTCACCGTCGCCAGGAATCAGTATCACGTTTGCCTGATTGATGCCGTGCATCTCACAGAACCCGCGTATGTAATTTGGCTCGGTCTGCCTGCCCTCGCAGACGATAAGGATTGCGGGCAAGCCCGCGCGCGTGGCTTTCTTGCGGGCTAGGTTCCTACCTCTCCGCAGTGACTGTCGGTGCTTCGGTTGGTTGTCACGCACCTTGTCGTACTAGTGGCGTAGCGACGAGATAAAGGGTACGCCGCCATACCGTCCGCGAAGGTATCCACGCTCAAGCGCCTCGTTCTTTCGCGGACTGAAATCGGTCAACGGCACTAGAGCGCTTGCCTGCTTCTCATCTTTATCGACGAACCAAAACTGGTCGCGACGCAGGACATCCGTGTCAAGAAGGGATACGTCGTGAGTTGTGACCCAGAGCTGGGCATCTTTTTTCGAGACAACGGGATCGTGGAATAGGCTTACAATGAATCGCGTAACCATGGGATGCAGGCTTGCATCGACATCGTCGATGACGAGAAGCTTGCCTTTCTCTATCGCGTCCAACACCGGCCCTATACAGGCGAATAACATTTGAGTACCGACGGACTCGAACCGCCGGTCGAAATATTCTGTTTCGCCGCCCTCCACTTTATGGCCGAACGTAATGTCGGGTATGAGGCCTTCATGCGCCAATACAGTAGGGGGCTTGCCTGCCTCAAACGAAAAATTGATCTGCTGTCCTGACTTCTTTTCGATTTTGATATCAGCGATATGAATGTCAGCCGCTCGAAGCACCTCGAGGACACGTTCCTTGAAGCCCGCCTCGTCAATTCGGCCTAGTGTGAATCCGAGTCCGAGTAAACCTACGGAGTTGAGCACTACGAGACCATCCCGAAACCAGTCAAAGAGAGGTTTCAGCAACTCGCTGTTGAGTTGAGCGGCGGTGGTGAGAAAGAGCGCCTGCGGCCGCGTCGCTCTTCGCCAGGTTTCGCGGGGACCCGTAAAGTGAGTCGAGAATGTCCCCCATCGCTCCTCGTTAAGATCCTCGTCCCATTCACGGTCAAACCAGCTCTGTCCCTTGCCGGTTCTATAAACGGTGAGCCATTCGCTGCGAATGCGCTGCCGGTCATAACTAAACCCGTACTCGTAGCGAACCCCCGAGATTAGTAGGTTTATCTCGAAGTCCGTCGGCTCGGCGGCCGAATGCGCGTCGAGACGGAACGGCGTATAGAACTCGGCGAACTGCGCCTCTGTCAGCGATGTCGACTGACTCACCATGTTGCGCATCGTCCCAAGTCCGAAAATCAGATTGCTTTTGCCGCTCGCGTTGGCACCGTAAGTAGCCGCTCCCCGAGTAGCCCATGGAATAGCCTTAAGTCCCGTGGCTAGGCAGTGCGTGTCGCGGCGCGAAGCGTCCGGACTCGCAGCAAAGCTAAGCGTTGCTTGATCGCGGAAAGACCGGAAATTCTTGGTGCTGAATTCCAGGAGCATTTTAAATTCCTTATAAAAATAAGGTCAATTTTCGTCCTAATTGGTCAATATCACAAGTTATATTTACATAGCTCCTGTTATATTACATACTTTTGGTCCCCCAATGATGCCTGACGCACAAGGAGTTATTCGGAAGATTTATGTCTACGAAGCGACTGCCACTTGGTACCCGTGCCCCGGTCCGACCCGGTCCCTGGGTACCTAAGAGCAGATCGGACCCCGGGGTGGAAGCACTAAGCGCGCGGCCGCAGCCGTCAGCGGCGCTTCAGCGCCTCCAGCTCATCCAAGGTGCGCGGCCAATCCGCACCCAGCAGCCGCGACAAAGCCCGATCGGCGAGCACGCGGCCCTTGGTCTGGCACTTGGCACAATAATTGGTTTCATTGTCGGCATAGCGAATGCGCTGCACCGCCTCGCCGCATCGGGGACAGGGCTTGCCGTAGCGCCCATGCACGGCCATCTCGGGACGAAACGCCGTAACTTTCTCCGGGAAATTTCCGGCCGCCTCGGCTCGCAGCCGCTCGATCCACTTCGTCAAGGTGTCGCGGGTGGCCGCATACAGCCGGTTCCATTCGTCTGGCGGCAATTTGTCGGTGAGCGTGATGGGCGAGAGCATCGCGGCGTGCAGGATCTCATCCGAATAGGCGTTGCCGATGCCGCTCAAAATGCGCGGATCGGTCAGCGCGCGTTTGAGCGTGCGATTCTCCGCCGTCATCGCCGCGCGAAAGGCCTCCGGATCCGCGGCAAAGACATCGATGCCGCCCGGGTCCGCCGCCTCGAGTGCCGCTTCACCTTGGAGCACATGCAGCGACGCGCGCCGCTTGGTACCCGCCTCCGTGAGCATCAACGAACCGTTGGGAAAATCGAAGGCCGCCAGGTTGTTGCGGCCCGCCAGTTTCGCGCCGCGCCCTCGCCAATGCAGCCTGCCCGCAATCATCAGATGCAGCACCAGCCACACGTCGTTGTCGAGACCCATCGCGATGCGCTTGCCGATCCTGCGCAACTCCCTCACCCGATGGCCGACCGCGTCGGTTATCGGCGGCTGAGCCGTGCGCAAGAGGAAGGCGCTGGCAATGCGCACGTGCTCCAACGGCTCACCGACGATGCGCTCTTCGAGCGCGGCCAAATAGGCGGAGATGTCCGGCAGTTCGGGCATCCGGCAATCTTACGCTTTCGGGCGCGGCGATCATTGTCGCAAGACATTTCAGTTAAACTCTCCTCATATGCCGACGCTGCCGACGCTCATTTTTGACGTCAATGAAACGCTGCTAGATCTCGACGCGCTGGCGCCTCTCTTCGAACGCCTGTTTGGCGAGAGCGCTGCCCTGAGGGAATGGTTCGCGCAATTGATCCTCTATTCAGAAGCGATGACACTGACCGACGATTACGTCCCGTTTGGCGAGCTTGGCGGGGCCGTCCTGCGGATGCTGGGCACGACTCGGGGGATCCACGTTCCCGACGGCGACATTGAAATGGTCAAGGAAGCCGTCGCGACGATGCCGGCTCACGCCGAAGTGCCCGCGGCGTTGCATAGGCTTCGAAGCGCCGGCTTCCGCATGTTCACCCTCACGAATAACCCGAAAGCGACGTGCGAGAAACAGCTTCGCCATGCCGGCATTGCCGAACTGTTTGATGGGCAGTTCAGCGTCGATGAGGGCGTGCGCCGATACAAGCCCGCGCGCGAAGTGTATCGGATGGTCGAACAAGCGCTTGTTATGTCTCCGAGCCAATTGTGTCTGATCGCGTGTCACACGTGGGACATCCTCGGCGCTTCCGCCGCCGGCTGGAAGACTGCGCTGGTACTTCGACCCGGAAACGCCCCACTCAGCGTGGGTGGCCAACCTTCAATTACAGGCGTGCATCTGGACGACGTGGCGGACAAGCTTCTCGAGCGCTATGCCGCCTGAGGACGATTCGAGGCCGTCCTTCGTTTAGGCGCCTACTTCGGCACCCCCTGCGCGGCTACGGCACATGGTCGAGGTCCATCTCGAAGAATTGACGAAAGCCTCCCTTGCCATCCGGAGCCTCACCCGTTTCGTGCCAGTGTCCGCGGGGATCAACGCGAATCGTGTAACGGACCGGGCCTGGCGACCAGCGCAGTACCTGCTGATCGAGCAATTCTGCTGGAAAGGTCCCGGAATGCCCCAGGGCAAATGAGTAAAAGCGATACGTCCCGTCGCCGTCATTGAACGAGACCAGCGCATTGGCCTGAAACGCCGGCTTTCCACTCGGATCACTGGGCTTGGGGAATCCGCGACCCTCGATAGAGAGCAACAAGCCGTCCTGCAGCACACGAATATCCTCGGTTTGGCGAAATTCGATGCGGCCTTTCGAACCTACGACCCAACCCTGACCCGCCCAGGTTCCGCCTAGAAAGGCGAGTTTCTGCATCGCAGCCTTCTGCGAGTCAAGATTGGGTGCTGCAGTGGGTTCGGGGTCGGAAGCGACCGCGATCAGAGGCAAACCGAGCGTTGCCGTCAGGAACAAGGGTAACCAGGATTTCATGCTTGGGCTCGCTCGCGAAGTATAAGGACACCCAGGGTAATTCCTCGGGAGGACAAGGTCTTGAAAAAAACGGTCATCGATCGACGATCCGCTGATGCCGGATACTCCTCACAAAAGCATCGATCGCCTGCGGGCTCATCCCGAACACACTCTTGAAATCGCGCGCCAGATGCGCCTGGTCGGCGTAGCCGGCGGCGCAGCTGATGGCAGCCCAGCGGGATTTAATGTCTCCCAGCGCGTCGACGAAGGCGCGCCTGACTCGCCGCGCCCGCGCATATTCCTTGAGGGTCAGTCCAACCTCCTCCACAAACCGGCGCCGCAACTGCCTTATCCCCAATCCCAAAGGGCTACCCAGGTCGGCGACCGCGATGCGACCTCCAGCCTCGCTGATCGCCGTGGCCGCCGCCACCACCGCTGCATCAAGCGGACCGGATGCGGCGATCCAACGAGTTACGTGGGCAGAGAGTCGCTCCATCGATTCGTCGAGGCTCGACGCATCCTTCAGTGCGACGCGCATGCACTCTGCCAGCGTGGCCCGGGAGTCGAGGATTTCGGCGCGCTCTCGCAACCTGGCGGCCTTTAGCCCGAACATGGCGCCAACGACTCCCGCGTGGAACCGGATGCCCAGCCAACGGCCGGGAGTCCCGATCACAACCTTCCGAGCCGCTACGCCTGGCCCGGTAAACGATACGCGCCAGTCGTTTGGCGACGCACCCTCATAGTAGAGCAAGGATACGGTGCCGTCCGGCATGATGATGTGTTCAAAGGGCACCGTGTCGCTGCTGTCCACGATGAATCGCCAATAACACGAAACGATGGCGCTTTGACCGGTGGGCGGCCGCTGCTCTTCGTACACCATGCCGATATTCTATCGACAGCACGAGCCGCTGCCACGCGGATTTTCAGTGCGCTGCGATGCTACACTTTCGGTACGTCTCAAGAACATCACGAGAAGTAAAACATGAATATGGATTTGGACCGCCGCCAGTTCCTGGCCGGCGGTGCGGGGGCTTTGTCGATGTCGCTCATACCGGCGAGCCTGTGGGCGGCCGCCGCGAAAGACACGGTGCCTGCGGCACCGGTGGCCAGAATCGATGTGGTGCACGACACCTACTTCGGCGAAACCTTGAGCGATCCTTATCGGTGGATGGAGAATTCCAAGGACCCTGAGTGGCTGCCGTTCTTGAAGGGACAGAACGAGCATACCCGCGCGATCCTGGATGCACTGCCCGGCCGCGCCGCTCTGTTCAAGCGCATCGAGCAGCTCTCGGGCGAGTCGGTGGCGACCTCGCGGGTGCAGCGTGCCGGCGGCATGGTCTTCATTCAGCAGCGGCCACTCGGAGCGGATAATTTCAAGCTGTTCGTTCGCGACAGTGCGAGCGGCCCAGGTCGCGTACTGGTCGATCCCACAGCCATGAGCAGCGTCAAGAGCCATATGTCGCTCGACTGGTGGCGCGCCTCGCCGGACGGAAAATACGTGGTGTACGGCCTGTCGAAGGACGGCAGCGAGGATTCGCTGCTGCATATTCTCACCGTCGCCGACGGCAAGGATTTGCCTGAAACCATTCCCAACACCGAGGGTGCCAATCCGCATTGGCTGGATGATGGCGGCGGATTCTTCTACACCCAGCTCACCGGCGTGGTGGAAACACCCGAGCGCTACTTGGATGCGCAGGCGCGCTTTCACAAGTTGGGCACCGACCCGAAATCCGATCCCATCCTCATGAAGCGCGGTTTGGTCGCGGGGATCGATTACGACAAGATCCAGGTCCCGACCATCGTCACCTCGCCGGGTTCCCGCTACGCGATCTTGCAGCTGGCCGACGTGAGGCCGGAGGCGCGCGCGTTCATCGCGCCGCTCGCCGATGCCATCGCCGGCAAGGCGAAGTGGACCACGGTCGCCGGCTTCGATGATGAAGTCACCGATTTCGAACTCGACGGCAATGATTTGTACCTGCTGGTCAACAAGGGCTCCTCGCCGCGCGGGCGCATCGTCAAGACCTCCGCGGCCGCGCCGAGCATTGCCACGGGCACGGTGGTGGTGCCGCAAAATGCGCTGGTCATCGAAAGTACCGCGCGGGCACGCGACGGGATTTACTTGAAGATCATGGATGGCGGCATCAGCCGCCTGCAGCGCTTAGGTCACGACGGCAAGGTCACCGACATCGCGCTGCCCTTCGACGGCACCATAGGTGCCGTATTCGCGGTGCCCAGTGAAGACGGGGTACTGATATCGCTGCAAGGATGGCTCGAGCCCCCCGGCATCTGGTCCGTCGACACCACAGGCCGCCTCGCCAATACCGGCATCACGCCCAAACCCGCCATCGATGTCGGCGCCTACGAGGCCAAGCGCTTCTTCGCCACGGCCAAGGACGGCGTCAAGATTCCGTACACCCTGATTTATCGCAAGGGGCTGAAGCAGGACGGCAGCCATCCGACCTGGATTTCCGCCTACGGCTCCTATGGCCTGCCCGCCTACACACCGGCCTTCGCCGGCCGCTCGCTGGCGCTGGTCGATGCCGGCGCCATCGTCGGTTACGCCAACGTGCGCGGCGGCGGCGAGTATGGCCGCGAGTGGCACAAGGCGGGACAGCTTGCCAACAAGCCCAACACCTGGCGCGATCTGATCGCGGTCTGCGAAGAGCTCATCGCCAAGAAGTACACCTCGTCGGCGCATCTTGCGATCGGCGGCCGCTCTGCGGGCGGCATCACCGTCGGGCGGGCCCTGACTGAACGGCCCGAGTTGTTTGCCGCGGTGATCGACGGCGTGGGTTGGTCGAACCCGCTGCGCTATATCGTCGAGCAGAACGGCTTTGGCGAAGAGCCGGAATGGGGCGCCATTACCGATCCGGCCGGATACAAAGCGCTCAAGAGCATCGACAGCTATCAATCGGTGAAGGACGGCACGCCCTATCCCGCGGTGCTGCTCACCACCGGCGTCACCGACCCGCGGGTCGCACCCTTTCACGTGGCCAAGATGGCGGCGCGCTTGCAGGTGGCGAGCAACTCGGGCAAGCCCATCCTGCTGCGGGTCGATTACGATGCAGGCCACGGCATCGGCTCGACGCGCGCTCAGCAGGACCGCGAAGCGGCCGACACATACGCGTTCCTGCTCTGGCAGCTGAAAGGCGCCAAGGCTTAAGCGCGGGCGCAGCGCACCTCAATATTGCTGGGATACCATATACAAAGTGCAGCGTCGCTGACCGCCGACAATTTGCCGCCAATCAAATGTCGGCGTAACTAGATGGGTACGTTACCTACGCAGGCTCGGCGCTACGGTTTCTAACACCCTTGTAATGCATGGACGCGAGAGCGCCTGTAGTGTGCATTAATCGAAGCGGCAGGAGAAAATGGCAATGAAGGAACCCACTCTTAAGTTTCCCGTGACTTGCCCCAGCTGCGCATTGCAATCGGTTACCGAAATTTCAATTGCCGTGGTCGCCAACGCGTTGCTGACCGAGAAGAACATTCGGCTGTACGCGAGTTGCCACGATCTGTATTGGACCGCGACATTCGTCGAGCGCGAGCAATTGCGCAACACTCTGAGTACGATGAAAGTCGAAACACGGCAGCGCACCGTGGTTCAATTCCCGTCTTCTCACTCTCGGGATGCATTGCGAAAGAGCGGTTGCCGCTAGCACCCTAAAGACCCCGGGGCATCCCCGCCAAACTTCGCGCGTAAGCTGGCCTATACTGGGGCCATCACTTGCGCGATGACGGGGACCCCCCTTGTGACGACACCAGACATCCCGCCTAAGAAGAGCTTGGCGGGCTGCGGGCCTCCGCCGCTGAAGCCCGCCTCATTGCTGGCTACCGTGCGCTCAACCAAGGGCAATCCCTTCGAAATCATTCCGCTCAAGGCGTACGAGCAGCCGCTTTATTTGTCGAAGTCGCTCTTAGCCCCCGTGCTCATGGTCAATGACCCGGAAGGCGTGCGTCGCGTGCTCCTGGATAACGTGGCCAATTATCCCAAGAATGACTTGGAGATTGAGTTCTTTTCGGCCATGTTCGGCGAAGGCCTGCTGAGCGCACCGGCCCACAAGTGGCGCATCCACCGCAAAGTGATGGCACCGTCATTCGGCACGCGCACCGTGGAGTCCTATGCGGCGGCGATGGTCGAGACCACGCTCGCCTTTGCGCGGCATTGGGATGCGCTGCCGGAGTCCGCGGAAATGGACATCGCGGCGGAAATGAAGGCGTTGACCTTGAATATCATTTGCCGGACCATGTTTTCCTCGGATGCCGAGGAACTCGCCGCACACGCAGGCGAAGCGCTCGAGTTCATGCAGGCTTCCTTGGAATTCGGGCTGCTCGATATTCTCCCCGTGATCGGCCGCCGGCGCCTCCGGCGCAAGCAAGATGCCATCCACGCGCACTTCAAGCACATGGATGCGGCCATCTATCGACTGATCAATGAGCGCGAGAAGCATCGCGACGAAGCGCCCAAGGATTTTTTGACCCGCCTGGTCGCGGCGAAGGACCCTGATGATGGCGCGGGATTGAATGCCACGGAAGTTCGCGACGAGGTGATCACCATTTTCATGGCCGGCCATGAGACCACGGCCGTCACCATGACCTGGGTGTGGTACCTGCTGTCGCAGCATCCCGCCGAGGAAGCGACGCTGCACCAGGAATTGGATACCGTGCTCGGCGGCAGACTTCCGACGGCCGAGGATCTACCGAACCTGCCCTACACACGCATGGTCATCGAGGAAGCCATGCGCGTCTACCCGCCGGCCCCGGGGCTCTCCATGCGCGAGGCCCAGGAGGCGGATGAGTTGTGCGGTTTCAAAGTGAAGCCGGGACTCCAGGTGATGGTGTCGCCGTGGGTACTGCATCGACACCGCCTTCTCTGGGATCACCCGGAACGCTTCGACCCGGGACGCTTCAGCGCTGAATCCAGCGCGAAGCGCCCGCGCTTCGCCTACCTGCCCTTCGGTGGCGGTCCCCGGGTATGCATCGGCGCGACCCTCGCCATGACCGAAGCGATACTGATTCTCGCGGTACTCGCCCAACGATTTCGCCTGCGGCTCAAGGAAGGGCAGCAGGTTACGCTGCAAGCACGCATCACCCTGCGCCCGAAGAACGGCATGATGATTCTCTTGGAGCATCGCGGATAAGCACTCGCGCGCCGGCTAACCTGCTTTGACCATCGTTCGCAGCCGTCCCCATTTCAACATTTGCGCGGCTTGCGGACAGCACATCATCGGCGTGCCGATGGGCGACTT
>Ga0182024_10026937_pt1 | contig 10079 bp, 19 predicted proteins | sample P32metaG_FD_120480 | JGI IMG/M metagenome (GOLD analysis project Ga0182024, IMG submission 120480) | Permafrost microbial communities from Stordalen Mire, Sweden - P3-2 metaG (Illumina Assembly) | ecosystem: Environmental > Terrestrial > Soil > Wetlands > Permafrost | place: Sweden: Stordalen...
GTTTGACCATCGAGAGTGGCTGCGATCGTGGTTCCAGCCAATCCCAACGTCTGTTTTGATGTGAACGAAGCCTGAGCCGCAGTTTGTGCGGCAGCAGCGACACCATCAGCAATGTGCTCGGAACCGGTGAAAGTGCCAGGTGGAAAGCCAGTGATACTAGTTCCCGGTGAAACCCCGAGGTCTCCCGTCAAAACGCTTGAGCCGGTATTCGTTACACCTGAAGCTCCCAAGATAGCGAAGCCTCCAACCGGAGAATTGGTTGCGGAGATTGCGAGTTGTGTAGCCGCTGCAACTTGAGCGGCGGTGTAACCACTTCCAATCGTTACTTCGATTCCGATGTATCCAGCAGGAGCAGGATTGGTGTTGCTTCCACCGGAAACATTGTACCAAACGTAATATTGGTTGGTGTTATTTCCTCCCGTAGTGATTTCGAAATAAGCGCCAGCACCCGTGGATGGGAAAGCCGAACCTGCGGGAAAAGTCAAGGCCTCAAATTGCTGCATAGCAGGCCCAACGGCATTGATGGTAAAACTAAAACCAGCGGGCATCGTGACATTCACCGGGATCATATTTGGAAGCTGAACTGAATTTTGGATTCCGCCTTCGAGATTGGCGATAAGATTTGCGAGATTTTGGACGCTCAGAGTAAAAGCATCGGTTACGAATTGGACATCTCGGGGAGAAAGGCTGTAAGTGCCTAAGATGCAGGCCTGGAAGTTCGCGGCGACATCGTTTTCGCCAAGCGCGTCCTGAAGGCTCGTGTAGGAAGCAGCGGAAAGTGTTGCGCTGTTTTGGATGGCTGAAATCAATTCTTGGCCAGAGGCATTAGTGCCCATTCCAGATATAAGGTGGGACTGAGTAGATAGAGAAAGTGACATGTGGGACTCCTTGTGTTTTGGCCTTTATATAGGCTATATTAAAGATTGGAAAGACTTCGGACGGATTATGGGCGGTATTATAACTATTTGATTTTATTACCTTTGGATATATTGTCTTTAGCCCAAAGTGGCTGTAGATTTGTATAGTGAACAGCAGTCAAAAGCTCTTCTCTGTTTGTTAAGTCAAAAGAGGAAAGAGGTTTGATATGGTCTATATGCCAGCCGAGACGACTCCAATTGTCCCAAGTCATTCCTGGTTGAAATAGGGATTCCATATAGACAATAAATTCTTGTATAGAGCATCCTAGATCTCTAACCGACGATCCACTTTTGTATTTTCTTCTAATCGCCGTATTCAGTCTCGTTCTAAGATTTTTAGTCAATCTGTGTATTAAACTATTTTTGGTCTTATTTTTCTCGTAAATTCTCTGTTTTTCTCTAGCGTTAGGATTTCTTTTTGCCTGAGCACGAATTGTATTGGCGCATTTTTTACAAGTATTGGCTCTCCCCAAAGAACCCTTCTTATTTCTATGGAAATCTTCCAGTTTCTTGCTTTCCTTACACTTAAGACATTCCCTAAAATCTTGTGTTTTTAAAGGGGAGCGATGTTTTCTTAAACCTAACTTATTGCATCTAGATTTAATCGCCTCAGTAGTGCGGTTGGGCAATAAAAGGTTGTGTATGTATGTTTTTTCATAATTTTCTCTAAGTATCGAGTCTTCTAATTCTGTCCAAGCATCTGACCGTATCTTCATATATTGAAGATTGGCTTACACGGACAAACATTGACCTATCTCATCTATAGATACGGGCGCCATTCCCCAAACATCAACCCCCACGTTTATCATAAGCGTGCCTTTTGACGATCTTTTAGTTTTCCATTTTTCGTGAATATGCCCGCATAGCAATATTCTGCCGTCATCTACGGGTCGCCATTTAGCGTATTTGTCTTGATATCCGGCTTCATTGGGGCTGCTATTATCGTCTGAATAAGGGTGATGGCAAAGATTGAATGTGGCTAATCCTGGTATGTCTAGTGTGGTTTGTTCCGGAAGCACGCTCCATCCGTGGTCTTCGTAGAATCGGATCCATTTCTTTTGATTGTCTGGATTCCTAGACTTCTTATGATAGCTGTGGCAAAAATCATGATTTCCCGGTACTAGAAATTTCTTGCCCATTAGCCTAGGAGTGAATGTCTCAACTGGACGTGCGGCCATACTGAAGTCGCCTAAGCAATAAACCGTGTCTTCGGGCTTAACAACACTATTCCAATTGAGAACTAAAGCTTCGTTCATTTCTTCAACTGAATTATAGGATCTACCGCAGAACTTTATCACGTTGGTATGGAAAATGTGGTGGTCACTACTAAGCCAAATCACTTTACTTCCTCAAAAGCATATCGAACGCTATCCATCAAATGGTCGAAGTCGAACTCCATCGCAAATTCAAACCGTTGTTGATTCTCGTCCTTCATTGTTTCTTTTTATCCATTTCTTTATGGTCACTCATTCATCTCTCCCATCGCTTCTGCTACCTGATGAAACCAAACACCCGGTGATAACCGCCCAATCACAACACGTTGAGTCATGTTGACTACAGAAATTGTCAGCATCTTCTTCGTTGGTAAACCCAACTATTTCGATTTTTGGCTTATTCTCGTCGCTCCTATCAGCTATAACGGCAATCCAGCCTTGTTCTGGTAGATTTCCCCATACTTGATAGCTCATTCCCGTCTCCAAACTCTAAAACATGCCAACCTACATAATATCATAACTTCGGCATCTGTCAACTTATTTGCGGGTCTAGCTTCTGCTGGTTTCAATATATTGGATCTACCACCATCTTCTACGCCAATTACGCCCCAGCCTTCGGGGAGTTCAAGTTCTTGATATCTCATGGCTAGTTTCATCGGAGCCGCATAGTATTGATATTTAATGCGCTTATCTGGAACCTTATGTTTTCGTTTCTCAAAGTCATTCTTCCAGTCCGCCATGCTGATTTTGACTTCGACTTCGGTACAATATTTAGCTTTGCTCACTACCAATAGATCGGCTTCATAAGAAAGGAAGCCCCAACTGACATTGGGAATGGCTAGAAAATTCCTGCGTTGGGCGAAAACAGACCTTGGACGGCCAACTAGGAACTTCATGACATCCCAGGATTTCATTTCAATTTTTCCCAATTCTGGCTCTCCACGACTTCCGTGTTCTCCAGACCTCCGTATTTAGTCCAAAGTGGATATGCCGGTTTTAACGGATTGGAATTGAGATGGGCTCCATAGAGTTTTCCTTCCCAAAGAATAGCCATCTTATACATGTAGTGCTTCTTACGTCTGGCTCCGATAAAATGAAATACTTTGAGTACGTCAAATTCTTCAATAGTGACGCCGTTTTTGTCTTTAATTGGTTCGCTCATTCTCTATCTCCATACTTTCTTTCCATCCTACGCTTAAATCCATCGGTTTTAGCTAACCGTCTTCCGCTGGCATCAATCAAAGCGGTGATGAACCAAACGATAAAGGCTGCTTTTAGAATAAAAACGACAACGCTCACAACCCCGCCTCTCTTCTTTTCTTCTGACTTCTCAATATAACATAGGGAATCATAATAGGAGATAATACGACTGCTGCACCCAACCAAAGTGCGAAAGCTAAGATGTGAATCAATAGGATCAAGAACACGAACAGCGCAATCTGAGTCCAGATGAGAGATTGTTTTAATGTCATTGGTGCTTCTTAGTTAGGTATGTCATCGGTGCTTCTTAGTTAGGTATGCCGCCATGATCTTAGCTCTTTTCATGGCGTTGGGTTCTTTATCGAGTTTTTGGATAACTTCTTTAGTCTCTTCAAGAAGTTGCTTTTCTTTTTCTTCCTTCTTTAGCGGATTGGTACATGTTTCGCAATCGCAAATTCTATAGGTCATAAAGATTTAATCACTCTTTTATACATTCTTAGGACTTCTTCAGAATTTTGAATCCTGGCTTTTTCTACTTTAAGGAGTGGGTTGAAATCTTTCTTTTGGGCCAGTCTAACGCATTCTGGGAGCAGCCATCCTTCCGAATACGCAATAGCTTGTCTAGGATCTCTTACGTAGTAATTGTAGGGTTTTTCAACTGAACGTGATTCTGCTGGAGTACATTCAAAAAACATATTTTGGTGGATGCCGTAATTCACGAAACCATATTTTCCATCTTGGTCTAGTTGGACTGGATATTTATTATAGTCTGGGAAAACTACCCAATCACCTTTCTTATATTTCATCTCTTGTCCTTCTTCTTTGGCTTCCTATGTCCGTGTCTCGATTGACGTTTTGCGTTCTCGCCTTTATTGGGAGGACACAAGGCGCATCTTAGGTTTTTTCTCCTAAGCTTCTTATCTGCGGAAGCGTTGATTTCTTTATCGAGGCGAGATTTACCACGTTGGTTCATCACAGCAACTCAATTTTCTCTGGACAGCTGGTTTTCTCATAAACGCTATCCGTGCTCTCAATGGAGAGTGCATCGTTGCCGCTTTTAAACGCAGTGTTTTTATCGCTATACCACATGAGTTCGTATTGCTTTTTCCCGACTTGGAGAACTTTGTAGTGGATATAGTCTTTTTTGAATTCGCTACCGGTATCGTATCGGATACAATCCCCAACACTAAATTTGGGTTTAACCAATCCCAAATCGTATCTGAATACGATACAACCTAAAATAAGTCCGAATGCTACGATCAAAGCCGCAACACCCGAAAACGCGTTTTTATCTTCTTGGGTCATTTTCGCTCCGTATCTCTGCTACGAATAAGATCTTCTGCTAGCATTGCGTATTTTTTACGTTTTAGTTCTGTCGTTGACAGCCCAATGGCAATATTAACGAATCCGGCGTACGTAAGCGCAACCACAACATCCGGATATTCTGTTAGAGTTGTAGTCAAAATCTGGCTATCTCCTAAGCCCAATCTAAAAATATTTAGTTCCATGTCGTCTTCGATTTGTTGGACCTCTTTGAGAATGTCTTCTACATTAACGCCGGGATGTGCGGTAACAAAAAACATATCATGATAAAAATCAGGATTGGGATTTCCAAGCGTAAGAGTGTCTATGGAATTTGTCGAAACAATCATGGCATTGGATTTAATAAATTGTTTTTTCATAACTTCTCCTTTAAAATCAACTAGTCCTACTCATAACGACGTCGTTGCAAAACTTCGCTACTTTCGGACTAACGTAGCCTTGGATGCAACTCCTCAAGGCACATCTAAGGCAGGATATCATATGTAAATAGAAAGTCAATGATTATGTTTTGGACAACACGGTTTCTAAGGATTCTACGGCTAGGGATTTTCCGCCTACGTATTGACTAAGTCCTTGCATCTGTTCTTTGCGACCAGTACAGAAGAGAGAGTGGCTTTCCCAATCATAGGGAAGAATTTGTTGGCATGGGCAATTGAATTCAAAATTGTAAGTTCCAGCCTCTAACGCTCTTATTAAGCTTTGTAATTGTCCGATCATATCCATACTCCCTATTGCTGGTTCCATTAGATCTAGTTACGGTTAACAGCCCAAAATTCATTTTTTCGCACGGTATCGCAAAACAATGAATGGCTCTCAAATTCAGGCTTATTGTGATCTTGACAGGGACAATTGGGTTCAATTGTGAAAGATCCGTAGTAGTAACTACCGCCGGAACCCAGGATATCTTGGTAGATTTTATTGATATAATCAGACATTTGTTTTTGATGTTCGAGAATGGCCTGATCCCAATTTGGATTGGATATGTCAACATGAACAGTAACTTTGGGAACATTAGACATGTACTAAGAATAGCATGGCCTAAACCAAAGATCAAGAGCAAAATGGGAATAGTTGCTGATCCGGACTCACTGGAACATATTGTACGTTTTTCAAGATGATGTCACCCACAAACGGGTTTTGATAGGGATCGGGATTGCGCCAGGCAATAGATTCGAATCCAAGTTCGACGTAGACGTCTTCTTCGAAATGGGGATGCTCAAAGGTAAAGATATAGTTAACCCAAGCCTTTTGATTCGCACATTGCTGTGTATCCACGAGTTCGGTGAACTTGGGAAGAATGGTCAATAATAGCTTTTTACGTTCTTCCAGGAGAACTTTGGGGTTGCTGTGGGTCCTAAGTTGGATTAGGGAGAGTTGGAATTCGTGGATTATTTTGGCCATGACTGGTTATATCACGGTAAAGTATTACGATTTCAAAGCGGAGCGATCAAAGGTGTTATCGTCTATATGGTACGGACTGAGAGAGTTTCTTGGTTCTCTCGAATCGATCTATCTCTAATGACGTTTACGATAGTTGTAAGTTGGTTTCGTTGATGGCTATCGAAGATAGATTGATCGTAATTATTGGTTGCGTTGGCTGCTGCGTAGACTGCTGCGTTGGCTGCGTTGGCTGCTGCGTAGACTGCTGCGTTGGCTGCGTAGGCTGCGTAGACTGCTGCGGTGGCTGCTTGGGCTGCGGTGGCTGCTGCGTAGACTGCTGCGTTGGCTGCTTGGGCTGCTGCGTGGGCTGCTTGGACTGCTACGTGGGCTGCGTAGGCTGCGTTGGCTGCTGCGTAGGCTGCGTGGACTGTTTTTTCATTGGGATCAGCGATCCAAGCTCTGGCGGCTTCGATAGCTTTTCTAGGGCGGTCATCGGAAGCATATTCTTTTTCGAAAATAGACAACACTTCCTCAGCAAATCGAACGGCGATTTCAACCGCGACTTCGTGGGGTAAGATCTTAAAAGCGTCATCGATTAAATCCGATGGAGGTTTAGAGGAAGTCTGAAAATAAGCTTGCCAAGCAAAGGGATCGTCTATATGAGTTTTGAGATAATCCAAAAGAGAAGTATTGGTAGAAGATAGGAGGCGAAGTGTAACGATGTGCACATGAAGACTGATCATAGGGAGATATTACCAATAGAGGAAAGCAAAGTCAATAAGATTTATAGCGGAGCGATCACGGGTATAGGCTTTCAAAGGACTTCAACGTAAAAACTTAGATTTTAGACGATTTATCTTGACGGGCTCGTAGAGTGTGGTATTGTAGGGATAGGAGAATTTATGAAAGGCGCACGCCCATTTACAGACGAAGAAATTACCAACGTTTTCAACGAGTTAAAGAATGAAAGAGATCGCACGCTGTTTATGGTGGGCATCCGGACGGGCCTAAGAATAGGCGAGTTACTCTCTCTAAAAATAGGCGATGTCTTGGAGCATGGAGTCGTGGGGAGCCAGGTAACGGTCCAGAAGAAGAACACCAAGGGTAAACGAGAATCAAAGACGTTGCCACTGTCGGATTCAACTAAAACGGTTTTGCAGTCGTACTTGAGTACTTTGAAGAATCCAGACCCACAGGATCCACTGTTCAAGTCAAGCCAAAGTAAGAGAGCCATCACCAGGATTAGGGCCCATCAAATCTTTGGGGTGGCGTTTGACGCACTCAAGATGGAGGGGAACCTAAGTTCGCATAGCTGTCGAAAGACCTTTGCCCATAAAGTCCACAAAGCGCTCGGAGGCCGGATTGAAAAAACAATGGCCGCACTTTGCCACAAAAGCTTGAATTCAACAGTTCAGTACTTGGAAATTGATAGGGAAGAAGTTAAGCAGGCTATTCTAGGATTGGGCTAATTGATTCGGAAGCGGAACGATTGAGGGTGGCAGTGTTTTCGTGGGCCGGTCGGTTCATTTTCTAACTGGGCCTTCTGCCGCAAGAGGTCCTCGGCTATCCGAACCCACTAATGGTTTACTCGCCAGATTTCTCGCCAAAATGGCGACGTAGGACTTCTAGCTAGTCAAAATAAGGCTTTCTTGCCATTTACTCGCTTTCATTAAATTGTAGACGGTCCAAAGAGGCTGAAGATTTGAAAAATTTAATAAAATCAATAGGTTAAGTCCATTCATGTAAAAGCGTTGTAAAATTTCGGAAATATTTTTTTAGAAATTGCTATTAGGATCGCCTGAATAGATCTACCTATATGGGGGCGAGTTCCACGCCTATACGCCAAAGACCGGTTTTCGGTAAATATGTGTAACTATTAGGATATTCGATCTTTTCGTCTAAGGTTTATACATACCCCTGACACATAGGTCACTGTCGGGTTTCTAACAGTGTGTCATTGCAATACACGTGCCGTCCATCTAATGCACCGACTATGCCGTCTAACGCGCCACAGTGCCCTATACGGCACGCGTCATCGTTGACACATCAACCATTGATTTCAACCGTTTGGATCGCCTGCGCAGGCATTGACGTTATATGGTGCGGCACTGGTGCGGCACCGCTCGGCGTCCATTGACTCCGGTCCACGCATTGACCATAATGGTGGCAGATCGGCGCGGTAACTCACGGCCTAGAATTGAATGAAAATGGAAATTGAATAGTTTCAACTAGTTATATCTTCAGGTATAACAAAGGACATTTTGTTAACCGTCCTACCGGACGCGCAAACGCATTCCGCAATGTGAATTGGGAATGCCGGGAGATCGGGCGAAAATGGAATGCTTAGAAAACAATGTGGGGATGATCTAAAGACGCGACTTGTTTTCTAATAAACGCGTTTTTAAGACAATCCCCACAAAGTTAAGATTGCACAATAGCAGACCAAATACCATATAAGTGTATGGTTTGGATTGAAAACCATCTAACTTTTAGTCGAGTGTAAAAGACTTGACCGCGTCAATTAAGACCCACTCCTTGATTTTATTAGCTTATTTGACTTATTCCTTTGGCATTCTAACTGCAACTATCTGGTTAAGAGGTATCTATGAAACGCAATCGCTCCACTAAAGCAATCCTAGCCGCCTATGACTCCCAAAATGGTTACACCGTCGTCAGTTTCGACGCTAGTGATAAACGGGTTTTGACCTATGGGCATTTAGATCCCCTCAAGGCAATCCAGTACGTTTGTGAACAAAACCAATGTGGTCATAGCTGCTTAGTGTTTCTTGATGGTCAATTGACTACTAATGAAGGATGTGAAAGCCCTAAGTCGTTTTTCATCGAAAAACTCAAACAATTGCGCCATATTGCCAATACTACGGAAAACCAACGTTTTGAGGATAACCCGAAAGGTCAGGTTTGCAAGCGGTGCGCTAATTTTGAATGGTCTTGCAAGTGTTATGCCGTCAAATGTGCTAAGATCGATTGTAATTGTGAATACTCGCATAACTGAGCGCCTATGACAAAAGTGTATTGTTACCGTAACCTTATGTTTCGCAAAGTCGTTTGGTCTGTCAAAGATGTTAAAACTGGTTTAGTCATCGATAGATCGGCAAACGTAGTCATATCTGGCGCTAGACTTAAAGTATCGCAAGCCGGGCGAAACCGCGTATTATTGGAACGTAGGAAAAACGTCCACGCAGGCATTTGCGGTGTCAGGATTAAACGCGCACCTAAAGGGAATTGGCTTAGAGCACAATACAATCCTTATAAAAATGATACGTTTATTTTGACTGATAGCGGATTAGTTGTTACCCATGCCAGATATGCAAAACTAACGCCAAAGGGTTTATTTGTCCTAATCTGACGATCTTTTATACAAATGCCTATTCTTTGGTCGGTCACTTCAGACACACTCTTATGAAACCATTGAGTAATTCGGCTTAACAATGATGGAATACGTGCTGCAACTAGTATCGGGCATAACTGAGGTAAATATGTTTATTAATAAAGACATGAGTTTGGTTGAGATGGCTAAAGACCATAATGGACGTCAGATAGAACTAATTCGAGACAATTCACAACCAAAATGGCCATATTCTGTTAAAGTCTATGACGTCGATAGCGGTATAATGGTATCAACACAATGCTTTTCTACTATCGGTTATGCCATGGACGCCTTCAAACGTGAACTAGAATAGGGAGACAATATGTTAAAAATCACTAAGCAGTATGCTTTTGAAAAAACCGGAGTAAATGAAGTAGACAGCCTTAAAGATGCCATGCATCAAGCTATGACTCCCGTACTTGATCTTATTAAGTCTAAAGTCTATTGGAATGATAGCTTAGAATTGAATGACTCCGAATACAAGTCTAGGGACGGCTTCATTCCCCATCGTCATAATTGCGGCGGCGTAGAATTGACTCTTATCATTCCCAAATGTGAAGAGTATGAATTTGGCTTTCTGGAATTCGGTCAATGCGATCCTGAATATTGTACTTGTCATACTGGCGAGAATGATCAAGGCTGTGAATTGGATATTGA
>Ga0182024_10026938_pt1 | contig 10078 bp, 7 predicted proteins | sample P32metaG_FD_120480 | JGI IMG/M metagenome (GOLD analysis project Ga0182024, IMG submission 120480) | Permafrost microbial communities from Stordalen Mire, Sweden - P3-2 metaG (Illumina Assembly) | ecosystem: Environmental > Terrestrial > Soil > Wetlands > Permafrost | place: Sweden: Stordalen...
CATTTCCGCGGTCGTGGGCCGGCCGAAGATACATCGAATGGTACGAACAGGTTACCCAATGTGTTTGCATCGGCCTTGATTTCAAAGTTACCGTGCTTGGGATCGGCAAACATTGGATCGGCAATCCGTGAATGCGTGTCCAAACCCGATTTTTGCCAGTCCTCAAAGGACTTACCCGCAAACTTGATGTCGCCTCCCGATGCGTTCCAGTAGATGTTGTCGTCAAACGCGACGTGGTTCGGCCATTTTCCGGCCAGCAGATTTCCCGAGTCCCAATAAACAATGTTGTGCGTGAAGGTAAAGCTCAGGTGGTCCTCTTCACGGGTGCGCTGGATCTGCGCATCGCGGCCAAAAGCGATGATGTTGTTTCGGAACGTGTTGTTCTCTCCGTAGTGCTGATGGAAGCCGCCATGGGTGGTGTTATAGACGAGGTTGTTCTCGGCAAGGATGTCAGAGCTTCCCTCGTCGAAATAGATTCCCCAACCCCCGTAACGCAACCCGGCGATGTCATGGAAGCGGTTGCCGCGAATCACCGTGCCCGGCTGCCTGCCGAGGGTATAGATCGCGCCCATGTCGCTGAGGATCGGGCCTTCGCTTCCGTGGGGAGCGCCGATGTCGTGAACGTCGTTCAACTCGACCAAATTATCGCCGGCGGCGGACGGGCCGTAGCCCCACGTCCAGCCGATCGAGATGCCGGTATAGAATAGATCATGAATCGCGTTGTGAACGATGACATTGTGTGACGATTGGCCGATCCAGACTCCGACGGCGCTGGGGAAGAGTTTGCCGCAGTCGGCGATTGTGCTGTCGAGCAGCTCATTGCTCCGCGCAGTATCCGCATCGGACTGCGGCATACGCGTCGAGCCGATTTTCACGCCGCCGGCGCCGAGATCGGTTAGGGTGCAACGACTGATTGTGTTCTTCTGACACCCTTCGCCGAGCTCAATCCCATAATTGCCGGCGTGGGCGATCATGCAGTCTTCAAACTGGCAATCCCGAACGCCAACACCCCAGACCGCGCCGGGAACGCCAATCGCCGCTTGACCAAAACCCGACACAGTCGGGGGGCCGCCAAGCTTCTGCTCGCGCGGGAGATCCCACTCGCTGTGCGAAAACGTGAGGCCGCTGAACTTGATATGGCTGACGAACTGTTCGTGCTTCGCATCGCCCTGAAGCCGCATAATCTGCTGATGCCAGGGCATGACGGCTTCTGAGCCGATCATGGTTTCGCCGGAACGCGGGTAGTAATAGAGGGTGGTCGTCCTGCGGTCGAAGAACCATTCGCCGGGGGCATCGAGAAGTTCGGACGCGCCTTCGATGAAGTATGGATCGCCCGCGGACATTTTGAAGACCGTCGGCCGCGTGAAAGTCAGCAGGTGTCTGGCTTCATCAACCGACTCAATCGGCAGGTGTGAGTCGGTCCACAAACTCATCAGAACGACGTCGGCATCCTGAATATCTGGCAGGGCGGTGATTTGACCATCACCTATTTCAAATTGCTTCTGGCCGTGCTGCAACGGCACGTCTTTCGTGAGGCCGGGTACGGCGCCAACGTGATAGAAGCCGGTGTTCGGCGAGCGCGCGAGTGTGGTTCGATGTCCACCAACCCAAAGTTCGTGGAACGCCGTGTCGGCGTCGCGCAGCGCGGGTATGCGCGCTGCCCAAACTTTGTGGCCGTTGAGTTCCGCCTGCCCCCATCCACGCACGGGTCGCCCGGCGCTGAGCACCGGCTTCTCATGCGGGTACGCGGTGTACGTGATGGGAAACTGCTCGCTGCCGCTGTCGAAGGGGCCGAGGATCAGCGGTTGCAAGAGCCAGTAAGTTCCGCCACGGATGACAATCGTCACACTACGCACGACCTTGCCTGTCGCATCATGCGCTGCGATTCGGGCGGCGTCGCGCGCGTGGGCGAGCGAAGCAAACGGGCCGTCGGTCAGGTGGCCATTGTTCCGCGCTTCGGTGCCGGTGAACAGGTCATTGCCCTCCGGCGAGACATAGAACACCATCGTCGGCGGGGCGGCGCGTGCAATACTCGTAAACATGGCCGACAGCGCGACGAGAAAAACTGCGATGCGATGGTTCACTCCGCCTCCGTTTGCGTTCGCTACTGCCGGGCGAACATCTCAGCGGGGATATGTAGCTGAAGCGGCTCCAAGCTGCCAACATTGGCGCCGGGCAACTGCAGGTCCAACTCGCGCGCTTGCATCGGAGGCGCTTCAAAGAGCAGGACGTCGCCGATGGTTCCGCCCTTTGGTTTAATCCTTACTACCTCATCGGTGACGCGCCCGAGTGGAATGGCCCCGACCGCGATCATGGGCTTGAGCAGATTGCCTTCATCGTCGTGCAGCCAGACCGGTTCTGCTGTCGGTGCGGTCGACGCCCAACTCGTGTAATGAGCGTCGTGATCCGAGACATTCTTGAGCTCGACCTCAACACGGAGAACGGACTGTTCCTTCTTTGTTTCAGCGGTGGGTCCCAGCTTGTTCTGCCTGATCAGAACAGGGTGCAGCACTTCAGCTGACCTTACGCGGACTTCAACGTCCCCGGCCCGCGCAGCGGGTAAATGCATGGCCAATTGCTCACGAGCGTAAGCGGCCGATCCCGGCAGCTTACCGAGGCCGATCAAAACACCGATGACGATGCCGGTGGTCGATGCCACGGCGGCCCCGATGCCGGTGATCATCGCGATGACGGATCGGCGTTGGGCCAGCACGGTGGCAAGGACTGCAAGGAGTAATCCACTGACTCCAGCCGGGAGCGACATTCGAGCGTGCGAATGCGTAACGCACAACCCGAGAGACGCCGCCGCCGCGAGCATCGCAAGCGTGGCAACTGCAAGGGACGTGGACTTTTTCTGTTTCGGCCTGGAAGGAGCTCGAGTCGGTGCTTCCGGCATGAGCAGCGTGTCAAAGCGAAGATCGAGTGGGCCATCCGCCGCGTTCGTCTCGCGAGTGGTTCGGGCGAGCGTGTCGAGCAAATCGGTCGCCGCGGAAGACTTGGCGGGCGATTGCTCTTCGCTCGGAAGTACGTCGATGATTTCTGATAGCGCGCGATCGGATCCAATGCTCTCGCTAAACGGCTCGCTCCGCGCTTCTGAGCTTGCGAACGGGGCGCGAACATCCACCATCACCGATGTGACGATCGGCTCCGACTCAACCGGCGCGGACACCGGTTCGACCACCGTCACCGCGACCGGTGTCGGGGGCACTGGCTCGGCATCAATCATCGGCGGAATGGCGCTCGGTTCGGCCCCGCTTGAAAACACCGATGCAAAATCTGACGGTGGGGCGGAGGTCACGATCGGCTTTGGAGTCACCGCCGAATTCGTCAACACCTCCGCCAAGTTCACGACATTGCCAGTTTCCGGATCGGCCTGAGGCGAAGGGAACGGCTCATCCCGGCGAGCGACGGTCACAACGACGACAGACGGATCGTCGGGCGCTATCGGAGGTATTGGCTCACTGCGTGTTGCCGATGCCGCTTTGGCCGAAGGAATGGGCGATGGATGTGCGACTTTTGCGGCCGGCTTTGCTTCGGCCTTCGGTTTCTTTGGCCATTTTTTTGGTGATTTGGGTAGCTTCTCTGTGGTAATCGGTGCTGACGGCGCAAAGGTCACCGGATCTGTCGGAGCTGCCGGGGGCGTCGAAGATGTTGCCGCGATCTGAACGGGCAACGGCGCTTCCGCAACAACGGCATGCAACGATACGACAGGCATTGGCGCGACGATTGGAATGGCCGTCGGCGGTGAGGTAAGCGTCGCGGCGTGGACGGGTGACGGACCCGCCAAAGCTGGAACTTTTGTGGTGGGCTGAACTTCCTGTGCGACAACACTGACAGGCGCCGGCTCCGCGACAGTGTTGGATGCCTCGACCGGGATGGGTGCGGGCTCTGCCTGCTCGAGCAACGGAGCAACCGCAACGGGTGCCGGCGTTGACGGAGCCGATTTCTGTTTCGATTCTCGTGGCGGCGGTGGGGCCTTGTTGACGAACTGGGCGTTGTTGGGGACATCGACCCCTTGCTTGCAGCGCGGACAACGCACCAGGTGCCCGCGCCAGTCGTCAGGCACGCCGATCTTTTGATCGCAATTTTTGCAGCGGAATTTCAGCATCGCGTCAGGCTTGTGCGGCCGTTACTTGGGCGATTCCCAAGCGGTCAACCATCGCCTTTACGACAAGATCGTGCGCCGCGTCAAGGGTTCCTTCAATTTTTAACCCTGCCGCTCGGGCGTGTCCGCCCCCGCCAAATTGCTCGGCGAAAGCAGCCACATCAATCTGCCCTTTGCTGCGCAAACTGCCCCGAACTGCCCCGGCTTCCAGCGGTTCCACGAAAAGAAGCGACACCTGCACCGTGCGAATCTGCAGCGGGATGTTAATGAGGTTTTCGGTGTCGGCGACACCGGCGCCAGTTTTTTCGAAATCGTCCCGGGAGATGCGCATCACCGCGAGCCGGCCTTCGGCAAGAAGCTCTAAAGATTGAAGCCCATGCGTTTGCAGCGTCACCCGCTCGCGTCGCTCGTTCTGATAAAGATACTGGTACATCTCATCGGTATTAACCCCGTGCTCGATCAATCGAGCCGCAAGCCGAAGTGTGTATGGGCGCGTATTGGAAAACTGAAACCATCCGGTATCGCTGGCGATCGCGAGAAAGAGCGCCGCGGCGATCGGCTCATCAAAATCGATGCCCCACGTGTCGATCAATTCAGCCGCGATTTCCCCGGCGGCGGCGGCTTCGGTCACCACCAGCTTCACATCAGCCCAGTCTTCCTGAGTCAGGTGGTGATCGACGACCAGCTTGCGCCCGCTCCATCCGATGAGCTTGTCTTTCAGGAACGGCAACTGCGACCACGTGCCGGTGTCCATCACCAGCAGCGTATCAAACCGCGCCATCGACAGGTCCGCCGGCCAAGCAGTTCCGCACTCGTGATAAATGATCTTGTTGTCTTCGAAGACAAACGTGTACTTACGCGGCAGCCGGCTGAGCAACACGACCTCGGCTTCGACGCCGGCCTTGCGCATCGCCAGCACGGCGGCGGCGACCGTTCCGAGCGCGTCCCCATCCGGACGAACATGCGTCGTTACCAGCACGCGTTTGGACTGCTGCAACACATCAATAATCTGGCGGTATCTGTCGGTCACGCGATCAATGATAACGCAATCGCGTCTGACGCAAAGCCGGCGCAATTCGCAAGAAGCATACGATTCCTGATTGTTTCGTTTTAGCCGGCTTGCTTGCGATCCGTTCTTGTATCGGAGTCAAGAACGCCAAAATGAGTTGATCACATCAAACTGCGCAGCAATTCGAGGTTAACCGCGTCCCAATCGCGGCCCTTTTCGTCCTTGTCCTTGGGCGTCTCGAGAATCTTGGGGATTTTGGCAAACGCACTATCTTGAACGATCGGCCGGAACCCTTCGATGCCGATCAACCCGCGCCCGATGTGATCGTGCCGATCAACTCGGCTGCCCAATGCCTTCTTCGAATCGTTCAGATGCAGCACCTTGATCTGCTTGATGCCCACCGTCCTCGCGAGCTCCTTCCGAAAACCCGCGTATCTGCTGCCACGAAAATCATACCCGGCGGCAAACAAATGAGCCGTGTCCAGGCAGACGCCAAGTCGCTCGGGATCTTTCACTTTGTCGATAATCTTTGCCGGGTGTTCGAGCTTATATCCCAGCGACGAACCCTGCCCGGCGGTGATCTCCAGGCATGTGATGACATTCGGCGCAGCCACCGCCGCGTGAACTTCATCCAGTGATGCCGCCACGCGTGTGAGTCCGACATCTTCGCCGTCGCCCATGTGCGCGCCGGGATGCGTCACCAGATAGGGAACGCCGAGCGTTTCGCATCGCGTCAATTCTTCCTTGAACAACTCGATGCTCTTGGCACGAAGCGCCGGGTCCGGCGACGCGAGATTGATCAGATAACTGTCATGACTGACCGTCTTCTTGAACTTCAGCCGGCCGCAATGCTCTTTCCAGGTCGCGATCGTCTCGTCCGCAAGCGGCGGCACCCGCCACTGCTGCTGGTTCTTGGTGAAAATCTGAACCGTATCAAACCCCAGCCGCTCGGCTTCGAGCAATGCGTTGTGCAAGGCGCCAGCGATGGAGAGGTGGGAGCCGAACAATATCAATATCCTTGTTCATTTGTGCCGCGCCGAACAACACGCAAGCCTGCCCGTTCAAGAGCAGCGCCTGCACGCCACAACTCTGGAAAGTCGAAAGGACTTGTCGGATCGGGGTCGGGATCGAGGCTGCCTCCCATGGCAAGGTATTCAGCAAACATCTGCTCGCTGCGGCGAAACCGCTCCAGCGGTGTGAGGCTGATCCACTCCTTCCATTCGTCCGGCAGATCGTCAAATTGCATGACTGCTCAGTCTATCCCCAGGTCAGCGGTGAGCAAAGACATTGATTGAGGCTGAAGTTCCGGGAGGACACAATCAGACGCGACTGAATCGCGTGCACCGATTCGAAGCCGATGCAGCAAGCGGGCAGAAGTTATCCACCGATGAATCGATTCGAATCATTCTGCTTCGAGCAGCGCGTTGTGCATGCCGCCGGCGCTGGAGAGGTGGAAGCCGAGCATGGCATGAGGTGTACCCTGGCGAATAGCGGAGCGAACCTTGCGGACGTGCGGATCAAGAACGGCGGAATTGCGCAGAGACTTCGTGATTGTGTCTCGTAGGGCGAAAGCGATGTCAGCTGCACCTCGTGCTCGTCGCGCTCCTGTCAAATACTCTTTGCCGTCGTGACGCCGCTGGGACAACGTGATATCGTTGCTATCAGGTTTACCCAGAGGACCGGATGGCAAAGGACCAGATATTAATCCGCGACGTGCCCGAGCACGTGCGGACCTGGCTCGAAGATGAGAAGCATCGGCAGCGCGTGAGCTTAAAGGAACTGCTGCTGTCACTTCTCGAACGAGCCTCGCAAGGCGAGACCGCGTCCACGCTTTTCGACATGGTGGAGAGACCGACCCAGCCGATGGGATCAATCATTCCGTTCCGGTTCATCGACCTTTTTGCGGGTATCGGTGGCTTTCGCGTGGCGCTGACGAAACTCGGGGGAAGGTGTGTATTCACATCCGAGTGGGACAAGAACTCTCAGAAGACTTACCGGGCGTGGTACGGGGAAGACAACATCCACGGCGACATCACCAAGGTTGAGCCGACCGACATCCCGGCGCACGACATCCTTGCCGCCGGATTTCCCTGTCAGCCATTCAGCATCGCGGGCGTTTCCAAGAAGAACAGCCTCGGTCAGGCCCACGGGTTTAAGTGCGAGCGTCAGGGAAATCTATTTTTTACGATCTGCGACATTGCGAGGTCGCAGCGCCCGCCTGTGCTTCTGTTGGAGAACGTCAAGAATCTTCGGTCGCATGATAAGGGGCGGACGTGGGCTGTAATCGAGTCGGAACTGGAGGCCTTGGAATATTCGGTATTCGCCCAGGTGATTGACGCCATCAATTGGGTTCCGCAGCACCGCGAGCGCATTATCATCGTGTGCTTCGACGAGCGCGCGTTTGGCGGCGATCCGCCCTTCGAATTTCCATCTGCCCCAACCCTCGCTCGGTTGAAACTGCGGGACATCCTGGAACCTTCCGTTCCGTCCAAATACACGTTGACGGAGCACCTCTGGAAGTACCTTCAGAAGTACGCGGACAAGCATCGAGAGAAGGGTAACGGATTTGGCTTCGGTCTGGTTGGCCCCGAAGACACGACCCGGACCCTCAGCGCCCGATATTACAAGGACGGCTCGGAGATTCTGATCCGGCAGGAGGGCCAAAACCCGCGACGACTTATGCCTCGGGAGGCAGCCCGGTTGATGGGGTACACGGACGCCAACGCCAGACTTTTTGGACACGCGGCGGGATTCCCGATTGTGGTTTCAGATACACAGGCGTATAGGCAGTTTGGGAACTCGGTCGTCCCAGCCGTAATCGAGGCGGTAGGCGCAAAGATTCTCGAAGTCTTCAGATGGCAGATTGAGCGCACGGGCTCCGGCTGTCTGCTACAGGGTCGGTCCCACCGCCCAATGAAACTCGTCCGGAACCCTCAGCTTATGTTGCAGGTGTAGCGGTGGCCGACGTATTGACGCCCGATCAGCGCAGCTACTGTATGTCCCAAATCAAGGGAAGGAATACCAAGCCCGAGATCACGGTTCGACGAATCGTTCACGCACTCGGCTACCGGTATCGCCTCCACCGGCGCGATCTGCCGGGCACTCCCGATTTGGTCCTGCCGCGACACCGAAAGATCATCTTCATTCACGGCTGCTACTGGCACATGCACTCGTGCCGTTATGGCCAAGTAACTCCGAAGACGAACGCACGGTTCTGGCAAACAAAACGGTCGGGGAACGTCGAACGAGATCGTCGAAACCTCAAGGCACTCAAACTTTTAGGGTGGAAAACCCTCGTGGTTTGGGAGTGCAACACGAAAAAGCCCGCCCTTATGACCTGCTTGCAGAAGTTCCTCGGGCCGTCTACACCGTCTGATCGCCCAGAAGGTCGAACACCTCCACGACCTCATAAAGCTCATTGAGGCGCGTGGGCCTCACTCGGAATTGATGGCGGCAATGCTCGACTTGAGGGGCAGTCGAGACATTGACAAGGCTGATCGCGGGGTCAAGGTAGACGTGCCCAGCGGCCATCCCCCGTATGAACAGCAGAAAGTCGGTATTCTGAGCCAGTCGTATGTGACGCCCGAACTTGTACTGCTGATCACGCGGTTCCTTCCGCGACCGGCATGGAACGTAAACAGTCCGCTGGTGTTTTGTTCTCCATTTATCAATAAGGATGCTGAAGGGCCACACCGCCGCCGCTTCCCCTTGCGGGGTCAGAAGCGAAATACCGCCGTCCAAGTCGGTGATGAGGTTATTCTCCGCATCATACCCGCTCACGGAGAGCGTCAGATTCGTCAGCCGATACGCTGGCTTGTTGGCCTTGTACGTCCCACCGAAGTTACGTCGATCCGGTTTTCCACTCTGGTCGGGATAGCCGAACCGCATCACGAAGTCTGCCACACTCATTGTTGAATAGAGGCCGAGCGATGGCGCTGGGGTAAATAGCGTAATAGCGCCGCCGCCCGTGCCCCGGTCGTTTGCGACACGATATTGCTTGACCTCCCAGCCCTTGAAGTCTGGCACGGCCTCCGAGTTCGGATGGATGCCCAATTCGGTTTCAAGAGTACATCACCCGCAGCGGCGGTGCCGGCACGGCACCCGTCGCCAGATTCCCTGATCGTCACGTTTCAGCGTGCATGAATTGATCCACCCGAGTTCGTGAATCCGCCGAAGTTCGCGACAAAGATCGATGCGATCCTGATTCGGAGCACCGAGAGCGGTCTCATAAAGCACCCCGGTTTGGGGGAGACCCGTGAGGGTATTGAACTGCTGGCCGATCGCGCTCGATGCCAACGTCACGAACCCGAAGACGTGGTTGTTCTCGGTGACGCCAACGAAGAGGATTCGAGGCGGCAGACTGGAGGTGCGGTCGTACTTCATCAAATCGGCGTACGGGACCGCCGAGCCATCGAGAAAACCCGAGAACCGCACCTCCGGGTATTGGGGATACAAAATCAGCTTCGTCCTCGGAGCGGGATAGACTGCCCCATCAGGTCCAAGCCAGGAGAAGTCCATGTCTGCAACAAAGCTCGGCGTGCCCGCAGTATTCCGATGCGTCCTGATTCCCCGCACGGGAATGAAGTTGAGCACCTTCAGGCCGTCCGCCTTGGTGCCGAAATAAGGCTGGTTCTTGTTGTCGTCGTTCGCCGAGAGACGTTTTGCGTACAAGAATCGGCATCCTGAACGCGACATCATCTCACGAAGCCGGTCCAAGTCGAATCCAACTGGCAGTTGTTCGACTATCTGCTTTTGTGGCTTTCGTGATGCCAGGGTTCGTAGCAGTCTACTCCAGATGGGAGACAGGTGCTCGGCAGAGCCGCTCGGCTTCGAGTAACGCACAGGGCCAAATCATTTGGCCTCCGAGGGTGAAAGCAGGACTTGAAGCAGGTATTGGCGGTTGCGGCCTGCTTTAAGGCGTTTATTCTTGGCTCCCAGCTTCACGCTCTTGTCCCGCCGGAGCA
>Ga0182024_10026939_pt1 | contig 10078 bp, 9 predicted proteins | sample P32metaG_FD_120480 | JGI IMG/M metagenome (GOLD analysis project Ga0182024, IMG submission 120480) | Permafrost microbial communities from Stordalen Mire, Sweden - P3-2 metaG (Illumina Assembly) | ecosystem: Environmental > Terrestrial > Soil > Wetlands > Permafrost | place: Sweden: Stordalen...
GTGGCACGTGACAAAACAGCCAAAGAAGAAGCTGACACCAAAGGTCCGGCCCGTACTTCCCCCTAAAACGAGTGCCAGATGGCGCCAGTATTTGAGTGCGATAGGCCCTGGACTCATTACCGGTGCGTCCGACGACGACCCGTCGGGCATCGCCACCTACGCACAGGCCGGATCCAAATACGGCCTCTCGTTCCTGTGGGCGGCGCTCCTCACGTTTCCGTTGATGGTTGCGGTCCAGGAGATATGTGATCGAACGGCACTGGCGACCGGCACGGGTCTTGGAGAACTGGCGGTCAAGCACTTCCAACGAAAGGGGAAATGGATTATTGGCCTGCTCCTGGGCGTGCTCATTGTGGCCAATACGTTGAACATTGCGGCCGATCTGGTCGCCATCGGTTCAGGTATGAACCTACTGAAAGCGGGACCAACGTGGCTGTGGGCTCTACTTTCCGGTGTGGCGATTTCGGTCCTCTTAGTCAAGGGAACCTTCGCTCGAATTGAACTGGCGTTCAGAGCGTTGGCTGCGGCGCTCGTGGTCTACATCGTGGTGGCCCTCATTGTCACCCACGACTGGCTGCGAGTTCTTATCTACACCGTCGTCCCGCACCTTGAATTCAATAAGGCGTACATTGCGCTTCTGGTCGCCATATTGGGTACAACGATCTCTCCCTATCTCTTCTTCTGGCAGAGCGCCAACCGACTTGAAGAAATGCGCGACGAACCAGAAGGCGGAGCCAAACCAGCAACCCTAAAAATGAGGAGCCGATCTCGAGCTCGACTGAAGCTAAGCACCAGTCGCGTCGATGTGTTCTCGGGGATGGCCTTCTCGAACATTGTGATGTTCGCGATCATTGCGACAACAGCCGAAACACTGCACGTGCACGGCATCACCAACATTCAAAGCGCCGCGCAAGCCGCCAGTTCGCTCAAGCCCTTCGCGGGAGGTTTCTCCAGCGTGATCTTCGCCCTGGGCTTCATAGGTAGTGGACTACTTGCAGTCCCCGTGCTCGCCGCATCGGGCTCCGTCGGTCTGTCGGGTCTGCTCGGCAAGGAGTGGGGTTTCTCGCGATCCATACGCGAGGCCCCATTGTTCTACATCCTCGTAGGTGTGGGTACCCTCGGGGGCACGGCGCTCAGTCTCCTCAGCGTCAACCCGATAAAACTCTTGGTCTTCGTCGCCGTCATCAATGGCGTCATCGCGGCTCCGCTGTTGATCGTCGTACTAATTATCGCAAACAACCGACCCCTGATGGGTGACTACGTCAACGGTCACGCCGCGAACATCCTCGGCTGGTTAACCTTTGCGATCATGGCCGTGGCGTCGATCGCGCTCTTCGCGACGGGTGGAATCTCCTTATAACACTCCGAGTGGGAGAGCCCTCGATACACACGAGTTGTACGCCACCAACGACTAGCGGTAGTTCTGTTGCTCTACGTACTTCGGGACGCAACCGTCTCTTCAACTGTTTTCGCCGGGGCGCCGAATCGAAGTTGGTAACCGCCGAAGGCAATAGAGCAGAGCGCGAACCACGCCCAACCCAGCGCCAATCCGCCGAGCACATCGGTCAACCAGTGCACGCCGAGCATTACCCGACAGCAGGCGATGCCCGTAGCGAGACCGACGGCGAGGCCAGCCAGAATTGCCTTCACTTTTACCGATCGCCCTCGGCCGATCACCAACGCGAACGCTGCCAGGCACGCGGCGGCGGCGACGGCGTGGCCGGACGGAAACGACGACCCGGAGAATCCCGTTAATTGGTCGAAGTCGGGCCGGGCCCGATCGACAATCGATTTGATGACGTTGGCGATGAGGAACTGACCTCCGACGACCAGGGTGAGGAACGCGACGACCCCGACGGATCGCTGACGAACTGTTTCGACGATCGCCACGATGACGCCCAGCGGGACGATGACCAGCGCGCCGCCCAGTTGGGTGTAGAACCTCAAGAACCCGGTCGAAAGAGCGGTCGCGTGATGCTCGCCGAACAAACTGGCGCTGCGATCAAGGCGTGCGAAGCCAGAGTTGGTGTGAATCATGACGAGCACGAGCGCCACCGAGACGGTTCCCACGACGAACACGATGATCGCCGCGCTCAAGGCCAGGCCCGTGGTGGAATCTGGATCCAGTCGTGAGTGGGTGAACGCGACGAGTCGCGGGTGTCGACGAGCTTCTTTCTTGGCCTGCGGGACGCTTATCTTGGGGGCCGTGGGAGCGACCCGGGGCCATCGATACGCAATCACTCCGGCGGCGACGCCGGGGATAAGCACCGTGAGTAGAGTGATCAAAAGAATGAGCATCGCGTGGCTTTCTAGGAGACGCCGCGCAATGGGGCGACGAGTTTTTCTTTGACGTGTTGCAGTAGCGAGCGCTGCTTCCAGCGGCGGGGATCGATTCGGACACTTCGTTCGAGATCATCGTCAAAGTGGCCATCGAGGGTCCGTACGAGCGACGGATCGAAGATCACCAAGTTGATCTCTTCATCACAATTGAGCGACCGCCTGTTGAAATTCGCTGAGCCCACGTTCGCGACCATGCCGTCCACCGTCATCGTCTTAGCGTGCATCATCGACGGCTGGAAGTTCCACAGTTCGACACCGGCGTTGAGGAGTTCTTCGTAGTCCACCTCCGCCGCCAGTTGCACAAAGCGCTTGTCGGCGAAGGGACCGGGTAGCAGGATTTGCACTTGCACCCCGCGCGCCGCCGCGTCGCACAGACGCTTCGTCAGATCGTCGTCGGGCACAAAGTAGGCGGTCGCTACTCGTAGTCGACGTTGGGTCAACTGCAACAGGGTCCGAAAAACGCTGGCCAGGTCGCTGCCGCCCGTGGCCGAAGCGCCGCGAACGCACTGGATAACACTCTGGCCGGGGGAGGGCTGACTTGGAAAACGGTCACACCCAACGTCAAAGATGGTCGGGTCGGTCTCGGCCCAATTGTCGAGGAACGCGGCGCGCAATCCGTCAACGGCCGGACCTTCGACTTTGAAATGAGTGTCGCGCCATTCGTTTTCGTTACGCGCGTCACCATTCCAGAGATCCGAAATACCCACGCCGCCAGTAAACGCCATTGACTCGTCAACCACGAGTACCTTGCGATGCGTGCGGTGGTTGACCTCGCCGATCCGGACCCGGCTGAGTGGACGAAACCAGCGCACTTGGACCCCGGCCTTAGTCATGTCGTCGATGAGATGGCTTTCGATTGGTTTTGAACCCCACGCGTCCAGAAGCACCCGCACGCGGACTCCGGCTTCGGCTCGACGACAAAGAGCGTCGGCCATTTCGGTGCCAATCTCGCCCTTCCAGTAGACGAAGGTGAGAAAGTCGATTGTGTGCTCGGCACTTCGAATCGCGTCCAGCATTGCCGGAAATATCTCATGTCCATTGTGCAACACCGTGACTCGATTGCCCTCGGTCGCTGGGATCCCGACGACCCCTTCGAGTGTGCGTCTCGCGCAACTGATCAAATCGTTCGGCGCCCGCTCCGGACTTCGAGTGCCCTCACCGATCACTCGTTACGACCTGCTCTCGTGTGGGAGCACTCGCCGGATCCGACTGCGCGACCTTTTTGGCGTCTTGGGGCGGGGATACGCCGGTTCTCAGCGCCTCGAGTTGGGCCGCCACCGCGGCGCCGTAAAAGAGGGAAATGCTCGATAGCAAGCTCCACACGAGCAAGGCCACTACACCCGCCAGGGGACCGTACGTCTCTCCGAACGACGAACTCGACCCGTAGAAGAGACCTAAGCCGATCGTGGCTAGTCCCCACAAGAACACCGAGATACCCGAGCCGAAGGCGAGCCACGACAAACTGGGCTGGCGGCGTCGTGGCGACCAGCGAAAGAGCACGGTGGTCGCGACAGCCGCTAAGGCCACGCCGAGGGGCCACCGTACGACCGTCCATACCGACGTGAGCGTGTGATTGTGGATGGAGAAAAACAGTTCCCTGCCAAAGGCCAAGCACACGAATGCCGCCGCGCCGAGTGCGCCGACGCTCAGCGCGAAAAACAATGCCAGTCCGTACTTCTTCAAGGTGGGCCGGTCTTGTTCCACGCCGTAAATGCGATTGAGTCCGCGTTCGAGTTGTCCCATCGCCGTGGTCGCGACCACGAGTGCGCCGATCACGCCGAAGAGCAGAGCGCCGTAGTGATGACCCGCGGCGACCTGGTGCGCCTGGGTCACGGCGGTGGTCAGGACGTGTCCCGCCGGACCGGGAACGGTTCGGCGCACGGCGTCGTCGATCATTTTGCTGACGCCACCCTTATGCAGAACGCTCGCGAGGCCGACGATGCCAATTAATCCCTCGATTGCGATGAGCGAGATCAAAAAGGCCAGCGAGCGCGCGTGACTGAAACCGTCAGCCACGCGCATCCGTTTGAAGGCGTCCTTCGCGAGGCGACCCCAGCCGGTGCGCTTTAGCACCGCCCACGCGTCGTCGCCGGTCAGACCCCGAGTCTCGGGAACGAGTTTGGCGCTGCTCATTCTTCCTCCTTCTTTGGCACGCAGACGGTGATCGCGCCGGGTTCAACGCTGGCTCGAAACTTCTTTTTTGCGTCCCGTGCGCCCCCGTCAAGTTCGTAAGTTGTGGGCCGGTCAAGTGTGATTCGTACCTTGCGCCCTCGGGCGAATTGAGCGAGTGGCGAGTGTTTCGCGTCCTCGACCACCAGTCGACTGAGCACACGCGTCCATTGCAGCGCGTTCTCCGCTGTGACCACGCCGACTTCGAGCAGTCCGTCGTCGGGTTGCGCATCGGGAAAGGCAACGACGCCAGCCGCCAGCGTACCCATTTGGCCGAGCAAGACGCAGCTGGCCTTACCTTTGAACCACGATTGACCGTCGATCTTGATGCGGACTTTTCGACTCGTCATGTGCGTGGCGCGCACGCCGGTCCACACGTAGGCCAAGCGACCAAAGTGGCCCTTCAACTCGCCGTCGGCGTCGCGCATCATGATCGCGTCAAAGCCGACGCCCGCCATCACGGCGAAGCGCTCGCCGTTCAAAACCCCGACGTCTAATTGGCGCCGTTCGCCGTAGAGACCAACATCGACGGCTTCACTCAAATCGATCGGCACTCCTAAATTGTTCGCCAACAGGTTGGCGGTGCCCGCCGGCAGGATCGCTAAGTTCACGGGCTCACCCGCCACCGCGTCAACGCAACGCTGGATGGTGCCGTCACCACCCCAAATGAAAAGCAGGTCTGCGCCGTCGGCTACCGCCTGTCGCGCCCGTGCGGGAGCCTTGCGACTCGTGGGCACCTCGTACCAGAGAGGATCGGGAAAGCCCCGGTCGGCCAAGACCTGACGCAGTTCCACGAGACCGCCGCCGAGCGTCTTGTTCTTGTGGGCAATGACGGCGACCGACGTCATTGCGACGTCCGGTCCAGTTGGTCGACGTCGTGAGCTGGAATCTGTTTCTGTCCGGCATGAGACTTAGTGGAACGAATGACGCCGGACACTCGGATGATGAAGATGCCAGCCCAGAGAGCACCAATGCCCAACAGCAGTCCGGCCAAGACGTCCGTCGGGTAGTGCTCGCCGCGATAGATCCGAGATAGGCCAACGGATACCGTCAAGAGAACCGCGAGGGTCCACATTACGATGCGGGGTCACAGCCGAGTCGTCGCCACCATAACGATCACCGCAATGCCACCCCAGAGAACGATGGTGGCCGCCGTGTGACCGGAAGGAAAGCTGTACGTCGACGGCGTTCCCCCCAAATGACTCACATCTGGACGGGGTCTCGCCACAATCTTGTTCGCCGTGAGGAAAACGGAGAGTTCGATGGCCAGACCGGCGGCGAGTAGGAACGCGTGGCGCCCCCATCGTCGAAAGAGGAGAAAGATAGTTACGACCGCGGCAACGCCGGCGACTTCGAACGTGTCGGCCATGTCGGTCACGTCGCCGGTAATCCGGTCCCAGCGAGCGCTGCGATGATTGTCGAACCATTGACTGACGTGGTGGTCCCACACGCCAATGAAGCCATGCTCGAGGACGTGGGTGATTAAGAGGCCCAGAGCGGTAATGAATACTCCCATTACGACGAACGAGGTAATTACCGCGATCGCGATCGCCACGTTGCCGTGCCCTCGAGCAATGCCTTTCGCCAGGCGATTCGCCAATCCATCGGCCGACGGAATGAGATAGTCGCGTCGCCTGTCAGTATCTCTATCGTCCCTCGGCACAATTGAATCGTCATGCTTCACGCTCACGTCGCTCATAGACACCATCCCGGATCGAAGTGGGTATTTCGTATGGTCCAAAGACCTCGCCCGTGAACCTGAGCCACGCTTTGGGTGAACATCTCGTGACGCGTCCGCGTACGGCCTGTGTCTCGCACGTTCGGCCCAGCGACGGTCGCGCACCATGCTGTCCTGCGCTGGCCTTGCTCGATGGAGTCGAGTATTACGCTGCAACTTGAGGTGGTCGGCTCGTCGTCCACGAAGGTTTTTATTGTGACTGCGCTGCCGCCAAGGTCTATTTCCGTCGTACCCACGTTTGGTACTTCTCTCCTGTTGACTTGGCCATCGGCCAAGACAGAAGGAAACGGGGTCCAGGTGCCTTCAAAGACACTATAGAGCGCGCCTCGCCATTCAGTCCGGTAACGATTAAATACGGTATTTTGGCCTCGCGTTGACGACGCGCGACGAAATCGAGTCCAGTCATATTCAGCGTGTCTTTTGGCACCGAGGGGTTTTGCGCTTCAACGGTACGAATGTTGTTAACCGCTCCCAAAAAGGTATCTGCATCGCGGCCGGTCCCAGAAGGCCGACAATTAAGGACAAAGTCGAAGCTCGCGGTCAGCCTTCGAACCTGAAGTCAATGGGCAATCGAGGGAGCCGGCTTGAACTCAGTGGTCGACTCGATCGTCACCCGAATGCGATTCATCAGTAGCGGCGCCGCAACCGAAGTTTTAGCGGGCGACCGTCGGGATCGAAAATCAACCGGTAGACGAGGTCAGCCCAGCGCTGACTACTGAGTGGGACCGGATCGATGGTGTGCAATCGAATCCGACTCAGTGGCCGATTTCTTTTCTCAAGGTTCGTCCGCCAACCCTCGAGTTCACTGGCGGTCTCTCGCCAAAGGACAGAACTGTCGGCCAGATTCAGAAGTGACGGGTCCTCGCATGGTCGTCCGAGGTGCTCGGCCCACAAGGATAGGCGTAACGCGCGTGCGAACTTTCGGCTTCCGTCACCGAGGCCGCCCGGATCGAGAGGAATGCGGTCGTCGAGCTCGCTGTCTATCACGGCGCAGGAGAGTTCTGAATCGTGGGTCCACGAGCGGCGATTCAGATTGTCCGATCCGACGGTCGCCCAGACGTCATCGATGACGCAGACCTTGGCGTGGACGTAGATGGGAGCGTCGGATTCGTTCTCGACGTCGTAGAACCCGACGCGCTCGCCGCCGGCATTTTGCACGATGGCGATGGCTCGCGCTTGGGCGAGCCTGCTCGGAGGTCCCGACAACCTACTGTCCTTATCCGGGTAACGCGGAACGACGGCGATGACTTGCAGTTCCGGTTGTTGCCGCAACGCATCGGCAAGTAATTGCGCGATCTCCACGGACCAGAAATATTGATCTTCGATGTAGATCAATGTGCGCGCTCTTTTTATCGCCTTGGCGAACGCCCGCGCGACGCTCCGCTCGCCGTCGGGCGCGAACGGATACCGAGGGTGCCTTGATGGATAGGTTCGTAGCACTTGGACGGCGTGCCCGCCCTGCGTAGGTGGATCGCCCAGGCGCGCGGGAAGAGGACGAGCGACTCGATCTCGCGACATCACCTGTGAGAGCAACGCCCGTAGTCGACCGGCATGATTAAGCGCGGTCGAATCTTCCCATCGTTCCCGAAACGTGAAATCGAGATCGGTAACGGCGGGCCCACGGACTTCAAGTTGGACGTCGTGCCACGCAGGACGGCGGCCGTATCGCGGGTCTAACTTGATGACCTGAGTATCTCCGCGATGCTCGGCGTCATCTCGTCGACCATGACTGAGATCGATTCCTCCAATGAACGCGACGTCACGCTCAAGAAAAGAAGGATGGCGGATGAGGACCATCTTTTGGTGGTGCGATCCGCCCCGGCGGACCCGCTCGTCGAGCAGAACTTCGCCGCCCGCTTCGGTCACCTCAACGGCGAGGCGTCGATTTTGTTTCGAACTGAACGCGAAATGGTCGCTGTGCGAGCGCCAGAGCAACCCTCGAACGTCGACACCCCGTCGACATGAGTTGGCCAAGAGGTCGGCAATCGATGTTCCGTCCACGGAAACCCGTTCGTCCGCGTCTCCTCGCCAGTCAGTGAAGCGAACTTCGTCGTGCTGTTCAAGGCTCGAGATGGCTTCGCCCAAACTGGTGAAATACGAGACGCCATCAATGAGGAATGAAACGTGGTTGCCCTCGGTCCAGGCAACGGCACCGGACTGACTCGAGTCGATCTCGGTCATGGGGTTGCCCCGCTCCTCCCGAGTCAGGAACCAGTCGTCAAGACGCATCACGTGCCAACGTACTATGACCATCGCGAGTGGCAAGAATCGCCTCAACACTCCGCCACTGAAGCGTCGGATAGTTGGAGGTCGGCGGGGACACGAAAATCAAAGCACATATGTTGCAGCGAGTTTGGCGCTCTTCAAGTTGTGACCTCGTATGGTCCCGGTAGGTAGAAACGGTCCTCACAGTGAGGAAAACGTGGTGTTGACACGAGTGAAGACTGTGAGGTCAACCACCTTTACTGGTCTTAGTGCATTTGTAACGCTGAGGGTAGCGCGTGGAGTTGGCGGGTGGCCGCGCGTCGCACTAGTCGGCCCATCTGGGGTTCTAATCGAGGAGGATATTGATGGACGAGTTTCAAATTGTGTGCGATATTGATCGTCCGGCGGAGGACGTCTTTTCTGCGCTCGTGAATTTCGACAGAGTGCCGGACTGGAACTCCAGCGTCCGCGAGATTCGATGGTCAAAAGATGCGCCACTCGCGGTTGGCACAACGATGGTGTACGTCGGGAAATTCCTCGGGCGAACCTTTGAATCTGACGCGCAGGTCACCGAGTTAGCGCCGAATACGAGGTACTGCTCTAAGTCCACATCTGGACCGTTTTATCTTGAAGTTGAAAATATCTTGGAGCCTATTGACGGTGGTACCCGAGTTACGTCCAACTTTCGCGGAGAGAGCCGCGGTTTCTTCAAGCTCGCCGAGCCCGTCATGGTCCGACTCTCCAAGAACCTTTTTGAGACTTCTACGGACAATCTCAAAGCGCTGTTGGAGTCTCACGCACTCTGAGGGAAAGTGGACGACTCTCAAAGAGTACGTGTGCTCAAGATAGCGTTGTTCCGTCTGCAACGCCGATGAACACCGACGAATCAAGGTGAGCTGTGATAAAGTCATAACCCGGTCAAGGGGTCGGATCCGAATGTGAGCAACGCTCTGCGAACTGATTTGAGTTGCATGACATGCGGGTGGTCTCGGGTTCATGCCCTGTACGGCGCACTTAGCAATTTCAGAAGTACAGCATCTTTCCTAATGCTGAGGTTCTCACAGAAAATGTCTGTTTCCGCTTAAATCGTTTGAGGACGATTGCCACTTCCTCGGTCCGGCAGCGCTGATGATGACACGCCAAGATTTAGAGAGATTCGCGCCAGCAATGCGAGCAACTGGGCGCGCTCGTTAGCTCCAAGACCCACACAAATGCGAGCTTCTTGAACCATCGCTTCGGCCATCGCTTCGGCCAGCAGTGTCTCGCCCCGTTTCGTTACGTGAAGTATTCGAGCTCTCCGATCCGAGACATGTGGTCGTCGTTCGATTAGTCCTTCTCCTTCGAGGTGGTCAACGATCGCAACCATCGTGCTCGCCGGAATCGCTAAGAGGTCGCCAATCGCCTGTTGCGTCTGATCCTCATCACGCTGAACTGCATGAAGTACCGCAAAATGGCGAGGTTCGAGGCCAAGCGTGCCCATCACCTCACCGAACTGTCGAGAGGTCTCGAGGCCGATTTGTGACAGAGCGAACCCCACGGAATTCCCCGGCATGGTTACACCAGCGCCATTATCTGGTGATTTTCTATCCAATGGCTTTCTGTCCATAATTTATTGTACACCGTGAA
>Ga0182024_10026940_pt1 | contig 10078 bp, 6 predicted proteins | sample P32metaG_FD_120480 | JGI IMG/M metagenome (GOLD analysis project Ga0182024, IMG submission 120480) | Permafrost microbial communities from Stordalen Mire, Sweden - P3-2 metaG (Illumina Assembly) | ecosystem: Environmental > Terrestrial > Soil > Wetlands > Permafrost | place: Sweden: Stordalen...
CGTCGCCGTAGTCGCCCTGGTATCCGAAAGTGAATAAGGCGCCGGCATTGAGCCGGGTATTCTCGCCGATGTTAAGTGACGATTGTTGAGCCGCCACCAGTTGCGCTGTCGTCAGAACCGCCAGCCCGAGTATGCGAAAGGCCAACTTCATCAGAACTGTAACCCTTCCCGCCAGAGGCCCACTTAGCCCTCTAATTTGCACAATGAATGCCAAAGATCCCGATCCGGGAAGGTCAAATCAGATTGCAAACACAGGAGTTAAGTAGCTAGGCAGGTGCTCGGACGGGAGGGGATTACCAGAGTGTGGCATATGACTCCTTGAGCGTGTTTTAAGACTCATTAGAGCCGCTTTGAAAGGGCGCGTCTTCAGACGCGCCGAAAGGTACCCAGCGGCTAAAGCCGCCTATCGATGCGGTAACATTCACGGCTCGTCGAAGCCGAGCCCTTTCAAACCTGGCGGTTTTTGAAAAGGGGACAAATCGATTTGAAACGAGGCATGCAGAAAGTTGCTCTGAAACGGCGAACCCAGGAACTGCTTTGAAAGGGCGCGTCTTCAGACGCGCCGAAAAGTACAGCAAAAATGACAAGCGGCTTTAGCCGCCGAGGTCGGACCTCAGCGGCTAAAGCCGCTCACAAGAAATGGCCATATTCGCAGCGCTGAAAGCGCTGCGCCACCCAAAAACCCAATGGCTAGCTCACTTCCTCCACTTTCGCTTTGGCGCGCAGTTGCTTTGCCAGGCCGGAGCGCAGCTTCTCGTACTTGCTCTTCTGCAGGTCGATTTTGAGGTCTGCTTGTACTTCTTTCAAACTCTGCTTCTTCGCCGGGTTGTGCGCATTCAGCCGCACGATGGTGTACGCCGATTCAATCTGGATCAATCCGCTGACCTGCCCGGCTTGCATGGCCGCGAAAGCTTTCAGGATCTGCGGCGGCAGCTTGTCGCGTCCGATCACTTTGTGGTCGCCCATATTCACGCGGAAGTCATCTTGCGAAATCTTCTCCGCCAGCAGTCCGAAGTCCTGGTAGCTCTTGGTCGTCTGGGCCTGTCGTAAAGCTTCTTCGGCGGCCTTCTGCGCTTCCCTGGCTTGCGCCGGCGTCGGCTTCAGCGGCGGCATTACGGAAATGCTTTGGAAGCTGAACGACTCCGGTTGCAGATACTTCGCCGGGTGCGAGTCATAGTACGCTTTCACGTCGGCCAGCGTAACGGTCGCCCGGTTCTCCACATCGATCTTCAACAATTCTTCAATCAGCATGGAACGCTTGATCTGCTGGCGCAGTTGCTGCTCTGACCCGTGCATCTCCACCTGCATGTATTGCTGGTAGTCGTCTAGGCTCTTGAACTGCTTGCGAAAATCGGCTTCGGCGCGATTTAGCTTCTCGGGCGAGATGGTCATCTTGCGCCGCGCCGCTTCCTGGTACACCAGCTCTTCGAAGATGATCATTTCCAACGCGCCCTGGCGGATCGCCGCCTCCTGTGCCTTGGGAAATCCGTTGTGCTGCTGGGCGTAAGGGAAGATGGCGTACATCTCGCGCAGCAGGTCGCGGTCGGTGAGAACCGCTCCATTCACCCGCGCCACGGGCTTGTCGCTCACTTTCGGGGAGGCGACCATTGGTGCCGTGGTGCTTGCGGCAGACGCCGAAGTGTTGCTCATTGCGGTGGGAGCGTGTGAGGCAATCTGCGCCGTGGCGGCTGAACTTGCCATCAGGAGCGCTGCGCTGATCAAGAGTTGGTACTTCATAATTCCTCGCTTATCGATTCTGAAAACTGAATCTGAAAGAAAAAGGGGAGAGTTGAACTCTCCCCCGTTTGTACCGCAGCTATTCCTACTGGAATACGGTGGTGATGTTGTTGGTGTTGTTGGCTTCGTTCGACTCGCCAAAGTGGCACTGGCGGCAGAACTGCGTGGTCGAAGGTGCATTGGCGTTGGCCACGTTGTTGATGTTCGGATTGTAGGGGCCGTTCACGAAGAAGTAGGTGGCATAGTACTTGCCGCCGCCGTCTCCCGCGATTGGGCTGGCTGCGCTGGAGGTGTAGACGGTCATCACGTGCTGGTTGTGGCAGGTGGTGCAAAGCACATAGGGCAGGCCGCCGGCGGTGACGCCGAAGGGTTGCGACCACGTCCCTGGGGCAAGGGCGGGATAGCCGTAGTTTGTTACGAACTGGGCATACTGACTTCCAGCTACCAGGTTAAATTTGGTCCCGTTAAATGTAAGACCTGGCATCGTGGTGCTGATATCGGCGAGCTGGCCCACTGGGTGATCGTTGGTGTAGTTTCCAGCCGTCGTTCCGTCGTTGCCGAGCAGGGTAGGAATCTTGCCGGTGCCGTAAGACGTATTCGTCAGGAGGCCGATCCTCTGTTCGTAGGATTGGTTGACCATCATGTTGGCAGCGGTGACGTTGCCGTCATGGCAGCTGAGGCAAAGCAGAATGCCGCCGACTTCTTGCGAGCCGCTGGTGATGCTTGAGGGCAGAACTTCGGTGTACTTTCCGCTGTCGCCGAAGGCGATGGTCTTGCCGTACAGTGGGCTGGCATCCTGTCCCCACAATGCGTAGCTGCCGGTATCAGCGGCGCCGGCGTGGCCGGAACCGAAAGATCCGCTGTGCGGAGAGTGACATCCAGCGCAGCCGCGACCGTTGTTATTGTGCGCGCCGAGTACGTCGACCGGTGATGTCCAAGTCTGGGCCATCATCAATCCCGATACGGCAAGAACGAAGAGCATTAATACGAGGACTTTCTTCATAAAAGGTAAAACCTCCTAAGATGTTGCAGCTCTTTACAACTCTGGAGGCTTTAGGCCCGGGCTGCGACTCCTACCGCAGCTGCCCCCATTCCGCTTGTAAGTAATGCAACTGCCTAACCGAATCGTTAACTCTTTCTTTGACGGCGCAGAGGCCCGTAACCTACTGAATCGAATGCTGTTGGTTCGTATCAGCTGCCAGTGTCCGTTCTGGGAGCGGGTTCCAAACTGGGGGAAAAGAGCCACACCTTAGTAATGTATTGGTGAAATTCCGCAACGGGGAATGGCCAGACGCAACGCAAAACGTAGGAGTAAGAAGAACACTGCTTAGAAATGCAACAAAGGGTTTGAAAGGGCGCGGCTTCCAGCCGCATTGATTTGAAAGGGCGCGTCTTGAGACGCGCCGAAAAGCAGAGCAAGATGATAAGCGGCTTTAGCCGCAGAGGCACACAGCGGCTAAAGCCGCTGGTCGGAGGGGTAGGGCTTTCACGGCGCGTCTGAAGCCGCGCCCTTTCAAAGCGTCGGCATGCATAACGATCAAAGCGTGGGCGTTCATTCGAATCCGAGCATCGGCGTGCAATCCGACGGGCAACAACAAGAAACTGTCGAGCTTCGCTCGACTGGACAGCCGGGAGCCTGCCCTGAGCCTGTCGAAGGGGCGGCTGTCCCTACACGTTACTTGCTAGGACCTGCAGCAGTTGGTGCTGCGATCGGCGTCACTTCTTTCTGCGCCGCTCCGGCCTTCTTTAGTCGCTGCTCTTCTTTCTCTTTCTTTAGCTGTTCCGCCTCGGCATCGTTGATGTAGCGAAATTGTTGCGCGCGCCCCGGGTAGATCTCGGTGGTAAATACGCGGTTGTTCTTGTCCACGGCGATGTTGACCAATCCCTGAAACTGTCCCGGAAGCAGGCCATGACCGCCGAAGGAGATGAGCAACTGGCTTTCCTGGTTGAACACCTGCACCCGGTCCTGCATGCCATCGGCAACCCAGATATGGTTGTCGCCATCAATCGCGATTCCCTTGGGACGCGAGAAATATCCCGGACCGTCTCCGGCCTTTCCGAAGGTGCGGATGAACTTGCCGTCGGCGTCAAAGACCTCGATGCGATTGTTCAACGTATCGGCGACGTAGAGATTACCGTCCGCATCGACCGCGACGCCTGTGGGTTTGGCGAAATCCCCCGGCGTGGTCAGTTCGTGCTTGTGTCCGGTGGTGCCGATCTTGCGCAGCAGCTTGAAGGAATCTGCGTCATACACCAGCACTTGATCGAGAGCGATATCGGAGACATAAAGCAAGCGGTTTTCGCGATCGATGGCCAGCATGCTGGGCTCGGCCATCCCCTCCGTGATCACATCTTCCGCCACGTGCGCCGCATTGAAAACTATAACGTGACGCAGGCCGGGATCGGAAACGAAGAGACGATCGTTATCGTCCATGGCCAGCCCAACGATGCGCACGAAGTGGGCGTGCGTCTTGTTCTTGATCATGTCCATTTCGCGGGTTTCGGTGTTGAAAATGAAGATGGCGCCCACCTTCTGGTCGGCCACATACAAGTTTCCCTTGGAATCGATGGCTATGCCGTAGGGCTCGGCGAGTTGCCACAGGATCTTTCTTTCGTCCCTGGACTGCGTGCCGGCGAGGCGGTCCATCCATTTTGCCTTTTGGGTGTCATTGCCGGCGGTGACCTGCGACAGTTTCTCGGCCGAAAAAAACGCCTGGTAGCGGATGCGGGCAATCGCTGGCGGATTCGGCCAAACGATGTTCGAATAGTCGATGACCGGAATGGTCTTGGGCTCGTTCTTTTTCTTCTTGTCTGCGAAGGTCGAAACTGGAGTCAGCAGCGCGAGGCCGAGCACGGCACACAATGCGCGCCGCAGGTTGCGGCTGCTCAGCAATTTTGTCTTGAGTTCAGACATGGCTTCCATTCTCCTCATCGTTGTTCTCGTCATCTTTATTCTTGCATACGAATTACCTCTTGGTCAGATCCTTGTGACAACTGGCGCAGAAATCCGCGTTATTGACCTGGTCCTTTACCAGCAAGTCGGGCTGCGTTGAAGCATGCGGCTGGTGGCAGGACAAGCAGTTAATTTTGGCAATCATCTTGGTGATATCAGTCGGATCGGGCACATCGCCGATCGGGTGGCCATTGACGGGATGTCCTCGTCCATATTTGATGGGCAGCACAACAACCTTGTTCTTCTTGAAGTAGTCGTCGGGCAACTTCACCTTGCCATCAAAGATCGCGATCATGTGCTCGGCTTCCAGCTTCCTCGGTTCGGGAGCCTCGGGACCGTGGCACTCCAGGCATAGCGTATCCACCTTCGCGGTACGCAAAAGGTGCTCGTTCTCACCGCCGTGAGGCTCATGACAAGTCGCGCATCCTTGTTGAAATGCGGGCTGATGCAGATGCGCCTTCTTGAACTGGTCGGCCTGATCGCTATGGCAGGCCAGACAGGCGCTGACGGGATCGGGTTGGAGAAAGCCGGGAGTTTTTCCGGCATGGGGGTTGTGGCAAGCTACGCATTCCCCCAAAGCTCCGGGATGCTGCACCTTGGCCTTCTCAATCTTCTCTGCCTGATCGCTGTGGCAAGTAGTGCAAAGCGCCTTCGTGTCAGTGTTGGTCAGGACGACCTTGCCATCTTTAGCGGGTGAGTGGCAGGTGTCGCAACTCTTGTCGACAAACGGCGGATGCGTAAATTTCTGCAACAGCTTCGGCTGCGCGGACTGGTGAGGATCGTGGCACTGCGTGCAAGTGGCCGTACCAAATGGCTGTCCCTGGTGAGCCTTGATCAGAGCCTCGTCTTTGACGTCGTGGCAGTCGACGCACAGTGCGGGCACGGACTTGGTCAGGTGATAATCGAACTCCTGCTTTCCCTTTTCCCCGACTTTGTGCGTGGTGTGACAGGTGTCGCAGCCCATGTCGAGGGCGGCGTGGCGGCTGCCTTTTTCGGGGACGTTCACACCCTGGTTATGACAATCGAGGCAGAGGTTCGCGCCTTTGTCCCCCGTAGTCGGCTTCAATAACTGATTTTTATTTTCCGAAACATGAGGATCGTGACATTTAATGCAGTCGCGCACGGCGGGGGGATGTACGGTACCTTTCAGTTTGGCCGCATCTTTTTCAGCATGGCAGGTGATGCAAAGGGACTGTGGCGTTGTCGTAATTAGCTTTACGCGAGTGATGTCTTTATTGACGCGGATTTCGTGGCAACTGGTGCAGCCGATAGCGATTGCCGAATGCACCGACTTGCCCTTCGTCTTGTCTTCATGACAAGCAAGGCACGTAGAAGAATCGGCCTTCGGATCGAGAGGGACTGGATGCTGGACGGCGGAGGCGCTGGCTGCAAAGAAGAGCACGACCAAGAGCCAGCCGCAGGCGCTGAAACGACATACGCTGGAATTCGACTTGATTGATCTCCCCGCCACTCTAACCGTTACCTCTGCAGGCACATGTGCACGCATAACGCCTTAATTCTCCGGTCCGGGATATTTCTGCACAATCGTTGTAACAGATTGCAACAGCGCCAGTTTGGGAATCCAACAAAGTTGATCAGAACTTCTACGTTCCTGCAGTTCCATCATCATGGGGGCTTCTCCCACAGTGAAACGGTGCAAAATGACGCAAGTAACAAAAGCTGATGGTGGGGTTATCTTGAGCTAGGAAATACACTGCTTTGCCACACGGCTGACTCAGCTTCACTTAGCGATGAATCTGACTCACGCCGATTGCGTGCGTCTGTGACGTCACTCACTGGTAGGCGTGATATTGGCCACGACTAAGCGAGTTCATTCCGTGGCGAACGGCATGCGAATCGCGTGCTCATCGCTCGGAAAGCAAACCAGTTAAGTCTCTGTTTGCTGACGACAAGAGCCCTGCGTCAAATCCCCGCCGAAACTCTCGGGGTTGTGTGATATTCCTCACAATACGCCTGTTGCCGTAGCTCGCCAATCTGGATTTTCTTCTGCCGTTTCAGCAAGTTCGCTCCAATTCCGCCTGATGGCGGGAGACGTGCTTTCTCCAGGCTGTGAAGGGGAGGAATATGGCCGGAGATTCACGCAGCGTCCCGCAACGAGTTTGGCGAACCGTCGCTTCCATACAGACCGGCGTGGTCCTTCTAATGCTGGTCGTAATCTTTGCGGCGATCGGAACCGTCGTCTTGCAGCGGCCCGTCACTGAGCCCGATGAAATGCAGACCGCCTACTCGCCGCAGGCCCTCCGAATTTTGGACAAAGTCGGATTGACCGACGTATTTCACTCCTGGTGGTTCCTTGGTCTGGTGCTGCTCGTCAGCGTCAGCATCGTAGCAGCATCCATCGACCGCTTCCCCAACTCGTGGCGTTACTTCTCGCGTCCTTATAAATGTCCTGACGAAAGCTTCCGCCGCGCTTCCCGTCCACAGAAAATACTTCCTATCGATGATGAAGAATCTGGATTGGTCGCGGCCGAACGCGCATTGCATTCCCTGGGATACAAACCCGAGCGAGTAGTCCACGAAAATCATTTTTCCATCTTCGCCGAACGAAGCAGGATTTCCGAGCTCGCCGTGTATATCGTTCACGCCAGCCTTCTCCTCATTTTCTTTGGCACGGTAGTGGACGGCCTCTGGGGATGGCGGGGAACGCTGAATCTAAATGTCGGGCAGAGCTCTAATGTCGTCGAATTGCGCAATGGCAGCACCAGAACTCTACCATTCACCATTCGTGCCGATGCCGCTGGCCAGGAAAATTATAAAGATGGTACCCCGAAGAAATGGTGGTCAAAGCTGGCTGTCGTTGCCGACGGAAAAGATTTGCTGAAAAAAGAAATCGTCGTGAACGATCCGCTTTTCTACGAAGGAATCCGCTTCTACCAATCCAGCTACGGTCCGAACGGCAAGGTCGACAAGCTCATGATCGCTTCGTCTCCGAGCAGCGGCGTCGGCGAAAAACGTGAATTCGGAATGGCGTTGAACGACGTTATTCCCCTTGACGCCGACACTACGGTTCGCTTCGCTGAATTTCTTCCTGACTTCGCAGTTCAGGACGGCCAGGTGTACCGGAAATCGAACCAGCTGGAAAATCCGGCCGCGCATTTGGTTGTGACTTCGAAAGCCGCCGGGAAGGACTTCGACGTTTGGTTTCCGGAGATGGATGGGATCGGTGACAACTCAAAAGCGCCCTATCAGTTTCAAGCGACTGATCTGAAGATGGGTTACTTCACCGGACTGCAAGTTTCCCACGAACCCGGGCAGTGGGGCGTGTGGGGCGGGGTCGTATTGATGGTGGTTGGCCTGGCCTTCGTTTTCTACGTTGTCCACGTACGGATTTGGGTTGTGCCGGTCAGCGATCCGCAGACGGGCAAGCAGTCGCTTTGGATCGGAGGCAGCGTAAACCGGAATCGCGATGCGTTCGAAGAGCGCTTTCAGGATTTGGTCGCGGCGGTCTCCGAGGAAATGAAAACCATTCCTAAGACTTCTCCCAGCGAGAAGGTCGCTGTAGTTACCGGAGACTAAGCCGGCTCAACGGAGGATGTAAATGGCACGAGCAAAAGCAGAACCGCAGCAAGAAACAACTGGCGTGACCCTGATTGTGATGGTCGGGCTGGCGATTTCGTTCCTGCTGTTCATGGCATTCCTGAACGTGGTTAAGAGTGGCAACCTGCTGAACGAGACCAACCTGCTCTTCGCCGCGCTGATTTTCTATGCTGGGGCAGGCGCCTTATATTTAGGATTCGGTGTTACCGGAACCGAGTCCTATGTAAAATTCGCATCCCTAGCAACCTCACTAGGGTTGATCGCGAACACCGCGGCTATCGCTCATCGTTGGTATGAAGCGGGACATCCGCCATTCTCTAGCGTCTACGAAATGCTGCTTAGCTTCGTGTGGACGCTTGCTGTGCTGACGCTCGTTGTCGAAAAAAAATATGGAGTCAAAGTGATTGGCACAGTGACGATGCCGGTGGCCATTGTGGGCGTCGTTCTGATGCAATTGTTGCGAACCGAGGTTCATCCGTTGGTGCCCGCACTGCAATCTACATGGCTCCACGTGCATGTCACGCTCGCCATGTTGGCCTACGCGGCGTGTGCTTTAAGTTTTGCGCTGGCCGCTATGTTTCTCATCCAGGACAAAATGAAGACCGAGACTTTTCTCGCGGTTACCAGTTCCAGCACGCTTGCCATTTACGCAAGCATCGTTTTGACCCGCTTTGAAAAGTGGGGAGGCCTGAGCCTGGTGGCTTGGAATCCAGAGTCGAAGTCAGAAGTTTTCCTTTCGAAGGGCGTTCGATTGTTCGTCAACATCCCGGATCTAGGCTGGCTCATGGTACTAGCGCTCGTAGTCGTGGCGTCGCCCCTGGTGTTGTACGTGCTGTCTCGCTTGAAGAAGAAAGACAGCTTCCTAACCCTCGCCAACCGCGCCGTGTTTATTAGCATCCTTCTTCAGATCATGGCCCTCGTCATGTTCTTAATGCGGGCCCACGATGGCCGCTATGGCTCGCTGGATGCGGACGGTCTGTTTCCCACTAGCCTTGCTGCCAGCCCATTCATACTGTCCGCACTCGTAGGCGCAATCTTCATCTCGCTCCTCTATTTACTGCTTCTATGGCGGCGCCCTGAGTTGGAGCGCATGCTACCCAGTTCAGATATTCTGGACCGCGTCACTTATAAAACGATTTCTCTAGCCTTCCCCCTTCTAACTTTAATGATCGCCTCGGGCGCGTACTGGGCGAACCAGACTTGGGGCTCGTACTGGAGTTGGGACCCGAAAGAAACATGGGCGGCGATCACATGGTTGGTCTATGCCGGTTATCTACACATGCGCATCACTCGTGGATGGCGTGGCCGCCGTGCCGCGTACTTCGCGATTCTCGGCTTCATCGTCGTCATGTTCACTTTCTTCGGCGTGACTTATTTGCTGCCGGGACTCCATTCCTATGCTTAGCCACCCTGAGTTCGCGGTCAAGCCGGATGTCGACTCGAAGCGGGCGACGGCGGAGCCTGTTTATTCTGACGGTAACGGTGAGCCCGTTGGGTCACGACGTTCGCTGCCAGACGATTTTAGGCCCAGTTCAGTTCGCATAAATTGGCAACTGAAGGCCATCCTGCCCGTTGGCTTCGTGCTACTGGCTGGACTGGTTCTGTTTACTCTGGCCACCCTGTCGTTGCGCGACCCGGATCGCCACGCCGTGCTGATCGTAGCCGGAGCAGGAGCTGTTGCCATCTGTGCCGTCTCCATGTTGATGCTGGCTTATCTAGTGCAGCGGCCGATGGTGGAATTGCAGGAGAAGATTGGGCTGGTGAGTGACGGCAATTTAGATGTCGCTGTCAGTTTCTCGGGTCGCAATGACGAGATCGGAGATCTCGGCC
>Ga0182024_10026941_pt1 | contig 10078 bp, 8 predicted proteins | sample P32metaG_FD_120480 | JGI IMG/M metagenome (GOLD analysis project Ga0182024, IMG submission 120480) | Permafrost microbial communities from Stordalen Mire, Sweden - P3-2 metaG (Illumina Assembly) | ecosystem: Environmental > Terrestrial > Soil > Wetlands > Permafrost | place: Sweden: Stordalen...
GCCTACTTCAACGCCGGCGTGCGCGCCGTCGACGTGCGCGACCCCTACAGCCCCAAGGAAATCGCTTATTACATTCCCGCGATCAGCGACGCGACCGACAAGCGCTGCGTCGGCCAAGGCCCCGATGCGAAGTGCAAGATCGCCATCCAGACCAACAACGTGGAAGTGGACGACCGCGGCTATGTCTACATCGTCGACCGCGCCAACACGGGGATGCACATCCTGCAACTGACTGGCGACGCTCGCAAGATTGAGAATCTGCCGTAGCTCGGAGTGGGACGGGCTTCAGCCTGTCAGGTTTAAGTTGGTCAACACGAAAACCGACAAGCTGAAGCCCGTCCTACCAAAGCGCAAGTTACAAGAAATCACTGGATCAGTCGACCGCGAAGGCCTTTTCAAGGAATCGTGTCACGCGCTCATCGTACTCAGCTGGCAACCGTCCTAATGCCGATGAATGCTCGGCACCCTCAACAATCCAAAGGTCTTTTGAACCGTGAGCCGCTCGGTAAATCATCTCCGCGTGCCGGCAGGGAATCGTGCGGTCACGAGTTCCGCAGATAAGGAGAATTGGAAAGGGCCGGGCGGCAACCGCGCTTTCAGGAGACACTGCGTCCGGCAGAAAACCTCCAGCTTTCGCCATTTCATTCATGGCAACTACGGTGGCGGGAAGAAAAAGCGACTTTCCAAGAAACGGATTGAAATGCAGACCGGCGTAGTCGTAACTCACTTCACGCAAGTTTGCAAAGGGATCCTCGGCGATGACGCCCCCGATCCGCGGCTCGACCTCTGCCGATTGCAACGCAATCGCCGCGCCCATGGACACTCCTAGCGCGCCGAGGTGCTGCACTTTCTCCGTGGAGTACAAAGCGTTCGTTATGGCCACGGTATCGTAGCGCTCTTCCCAGCCGTAGGTCGCGATGTTGCCGCCGCTTTCGCCATGTGCCCTCGAATCCATCATGACGACGTTATAGCCATGTCTCAACAAGAGTTCCGCATGACCCAGGACCCCAGTGCGATTATCCGAGACCCCATGAAATACCAGAATCCAATCCTCGTTTGGCAAACGTGGCCGGATCTTCCAACCCCGCAACTCGATTTCGTCTGGAACGCGGACGGAGAAGTCTTCCTTCCTCGCACCGGTGCGCGCGAGCATCTCGTCGGTTTGCTCCTTGCGCACCGGGTTCAAGTTCGGAGGATGAAGAAGTCCAGGACCGAGCGCGCGTCCGACAAAAGCCGCTAGGACAGGTAACAGGATCACGAGAATCAACGCGGCATAAGCGATTCGAGAGAGATGGATCTGGCGCGACATATTTCAATTTAACCTTTCGTCAGCGTGTGCAAATTCCCTAGTAGCTGTCTCGGAAAAGCAGCATGCTTGCCAGTCTGCTTTCGTGGCCTTCAGGAAAACCGCAATGGGCGGCGAATTCATCGGCGTCTCGAAAGGTGCCGAACAGGCGATCCCACCACGTGATATCTCCATAATTGAACGCGTGGAGGTCCAATTCGTGATGAATCGAATGATGTTCCGGCCTCTGGATGAAATACCCGAACCAATGGGGAGTGCGAAGGTTGCTGTGGTAGAAATATTCTCCCAGAACCGCGAAGACATTGAACCAGGCTCCCGCCATCGGAGAGGCGCCGAGGAAAACGAACAGGATTGTGCTCGACAGCCCGGAATCGGCTAGGATTTCAACAGGGTGTTTATAAAACGACGTCAGAATTTCGATCCGGCTGGGACTGTGGTGAACCTGGTGGAATACTCGCCACAACGCATCAACATCGTGGCGTACCCGATGCCACCAGTAAAACACAAAGGTTCCGACAAACCACCCGAGGAACCCTTGAGCCAAAGCAGGCATGGAGGAAGAAATATGAAACAGGGACCAAGGCTTCAACCAGCGGTTCCATCCGATTCCGGTCAACAGTACGATACCGACCTGGCAGATATTCAGAAACGCGGCGCGGGCGTACCATCCTGGCGCCTCAGGCAATTGCCGTCCCGGAATTATGCGCTCGAGAACGAAAAACAGAATCGTGGCCGCTACAATGATTACTAGGGGAATCATCTTGCCTCCAATAGTCTTTCAAATTTATTGGGCCGAAGTTCAATGATGCGACCTTAGGCGCGTGATCTCTCCTGAACAACATGCGGAGTGATACTTTGTAAGACTGTCATGAATGGCGGTAAGAAGAATGTTTTATGGTTGAGACAATACACGATCGGATTAAGATGACGTTACTTCAATGCAGATCTCACTCAGCAGGAATAGTGAAGTCCCGCTGCGGCAACAACTTGCTGAGCAGATTGTCTTTCTGATTACGACCGGGGAGCTTCGAGCAGGCGAGCGTCTGCCAAGTGTTCGCGCCCTCGCGCGGCGCGCAAAAGTGCACCACAACACGGTCAGTGAAGCGTATCAGGACCTTGTTCGCCGCAAATGGTTGACTCGCAGGAGGGGCAGCAGGCTCACCGTTGGCGCGCGCTTGGATTCAGGCAGACAATCACCCGTCAATCTCGACGAGCTTATAAATGACAGCATTCATCGCGCGAGAGAAATGGGCTTTTCGCTTCAGGTCCTGACGGAGCGAGTTCGCGAGCGTCTCTTGGCGGAACCGCCCGACCACGTCCTCGTTGTGGAGCAAGAAGCCGGTCTTTGTGAGATCATCCGGAAAGAAGCCGCTGCTTCGCTTCGCTGTCGCGTTGAAACTTGTTCTCCGGAACAGTTCGCAAGCGAGCCTGCTCGAGTTATCGGGGCTCAAGTTTTCGCCCCCAATTTCGCTATCGAAGAATTAAGTTTATTGATTCCCGGAAACCGGCCTGCCGTCCCGATCATCTATTCCGGGGCCGATCAACACATCGAATCGATCGGCAAGATGAAGAAGCCCTCAATCGTCGCGGCGGTTTCGGTTAGCGAAAGCGTGCTAAAAACCGCTCGTGGCCTGTTCGCCCCGGCAATCGGCCGGAAGCACAGCTTCCGCGCGGTCTTGTACTCGCAGAAGGGAAGAATTGACCTGCGGGGTGTCGATCTCGCGTTTTGCGATTCCCTCGCCTTCGATGCGGTTACTTGCCGCCACAAGGTTCATTATCAGCTTGTTGATCCCCGGTGCCTTGAACATCTGGCCATGGCCCTCACGGGCGTTCCCACCCTGAAGCGAACCGGGCCGGGCAACGGCTAGCGGTCAGAATATCGGCGACTTCCGCGATCCGTGGCGGAAGTGAAGTACTTCGACAATGTGTTTGCTCTCCTGAATTCGGTAGTAGACAGTAACAGGGCTATGCTGCAATTTTCGTACGCGGGATCGTTTTCGGATTACGCCACCCATATGAGGAAACCGGCTAAGTAATTCCACGTGGTCGAGTAGAGCGCTACCAAAACGGCTAGCGGCCGCGCCATCATCCTCCGCAATGTAACCGATGATCTCGGCGAGATCGCTTAACGCCCTTTGCGTGAAGAGGATGCGGTAATCCACTTTTGCATTCGCTTGCGGACTTTTTCGATAGGGAGGGTTCGACCAGCTTCAGCGTCGCGGATACCTTCATCAATTGCCGCGAGCGTATGCTCGTCTTCATCCTCAATCACCGGGGCAGGTTTGTCGAGGTCGAATTCCTTCGCCTTAGGCATAATCTATGATAGCCCGCATTGGGGGTGGACGCAATGGAAAGGCAATACCCGCCTTCCGCCTTCTGTTTCCACGCCTACTAGGATAGACTAGAAACCTCCGAGCCTCCCGTTTAGGGTTCGTTGTATCCCCAGTGGCAGGAAAAATGACTGAAAAACTTCCTTCGGTAGTGATTGTTGGTCGGCCCAATGTCGGCAAATCCACGATTTTCAACAGGCTGACGGCCTCGCGGCGTTCGATTGTGACCGACGAGCCGGGGATTACGCGTGACCGCATATACGGCAAGGCAACCTGGCAGGAGCGTACGTTTGAGGTTGTCGACACCGGCGGGATCGTGCCGGACGACAAGGCTGCGATTCCGCGTGAAATTCTTCGCCAGGCGCAGGTGGCGATCGAAGGCGCGTCGCTGCTGCTGCTGGTTGTGGACGTGCGCGCGGGGCTGACGCCGCTCGATGCCGAGCTGGCGCGCCTGCTGCGCCGCACAGGGAAGCCGCTGGCGATTCTGGCGAACAAAGTCGATACGCAAATGCAGGAATCACTCGCTGCGCCGTTTTACGAGCTTTCCAACGATGTGTTTCCTGTATCGGCGGAGCACGGGTATGGCTTTGATAATTTGCTCGACGCGATTACGGAGCGACTCGGCGCCGCCGGGCCCGAGGCGGAAGAAACAACTGCCCCTGAGAGAGATGACAAGCAAATCAACGTGGCGATCATCGGGCGTCCCAACGTCGGGAAATCGACGATGCTCAATCGGCTCTCGGGAGTGGACCGGGCCATCGTCTCCGATATTCCCGGAACGACGCGGGATGCCGTGGACACAGTGGTGGAGCGCGGCGGGCGCACGTATCGGTTTGTTGATACCGCCGGAATACGCCGCAAGGGCAAGACGAATCTGGTCGCCGAAAAGATGAGTGTGATGATGGCGCGCCGGCACCTGGAACAGGCCGACGTTGCGCTGCTGATTGTCGATGCCAGCCTGGGAGTGACGGCGAATGACGCCAACATTGCGGGCTACGCAGAGGATTCCGGGCGCTCGGTGATCATCGTGATGAACAAGTGGGACCTGGCGCTCGAAGCCGCCGCGGAAAAAGCCGCGCGCGAACTGGAGCATCAGGGAACGAAGACGCATGTGGTGGAGTCTTCCTACCGGCAGACTCTCCTTCGTGCCTCAGGAAAAGCAAGCAACCGCCGCGCCAGCAGCCGTAAGCACACTTCGGTGGTGCGCAAGAAAGCGGTGACGGGAAGAGTGAATCCAGCACAGCTTGTCGAGGAGTACGAAAAAATCGTGCGCACGCGATTTAAATTTCTCGATTACGCGCCGATTATATTCGTCTCCGCGAAGACCGGTGAACGCACCGAAAAATTATTCGATCTGATCGATCGCGTGGGCGACGCGCGGCGCAGGCGCATCTCAACCGGCGAACTGAACCGCTGGCTGGAGAAAGTGGACCTCGATCGCGGGACTTCGCCCGCCGCGCGCAAGGTGAAGATTTACTACGTCACGCAGGCTGCCGCTTCGCCGCCGACATTTATTCTCTTCACCAATCAATCCAAGCGCCTGCATTTCAGCTACGAGCGTTTCCTCGAGAACCAGCTCCGCAAAAGTTTCGATTTCATCGGCACGCCCATTCGATTCCTCCAGCGCCTGAAGGAACGGCGCGAACGCGGATCGCGCCCGTCCAGCCGCACAAGGACGGCGACGTAAGGTGTTGAGATACGCCTGAGTAGGACGGGCTTCAGCCTGTCTGGTTTTCGTCCAACGTTGGCGAAAGTCAAAACCAGACAGGCTGAAGCCCGTCCTACTGAGGCGTTGACACCCGCCAGAATCGGAATAGGATTAGGGCCTGAGTCTAGCGAGGGTCGAGGGCGATGGAAGCGATCGAAGGCAACGGACATTCCGAATCAGCAATTCCGGACAAGAGCTTGTTCCGGATCGGCGAAGTCAGCAGGCTGACCTCCACGAAGCCGTTTGTGCTGCGCTATTGGGAGACGGAATTCCCGATGCTCCAGCCGGTCAAGAGCCCGAAGGGACACCGGCTGTATCGCCGCGATGACATTGAGACCGTCTTCACCATCAAGCGCCTCTTGTACGACGAAGGCTTCACCATCGCGGGTGCGCGGCGCCACCTGCGCGATCAGGCGCATGGGGGGAACGGCGCGAACGGCGGCGCGGCCGTTTTGGAAGCCGAAACTCACAACGGAGAATCCGCGCCGCAGGCGGTGTCGCAGCAGCCTGCGATGGTCAACCGCAAGACCTTGCTCGACCTGCGCGACTCGCTTCGCTCCTTATTGACGGTCCTCGAATCCGAGTGATACGCTGAACGGTCAGTCGGGACGTAGCGCAGCCTGGTAGCGCGCACGCTTGGGGTGCGTGAGGTCGCTGGTTCAAATCCAGTCGTCCCGACCATATTTTCCTCTACGTTCTTCATTGTTTGGGCGTCCCATCCCGCATGACAACTAGGAAACCGCGGTTTCTCCGCGGCTTGTTCGGCCCTTACTTTGGCTGCTAAACTATTCAGGTAGGGTGGGACGAAGCTCGCCCGGCCGGTGCAATACAGATTGGGTGACCGGCCACTTCTACACGCAGGTTGCCAGCGGCTTTTGAGAGCACTCCCGGACCTGCACGGAATAGGCTGCCCGGCGAGTAGGATGGTTCAGCCTGTCTTCTGTTTCGAGCTAACTGAAATCAAAACCCGACAGGCTGCGCTTCTGGACTGCTCAGGGTAAAAAGCCTGTCCTACTGGAATTTATGGCACACATTCTGATTACGAACGACGACGGCATCCAAGCGGAAGGCTTGCGCGCGCTGGTCCAGGCGGTCGAAGGGCTGGGGACGATCAGCGTGGTCGCGCCGAGCCACGAGCGCAGTGCGTCCGCGCAGTCGCTGACGCTGCGGCAGCCCATCTTTTGGGAGCAGGTTGCGGAGCGCGAATGGGCGGTCGAGGGCACACCGGCGGATTCGGTGATCCTGGCGCTGAATAAATTGCTGCCGAACCGGCCGGACCTGGTCCTTTCCGGAATCAATCGCGGCGGGAATCTCGGCGAAAACATTTTTTATTCCGGGACGGTGGGCGCGGCGATGGAAGCCGCGATCAATCACATTCCGGCGATTGCCGTGTCCGTGGCGCACAAGGGCCGGGGATTCCGCTTCGAGCAGGCCGCGAAATTCACGCGGGAGCTGGCGCTACTGGCGCTTGCAGAAGGCATGCCGAATGGCGTGCTTCTCAATGTGAACGTGCCGCTGGTCTGGAACGGCGCTGTGCGAGTCACGCGCCAGTCCAAGAAAGTTACGCGCAACGTGTTGCAGGAAGGCACCGACCCGCGGGGGCGCAGCTTCTACTGGCTCCTCGAGCAGGAGCACATCGAAGGGATCGACCCGAAAAGCGATTACGCGGCAATTTTCGATGGCGCGGCGTCCATCACGCCTTTGCATCTCGATCGCACGCACGATACTTCTCTCGATCATCTTTCGCAGTGGGCTGCCAAACTGGATTCGAGCGCGGAGAACGCGGAACCGGTTCCCGTTGCGCGGCTCAATCAGAAGTAACGTCCGCGATATGTTCCATATTCCACGCGCCATTCCGCGCCTCGGTCTTGCTGGTTCGATTCAAGGTTTCGTTCCAATCGGACGATAGTACCTCCACAGTGGCATGCGTGTTTACGCACGCGATCCGGCGACTGCGGCTCTGCCTGAACAAAAGGAACTTGAATGAAGTATCGGATTCTTGTCGTGGACGACGATCCTCAGTATCGCGATCTCCTCAAGTACTGGCTCGAATCCGAAGGCCACGAACCGATCCTGGCGGCAACGCTGGAAGAGGGTTTCGTAGGAATCGCCACGGAACCCTTGCCGGACCTCGTTCTTCTGGACATACACTTAGGGCAAAAGAATGGCCTCACGCTCGTTCACTGGGCGCGCAAACAAAGGCATCTCGCGCACATGCAAATTGCCGCCGTCACGGGCCTGGCATCCTTCAAGGATCTGAAAAGCATAGGGGAAGCCGGCTGCGATACGTGCTTCACCAAGCCGATTGATTTCAGGGCATTGCGGAGATACCTCGCCGGGTTGGCAGTTCATTCCGTGAATTAGAAACTATCTTCCTACCATTCTTCTTTAAAGTGATGCAGGCTTCAGCCTATGGGGTTTGGCCTTTGCAAGGACGAACCCCCACAGGCTGAAGCCTGCTTCACCAGATCCGCCAATTTTTTTCTGGCCCTAGCGCCGCGATGGCTCCATGATTCTTATGTGACGCAGCCAGCCGATCATTCCGCGCCAACGTTTCCTTCCGAGGTCGATTTCGGCCGCGAAATCTGCGGCGACCTGCCCGCAGCGGAATCGCGCGAGTGGCTGGTGACCAACGGCATCGGCGGCTACGCATTCGGGACGGTCGCCGGACACCAGACGCGTTGCTACCACGGTCTGCTCGTCGCCGCTCTTCAGCCGCCCCTCGGGCGCACACTCCTCGTCGCGAAGCTCGACGAAACGGCCCGCTACACGTCCCAGACATTTGACCTTTTCACGAATCGCTGGGCGGATGGGACTGTGGCTCCGGAAGGGTACCGCAATATCGAACGATTCCGTTTGGAGGGGACGACTCCCGTTTGGACGTTTGCCCTGGCCGACGCCCTGCTCGAAAAGCGAATCTTCATGCAATCGGGGGCGAACACGACGTACGTTCTGTACCGCCTGGTGCGAGCCAGCGCTTCCGTTGAATTGTCGATCAAAGTGCTGGCGGATTATGGCGATGAGCACTGCGTGACTGTGGGCCGGACTCGCCCCATGGAAGTCACGGAGGTCGAGCGCGGATTGCAGGTGGTGGCTTCCGAGGGCGCCACGCCGTTTTATGTGCTGAGTGACTCGGCTGTGGCAATGCCCGCCAGGAACTGGTACCGCAATTTCGATCTCGCCGCCGAGCGGGCGCGCGGGCTTCCCGACCGCACCGACCACTTTTTCGCGGGCGAGCTTCGGGCGACGATTGCGCCGGGAGATTCGCTCACGATTGTTGCGAGCACGGCGGCGGCGCCTTCGCTTATCGGCGAAGCAGCATTTGCGAAGCGCCAGAGTGAAACGGGCGCGCTCCTCGACCGTTTCTTCGCTGCGAACTCTGGGACAACATCGAGGACTCCGCAGCTGCCCCCGCCGGCAGTGCAGCAACTTGTTCTCGCGGCGGACCAGTTCATCGCCGCGCGCCCGCTGGATGGCGCGGACGACGCAAAAACCATCCTGGCCGGATATCCCTGGTTCAGCGACTGGGGCCGCGACACGATGATCGCGCTCCCGGGATTGTGCCTTGCGACAGGGCGGCCCTGGCTGGCGCGCAATATTCTGCGAACGTATTCGCGCTTTGTGAGCGAAGGCATGCTGCCCAATCAATTTCCGCGAGCGGGCGAAGCGCCCGCCTACAATTCGGTGGACGCCGCGCTGTGGTACTTTGAGTCCGTGCGCCAGTATTTCGAGGCGACCAGCGACATCGGCCTGCTGCACGAATTGTATCCCGTACTGGGCGGCATCCTCGATGCGCACGTGCGCGGCACGCGATACCACATTCGCGTCGATCCGGCGGACGGCTTGCTTTTTGCCGGTGAGCAGGGGGTACAGCTTACCTGGATGGATGCGAAGGTGGGCGGTCGCGTCGTGACGCCGCGCATTGGCAAGGCCGTCGAAGTCAACGCGTTATGGCTCAACGCAGCGGCGACGATGGCTCAATTTGCGAAGGCCCTGGGGCAGGATGCCGCGCGGTATGAAAAGCTGGCGGAGAGCGCACGAGCCGGCTACGCGCGGTTCTGGAACGCAGAAAGGCAATTTTGCTTTGATGTGATCGACGCACCCGGTAGTCCGGATGGCAAGGACGCCTCGCTGCGTCCCAACCAGGTTCTTGCAGTCTCACTGCCCGAATCCGCTCTATCACAGGAACAGCAGCGCGCCGTTGTCGATCTATGCGCGCGTGAGCTTCTAGCTTCGTTCGGCCTGCGCAGCCTCGCTCCGAATGAATCAGGTTATCAAGGGCGCTACGCTGGAAGCCCCGAGGAACGCGACGCAGCTTATCATCAGGGGACGGTGTGGGGTTGGCTCCTCGGCCCGTTCGCGCTGGCTCACATGCGTGTGTACCGCAATCCGGAAGTGGCAATGTCTTTTCTGGAGCCGATGTTCGGCCAAATCAAGGCCGCCGGGCTCGGCACCGCGGGCGAAATTTTTGACGGCGATCCACCATTCACACCAAACGGCTGCATCGCGCAAGCATGGACGGTCGGAGAAACCCTGCGGGCCTGGCGAGCAATCGCCGCGTCGCGAAGCGGATGACCTTCCTTGGGAACGCCAATCGGGAGATTGACGTTCCCGGTCAAATGCCTACCGCCGGTATCCGCCAAACCTGCCGTACCCTCCGTAAAATCCAAAGCCGACGAAAGGCGCAGGATACCAGGGGTAACCATTTGGATAGGCGTACGCGTAAGGATACGC
>Ga0182024_10026942_pt1 | contig 10078 bp, 10 predicted proteins | sample P32metaG_FD_120480 | JGI IMG/M metagenome (GOLD analysis project Ga0182024, IMG submission 120480) | Permafrost microbial communities from Stordalen Mire, Sweden - P3-2 metaG (Illumina Assembly) | ecosystem: Environmental > Terrestrial > Soil > Wetlands > Permafrost | place: Sweden: Stordalen...
ACCAAGGGCGGACCGCTTAGCGTCACCCTCGATCACATCCGCCGCGGCAATGCCTCCATCTGGGTTTTCTCTCCCGACACGCTGAAAGAAATCCCCGCCGTTTACGATGAATTCAACTCCACCTGGCTCTCCAGTTACATGCCTCATCCACTTCTGCGCCGAGGATGGCTCGGTGTGCCGCTGTGGCAATGGCTGATGCTCGCCTTGGGCGTCGCGGTCGCCCTGGTCGCCTCCATGGCCATGCGCATCATCGCTCTGCCTGTGCTCCGCCGCATCCTCCGATCAATCGCCGGCGAACAGGATGATTGGCTACTCGTCAGCATGATGGCTCCTCTGCGCGGATTGATCGCTCTGTTGATTATCGAGGCGACCATTTCGTTTCTCCGCCTCCCTCTATTCGCGCGCCAATTCTGGTATTTCACCGGCGGAGGCTTGGCGATCGTCTTTATCGGCTGGCTCTTCGTCCGCGTCGTTCACGTCTCCGGCAGGCTTGTCGGCCGCCGCCTGGAGCGCCGCGGAGGAGCCGACGCCACCGCCGTCATCCGCCTGTGCGAGCGCACCATCACCGTCCTCACGTTTTGTTTCGTTGTCTTTCTTCTGCTGAAGCAAGCGGGTCTGGTGAAGGACCTGACTACGCTGGTAGCCGGCGTAAGCGTCGGAGGCATCGCCATCGCCTTCGCCGCGCAGAAGACTCTCGAAAATCTGTTTGGCGGAATCTCCATCATCTTCGACAAAACCATCCGCGTCGGCGATTACTGCAAAATCGGCAATCAAAGCGGCACCGTGGAAGATATCGGCCTGCGCTCCACTTCCCTAAGGACCGACGAGCGCACCGTCCTGACCGTCCCCAACGGCCAGCTATCGGCGATGAACATCGAAAACTTCGCCATGAAGGAGAAGATATTCTTCCATCACATAATCGGCATCCGCCGCGAAACCACCGCCGGGCAAATGCGCGCGCTGCTCGACGCATTGCGCAAACTCCTCGCCGCAGACTCCCGTCTGGAGCCATCGAGCCCCGCGGTCCGCCTGATAAAATTCGCCCCCTCGTCGCTCGATATCGAAATCGCAGCCTACGTCCAGACCACCGACGGCGCGAAATTTCTCGAAATCCAAGAGGACCTGCTCCTGCGCGTCATGGATACAATCGAAGCCAACGGCACAGCAGCGGCCTTTCCGTCGCAGACCGTGTATCTCGGCCGCGACAAAAAAGGCTAAGTCTTCGCCCGGAGCCGCCATGCGTAAGCGTGCGGGCAGACGCGAGACTCTTCGGTAATCAGTCGACGAATACCGGTACCGGCAGGCGCGCGAACTCACCACCGCCGCTTATGCGCTGAATTTTTGTCGCTGTTAAAAACGTGTGTGACACGTCACCGCCCCGTCCGGCGGAAATCGGCAGTACGTAAAATCAATTGCTTACTGAGCCGTGACCGCAGGGAGCGGTACTCCCGAACCCGTTTTTCAGCAAATGCTCAGGGAGCAGAGAGCTCGCCGTACCCCCGACCCATACTTTTTCCCGCCAATGTGTTCCCCGCCGTGAATCCGGAACCTTCAGTGCTTAACCACCTTCCCGCCCTTCATCACAAACGCCACCTTGCGGACACTGGTAATGTCCTCCAGAGGATTCCCTTCCACCGCGACGAGATCAGCCTCAAACCCCGGTGCAATCGTGCCGATCTTATCTCCCATCCGTAGCGATGCCGCCGCCATGGACGTCGCGCTCACAATCGCATCCATCGGCTTATCGCCGCCGTCTTTCACGCGATAAATAAATTCCTCGAAGTTCCGCCCGTGAGATCCCGCCACCGCATCCGTCCCGAACACGATCATTACGTGATGCGCCCGCGCGCGCCGCAACACATCGGCAACCAGCGGCAGAGCCTTCTCCATGTACGCGAACCCCTCGTCGTTGTAGTTGCCGATCCCGAGATACTTCGGCTTATTGTCGATGTAATTATGCAGCACCAGGAAATTCGGATCGAAGAACACGCCCTTCTCGCGCATCAAATCCAGCGTCGCGTCGTCGAGCATCGTTCCATGTTCGATCCCCGTACATCCCGCCAAAATCGCCGCGCGCGCGCCGTCGGTTGCGTGAGCATGCACCACCGCCCGCAATCCCTGTGCCTTCGCCTCGCCGCAAGTCGCGTCGATCTGCTCGGTAGTCATGGTCTGCTTGCCTCCGTCGCGAATGCTCGCCGTCGCGAACAGCTTCACCACGTCGGCCCCATCTTTCTTCATCTGTCTCACCATCTCGCGAATCTTTTCAGGATCGCCGGAGCGCTCGTTAATCTGCCCCAGCGATGTGAGGATGCGCGGCCCTTCGCGCTCGCCCTTGTTAATCGAATCGCGCAGAGGCCCATCGACCCGATCGCCCAGGCTCTGAATTGTAGTGAACCCAGCCAGCAGCGTCGCCTTCGCGTTTTCGGCCGCATAGCGCATCTTCTGCTCCGGCGCCTCGCGACCCGCAAAATAGCGCCCATTCTCGTCGAAATGCCAAGTTGGATGCGTATGCGTATCGATCCACCCCGGCATCAACGTCATGCCCTTCAAATCATAATCGGCCTTCGCATCGCCGCCGATTTTAACGATGCGCGACCCCTCAATCGTCACGGTAGCATCGCGCACCACCCCGCCCTTCCCATCGAGCATGCGATCCGCATGAACCACAATCGTCTGCGCCCCAGCCGTACCCGCCACCAGCAACCACAAAAACTTCATAGTCGAAACTCCTCGCCGCCAATTCAATGTTGAGGATGTCGGTGGGGCAGGTTGGCAACCTGCGGACCGATTGTTAATCGGTCCATCCGGGCACCGAACCGCGACAGTCAGGGAGCGGATAGACGCTCTAATTCCGATTCCCCTGCGGCTCCGTCCGCCCCGCCAGCGGCCGAACCACTTTGCCGCCGCACACCCCCACTCCCGTATTCATGAGGGCGTTCAGAAAATTGTACAGGACGTTGTACACCATCTGCTCGGTCACCGGGACCTTATTAGGAAGCCGAAAACTAGCCGGTAGCTCTTTGTTGATCTGCAGCCGGATCGAATGAGGCAGCGCCCGTCCCTTAGGGTCGCGCTGATTGGCGAGCTGAATCGGCGTCTGCAGCACGCTCCCGCTTAGCCCGTCGACATAAAACTGGCAGCGCGAGAACCAGTGGATGTTCGCCGGGTCCGCCGCATCGAACAACAGCAGAGGCGTTTGCCGACCCTCGGCATTCAGGTCGATGACCACGCGCCGCGATTGATCGTCCAGGCGAAATTCGAAACCCGCCTGCCGCGCAATGTTCTCCAGAAACTCGGGATCGAGTTCCAGGAGCAGCAGCTTATTCGCGCCAGCCTTCAGGACCTGCATCTGAAAACATTCTAGCAGCCGCTATAGTGAAAGTATTCGCATAAATGAAGAATCTTGTTTTATTCGATATTGACGGGACCCTGCTGCGCAAAGCCGGCTCCCATCACCGGGAAGCCCTGATAGACGCCGTCCGCCGCACCACAGGCCTTGAAACGACAATGGATAATGTGCCCGTGGTCGGCATGCTCGACGGCGATATTCTCACGCAAATGCTGACCAATGCCGGCGCCTCGCGCGCCCTTATCCGCAGAAAAATGCCCGAGATGATAGAGCACGCGCAGCGAATTTACACCCGCCGCTGCCCCGACCTGCGCAGCAAAGTTTGCCCCGGCGCGCGCATGCTGCTCTATCGCCTCTCGCGCCGCGGCATCACCACCGGATTAGTCACCGGCAATCTCACGCGCATCGGTTGGAAGAAAATGGAGAGCGCCGGATTGCGCCAATACCTGCGCTTCGGAGCATTCGCCGAACTGGCGCGCGATCGCGCGGGTCTCGTGCGCATCGCCGTGCGCCAGGCAAAAAAAGAAGGCTGGATCGACGCAAAAAGCCGCATTTCGCTAATCGGCGATCACCCCAACGACATCCACGCGGCGAAAGCGAATGGCGTACGTTCCATCGCCGTCGCCACGGGGTTGGTCGGAGCCGACGAACTCGCGGAACACCAGCCCGATGTTCTGATCCCCGATCTCCGCTCATTATCCATGGAGGAATTATTCGGATGAAAAAATTTCTCCTGCTCGCACTCACCCTAGCGGGCTGCACCTCGCCATCCGGAGTAAAGGTGATCGTCGGCGCCAGGCTAGGCTCCATCGATTATTCGGTAGTAATAATCGAAGCCGGCAAAATCACTGCCGCCGGCCCCCAATCGCAAGTCCCTGTTCCCAAAGGTTCCACCATCACCAGCGGCATCGGCATGACGATCGAGCCCGACGGTGACTCCATCGAACCAGGCCACCCCGCCAATCTAATCCTAAAAGGCGCAACCACCCGCAAAATGCACAACGGCGAATGGATCCAGTAATCTAGTGGAGCAGGTTCCCGACCTGCCCGCCGCCGCTTGTGACCAGACGCCAAGCCATCGCCGCACTTTCAATTGGAGGCCCCGCGCTGCTCTCCTCTCCCCTCCCAACTGATATCCAAATCGCCGAGGTTCAAACATCCTACGAAGACTTCCTCTACCGCACGCCGATCAAATTCGGAGGCTCCGTGGTAGATCGTGTCACATTGTGCAACGTGCGTTGCCGAGTAGAAGGCCGCAACGGCCGCAGCGCTTCGGGCAACGGCTCGATGTCGATGGGCAACGTATGGTCCTTCCCCTCGAAAAAACTAACCTACGCGCAAACGCTGGGCGCGATGAAAGACCTCGCCGAGCGCATCTCGAAACTAACCGCGGCTCATCGCGAGTGGGGCCATCCCATCGACCTCAATATCGCACTAGCGCCCCAATATTCCGAGGCCGCCGCCCAAATCTCAAAGAATCTCGCCGAGCCCATTCCTCCGCTCTGCACTCTGGTAACCGCAAGCCCCTTCGACGCCGCCATCCACGACGCGTACGGAAAACTGCACGGACGCAATTGTTTCCAGACGCTAGGCCCGGAATTTTTGAAAAACGATTTAAGTCACTACCTGGGCGTTGAGTTTCGCGGCGAAACGCTCGATCGCTATGTGCTTCCGCGAGCCACACCGGAGTTGCCTCTCTATCACCTGGTAGGCGCAGTCGATCCGATCATGCCGGAGGACGTAATCAAGCCCGTAGGCGATGGTCTGCCCGAAAATCTTCCCGAATGGATAAGCTACAACGGCATCACCCACATCAAAATAAAACTGAACGGCGACGACCGTAACTGGGATCTGAACCGCGTAATCCGCGTCCACCAGGCCGTTGCCGGAACTGCGGTCTACTCGCTGGATTTCAACGAAAAATGCCCCAATGTGGCATACTTAATCGACTTCCTCCACGACTTGAAAGCCCGCTCCGCAGCCGCGTATTCGCGCATTCAATACATCGAGCAGCCCACCGCGCGCGATCTAAAAGCGAACCCGCAAAACGTAGTGCACGAAGCCGCAAAACTGGTGCCGGTGGTGATCGACGAATCCCTAATCAGCAAGGAAGCATTTCTGTTGGCGCTGGAAATGGGCTACTCCGGCGCCGCCCTCAAAGCCTGCAAAGGCCAAACCGAATCGCTCCTTATAGCCGCGCTCGGACAAAAGAAAAAAGTATTTCTCTGCGTCCAGGATTTAACGTGTCCCGGAGCGTCTTTAGTTCACTCCGTCACTTTAGCCGCGCATGTTCCCGGCGTGAAAGCGATTGAAGCGAATGCACGCCAATATGTTCCGGCTGCAAACGCCGGATGGGAAAAGAAATTTCCTGGTATCTTTATCGTTAAAGACGGGCTCATTCGAACCGGCGGACTGGACGGACCAGGCTTATGACCAGAAGAACATTTTTAGCAGCCATCCCATTGATAGCAGAGACAAAACATCCGACGCTCTGTATGTTTTCCAAACATTTCCCGGAGTTGAATTACGACCAGCTTGGAAAAACATGCCGCGATTTGGGATTTGCTGGCATCGATTTGACAGTCCGTCCGAAGGGCCACGTTTTGCCGGAGCGGGTCACCGAAGATTTGCCTCGGGCGGTCGATGCGCTTCGTAAGGCCGGGCTCGAAGTGCCAATGATTACAACGGATATCACTTCCGCATCGGGCGCTGAGCCAACTTTAAAAACGGCGGCGCGACTGGGGATTTCGTATTTTAAGCCAGGCTATTGGAGATACAATTCGGTTGATCCGCTTACGCGAATTAAGGAAGTTGCCGCCGATATTCGGAGGCTCGCTCAACTGGCGGCGGAATACAAAATTACCATGGGTCTGCACAACCATTCGGGCACCTATGTTGGTGAAGCGGTGTGGGATACGTGGGAAATGATTCGCGACCTCGACCCTCGCTGGACGGGTTTTTATTACGATCCGGGACACGCGGCGATTGAAGGAGGGCTCGGCGGACATGAGATTTCGCAGAGCCTGGTCACTCCGCGTCTCAAGATGGTCGCGTTAAAGGACTTTTATTGGAATAAGGCCGTTCCGGTATGGTGTCCGATGGGCGAGGGCGTCGTCGATTGGAAACACGTTTTCGCCGGTTTTTCGAAGGCCGGATATGCGGGGCCGCTATCGCTTCATCTCGAATATGACGGAGGCATGGACGTCGCTGCGCGCGTTGCGGCGGTGAGAACAGACCTCTTGTACATCCATAAATGGTCTTAAAAGGTTAAATAACAGCTCCGGCGAGGCCTTATTTGACCTTAATTTGCATGGCTAATTTTTGCTCCGTTTTTCGGATCATTCGCGGCCATAAAGAGTCCGGGTCCGAATCGAAAACTGCCGCTGTATCCGCCTGAAAAATAAACCACATACCGAGTGCAACTTCCTTCTTCAGTTGCTCGTTGGTCCATCCGGCGTAACCCAGATAAACATGAAAAACATCGGGATTGGGGCGCGCCGCAACCGTTTTTTCCAGAAGAGCTTTTGTAGAGATCAAATACGTTTCGCCGAAAACCGGATCGACGCCTTTCAATTTATCCTGCGATTCGAGCAGCGCAAACACTGTGGAGATTTCGACCGGGCCCCCGAGATAGATGGAGTCCGCGCGGTCCTTGGCTGCCTTCAAACCTTCAAATAATCGGGAGACGGCGACGTCGGTGTGGCGGTTGATCGTTAGTCCGAGCACACTCTCGGCGTCGTAGTGAACCAGCAGGATTACGGTCTTTGCGAAATTCGGATCGGCCAGATCCCGGCTGGCGACAAGGAGTGTTGCGGATCCGAGGTCGCGGGCGTTTTTCGATTGAGCCAGTAACGCGGCTCCCACCAGGGCGAGGCTTAGGAACATCCTCATTACAATGATTCTCTCTCTTTTTCGACGCCGTGGTGGAGTACAATTCTTGCCATGACAGAAACTCGCCGCAATTTTATTTATGCAGCCGCCGCAGGGCTCGCCGCCGTTCCCGCTCGCGCCGCCAAACGGCCGCTTGAAGCTTTGACGCCGGGGATCAAGATCACGCTACAGCTTTCTCAGAGTTTATCCGACGACGATTTGAAATTCGCGCGGCAGCTTGGCGTCGGCTATGTCACGGTCGGCACAGCCGGCGGCACCTATGAGACGTTCGCCAAGTTGAAACAGCGCATCGAGAGCGCGGGCCTGAAAGTATCGAACATCGGCAATACCAACGTTCACAATATGCCGGAGGTCACGCTCAATCTGCCTGGACGCGACCAGAAGATTGAAGAGTACAAACAATATCTGCGAGATCTGGGCAAGGCGGGGATTTATTACACCACTTACGCTCACATGGGAAATGGCATCTGGAGCTCGGATGCGGAAACGGCTCGGGGTGGTGCGCCTGCGCGGGCTTTCCATCAGGCGACGGCGAAAGGGCATTGGGTCAACCAGGTCTTCGAGCCTCCTCTGACGCAGGGCCGGCGATTTTCGAAAGAAGAGATTTGGGAAAACTATACGTACTTCATCAAGCAGGTGGTTCCGGTGGCTGAAGAAGCCGGCGTGCGGATCGGCATCCATCCCGACGATCCTCCGGTACCTGAATTGGGGGGCGTGCCGCGCTGCATTTTTGGGAATTTCGATGGATATGTAAGAGCGCTGGAAATCGCGAACAGTCCGAATGTCGGGGTTTGCTTGTGCTGCGGGACGTGGATGGAGGGAGGGAAATACATGGGCAAGGATGTGTTTGAGGCGGCCCGTGCGTTCGCGCAGATGGGGAAGCTTTGGAAAATTCATTTCCGCAATGTGAGTGCGCCGATTCCCGACTTTGTGGAAGCTTTTGTCGACGATGGGTACACGGATATGCGCAAGCTGATGCGAACGCTTGTGGACGTGGATTTTCGAGGGATTTTAATTGCCGATCATGTTCCAGGGATGGTGGATGCGCGGGCTGGGTGGGGGTTTAGTATTGGGTATATTAAGGCGCTTTACGATATGGCTCGGTGAAGTGCCCTAGCTAGTGGCGTGACCGCGTGGATCGGTGCGATTTAAGAGTCCCCGGACTCATGTCCGGGGTTATAACCCCATGCGTAAGCGTGGGGAGGCAATTAAAAGGCAATCAAACTGGGGTATTGGGGCGGAGAAAGATATACTTAGCTCATGAAGCTTTCGATCGAGCTTGATCGCGAGGACGACGGACGTTGGATCGCCGAGGCGCTGGAGTTGCCGGGGGTGATGACCTATGGCGCGACGCGTGAAGAGGCGATCAGCAATACGGAACGTTTGGCGATCGAAGTGATCGCGGATCGGATCAAGCATGGAGAGATGCCTGCTTCGGCGCTGAACGTGTCGTTCGAGGAAGGGGTCGTAAGAAGTTGCTGAAAAACGGGCTCGGGAGTACAGCTCCCTGTGGTCACGGCTCAGTAAGCGCCTTTAAGAGATCGCTCCCTGTCGTCGGCTCGATTTGAGTCGTGGGCTTTAGCGAAACCAGTTTGGCAGTGGGAGGCCACTGCCTTCTATGATCGATTTCATTGTCCCGAGGGGTAGAACCTTGCCTCGGTGATACGGCACGATCACCTGTCTGCCGGTCGATACGATGCGCCATTTCTGGTGGCTCCCGGACTGACCGGCAAGAAGAAAGCCGTGGCGTTTCAGAATGACAATCACTTGGTCGGCGGTAAGACGAGGCGTGCCTCGCTCACCCAATCGTGACCTCAACTAATTTTGCGTTGTCGGGAAGAGTTATCTCCGCCGGCTCCAGATATAGCCTGATGGCTTCTTCAATATTGCGGCGCGCTTCTTCTTCAGTATCGCCAGCCGAGGCGCAGCCGGGGAGCTCGGGACAGACAGCGGAGTAGCTGTCTGTTTCCGAGTCGAATTCCAGTACGATGCGGAACTTCATTCGAACATGAACAACGGCGTCACTGGAGCCGGCGTTTCCTCCGGGGGCGCGGCGTCGCCGATTGCGGCTACCGGCTGCTCGACGGGCTGGAGCGGACGGCAGTAGATGCCTCCGTCGCCTAAATACACTTCGAGCTCGGATGGACGCGGGAGCGTGCCTTGGATTAGCGCTTCGCTCAACGGGTCCTCGATGTATTTCTGTAAGGCGCGGCGCAGCGGACGGGCTCCGTAGCTGCGGTCGGTGCAGGTCTTTTCGAGGATGTACCTGGCGGCATCGTCGTTGAGGCGAATCTTGATCTGCTTGGCGACCAGGTTGACGTTGATCTGGTCGGCGAGCAAGTGCATGATCTTCAGCAAGTCCTCGTCGGAGAGCGAGGTGAAGAGAATAATCTCGTCGAGACGATTCAGAAATTCGGGATTGAAGGCCTTTTTAACCTCGCCCATCACCTGATCCTCGACCTTGGCGGGCATGCCCGAACCGGGTGCGCTGAAGCCGATCTGACTGCGTTTTTCCAAGAATCTCGCGCCGAGATTCGAGGTCATGATGATGATCGTGTTCTTGAAATCGACCGTATTGCCCAGGCCGTCGGTCAACTGGCCGTCTTCGAAGACTTGCAGAAGGATATTGTAAATATCCGGATGCGCCTTCTCGATTTCGTCGAGCAGGATGATGGAATAAGGCGCGCGCTTCACGCGTTCCGTAAGCTGGCCGCCTTCCTCATATCCGACGTAGCCGGGAGGCGAGCCGATCAGCTTCGAGACGGAGTGCTTTTCCATGAACTCCGACATATCGAAGCGGATCAGCGCTTTTTCGCTGCCGAACAGAAACTCAGCGAG
>Ga0182024_10026943_pt1 | contig 10078 bp, 12 predicted proteins | sample P32metaG_FD_120480 | JGI IMG/M metagenome (GOLD analysis project Ga0182024, IMG submission 120480) | Permafrost microbial communities from Stordalen Mire, Sweden - P3-2 metaG (Illumina Assembly) | ecosystem: Environmental > Terrestrial > Soil > Wetlands > Permafrost | place: Sweden: Stordalen...
CTTCTATGACACCGCTGGGCGCTTCTATCAGGAAGAATATCCTGACGCTAAGACGTTCACCCACGTGCGCGATGCCAATGGAAATATCACCAAGACAACCTGGCCGGACGGCTACTACGTCACTCGTGCTTACGACCAGCTCAATCGCCTCACCGACATCTATTTGAATGGTAGCAGCTCATCTGCCGCCCACTACGATTATGATGACCTGAGCAGGCGCACCTCGGTGACGCTCGGAAACGGTGTGGTCACAAGCTATAGCTATGATCTCGACAATGATCTCACCACACTCGATCACTCGTTCGTTGGATCGAGCGTAACCTTCTCAGCCGAGTACAATAACGTAAACCAGCTGACGGACTGGACTGCGAGCGATGGTTCATATCTCTGGCACCCCGCTGCAACTGGCACGGTTACGTACGGCACCGCCAACAGCGTGAATGAATATCCGACCGTCGGTGGCGCTACCTACTCTTACGATGGCAACCAGAATCTGTCCAGCGACGGCACCTGGACTTTCACCTACGACACGGAAAACCATCTCTTATCTGCCAGCATGACTGGCACAAGCGCGAGCTTCGTCTATGATCCGCTGCACCGTCAGGCACAGAAAACCGTCAGCTCGACAGAAACGCGCTATCTCTACGCTGGCTGGGTGCGTCTTGCTGATTACGACGGCGTGGCCGGGACGCTGCAGAACCGCTATGTCTACGGCACAGGAATGGACGAACCGATAATCATCGTCTCTAGCGGAGGCACCATTTCATACCTTCATGCGGATGCGGTCGGCTCGATCATAGCTCAGACCAACAGTTCAGGCGCCGCCACAAACCAAGCGACCTACTCGCCATACGGCGAGACTGCTGCCACAGCAGGCACCACATTCGGTTTCACTGGCCAGCGCTACGATTCCGAAACCGGCCTCTACTACTATAAGAGCCGCTATTATTCGCCCACATTAGGACGGTTCATACAACCTGATTCTATTGGCTATGCAGGCGGCAGAAATTTATATGTATATGTGCTGAACGACCCACTCAATAACACTGATCCTTTCGGACTTTTGGTAGGCGAATTTCAAGCTGCGCTCGCTTTGGCTATTGCTATTGCACAAGCCCGTTACGATCAGCTTATGCAAGACATGAATAATGCCGACCAAGACTGTTCACCTTGCAAAGACAAAAAGGACAAACTTACCGACCCAGGTCCAGTTTTTGATCTCGACGCGATCCTAAACTCGCTAATGCAACCAGCATCGGCTGGACCACTGCAAAGCCAAACCGCAACCGCTGCTGCGAAGAGCAACACGCCACCATTCAATGCAAAGGTAATCACCCAAATCAGAGCTGAATTCAAACAGCTGGTAGTAAAATCATTGCTTAATGATAAAGAAGTGGGCGTTCCATTTAACATAGTCGGCGACAAGGTGACGTTTGGAAAGATTCAGATAGGTGACCTCTGGAACGGCCCAATTGATCCTGTTGTTGGATACACAAACATCGCCATGACGCACGTGTTATCCGGAGCACTTCTTGTATCGGCCTTCACCGCATTTGCCCCTATAGGTTCGAAGTCCGGTTTTTCATCAAAGACCGGTTTTGCACCCGGCGATTGGGGCAGTTCGCAATTTGTCCCTTGGACCATCAACTCAAGCGCAAACATTTTCGTAATTTCAGGAGGGCATCAATATATGTTTGGGTTGGATGGTACGGTTTGGGACATGGGAACACAGGCAAATCCAGGTAAGACTAGACTTCAGTGATAGAGTCTTGTGCGCAAAGCCAACAGGACCGAGTCCTACTTGCTTAGTCAACGCGGTCTTAAGTGTGACATCTGACGATAAAGACATGCGGCGTCCAACAATTGATGCTCTGGAAGACCAAAACAGTCCTCAATAAAGGCGAGTGAACCATGCATAACGCCGGATTGGTAGTAGCTCCAAGATCCTGGATACATATGCTCGTGCCGACACGCCAATATTTCAGCGTCAAGATCGTCAAAAAAATAGCCTGCGGAAATAAGCCCCAAAGCGAGGAGTGAGTACATAAGGAAATTTTTCAATCTGCCCAAAATTAAAACCTCCAAGCATACTCTAATTATACTTTCCCGAGCTGGCAACACGGTTTTTCCCAAAATGACTAGATCCCCAGAGTCCCCTCCGCGTCTGAGACAAGTTCGGGATTTAGTTTCAGACCCCCTGACCTTACGGATTTTGCCCTGATGGGTAATGTGCCAGAGAACTCAGGGAAAATTAAGCAGCTGTAATCACTCGGTGTTCGGATTCTCGTTTCCATTGGCAGTGTGCGGTATCGTAAGTGGTGCCTTTGATTGATGTTTGAGATCGGAAACAAACTCGTTGAGATCTCACCAAAAGCTGGCAGACAAATTATCGAAAGTAGACCGGCACCCGCCAATATCTATCGCCCGACGAAAACAATCTCACCACGGGAAGCCGGGCAATCCAGCGACGTGGTGCCCGGGCCGGCTTCTATCGCAGAATTAGCACGAGCATTGATGAACGACGTTGACAACATTTTCGAATGGGTGTACAACAACGTTGATTTTTTGCCCACATACGGATTGCAGAAAGGCGCTCTGGGAGGCCTTGTAGACAATGCCGGCAGTAATTTCGACCAGTGCGAGCTGCTTGTGCAGCAGTTCCGCTTCTCGACAAATTCTACAGCTGGCTGCAACAGCAGTATGTAACCGCACAACCGAAAAGCTCCTTCGCTAAGGCGCTCTTCTACTGCTTGAACAACTGGAACGAACTGACGCAATACGTTCAAGAGTAAAGGCCCCTTTACGTTCAAGACGGTAATCTCAAGATAGATAAAGATCTTTCTGCATACTGCACCTCATAAACGAAATGGCGGAATAGGTCATGAAACATTGTTCTCGCGCAAGGACTTGTCGATCGACCGCAGCTCCTTCGAACTCGGCTGCTCATAAAGGAACTGCTCTCTGGTGTTAGCTGTGCGGTGGCTTCGTAGAAGCTGGTGCTCGCGCAGCCAATTAAGTTGAGTGTACGATATGTTTAACTTGATGAGTATTTCCTCTCTATCCAAATAACCTAACTGACGTAAACGATCATACCTCGACTTCAATCGGTATGCTCGGCGAATGTTTGCAATGCTAGTGGCATTGAAAGTATCATGCGGTCCGGTCAAAATTCCCCGCTCATTGATAATCTGCGCCACATCCTTGTCTGTATGCAGATCCAGTAGTTGGTCAATTAGCTCGACAATGTTTGCTGGTGTTTTCTTTGACTGCCAGGCCGCGAGCGGAACAGGCACCGTAGCTGAATGAGTTGCACCGCCACGGAACCGAATATCAACAAAAATATCCTTCGAGTTTCTTCGCAGAGTAGCATCCTCGATTACCAATCTAACAATGCGCTTTCGCTCACGATCTGGTGTTAATGGGTCATTCCAGATCTTCGGAAAATTTGTGGACAGTGACAGTATTTCGGCTCGCTGTTCTTGACTCAGCTTCGCTTGCGTTTCCTCAATCTGCTTTTCGAATTGTTGCTGCGCGTCGGTATGTATGCGAAGCTTTTCATTCCAATCAGCTTCAAGAGTTGCCGCGACCAATCTGTTGTCGGGATCGACGGAAAGATAACGGCGACGAGACAATTCAACCTCGTATTTGAGTCGGTCCAAGTTCTTCTTCTTTAGTGCGTTTGCTTCTTTGATCCGGGACTGCAATTCGTCTTGAACCGACAGTGCCACCTTCAGCACCATGGGCGATATCGTTTGCAACAAAAGCTCGGATACAAATTTTTCTAGCGTTGTAGCCGGAATACTTTGACAGAGCGGACCGCATTCCTGCACTTTCACCTTCTGGCAAACATAATCTGGTATCAATTTGCCCTTTCTCGAATGATAACGTACTGTCATGCGCTCGCCGCAAGTTCCGCATAGTACCAGCCCCTGAAGTAGCGCCGGACCTTCCCTCGGCGCGCTTTTCCGGCGGTCATGACCGTAATTCTGCCGGCTTTCTTGTAGCCGCTTCAGATTCTGTTCATGTTGCTCTGGAGTAATAAATCCCGCGTGAGCTTCGGGCATAAAGGCGATCCACTCCTGCTGTTGTCGCTTCTGTTGCACACTTCGCCCGTCGATATTCTTCCGCGTGTGAGTTCGCCCATAAGTGTATATTCCTGCATAACGAGGATTGTGGAGCAGGCTAAGTGCATAGGTATGCGAGATGGGGGCCCAAGCAATCGCACCTCTGTGATGTCCTTTCCGTGTCCTGCGTGGGACATTAATGCCTAGTTTTTGCATCTCCATGCAGGTGGCACACGCAGAGCCTGTACGCTCGAAAGTCTCGAAGAAGAGTCTGATGGTATCTTGAACTTGCTTGTCGGGATCGAGTTGGACACGATCCTCTGCATCGTAAACAAAACCCACCGGTAATTCTAACTTTAGTTCTCCCCGCCTTGCCTTACTTCGTTGTCCACCCACGAGCCGTGAGCGCAAGACATGCAATTCCGCTTCACTCATCGTGCCCTTGAGCCCGAGAAGCATGCGATCGTTAAATTGAGATGGGTTGTATAACCCATCTTCATCAAGAATTAGAGTGTCGGTAAATGCGCAAATTTCCAGAAGCCGGTGCCAATCTGAAGAGTTTCGCGCCAATCGGGATACTTCGAGACCCAGAACTATCCCTGCTTTTCCCAAGCTGACGTCAGCCACTAAGCGCTGAAATCCCTCACGATCGACAGCTTGGGCACCAGACTGCCCGAGGTCGCTGTCGATTACAATAATGCTCCCAGCAGGCCATCCCAGAGCTAAAGCCTTTTCTCTTAGGGCATATTGGCGCTTCGTGCTCTCAGTATTTTCGAACACCTGCCTCAGCGTAGACTGGCGTATGTACAAGTAAGCGCCACGCGCAAGATGGCTTGCAGTGACCCTACTTTTGGTGTCAACAGACATGTGCTACCTCCTTTGTTCGATTCATTAACAATGAAACTAATAACTGAACCATCTCATCCTGAATAGCGCCAGGAAGCTTGTTTTTCTCATCACAACCGAAGTCGGGAGAATCAGTGGAACTCGATTCCGGCATTTCGACAACTAAATTGATCCATGCGTACATCCCTCCTGTGACGAATGCGCTCACTCCGGAACCACCAGATCTCTCGTGCTGAACCGCCCGCAATCGGATCGTTTCGTAGGACTGCACAACTCCAGGCAAGTCTAGTTGGCGATGTGTTCGTTCGACTAGAGTTTTTTTTTCGAACGGTTCAGCGCTCGTTCTACACTCCGTCGATGAACTTGAATGCCGAATTGTTTTCTGATCAGCTCGATCAATTCCGACATGCGCACCACTGGGTCGTTTAGCTTCACCTCATCGATGTACTTCACTACGGCGTCCGAAATCTTGTGAGCTTCACGTGGTCCGCGACGCTCGGGAATGAATCCTGCTACACCAGACCGTTCGAATTCCGACTGAATCTCATAGAAAGAAGACCGTGAAAAGCCGTACTCGGAAGACGCCCGGCTAATTGTCCAACCATCCTCCCGAACACGTCTCAACATCTCGTATTTCACCTGCATTAAGTCGCGCGCATCAAAGAATGAGTTGGTTGCGAACAGGTCGTCCGCTACTTTTTCAGCACGAGTGTTAAATACACCTGCTTTTTTCAGCGATTCGATTTTTGGGTCCTGCTTTCGATTCCGCATCAGTCGAACGCTCAAGGAGGTGTAGGTACAATTATGCCGCAGCAAGAGAGATATGCAATCCTTGATTTCTCGTCAAACGCTTCGCTAGCTGATGCCATAAGTGGTATATCTAATATTTCGGTAAGAAAAAAGATATGCCGCACAAAACGGTGCGGCATAATTATTCGAACAGTAGCGGCGTAATTTACACTACACAAGATCAGCGATTCTTCTTTAGAGCCTTTACAAACTTGGCCAGCTCAAGAAGATCAACAACACGAAGATGAGACCGTCGATCTGAGAAAATTACAAACGGATCCGCGGTTACGACATCCGTCCACTCTGCCGGAATGGAGCGGCGTCGCCCCCTGGAATCAATATAATAGACTCGGTCTTCACCCCAATCCAGCCTGTATTCAAGTAATTCAAACTGCTGGCCGCACAATGGGTGAAATCTGTGCACAACCGTAAAGATATGATTTCGATTCTTCTTATTGGGTGTATTCGACGGACGCTGATAACAACGCAGCCGAAAGAGAAATGAAGACAGTCGCAATTGGCCGCAAAGCATGGATGTTTTTCGGCAGCGACAACGGTGGCGAAACAGCAGAAGTACTGCTATCGATCATCTCAACTTGTAAGCGTCACAAGGTCGAACCATGGGCATATCTGCGCGACATCATCGAGCAATTGTTGCGAAACCCTGATACGGACCTGGAAGAGCTCCTGCCGCACACTTGGAACCAGCGAAAGGCAAAGTCCGAGATCGCTGCCTAGAGGGTCCCCCAAAAGCACCAATTGTCCATCCACTATCAACGAAATGCCCATTGGGCGCCCAGTTGCTGATAAGGATCATTATGTTATGAAATCAATTTCCTGGCTGGCAATAATTGTGCCACCGAAAATGGTGCGAGCTTAGGCCCTAAACTCTGGAAAATTGCAAGACTTTACAAGCCGTCGAACGGACACCAAAGACACGCTATGTCTACGCCGGCTGGCAGCGCATCGCTGACTACGACGGTACCGCGAACACATTGCAGAACCGCTATGTCTTCGGCACCGGACTTGACGAGCCTCTCGTGCAAGTCAGCAGTGGTGGCACGCTCACCTACCTCCATGCCGATCGTCAGGGCTCAATTGTGGCGACGACTGATGCGACGGGCACTGTGACCAACAAGAGCAAGTATTCCCCCTTCGGTGAAAATGCCCCAGTTGGCACCACGTTCGGTTTCACGGCTCAACGATATGACGCGGAAACAGGGCTCTACTACTACAAAATCCGCTATTACTCACCGTCAATCGGTCGTTTTCTACAGCCAGATAAGATCGGATATGCGGGAGGTGATCTTAATCTCTATGCATATGTGAGGAACGATCCGTTAAAGTTTACTGACTGGTCAGGACTTGGGCCCAGCCAGGGAACACCTGGAAGTCCCTGGAATACCACACCAGACAACCCTGTAATACTGCCCCCTCCTAACGACGGCTCAGGACAAGGAAACAACGGCACTGGAACTACAGGAACTACTGGCGCTCCTCAACCAACTGGAGGATCACCAACTCCTAACCCAGTACCAAGCATGCCTGTGCCAGTTGGTCCAGATAACACCCCACCAACAGGGCCGTTCATGGGTGGATTTCCCCCGGTTGGCGGTGTTCAAAGCAGCAACCCGTTGGCAGGGAAAGACATCGCACCGGACACTGATCCCAACACAGGTGCTGGCTCATGTCAACAACACGCACCGCCGAAAAAGCCAGAGGAATTAAAAGCGACACCATATCGCTTCCCAGGCGAGCCGCAGGCTCCTGGATCGGGCTCTGTCCCGTCGCCTCCGCCATTTCCAGCACAGTAGGTCGTCATGAAACGATTATGCATAGTGTTTCTCATGGCCCTGCTCGTACCATCCAACAGCTGCGCTGCAGACACGGCACCGGAGGCGATAAGGCTAAACAACGAGGGCGTTCTTGCGCTGGACAAGGACGAATTTCGGGTTGCCTTTGATAAGTTCCAGGCAGCTCTAGAAATTGATCCAAACTATGAGCTCGCACGAAACAATCTGGCCATTGCTCACAATAATTACGGACTCTTGTTGAGGAACACGCCTCCTGCAGCGCTCAAAGAGTTTCACCAAGCTCTCTATATTGAGCCAGATAATCCGACCGCACTACAGAGTATGAGTTCCTTTATGCGTCACATCATCCGCAAGAACCCCAACAGTTTTGTAGATCGACTTAAATTGGGAGACCAGGCAAGATCAAATAACGATTTCGTTGGTGCGGTCGTCGAGTATCGCGCTGCACTAAAATTGAAAGATGACCCACAAACACACAGGAAATTAGCCGATGTATATCGCGTATTGAACGAGAAGGACAAAGCGGCTCTTGAAGAAGCTGGAAAGAGTAAATGACTTCCCGACCCGCCCACGGAGTAATGGATTTGGGTCAATAAACTACTCAAGTAATATTCTTAGTTTCATCGAAAATCGCCTCGCTCTATACGGCTCTGAGGGTAATCAACTTGTTGTTTCCACCATGCACGGGTTTGCCAACACTCTGCTCTGTCGGCTGTTGGAATAATTGCTTACTCGTCCGGAGCAGTCGTTTCTCTGGGAACAGTAGCGAAGTAGAGATTACTTTAATCACATAGCATGAGAAAGCCGAAGCGATGTTCGTAAGCAAAAACGATCGACTCGAAAATGAATGCAGAGGAGTGTTACGAAAGTTAGTGGCACGCCCGATTTGTTCTCGTTCTCTTGAATCACTTTCACTCGGTTGTTTTCCCGTATCCAATATATATGTCTGGACACCATTCACTATTTGGAGAACTGTCGGATCGTCTTTGATGTTCATTATTTTTTTCAGCGAACCGGCTTTCGCTCAAACTGTGATGACTATCGGACCAGGCACTCCGGAAGACAAGCACGGGGGGACTACCTACATGATGATTCGTCATTCTAGCAATGGGTGTGGGACTTATACCGGAATTGTCCGTTGGCAAAGAAAAGATAGTCAGAAGTCGCATTGGAAGAAAGTAAAAACGCCTATCAACATAACCGTATGTGGTGATAAGACTGTAGACGTGTTTTCGTTCGGGGATGACCCCTATCTCGTGAGGCGTATTAACTTTAACGGAGTTGCCTCTGAAGAAATAGAAATTACTGGACGAATCGTGAAAGCTCGTGTAATCCGCTAGATTCTATAGACGGTTTTTAACAGAGTCTCGTTCCCCGGCATCGCGCTGGGGTGGGGCTGTAGGACGACGGCGCGCCTGCGCGGCAAGACCGGCTGGTCTGGTTCGGCGCAGGAATAATATTCGTAAACAGCAAATTCCAATTTGGGCGGAAGGGTTTCCTCCCTATAACGGTGAGACCGCGCAGGAATATGCCGAACGCCTTTTGAACTGGTGGTACGAAGGAGGGTGGAGCGGTCAAGAAGGCCCAACGTCGGAGTACAATGAACTTGTAAAAAATGCAAGTAGGGCGTACTACAAATAAAGTCACTTCGTGCACTACTCCAGTTGGTATTTGAATCTCCAACGTCAATCGGTGAGCTATGGAAGGACAGTTTGTCTATCTTGTTTGGTGGATGCCTTATGACCGTAATGGGAACTTATATGAAGATTTTGGCTACGATGATGTCAAATTGATTGGTACCTATTCTACACGTCTGAAGGCGGAGTCGGCCATCGAGCGTGCCAGTAACCTCCCAGGCTTCAGAATGCATCCAGAAAGCTTTGTCATTGACGAATATGTCATTGATAAAGATGAATGGACATCTGGGTTTGTCTTCGAATCTCCTGATGGAAGTGAAGAATCATGAGCAGGAAGAAGGAGTGAGTTTCCACAACCAGCGACGGACTGTCAACCCTCGATTCGATGACATCTGCAATGGGTTCCGGGGATTGTGACTACCGTCAACCGGAACTCGATCATCTTAAAGGGGTGTGGCTTTTCTGTGACGACGAAATCCGGTCATGCTGCACTCCTAAGCGGCGATGTTGCGTAGCGGTAGCGCTGAAGTTCCTGCCCTTTGTGATAGTGCAAGTAGTCCTCGAAGTCTCCACTGGATCTGAGCGATCGAACTTTTAGAATTGCCTCGGCGCCCGCCACCGACCAGCGTGCACCAGTCACATCCATTCGGTCCTTGATCCTCGATCCTTGATCAGGTGTCGGTAGGCTCCCTCAATTATTCCCGTGGCAATTGGCAGTCCACGATCGAGAAACTTGTAGTACTGCATCATTGAAGCGTATTTGAGAAGGTAGTGTCGAAAGGAGCTCGGTCAGCTTTTGGACTTGGCGCATTGTTGCACTCCTGCGAATACCGGCAGCCACATTGGCTGCCCCTCCGGACAAAATGCTCAATGCGCGTTCACGAACCCACTCCTCGGCATCTTCGCTGCCCTCAGCATGTAATACAAA
>Ga0182024_10026944_pt1 | contig 10078 bp, 11 predicted proteins | sample P32metaG_FD_120480 | JGI IMG/M metagenome (GOLD analysis project Ga0182024, IMG submission 120480) | Permafrost microbial communities from Stordalen Mire, Sweden - P3-2 metaG (Illumina Assembly) | ecosystem: Environmental > Terrestrial > Soil > Wetlands > Permafrost | place: Sweden: Stordalen...
GAAGATAAGTAACGAGTATAAGCTTTATGAATATAAAAAAAAGTTTATATTATAATAATAATTTTTTATATTATAAAAAAAGTTTATATTATAACAATAAGAATTTTTTATATTAATAAAACATTACCATATAGACTTGTCAATACAATTCTACATATAACATTAAAACCAACCTTAGAATTAAGGTCAAGCATAAACAATAACGTAATAGAAAAATTAATTTTAATATCATTTTAAATAAAAGTAAACAAAAAGAGACAATATACTCTAAAATTAGCTATATTATAAAGATTCCATGTAATTTAACTGAAGAATAATAATTCTAAACCTAAAGATACTCAGAATATAGGGGGAAAAATTATTAAACCAATTAAAATACTAGAGTATGTATTAAATATAACACACCCAAAATCAAGTGAACTCATTAACTTATTAATCCGTTTTTTATTCATATATTTATTATAATAAAAAAAAGAGACTAATTCCTCTAAAGAACATCCTTTAAATCATTAAAAAAATTTTTCTATCATTCATTATAACCAAATTTTTTATATAAGTATTCCGTAAAAAGAGGTCTGAGATCTTTAGGTAAAGCACGGCGAGCTCTTTTTATATCATATTTATCATAATTAAATGCTTTAGCTACTTTTATACTTAACTTTTTAAATTCTCAACTAGATAATTTAATATATTTTTTGTAGCTAGAGGTAAATTGCTTAAAGAATATTTTATATTTAGTAATATAGAGATCTTTTTTAATATAAGATCTACTTGGTTTAGGTATAATCGGTATCGGACGTTTAAGAGATGTAATAAACCTATTAGGGGCGAAAGAATTTAAAGTCGAATTATTAACAAAAGATGAATTATTATTGTTATTAGTATCATAGGTATTATTATCAACAAGAATAAAATCTTGAACAGATTCAGAACCAGACCCACTATCACATAAATGTTCAATAAAAAGAACGTTTAATTGTCAACTAACAATTAAAATAATAAGAGCTCAAAGCAATAAATAAAACAAATCTTTCGAATTAATATATCTATTTATTTTATTAATTCATCTATTATATTTCATCTTTTGAATTTTGTTAGAATATTTCATAAAAAAAGTTGTTTTTTATTAAAAAGAGGCAAAATACCTCTAAAAATTTATTTATTATATTTGTAATAAAAAAAAAAGAGACAAAATTCTCTAATGTTTATTGTTCTAAAAAAAGACATATTTTTCTCTAAAAGCTTATTATAATCTAATTTTAGATATTTTGCGTTGTTAAAGTTAAATCTTAACATATATATGCACAGAACTGAGAAAAGATATAACAATAATATTTTTATTATATATCTTAATAGAAATATTATTTAATAAAAAAAGACTAATTTCTTTTAGCTATTATTCCTCATTTAAATTGTCATGCAGCATCAAGTTTTGATGAAAAATTAGGTTCTAATTTTTTAATACTATTTTCTAAATAGTGTATATTATTTAAGAGTATTTCTTGGTTATTATAAAGTTGTTCTAAGTTACCTGATCAAACTTTTTTATGAATAAACCCACCATTAGTATTTTTAGATGTTACTAAATCTAAGTGACTTAAAGCTCATTTTTTATTATCTATCTTTAAACGATTATCTTCCAGTTTTCATATCTCAAAATCCAATTTATCTTTCAAATCTAAAGTATCATCACATAAGCTAACAGGAGTACAATAAATAACATAAAGTATAAAAATTATTATACCTAATAATACAGGGAAAATAGGAGATAAAATAAAAGATTTTAAGTGTTTAATGTAATTTGTATTCATGATTTATATATTTTATATAAAAAGAGACATATTTCTCGAAAAGCTTATTATAATAAATATAAAAAAAGGTTTTAATAACCTTTGTAGACCATTACTAATTAATGGGTTCGTTTTTTCAAACCATCTTATTTTTATATTTTAGTTTATATACCTTAATTACTATAAGAATTTAACTTAGGCCTCGCCCATATAAAAAGCGCACTATACCATCTAAGAAAAAAAAAATATTCTTTTTTTTTCTACACCATTACTAATACACCGTATATAAAACGAATACTTATTATAGATAATTTTTAGACTTTAAACTATAAAGATTGTTTAATAAATTCTTTTTATTAATATAACGTATTAAAGTAGTATGACTAATACCGATACCCTTAGCTGCAGCACGTATAGAATTATATATTTTTGTATTATTATTTACCTTATTCGTTACAATTGTAACATGGCCAGTACCTGTGTCACGATTTTTAAATTTTAATAAAGTTTTTTCTGAATGTTTAAATCCTAACATAGAACCAGCAGTTTTACATATATTATATTCAGGTTTTAGTAAATCAAGATAATACTGTTCTCTATTAATTAAAGATTTTTTATCACAATACTCTAATATTTCAAGGTTAAAATTAGAATGACCATATTTTAATAAAGCTCTATATATACGACTATTGTCTTTAATAATTTTATTATTCAGGTAATTTATACAATAATATTTTCTTAGTCTCTTAGTTATATTAGCAGAACTACCAATGTAACTCTTATTATTTAGTGTAAGAGTTCATCTATAAACACCGGTTTTTCCTTTATTTTCTATAAAAATCTCTGACTTATTTAACAATGAATTAATATACAAGATGGACTTTTTATTATTAGATAAAGAATGAGTGTATTTTTTATTTACAAGTAAGAAATTAGTATTAAAATAATTGTAATTTAAGTTTTTAACATATTTAGTATTATATAATATCATTATATTATTTATTAGTAAAAAAAGAGACTAATTTCTCTAAAAAAATTTTAAATATCTACTAATAAGATCTTTATTGCATATACATATATAAAATTTATCATTAATTGTTTTAATATTATCCCTCATTTCAAGATCACAACTTATAAATATATCTTTTCATATACTGAATACAAAAGTATCAAAAGATACTTCAGCACTTTGATTATATGGTTTATGAAAAATAAATACACAATAACCAATCAATGTACCTTCGCTATTAAATATATAAATAAAGTTGGGGCTAATACTAAAAAAATTGTATTTTCTAATATTATTTTTATCATTAAAATTAAGTAATATTGTTTTAAAATCGGTAATATTAAAAGTAGATGAAGTAAAAGAAATCAAATTAAGATTATTATAATTAATGTTTCTTTTATATCTATAATAAGATTTTAAAGCAAAATAATCCTTAAATAAAGACAATATGAAAATAACGATTATATCCCACGTAAAAAAATATTTATGTAAATTCATATTTATATATATTTTTGTATAAAAAAGAGACAAATTTCTCTAAAGAAAAATATCTTTAAGCAGTTATTACCTGAGAAGTTTATATGTAACGTTCACGAGAATAACTACGTTGACGAGTATGAGTACGATGAGAGCTGTGATTATGATGGCGATTATGTGAATGACTACGACCATGAGAACGACTAGAGTGTTTATGACAAGTATGTTTATGATGAGAATGTTTATGATGAGAATGTTTATGTGAATTAGAAGGTTTATTACTCGAATCAGGGTTAATTTCTTCGCCGTTAGTTACAATAGGCTTAGGAAAAGGTTTTTTATTTTGTATTAAGTTATCTGCCTCAGCTTTAATATTTGAAATACCCAAACCTTTTCTAGTAGAATACTCTAAAACTCTATTTTTCCTAATACCCAGAATACCCTCTATATCTGTTTGTATATCCTTTTTAAGTGTTTCCTTTATTTTTTGGAAAATACTAATGTTAGGATCTCAGGAATTTTTAAAATCTTTATATGATTCATAATTACCAGATTCTTTCTCTCATATTTTTCAAACAAATTTACGTTTAGCTACATCCCGATACTTAACAAATATACTATCTACGTTTGAATAATTTTTTGGTAGTCTCTTGTCACCATAATTAAAAGCTAATTTTAATTTACCTAAAATACCGTGTTTTTTAATAACTAGTTCATTATTTAAAACAGGAGATTCAATACTTGTATTAGCTGAAAATCTCGATAATTCTCCTCTTGCAATTCTTTCTCTTTCAATATTTTGTTCATATCTTAATACATCTAAGTCTCTTTGAATATTCTGTTCATATCTAAATTCTGTTAACTCTCTTGCAGTTCTTTCTCTTTCAATATTCTCTTCATACTGGTTTCAATCCAAAGTATTATTAGATCTATACCGTACAGTATGTGTGTTTTCATTAGAAGCATTTAACCCTATTATAGGGTTCTTAGTACTGGAAGATTCACGTTTAAAATCAAAATGTGTTGCTTTTCTTCTAACAGGATTTACATCGTTATTAGTATAATAATATTGATTATAACCTGAAGTAGCATTATTAGCCGGGAAATTAACTTCTTGAAATGAATTAGCAGCAGGGTAATAAGTATTTTGACTACTAATTGGTTCATTAGTAGGGTTATATGTATAACTGTTCTCTTGAGCATTAGTTACTGGAGTACTATAACTACCCTCTGAATAAGCAGTATTAGTAGCTCCTATAGGCTTTACAGTAGTATTTTTATATTCAGGGGTATATACAGCATTAGTAAGAGTTTCTAATTTTGATATATCTATTGAAGCATCATTAAATTTAGGTGAATAAACAGGATCAGTAGGAGCCTCATACCTTATTTTATCTTTAGGCACAAACATATCCTTTGACTTTATTGTAGAGACTGTGGGTGTGCTAAGATTTGAAGCGTAAAGATTTGGAGCCGGAGGCATTATAGGACTAGTAGAAGACGGAGTAGATACTGTACTTCTAGATTCAGGAGTAGGTAAACTTCTCGCTGGTTCTCCTCTAATCGAAGCAACGGAATCTCTTATAGTGTCTACAAGAAAATAGAAACCATCTTCTCTACGTCTAGGAGCTCTTGTACCTCCAGTATTTGAACTACTTGCCCCATTATTATTATGAATACTCCGCCCGCGACTGCTCTTAATTCTGTTTTTTTGTAACACGTTACTATTTACCATCTTATCTGTTATTTCAATATTTTCTGGATTATCCGAAATGTCTACATCTAAAGTCATCTTTTCTTTATTTAAATATAGCATAAAATTTTTTCTTATTGAAGATATTTTAAATTCTGATAATTTTAAAGAAAAGATTAATTTATTTGTATAATTAATTATTTCCCTTAAATATTTTCCAAAATTAATTATATTTTTAATAATATTTATGACAACAGTATAAAGCTCTAGTAAATAAGATGGAATAATATTAAATTCAAAGTAATTAACAAGTTCGTGTACTACTACAATAAAGAAGGACATACATGAATAATATAATATAGAAATAATACTTAAGTATTCAAAATAAACATTTATATTATAAATGTTAACAATAAAAACTCTAGAAATAAACCCAACAATAAAAATTATAATTACTTTATTTAAATTAGGTTTAGTGAAAATTTTACCTAATAATATAGGTAACTTATTTTGAATAGATAAGTAAACTACATTTAATTTATTGAAAAGATTTTTATTCATTTTTTTTTCCTTTATAGTTTTAAAAAGAGACATGTTCTCTAATAACGAAAAAAAAAAGATCAAAGATTATATAAAAATTTATAATCCTCTTCCTCCTCCAGGTTTACTTCCTTTAAAAAATCAAGAAAGTGTCCTGTCGATTACTTTTATTTTATGTGTAGCATAATTAGTACCCTTATTTATATTATTTTTAATATTAATATATATTTTTTTTGGACCTTTTGTTACTTTATCTACAAAAGTAAAGCAATGTATATCTTGAGATGATGATGAAGATGAAGATGAACATGAACATGAACATGAACATGAAGGTGTTGATGGTCTTTCAGTATGTAATATTTCATCTTCATTTAAGGATCTACTCGATAAATTTTCATCTATTCTAAAATAATCACTGATTATATTAGTATAACTATCATGATGTATGTTATAATAAAAGAAAGACTCAAAATAAAATACATGAAAAAATAAAGATAATAAAATAAAAATAAATAAAGAACTGAATAAAATAAATAGGGTCAGATTATAAATATTAAGTATTTTATTCATTAATTTATTTTTATAATAAAAAAGAGACAATATTCTCTAAAGTTTGGTTTTAATATCCTCTTTTTAAACTTGAAAAAAATTCAGGTGTAAGAGGTGTTTTGAAGCCAGGTTCAATATTTTTAATAGAAGCTTCTAAGCTATGTATTTGACCTAGAGAATCATTATGTGCCACAATTGCATTCTTCCAAGTATTTTCTAAATTAAAATCTCTAAAGTTTGGCCGTGAAATTTTCATATATTCTCTTATAGATTCAGTATAATAATCCAGAGTTAGAAGAGATGTTCTATACTTACTTACTTCTAATCTTAAGTTATCTTTCAATTGGTTTAAAACTAAACCATTATCGTCACATAAGGTAATAGGCGTAGAATAAATCATATAAGCTATATAAACAACTACAGCTAATATAATAAAGAAAATAGGAGACGAAATAAATAGTCTTAAACGCATAAAAATAGTATTTATAGTCATAAGTATTTTGTTTTTTTTTTCTAAAAAGAGACTTATTCTCACTTCTTCTCTAAGGTATTGGCTTTGTACTTATTATATACATTAAATCCTTAACAAGAGATTCGTATTCTTCTATACGAGTATTAAGTTTTAAGATAGTTGTCGTTCAACTAGTAGTATTATCAGTTATAATATCATAATTATTTAAATACTCTAATACAGTTAATCCGACTTGAACGGATAAAAATCGCTTGGAAGGCGAGAGTTTTGCCATTAAACTATAACTGTTTATTAAGAAATATTTTTATGTTTATTATAAGATCTAAGGGACTCGAACCCTTATAACAAAGATTAAAAGTCTCGTATTTTACCATTAAACTAAGATCTCTATTAGACATAATGTTATTATGTCTAACACTTATAATTAAATAAGAACTCGAGCAATTGATTTATTTTCATATATGCTTATCTATTAAATTAATTCAATATTCTTTTGGTTTTTTATATTGATTAGGTATAGTATATAACAAATGAACAATAGATTTTAATCCATCTTTAGTTAAATGCTCCTTATTTTTAATTATTGTTATTATTTTTTGGGCAATAATAAATTTGTCTATTCTTCAAAATAACCAGTTTTTATATTTGGTTAAAAAAGGCATAATTACTTTGAAGACAGTTTCCCCTGTATATTGTAGACCATACATACCAGCTTTACTTCTAGTAATCTGGGGTTTCAAATCCATTACTTTTGCAATATAATTTAATAATTGTAAATTAGAATTTTGCGCTGCAAAGTTAAAAATTAACTTAACATGAAATCTAGGTCATCGAGATGGAGGAGAATCAAATACTCAAGATATACTACCATCACCTAAAAATAAACCAATAATAAATAACTTACTGGGTAAGTTACAATTTTCTTCTATTTCTAAGTTATAAAATGTTGATAAAGAACAATTAAACATAGTTAATTTTTCAGTTAATGAAATATTACGTTTTTGGCCTCAAGGATTAATACAATATACTAAATGTATAAGTTCACATTCGAAAATATTATCGGATTTAGTGTATTCTAAGCTATTAGAAGATAATACATATATCCTTTTTAATGTACTTATATCTTTCCTTTTCTGCCCGTATAATAACGAAAAATAAGGAACAATTTTGTTAAAAATTTCCTTAGTATTTGAAACTCTGTACCTAATATGTGGTTGATCTTTTTCATTAAATTCTAATGTAACTCTACCTACACCTAAAATTTTAGGTAAATTTAATAGAACATCAAGAGCTTCAAGTGAATAATTTTGACCAATTGAAAAATAATATGCTAAACGTAAACTATCTTTTTTAGGAAAATAAGCGCCCATAGTACCTTCTGCTTGATATAAACCGTTTATGAATTGATGAAAATCATTTTCCTTTAAACATTTTTTATGACTTAAAACTATATTGTTAAACTCTGCAATTACATTAAATTTCATACTCATGTTTTTTATTTATATTAAAAAAAAGAAACGAAGTTTTCTAAATAATATTAAGAACCTCAATAATATATTGAGATAAATAAGAACAACCAGACGACGTCTACGAAATGTCAGTATAGTATAGCTGACTCGAAGCCGAGGTGATGATTATCTGTTAAATGGTAAGCAAGTATACGTCATAAACCTACAGCTAAAAATGCTGTACCTATCAAGACGTGCAGCCCATGAAAGCCCGTGGCAAAGTAAAAACATGTACCGAAAGCACCGTCACTAATAGTAAATGATGAAACACTATATTCTACACCTTGGAAACCTGTAAATATAACAGCTAATACTACTGTAGCAATTAAACCATAAAGAGTTCCGGATCTGTTTCCTTCTATTAAAGAATGATGAGCGTAAGTAACTGTTATACCTGATGATAATAATATAACTGTATTTAATAAGGGTAATTCGAAAGGGTTAATAGCTTCTATACCCTTAGGAGGTCATTGAGCTCCTAATTCTACAGTAGGAGATAAAGCGCTATGAAAAAAGGCTCAAAATATTGCCAAAAAGAATAATGCTTCAGACACTATAAACAATGCTACACCCATGTTAAGTCCTTTTTGTACGGCCAATGTATGATTACCTAAATATGTACCCTCACTTATAACATCACGTCATCAAAAAGACATTGAAAGTATAACCGATACAAAAGCTGATATTAAGAATATATTTGCATTACTAAAACCATGCATTGTTAATACTCCGCTTGTTGTTAATGTTAATAATGCAATACATGTATATAAAGGTCACGGTGATGGTGACACTAAATGAAAAGGATGAGCTTGAAATTTGCTTCTTGTTAAGTTAGTAATTTATTTGTATTTTCAATATATATAGTTCAATTATAATAAATTATCCTATTTCTGATGTCAAGATATTAATTAATATTAATCAAAAATAAGATAGTCAACTATAATATAAGCATACCATAGGTATATAATTTAACACTAGTAAAAATTCCTTTATATTTATGTAATATATTACATAAAAAGGATTAAGGAATAGGTGACTTGAACACCTAGCCTACCGTGTGTAAAACGGTTGCTCTACCATTAAGCTAATCCCTTTTATTATATTTTTTTTAAACGGGCTAAGTCGGCTATGATCCGACATTTTATTTCTTGACAAGAAAGATTCTTACCAATTAGAAGATTAACCCTTATTATGTTTATATTATAAATACAATTAGAATATTTAATTTTTTTGTTTTATTGTTATAACAATAGCACCTACCATAGCTAATAATAATATAATAGAAGTTAATATTAATCATATACTATAACTAGTATACATTATATTACCTATACTTGTAATATGACTAGTTTCAGCTAAATTACCATCTCATATTTTACTAGTAACAAAAGATATTTCAGCATTATCTAGTTCAGTTACATTTAATTTAAAAAATTTATTTAAATAATCACTATAGTTATTATATCATATATCGTTGAATGTATTATTTAAATCAACAGTATAATTATTAAATGAAGTAATACTATATGGTAATATTTGATATACAGGATAATTAAATGAAATAGTTATAAAAATAGCTAAAGGTATACTATTATTTGTATTACTTAATAATTCACTTATTCTAACATTTAATAACATTAAAATAAAAAGAAATAAAATAGATACAGCACCTACGTAAACTAATAAATAAGAAAGACCAATAAAATTCAATCCTAATATCATAAGATAACTAGCTATACTTAAAAATAAACCTATTAAAAATAAAACAGAAACAATAGGATTTTTACTAATAATTACCAGTATACCAGATAAAATCGCAACTAATGAAATAATATCTAAAACTTCTGCTTTATAACCATTAGTGAAAGTTTCATTTAGAAGATAAATATTGTACATAAAAATTATAATTATACCTCACCATCTTTTCATATTAAAAAGATAATAAAAATAACTACCTAAGTTAATACAAATTATTAAAAAGATTAAGATTTTTTTTTTATTTGTTTTAAACTTTACTGAGGAAAAAGTAATTAAAAATTA
>Ga0182024_10026945_pt1 | contig 10078 bp, 7 predicted proteins | sample P32metaG_FD_120480 | JGI IMG/M metagenome (GOLD analysis project Ga0182024, IMG submission 120480) | Permafrost microbial communities from Stordalen Mire, Sweden - P3-2 metaG (Illumina Assembly) | ecosystem: Environmental > Terrestrial > Soil > Wetlands > Permafrost | place: Sweden: Stordalen...
AACTGGCGCATCGTCCACAGCCGTCCGCGGTACATCGATTCGTAAACGCCGCGCGTGTACGGATACTCCCCCGGATGCCCGAGCGACGAGTCGTAATCGCCCTTCACATCCTCAGGCGTGTACAACGGCTCGACTTCCATGTCCGACAGGGTCGAGAAGCGCACTGGCCGCTCCTTGCCGCGATTGTAGACCTTTTCCAGCCATTCCTGCTTCGTACTCACAGCCGTGACCTCACCGGTTCTGCAGCACCTGGCTCGAAATGACAAGCCGCTGAATCTCCGAGGTGCCTTCGTAAATCTCCGTAATCTTGGCGTCGCGGAAGTACCGCTCCACCTTGAACTCTTTCGTGTAGCCATAGCCGCCGTGGATCTGCACCGCCTCGGTCGCGGCCTTCATCGCGGTCTCGGCCGCAAAGAGCTTCGCCATCGCGGACTGCTTGGTGCACGACTTGCCGCCGTCCTTTAGCGTCGCTGCCTGCAGCGTGAGCAGCCGCGCCGCGTCGATCTCTACCGCCATGTCGGCCAACTTCCACTGGATGGCCTGGTTGCTGGCGATCGGACGCCCGAAGGCCTGCCGCTGCTGCGCGTACTTGAGCGACGCCTCGAGCGACGCGCGCGCGATTCCGATCGCCTGCGCCGCAATTCCGATGCGGCCGCCGTCGAGCGTCTTCATCGCGATCTTGAAGCCCTCGCCTTCCTTCAACAGCAAGTTCTCGCGCGGCACACGCAGATCCGAGAAGGCTAGCTGCGCACTGTGGGAACCATTGATTCCCATCTTCTCCTCGATGCGCGTGACGGCGAATCCCGGCGTCCCGGTCTCGACGATAAACGCGCTAATACCATGATTGCCCTGATCGGCCGCGGTCATTGCGAATACGATCGCAACCGCGGCTTCGGGGCCGTTCGTGATGAAATTCTTGGTGCCGTTGATAACGTAACTGTCGCCGTCGCGCACCGCACGGGACTTCTGCCCGGCAGCGTCCGAGCCGGCCTGCGGCTCTGTCAGCGCGAAACATCCGAGCCATTCGCCGGTCGCCATCTTCGGCAGGAAGCGTTTCTTTTGATCGTCCGTGCCGGTGCCCAGAATCGGCCACGAGCCGAGCGACGAATGCGCCGATACGATCACTCCGGTTGACGCGCACTCGACCGACAACTCCTCGACCACCAGCGCATACGCAACGTTATCCAGCCCGGAACCCCCGTATTCTTCCGGGATGAACACGCCGAGCATTCCAAGCCGTCCCAGTTCGGCGACGGCTTCAGTGGGAAATTGGTGCGTTCGATCGATTTCGACGCCGACCCGTTCGAGCCGCTCACGTGCGAAGCGGCGCGCGGTGTCGCGAGCGCCGCGTTGAGCTTCGGTAAGTTCCAGATCCATCATGCCTGCCGGTGCCGGTTTTCCATCGCTCGCACGAATGTCGCGAACGCCCGTATCTTTGTTGTACCCTAGCCGCTTTCCCGCGTCGATAAGAACGTCGTGGTACGGACGTGAAACCTATTCATTTGTCTTGATTCGCGCCAGCCAGGCAAGCGTTCAGAGGCTACTGCGGTCGAGAAAGGGGAAAGTTGTTGAGGAGCCAAAATTTTAAGTTCTTCAGGACACTGAAACCTCACCGAGGTTTCAAGCAGCCCAACATTCTTGACCTGACTTTTAGGACTGGACTTCCCATTGGTCAAGATGCGGGCTTTGCCCTGTGAGAAATCCCTTCGCGGAGGTCCCGAGCTAGCCGAACATTTCTCGGCTAACTCTCGGAGCTGCGCCTCCCACGGTGAAAAAGGTGTGCCGGTCTTGCGAAAGCTTCCGTTGAGACCCGTCGTGAGCGCTTAAGCTACGTGAGAGAGATAGAGAAACAGGAGCCCTCGGCTCGACAACAGAATCTGGCAGCCTGCCTAAGCGCGGGAAGGCTCAATCGGGATTGGTTTCACCGCAGTCCGCATTTTGCCTATGGGAAGTGTGAAACCTTTTAAAGGTTTCACTGAAGGCTTTAAGTTTCGAGTTCCTCAACGACTCTCCCTATCTGTCCCCTACTTGTGCTGCCACTTCGCCTCGCGCTTCTCCAGAAAAGCCTTCATCCCCTCGCTCTTGTCGGCGCTCGCGAACAGGCCGCCAAAGGTATTTTGCTCGAAGCGCAGCCCGGCGTCCTCCTCCATCGTGGCGGCAGCACGCAAGGCGGCCTTAGCCTGGCGCAGCGCGAAGCCTGACTTCGATGCAATTTTCTCGGCCAGCTTCCGGGTCTCGGATATCAATTGATCTGGCGCGACGACTTTATTGACGAGACCCCATTCGTAGCCGCTTTTGGCGTCGAACATCTCGCCCGTCATGATCAATTCGCAAGCGCGCGCATGGCCGATTCGATGCGGCAAGCGCTGGGTTCCGCCAAATCCCGGGATGATTCCCAGGTTGATCTCGGGCTGTCCGAAGCGCGCCTTTTCGCTCGCGATAATCAGGTCGCAGGCCAGCGCCAGTTCGAGGCCACCACCCAGAGCGAAGCCGTTGACCGCCGCGATTACGGGGATCGGAAGCTCCTCGAACGTGTTCATTACACGATGGCCGAGACGGGTGAATTCGAGTCCCTCAACGATTTCCATGTCAGCCATCGCCGCGATATCGGCACCGGCGACGAAGGCGCGGTCGCCCGCCCCGGTGACGATCAGCACGCGCACGGATGAGTCGTGGCGCACGTCGCGGAGCACGCGTGTAATCTCCTCGAGCACGGTGCGATTCAGCGCATTGAGTGCCTTGGGCCGATTGATAGTGATCGTCGCTATCGCGCCGCTGTCAAATATCAGGTCTTCCACCGAATTTCCTCACTTGCAAAATATCTCATTTCTCGTACTCGCCCGCCTGTCCCGTTCGCTGATGGACGCATTGCATCACGACACTAGAGTGTGAGTGTCCCGCAAATATGTCTAGTCCCGTTCAAGCGCAGGCGAAAAAGGCTGATGAAACCTTTGAAAGGTTTCAAACTTCCCACGGTGAACAGAAATGACCGGTCTTGCGGGCGATTCTGTTGAGACCCCTCGCAGCTACGTAAGCAGGGGGTTCGACCGCCATCCTGTGCATATCGCATCAAACACCACGAGTTTTCACAGGGCGAAGCTCGCATCTTTACAAAAAGGGAAGTCCAGTCCGAAAAATCGGGTCAAGACTGTTGGGCTGCTCAGTCCGAAAAGTCAGGTCAAGACTGTTGGGCTGCTTGAAACCTCGCGAGGTTTCAGAAAACTATAAAGTTTTGCGCTCCTCAACCATTATCCTTTTGGCAGTGCGTACATAAGCGGGCCTATCCTAGGCCGCGGCGAGCTTTTCGCGCACCATCCAAAGACGGTCGCCGCCCCAGAAGATTTCGCCCTCGATGACAAAAGTCGGCACGCCGAAAACCCCTAATTCCTCGGCCTCGCGCGTGATGCGTTCGAACTCGCGGCGGCCCTCGCCTTCCACGAAATCAAAAAATGCGGCGGTCTCAGCGCCGCTCTCCTCGAGCATTCGGCGCACGACCTCGCGGTCCTCTATATCGAGTTCGCGCTTCCAGAAGCGCTCGAAAGTGAGATCGTTATACTTGCGGAAGGTGCCGCGCCGCTGGGCGTAAATCATCCCAATCGAGGCGAGCGCAGTGTCAAACAATTTCTGTGGGCCGCGCACAGTCAGACCGCGGCGATTCGCCAGCCGGCGCGCGTCCATGTAGCTATAGCGCACGCGCCGCCACTGATGGTCATTGCGGCCCTCGACGGTGCCGAGGAAGTCCGGGATGTAAAGGTTGACCGGGAGCCACGTGAAGCTGACGCTGAATTCGCGTTCAAGGTCGTAAACCGGATCCTTCGCGAGATAGGCGTAAGGACTCTTGTAATCGATATAGAATCGCAGGTCTTTCGCAGCCATGCCGGAAGCTTACGAATCCCCCCGCGCACTTGCAATCGCCCGGTCGTCCCTGTGTGCAAGCCAGTGGTTGAGGAACGCAAAACCTTAAGCCTTTTCTGAAACCTCACCGAGGTTTCAGACTTCCCTTTGGTGAAGATGCGGGCTGCGCCCTGTGAGAATCACTTTGCGGGTCCCGAGTAGCGAACATTCTAGGGCTAACTTTCGGGATTGCACTTCCGATGGTGAGTAGGGATGACAGGTCTTTCGATGGCTTCGTTGAGACCTTTCGGGAGCGCTTAAGCCGCGTCTGGGAGAGCGAAATCCAGACTCGGCTTCGCCGCAGAACTTCGCGAGCCGCCTGAACGTTGCGATCATATCGAAAAGCAGATCCATACTGTCGGGCATTCGGTCGCTCGTCATCCATGTGCTTTGACAGGGCGAAGTCCGCATCTTTACCAAATGGGAAGTCCAGTCCTAAAAGTCAGGTCAAGACTGTTGGGCTGCTTGAAACCTCGGTGAGGTTTCAGAAAAACTTGCGGTTTTGCGCTCCTCAAACCAATCTCCGAGCGAGTTCACTGAATGCTCTCCTGGGCATTCCTTGGATGCGGCTCAGTACGTTCTAATATTCCGGTTTGAAGTCGAAGCGATGAATCGCTTCGATGAAGCGAATCGTGCGGGTCTTCGATCGCATCACGACGCTGTTGGTCATCGCGCCGCCCGAAAAGAAACGCACGCCGCGCAGATAGTCGCCGGTGGTAATGCCGGTCGCCGCAAACATCACATTGTCGCCGGCCAGCTCTTCCAGCATGAACTTGCGGCGCAGATCGAGGATTCCCGCCGCCAGGCAGGCTTCGGCCTCGCGCTCGTTGCGCGGTGCAAAGCGGCATTGCATCTCGCCGCCCGCCGATCGAATCGCCGCAGCCGCGAGCACCCCCTGATGCGCTCCGCCGATCCCGATCAGCAGGTCCACTTCGCCTTCCGGACGGGTCGTCGCGATACCGGCTGAGAGATCGCCGGCGGTAAGGAGCTTGATTCCCGCGCCCGCGCGCCTGACCTCGGCGATCAATTTTTCATGGCGCGGACGGTCGAGAATCGCCACCTTCAAGTCTTCGACGTAAACCTTCTTCGCCTCGGCCAGTGCCTTGAGGTTATCCGACGGCGACTTTTCGAGATCGATAATGCCGCGGCCCTCCGGACCGCAGGCGATCTTGTCCATGTAGGTGTCGGGACAGCGCAAAATCTTGCCACGTTCAGCTAACGCGACGCATGAGAGTGCGTTGGGACCTCCAGTCGCGCAGATCAACGAGCCTTCGAGGCCGTCGAGCGCAACATCGACCTCAGTGCCGGCGCCGGTGCCGACGATTTCACCCGCGTAGAGCAGATCGGTCGCGTCCTGGTTGCCCTCGCCCACTACGATCTTGCCATCCATCGCGATCGAGTTAAGCGTGTTGCGCATTGCTTCGGCGGCAACGCGGTCCGCCATCTGCTCGTCGCCTTTGCCGATAAAGCGGGCGGCCGCGAGTGCCGCGGCTTCGGTCGCGCGAACCACTTCGAGGGCAAGATTTCGCTCCATCGCGGCACTCCTTACGGGTTGTCGATCAGGCGAATTTTGAAACCGCTGTTTTGGAACCGCCAGAGTCGGTTTCAGTTAGACGCCAGATCCGTACCGAAGAGCGATTCAATTAACCGATATCCTTGCTTGAGGACGAGGCCAGTGCGACCGCCCTCCGCCTCGGTATATCGTCGCGTCGCGCTTCCGTCCGTGATCGTGGATTGACCGCCTTTCATAATAGCGAATGGCACCGCTTCATTCGAGTGCGTCTTAAGCTTCGAGGGCGTCGCATGATCGGGCATCAGCAACAGCGCCCATTCACCGAACGAAGGCAACTCCGCGAGCATCGGGCCGAGGATCAAATCGTCGATTCGCTCGATAGCTTCGACCTTGTAGTCGGCTCGGCCCATGTGACCGGCCTCATCGGGCGCTTCAATATGGAGCAGCAGGAAGTCTCGTCGTTTTAGCGATTCGAGCCCATAGCGAGCCTTAGCCGCATAATCGGTATCGAGAAAGCCGGTCGCACCGGGTACAGTAATCACCTCGAGACCGGCGAGCCGCCCCAGGCCGTTGACCAGGTCGACCGCCGAGATGACTGAGCCGTCGACGCCGAAGCGATCCTTGAGCGTCGGCACCGCTGGGCGCTTGCCCTGCCCCCAGAACCACGCTGTCGTCGCTGCCGTTTTGCCCGCGGCGCGGCGCGCATTGTTCACCGGATGGTCGCGCATGATTTCGCCAGCGCGTTGCATAAGCGCGGTTAGACGATCGGCGCCCTCACCCTGCGGAAGATGCGGCGCGACCGGCTTGCCAGTGATGTCGTGGGGAGGCGTGAGCTTGGTGCCGGTCAGGCCGTGGCGCCAGACCATCAGATGGCGATAGCCGACGCCATTAAAAAATTCGATATCGCCGCCTGCCAGCTCGCACCGAATGTCATCAACTATCTGAGCCGCCTCCTCGCTAGTGATATGCCCCGAAGTGAAATCGCTCATTGTCAGCGCGCCGCCGTCGCCCGGTTCGAGCGAGACCAGGTTCATGCGAAAGACCACGTCATCGGGAGCGAGCGCGATACCCTGGCTCGCTGCTTCGATCGGAGCGCGGCCGGTATGGTAACGGGCCGGGTCGTAGCCGAGCATCGTCATCGTGCCGACGTCGCTGCCGGGCGGCATACCTTCGGGGATCGTCGCCACCAGGCCCAATTCGCCGCGCGTGGCTATCAGATCCATGTTGTGCTTGCGCGCGGCTTCGAGCGGAGTTTTGCCGCCGAGTTCCTCGCAAGGCCAGTCAGCCATGCCGTCGCCGTGAATGATGACGTACTTCAAAGTTAAACCTCCGTTTGAGGAATGGATTGGACGAGCGCACGTCCCTGCTCGAGCTGGGTTGAGTGCTCTTCGCCACGGCGTCGCCATCAGTTCTCAAGTAGCTTCAGGACCTTAGCAATATCGGGTTCGACCACAATCGTGTTGCTCAGGTTTTTCATGGCGGTGTCGGGATCCTTCAGGCCATGTCCGGTGAGCGTGCACACGACCACAGAGCCCGGCATCAGACCGCCGCTTGCGCTGAACTTGAGCAGTCCAGCGACCGACGCGGCCGAGGCCGGTTCGGCGAAAACGCCATGCGCTGCAATCAGTCGATAAGCCGTCAGAATCTCGGAATCGGTTACCATATCGATTAGGCCGCCCGATTCGTCACGCGCGCTGGTGGCGCCCGTCCAGCTCGCGGGATTGCCAATTTTGATCGCGGTCGCGACGGTGTGCGGATCGTCAATCGGATGACCCACGACGATCGGCGCTGACTCGGCCGCTTGATAGCCCATCATTTTCGGCAGCCGCTTCGAGAGCCCGACCGATTTGTATTCTTGATAGCCGGCCCAATATGCGGTGATATTGCCGGCGTTGCCAACCGGCAGAAAATGATGCGTTGGCGCGTCGCCCAACTGATCGCAAATCTCGAACGCGGCGGTCTTCTGGCCCGCGATGCGATCAGGATTGACGCTGTTGACCAGGCGGATACGCAGGGGATCGCGCTCAGCGACATCGCGCACAACCTTCAAGCAAATGTCGAAATTGCCGATGACCTCTACCACGCGCGCCCCATGCATCAGGCTTTGCGAGAGCTTGCCGAGCGCAACCGCGCCTTTGGGAATCAAAACATACGCTTGAAGCCCAGCCCGACCGGCATAGGCGGCAGCAGACGCGGAGGTATTGCCGGTCGAGGCGCAAATCACCGCGCGGACGCCTTCGCCCAGCGCCTTGCTCATCGCAACCGTCATCCCGCGATCCTTGAAGGAGCCGGTTGGGTTGGCGCCCTCAAACTTCAAGTAAATCTTTATGTTTCGACCGACGCGATCTTCCAGCGCGGGACTCTCAATCAATGGGGTGTTGCCCTCGTTCAGCGTGACGACGGGAGTCTTATCGGTGACTGGCAGGAAACGCCGGTAGTGTTCAATCAGTCCCGGCCATCGAGTGAGCCTCGCTCCTGCGGTCCCAGCCTGTATGCTTTCAGCCATCGCGCTTAAAGACGCTCCTCGATCCGAATGAAGACCGGCGGTCCTTCAACCATCTTCAACCGGCCGATAGCTGCCAGCGCACGCTTCAGGTTTTTCTCGCGCGCCTCGTGCGTACGCATGATGACCGGCACGGTGGTCTCGACTCCACGCCCCTTTTGAATCACCGATACGATCGAAATCCCGTTGCGCCCGAGCACCGACGCAATCGCGCCGAGCACGCCGGGCTTATCGCGCGCGTTGAAGCGCAGATAGTATTCGCATATCACGTCGTCCATCGGCTTGACACGCGCGCGCTTCAAATCCGTGATAGGGTAGCCTAGCGCGTGCGCCCCGCCGCGCGCCCCTGCAAGCCGGTGCCGCGCGATTTCGAGAATGTCGGCCATCACCGCGGTCGCCGTCGGCATCTGACCGGCGCCCTGGCCAAAATACATGCTAGAGCCGAGCGCTTCGCCGCGAATGTAGATCGCGTTGAAGGCGCCCGTGACGCTGGCCAGCAGATGGCGCGCCGGAATCATCGTGGGATGGACCCGCGCCTCGATTGCGCCGTCGTCATCCTTGGCGACCGCGAGCAGCTTGATCGCGTAGCCGAGTTCGCGCGCATAATTAATGTCGGAGAGTGTGATTCGAGTGATGCCCTCGGTGTGGACCTGTGACGGTTCGAGCATCACGCCGAAGGCGAGCGCGACTAACAGGCAGAGCTTGTGCGCAGCATCGTGCCCGTCGATATCGAGACTTGGATCGGCCTCGGCCAGACCGTCGCGCTGCGCCTGTGCGAGGGCGTCGGTGAACTCCGTGCCGCCTTCCGTCATCATGCTGAGAATGGAATTGCAGGTGCCGTTGACAATGCCATAAACCGCGCGCTGTCGGTCGCCCGCTAACGCCTCGCGCAGGGTGCGCATGATCGGGACGCCGCCACCGACGCTCGCCTCGAAGCCGATTGCCATACCAGCCTTGCCGGCCGCGCGAAAGATTTCACCACCATGAGCCGCCAGCAACGCCTTATTTGCAGTAACGACATCCTTGCCGGCCGCGAGCGCCTGCAAGATGAGACTGCGGGCAGGCTCGTAGCCGCCGAACAGTTCGGCGACGATATCGATGTCATCGCGACCGACCAGTGCGGCGGCGTCGCGAGTGATCAGCCGGGCGTCGATGCCCAGGGCCGGAATTGGCTTGAGGCTGCGATCGGCAACGCCCGCCAGCTCCAGCGGTGCGCCCAGCTTGCGTTCAAACATCACGGCATTACTTCGGAGCAGCCGTACAACACCTTCGCCGACCGTGCCGCAGCCGAGCAGTGCCAGACGAATGGGCTTCAAGGAGTCACCGCGCGCGCTTGCGCGCGTAATCCAGTTGTTGAGGAACGCAAAACTTTAAATTTCGTCTGAAACCTCAATGAGGTTTCAAGCAGCCCAACAGTCTTGACCTGACTTTTAGGACTGGACTTCCCGTTGGTAGGATGCGAGCTTCGGACCGTGAAAAGTCCATCACAGTTTGACGCCAGCATGTTCGAGTAGCAACCATGTCCCACAGGAATCGTCGGTCACCCTCCGTTGGTCCCTTGCCGCACGAACTAGCCATCCACCCAAGCATCGCGATCAGTCCGAAAGTCAGCTCAAGCCTGTTGGACCGCTCGTCTATCCATGATGGGAAGTTTGAAACCTCGTGAGGTTTCAATGAAATAAGGGTTTTGCGTTCCTCAACCATGCTGTTCTTTCCAGGCGCGCGGAGGGTCCTTCCTAAGCGCGCAATCTGTTCAGGATGACTTTCAAGCGCAGCGCTCAAGAGCCCGCAACCGCGACATGCTTGTGCAAGTCGGGTATTCCGCCGTGCGTGAGCGCGTGCCTGATGCCGCGAATCGCCTGGCGCGAGCGATGCTCGTTCTCGATCAGCGCGAAGCGGACGAAGCCGTCGCCATCGGCGCCGAAGCCGACTCCGGGCGACACCGCGACCTTGGCCTCGCTCAGGAGGAACTTGGAGAATTCGAGCGAGCCCATCGCGCGGAAGGGCTCCGGAATCGGCGCCCACACGAACATCGTGGCCTTGGGCTTCTCGACCGGCCATCCGGCGCGATTAAGCCCCTCGACCAAGACGTTGCGCCGCTGCCGATACATCTCGACGATTTCGCCGACGCATTCCTGCGGCCCGTTGAGCGCCGCGATCGCCGCGAC
>Ga0182024_10026946_pt1 | contig 10078 bp, 10 predicted proteins | sample P32metaG_FD_120480 | JGI IMG/M metagenome (GOLD analysis project Ga0182024, IMG submission 120480) | Permafrost microbial communities from Stordalen Mire, Sweden - P3-2 metaG (Illumina Assembly) | ecosystem: Environmental > Terrestrial > Soil > Wetlands > Permafrost | place: Sweden: Stordalen...
CGATGCAGGCGGCCAGCAGGGCCGGATCGACGCGCACCAGATTGATGAAGATGAGCGCCTGGCCGACGGTCGGCAGCGCGTGGCCGGCGTTCAGCGTGGCGGGGAGGAAACTGTCGGGGATCAGCTTGCGCAGCTTCAGCCAGGCGGTGGTCGGCGCGAAGGAGCCGATGCCCAGGGTGTCGAAGAAATTGGTCACCGCGCCCAGGCCGACGCTTTCGCCGTTGAGCCGCAGTTCGCCCCGCGATCTGGCCGTCCAGACCATGGCGATCAGATAGGCGAGGCCAAGGGCCGTCAGCCCCGCCAGCAGAACGACCACCACCATCGCCGCGTCCCTCCCCGACCGCCAACGCTCGCCCCGCACCGCGCCGCACGACCCTAGAGCAGGATGCGTTTTGATTGAAGCGCTGCGCGAGCCCCGCCCCCTCCACCACCTTCGGTGGTCCCCCTCCCCCGCTTCGCAGGGGAGGAATGAAGTCCCTCTATTCCTCCCCCGCCCCTACGCGGGGGAGGGGGACCGCGAAGCGGTGGAGGGGGCGGCCGCTTCGATTCCATAAGAGGTAATCACGTTTTGACAGGGTGATTGGGCAAACGGCCAAAGCTGGCTATTTTGACGCCATGGCCGTGACCCGCCGCGCATTTTCCGCTCTCACCTTGGCCGCCAGCGTTGCAGCGCCGTCCGCGCGCGCGCAGGCCGGCGCGCCCATCGTGATCGCTCGGGGCGGCCCCGACGGCGGCGCGCCGAGGGCGACAAAGGGCGCCTATGAGCTGGCGATCCGGGCGGGGGCCGATTTCATCTACGCCGACTTTGTCGCCACCAAGGACGGCGCCTTGGTGGCGCGGCCGGACAATGAACTCTCCGCGAGCACGAACGTCGCGTCGCGCACTGAGTTCGCCGGCCGGCGGACCACCAAGACCATCGACGGCGCCCAGCGCTCGGGCTGGTTTAGCGAGGATTTCACCCTGGCCGAAATCCAGACCCTCGTCTGCGTCGAGGCGGGCAAGCGAGGCGGCCGCGCCGATTCAAAGCCGGCCATCCTCACGTTCCAGGAGGTCACCGACATCGCCCGGGCCGGCAGCGTGCGCGCCGCCCGCGTCGTCGGCATCTATGCGGGGCTCGTCCGCCCGGCCTATTTCACGGGCCTCAATCTCGCGCTTGAGCCCCTCGTCGCCGCCGCCATCGAGAAAGCCGGCTACAATTCTCCCGCCGCGGCGATGTTCGTCGCCAGCCTCGACGCCGCCGCCTTGAAAACCCTCGCCGGCCTCACCCGCGCCCGCCGCGTGCAGCGCATGAGCGGAGCCGCCGGCGATGGCGACGCCGCCTATCTCGCGGGCGTGCATGCCTATGCCCAGGGCGTCGCGCCCGACGCCGCGCTTCTGGCGAGCGGCTTTTGCGGCAAGGCCCACGCCGCCGGCCTCCTCGTCCACGCCTGGGCCGCGCCCGAGGATTCCGAGCGTGTCAAGGCAGCCGCGTTCGCCGCCGGCGCCGACGGCGTCTGCGCCGAGTTCGCCCACGACGCCGTCAAGGCGCGCGGCGCGGTGATGAAGCGTAGGGCTGGGTAGCAGCGGCCTTGCGCCCCCTCCACCACTACGTGGTCCCCCTCCCCCGCTTCGCAGGGGAGGAATAAACTTACTTCAATCCTCCCCTGTCCTCTTACGGGGGAGGTGGCGCGCGGCGCTGTCTTGCCGCGTGACGGAGGGGGCGCGGGGCGGTCGCCATCCACGTCCGAAAACCGCGAGACAGCGGCCCGCGATGGGGCCATTGTCCGGCGCATGGATATGACCGATGACGCCTGTTACGCGGCGCTCGCCGCCCGCGATCCGCGCTTCGACGGGCGCCTGTTCGTGGGCGTCAAGACCACCGGCATCTATTGTCGGCCGATCTGCCCGGCGCGCACGCCCAAGCGCGTCAACGTCACCTTCTTTTCCACCGCGACCGCCGCCCAGGGGGCCGGCTTTCGACCGTGCCTGCGCTGCCGCCCCGAGGCGTCCCCCGATCTCGCCGCCTGGCGCGGCACGTCCAACACCGTCGCCCGCGCTCTGGCGCTGATCGAGACCGGGGCCCTGGACGGCGCCGACATGGAGGGGCTGGCCGATCGCCTGGGCGTCGGCGAGCGTCAGCTGCGCCGGCTGTTCCGCCACCATCTCGGCGCCTCGCCCGTGGCCGTCGCCCAGACCCGCCGGGTGCTGCTCGCCAAGCAGCTCCTGCATCAGACGCGCCTCTCGATGGTTGAGGTCGCCCTGGCGTCGGGCTTCGGCAGCGTGCGGCGCTTCAACGAGACGTTCCAGGCCCTCTACGACCGCCCGCCGGCGAGCCTTCGGCGCGGCCACGGCGAAGAGCCCTCGGCGCCCGGCGGCGAATGGATCCGCCTCACCCTGCCCTACCGGCCGCCTTACGACTGGGAGAGCCTGATCGGCTTCCTCGCCACCCGCGCCATCGCCGGGGTGGAAGTCGTCACGCCACGCCTCTACGCCCGCTCCATCGCCGTCGGCGCTGACCTCGGCCTGATCACCGTTGCGCCCGCGCCGCGCGACCGCCTCGCCGTCGCCATCCGCTTTGGCAGGCTCTCGGCCCTGCCGGCGATCATCGCCCGCGTGCGCCGGGTGTTCGATCTGGCCGCCGACCCGGTCGCCATCGGCGAGCACCTCGCCCGCGATCCGCAGCTCGCCCCGCTGGTCGCCGCGCGGCCCGGCCTGCGCGTCCCCGGCGCCTGGGACGGATTCGAGCTCGCCGTGCGCGCCATCCTCGGCCAACAGATCACCGTCGCCGCCGCCAGGTTGCTCGCCGGCCGCATCACCGGCGACTTCGGCGAGGCCCTGCCGCCCGATCTCGCCGGCCTGATCGGCGGGATCACCCACGTCTTTCCCGCGCCCGCGCGCCTGGCCGAGGCGGAGCTTTCCACCTTGCCCATGCCCCGCGCCCGCTCCGCAGCCCTGGCCGCCCTCGCCGCCGCCGTCGCCGCCGATCCCCTGCTCTTTGGTCCCCGGCGCGGCCTCGATGAAGCCATCGCGACTCTCAAGGCCCTGCCAGGCGTTGGCGAGTGGACGGCGCAGTACATCGCCATGCGCGAGCTGCGCGAGCCCGACGCCTTCCCCGCCGCCGACGTCGGGCTGATGCGCGCGCTGGCGGACGAGGCCGGCGCCCGCCCCAACGCCGCCGACCTCCTCATCCGCGCCGAACGCTGGCGGCCCTGGCGCGCCTACGCCGCGGTTCATCTGTGGGCGTCCCTCGCCCAGACCACCCCCGAACAAGGATCATCCCATGACCGATAAGCGGCCTGAGCGCCTCATCCTCGATCGCCTCGCGACCCCGGTCGGCGAAGCCCTCATCGTCACCGACCCGGAAGGTTTCCTGCGCGCCTTCGACTGGTCCGACCACGACGAGCGCCTGCGCCGCCTGATGCGCCGCTATTACGGCCCCGTCCCGATCGTCGCCGGACCGGCGCCGACGCCGATCCGCAAGGCCCTGGTCGACTATTTCAACGGCCGCCTGGACGCCCTGGAAGGGCTCTCATGGCGCAGCGCCGGCACGCCGTTCCAGCTCAGCGTCTGGCGGGCCTTAAGCGACATCCCGGTGGGGCAGACGATCAGCTACGGCGAGCTTGCCCGCCGCGTCGGCAAACCGAAAGCCGTGCGCGCCGTGGGCCTGGCCAATGGCGCCAATCCCATTGGCCTGATCGCCCCATGCCACCGGGTCATTGGCGCCGACGGCTCGCTGACCGGCTACGGCGGCGGCCTGCACCGCAAGCGCTGGCTCCTCACCCACGAAGGCGCGGCGTTCCGGGAGGGCGGGGTGGCCCACCCCAACTAGGAACGTTATGGCCGGGCGTCAGTCCCGGCCACCCAAGAACACGGCGTTTGATCTGGCCGCGCGAGAGCGCGGCTTGGTGCTTCTGACAGCTAGCTTGAAGCACTCTCTGCCCCCTCTGGGGGAAGTCCGGCCGAAGGCCGGGAAGGGGGCTCTTCGGCGGCCGGTCGCCGCCCCCTTCGTCTCGCGCAAGAAAGCGCGAGCCACTTCCCCCAGAGGGGGCAGAGAAAGAAGTCGCCGAAAGCTCTAGGATTCGTCGCCGTCTCCCGGCACAGGATGCTCCAGGGGGGATGAAAACCTTAAGATGACTCTCTTCAAACGCATCGCCATCGGCGCCGGCGCGCTCGCCGCCCTGATCGTCGTCGCGCTTGGCGGCGTCATCGTCGCCGACCGCATGGCCCAGCCGACCGCGCCGGACGCCAGGGTCTTGCTGGCCAAGGCGGCGCGCTACCACGCCCGCATCCGCCGCGACGAGTTCGGGGTGCCGCACATCACCGGGGCCACCGACGCCGACGTCGCTTTTGGCCTGGCCTACGCCCACAGCGAGGATGATTTCGCCACCATCCAGGAAGCGGCCCTGGCCACGCGCGGAACCCTCGCCTCGGTGGAGGGTCGCAAGGGCGCCGTCACCGACTATCTCGTGCGCCTGATGCGGGTGTGGGACACCGTCAACGCCCGCTACGACAGCGACCTGCCGGCCGACGTCAAGGCCGTGCTCACCGCCTACGCCGACGGCGTCAACGCCTACGCCGCCCGCCATCCTGGCCAGGTCGCGCCGGGCCTCCTGCCGCTCACCGGCCGCGACATCGCCGCCGGCTTCGTCTTCAAGACCCCGCTCTTCTATGGCCTGGATTCCAAGCTCGGCGACCTCACCGCCCCGACGCACGGCAAGCCGCCGCTTCCCGTCGGCTCCAACGGCGTCGCGGTCGCCCCGTCCCGCTCGGCCGACGGCGCGACGCGCCTGCTGGTCAATTCCCACCAGCCCTACACCGGCCCCGTCGCCTGGTACGAGGCGGTGCTGCAGAGCGGCCAGGGCTGGCACGTGGCCGGCGGTTTCTTCCCCGGCACGCCCTTCATGCTGCACGGCCACAACGAACATCTGGGCTGGGCCAATACCGTCAATGACCCGAACCTCGTCGACGTCTATCGCCTGGTCATCAACCCGGCGAACCCCGACCAGTACCGCCTCGACGGCCGCTGGCGCGCCTTCCAGAAAGCCGACGCCGCCATCCGCGTGAAGCTCTTCGGGCCCCTCATCTGGACCTTCCACAAGCCTTTGCTGTGGTCCGCCCAGGGCCCGGTGCTGAAGACCGACCACGGCGTATTCGCCATCCGCTACGCCGGCATGGGCACGGTGCGCCAGCCCTTGCAGTACTACCGCCTGAACAAGGCCAATAACCTAGCCGAGTGGCGCGCCGCCATGGCCCTCCAGGCGCTGCCCAGCATCAACTACATCTACGCCGACGAGACCGGGACGATCGGCTATGTCTACAACGGCCTTTTCCCCGACCGCAAAGCGGGCCTGCCCTGGGGCCCCATCGTCCCCGGCGACCGCTCGGATATGATCTGGACACGCTATCTGCCGTTCGACCGCACGCCGCAGATCTGGAATCCCAGATCCGGCTACGTGTTCAACTCCAACAACACCCCCTACCAGGCCACCGGCCCGCAAGACGCGCTCAAGCCCGCCGATTTTCCCGCCACCATGGGGTTGCAGACCAACATGACCAACCGGGCGTATCGCGCGCAGGAGACCTTCGGCGCCGATCCCCACATCACCGCCGACGCCTTCCGCGCCTATAAGTTCGACATCGCCTACAGCGCCCGTTCCGACATGGCCAAGCTCGTCGCCATGGTCCTCGCCCTCGATCCCAAGGGCGATCCCGACATACGCGCCGCCCAAGCCCTCCTGCGCGGCTGGGACCGGCGGACCAATGTGGAAAGCCGCGGCGCGGCCCTGGCCATCGCCGTCGCCCAGCCCATCGCCACCGCCTGGGCCGACCAGAAGCCCGCGCCCGCTCTTCGCCCCACGCTCACCGCCGCCATCGCGCGGCTGAAGACCCACTTTGGCCGCATCGATCCAACCTGGGGTCAGGTCAACCGGATCATCCGCGGGCGCCTCGACCTGGCCATCGACGGCGGCCCCGACACCTACCGCGCCGTCTATGGCCGGCCGCAGAGCGACGGCCGCCTGAGAGCCGCCGGCGGCGACACCTTCATCATGTTCGTCGCGTGGGATCGGAGCGGCAAGCTCACCTCCGAAAGCATCCACCAGTTCGGCTCGGCGACCCTGGACGCCGCCTCCCCCCACTACGCCGACCAGACCCCCCTCTTCGTCGCCATGAAGACCAAGCCGGTGAGGTTCACGGAAGCGGAGTTGGCCGGGCATGTGGAGGAGGACTATGCGCCGGGGGCGCGGCGGTAGGGGGCCGGGCGAGCGTCGAAGAACCCCCTTTGTCGGCTTCGCCGACATTTCCCCCAAAGGGGGCAAAGAAGCGGTCGCCAAGCCTTCCTTTCTCTGCCCCCTCTGGGGGAAGTACGGCCGAAGGCCGGGTAGGGGGCTTTCTGGCGACCGCGTAAGGCCCCCTTCGTCTCGCGCAAGAAAGCGCGCGAGCCACTTCCCCCAGTGGGGGCAGAGAGCGCAAACCCCGATCCTCAGCGGTAAACGTCCCCGCGATGGCCGATCTTCACCACCAGGATGCGCACCGCCTGGTCTTCGAGGCTGGCGATGATCCGATAGTCGCCCACGCGGTACTTCCAGAAGGCGCCGAGTTGCGCGCCCTTGAGCGCCGCTCCGAGGCTCCGAGGGTCCTCCAGAGGCGCCAGTCGCTCATTGAGAAACCGCAGGATGCGGATGGCGACCCGCGCATCAAGGGCTCGGAGGTTTTTTTGCGCCAGGCCGGAGAGTTCAATCCTCCAGGCCATACTGCGTCATGGCCTCTTGCAGGGAAATGGGAACGCTGCGGCCGGCGCGGACCTCGATCAGTTCGAGTTCCGCCAGATAGATATCCTCCAGGTCTTCCAGCTGTTCCCGGATCGCTTGGGTGACATAAAAGGTCTTGCTGCGGCCCGTCCGCGCCGAAAGGGCGCTGAGCCTGGCCTCGACATCGTCGGGCAGCCGGATCGAGATCGGCATCGCATATCCCTTTTCATAAGGTGCGATACGTTTATCGCATATAACCGCGCCCTTCGCCAGCCCCGTCCTTCTCTGCCCCCTCTGGGGGAAGTGGATCGCGCTCTTGCGCGAGACGAAGGGGGCGGCGACCGGCCTCCCGAGAGCCCCCTTCCCCGCCTTCGGCGGGACTTCCCCCAGAGGGGGAAGAGAAGGCATAGAAGTCATCCCCTTCGCGCCCCCCACCGGAGTCCCCCAATGCTCCTTACCGGTCTGAAAGTCGTCGAGCTGGCCACCTGGGTGGCGGGGCCCGGGTGCGCCATGATCATGGGCGAGTGGGGCGCGGATGTCGTCAAGGTGGAAAGCCCGGCCGGCGACGCCACGCGCGGCTTTTTCCCCGACACCGACGAGAGCCCAGGCAATCCGGTCTTCTCCCTGGAAAACCGCGGCAAGCGCGCCATCGTGCTGGACACCTCCAAGCCACAGGGCCGCGAGGCCCTCATCGCCATCCTCAAGACCGCCGACGTCTTCGTCACCAATCTGCGCCCCGGCGCCCTCGTGCGCGCCCGCCTCGACTACGACGCCCTCAAACAAACCCTCCCGCGCCTCATCTACGCCAGCGTCTCCGGCTATGGCCTGCAAGGCGCGGAGGCGGACATTCCGGCCTTCGACCTCACCGGCTTTTGGACGCGCACCGGCGTGGCGGCGGCGACCATCCCGAGCGACCAGCAGCCCTTCGCCTGCCGCCCCGGCTTCGGCGATCACGTCACCGCGCTTGCCACCCTGGCGGGCGTCCTGGCCGCCCTGCACGAGCGCGGCCGCACCGGCCGGGGGCGCCTGGTGGAAGCCTCGCTCATGCGCGCCGGCGTCTATGCCCTGGGCTGGGACATGTCGGTTCAGCTTCGCTACGGAGCGGCGGTCACCGCCCTGCCGCGCGATGAGCGCCCCAGCGCCATGGGCGGCTATTTCCACACGGCGGACGAGCGCTGGCTGTGCGTCATCCCGCGCGGACCGGCCTGTTTCCCCGCCCTCATGGCCGCCATCGGCCGACCCGAACTGGCCGCCGAAGCGCGCTTCGCCCCGCCCATCGCCGAGCTAGCCGTGGTCCGCGAGCTGCGCGCCATCATCGACGCCGCCTTCGCTGGCCTCACCCTCAGCGAAGCCGGCGAGCGGCTCACCCGCGCCGACCTCATCTGGGCGCCCATGGCCACCCTGGCCGAAGTCGCCGCCGACCCCCAGGCCCACGCCGCCGGCTGTTTCGTTACGACGCCGGACGGACGCGGCGGCGCCTTCACCGCCCCCGCCACGCCGGTGCGGTTTCCTGGGCTGGCGCAGGCGCCGGGCGGACCCGCGCCAAGGCTTGGGCAGCATACGCGGGAGGTGCTGGGCGAGGCGGGCTATGGGGCGAGGGACGTGGAGGGGCTGTTGGCGGGTGGGGTTGCGGTTCAGGGGTGAGGGGACGGCCCAACTTAGAGCGCCATCACGTCTTACCGCACCGATGCGTCCGCCCCCTCCACCGCTTCGCGGTCCCCCTCCCCCGCATAGGGGCGGGGGAGGAATAGAGTGATTTCACTCCTCCCCCGCTTGCGGGGGAGGGGGACCACCGAAGGTGGTGGAGGGGGCGGGGCTCGCGCAGCGCTTCAATCAAAACCGCTGCCTTTGGGGGCGCGGGCCATCAGGCGGTCTGCCAGTCTTCGACGGTCAGTCCCGGCACGCGGGCGAAGGCGCGGTCGCTCGTCACCAGCACAGCCTGCTCCGTCAGAGCATGGCTGGCAATGAGCGTATCGAGATCGGCCAGAGGCGTGCCATATTTCTCGAGTAAGGCGCGCACGACGCCGTATCGTGCGGCCGCGGCGCTGTCGAAAGGTCGGACTTCCACCCGCTCAAGGAAGGCGTTCACCGTCCGCGCCAGGGTCGTGGCCTCGGGGCGCCTGGCTAAGCCGAAACGAAGCTCGCCTTCGGTTACGGCCGATACGCACAAATGGCCCGGCGGAACCTGGCGGAAGCGTTCGTCGAGCCGCCAATCGGGTCGCCTGACCAGGGCGCTCACCGTATTCGTGTCTAGCATGAACCCCCCGCGCGCCATCAGCCGAAGGGATCCCTATCCTGCGCAATGCCCGCCCGATCTCCGAGCCAATCTTCGGGGATATCCTCGATCTCGCTTCTAAGGGCGAAGAACTCGTCCCAGCTCCCGGGTCTTTTTGACAGGACGACATCGCCGGAGGCGGGATCCTTGCGGATGAACACCTCCTTGCCGTCGAAGCGGAATTCGCGCGGCAGGCGCACCGCCTGGCTGCGGCCGTTGGTGAAGAGTTTTGCCGTCTTGCTCATGCCGCCATCTCCATCGTGATAGACCAACGATATATACCATCGGCGCTCACGCCGCCACCCGCACGGTGCAGACGCTCTCCACCAACCGCCCGAACGCCTGCGAGAACGATCAGGGCGACCGCCGGTCCCCTCCTCGGCCTCCTCGGGGTTCAGCGGGCAGACATGGACCTTGTCGAAGCGGCCGGCCGCTGGGCGTTCATGCGGGGGGCCCGTCTTCGTCGGGCACAACCGCGGCGAGCGCGGCGATCAACGGGATCAATCGCTCCGCCTCAGCCATGGACCGGCTCGGCCTCGGCCAGGATGCGACGGCGCCGGATGAAGTTTCGGCTCGCCTCCACCGCCTCGCGCTCCACCAGGTCAACGGGCAAGCCGAGCAACGACTCGAGGGCGTCCTTGAAATCGGCGAACGCACCCAGATCGTTGCGGCGGGCCGGGGCGAAGGTGACCAGAAAGTCGGCGTCGCTTCGCGACGCGTCGAAATCAGCGCCCCGAGCGGCCGAGCCGAAAATCTCCAGCCGCGCCACGCCATGGCGACGGCAAAGCGCCGCCAGTTCGGAACGCCGCTCGGCGATGTCGGTGTGCATCGAAATCCCCTATCCGCCTTCCGATAGACCAAACCGCTCCTGGTGTCTTGCCCGCCACACGCCGTCACCGCGTCTCAAAAGAACTCTTCCGCCCGTCCAGTCGCCGCCCCCTCTTCAAATTGGGAGGATCAGAATGCGTCCTTGGTCCTCCCCCGTTTACGGGGGAGGAATGAAAACACTCTATTCCTCCCCTGCCCCTACGCGGGGGAGGGGGACCGCGAAGCGGTGGAGGGGGCGGGGCTCGCG
>Ga0182024_10026947_pt1 | contig 10078 bp, 10 predicted proteins | sample P32metaG_FD_120480 | JGI IMG/M metagenome (GOLD analysis project Ga0182024, IMG submission 120480) | Permafrost microbial communities from Stordalen Mire, Sweden - P3-2 metaG (Illumina Assembly) | ecosystem: Environmental > Terrestrial > Soil > Wetlands > Permafrost | place: Sweden: Stordalen...
CGACCTCGACGCAAATCATCGTCAACGGCGCGGCAAGCACCCAGTTCACCCTGCCCGACGGCACCCAAATGACCCTCCTCGGCATCCCGCAAGCCGACTTCAACACCGCGTTCTTCAAACCCTAACCGGCGCCGAGCGGATCCGCCGCCCTGACAATAGTGGCCCAAGCCCGGTCATGACGATCGGGAGAGGTCGCCGTTTTGTCCGGCTGTTATTGGGCAAACCGGGCGGTGCGCAGAGCGGGTGACGGCGCGGGCGAAGGTGTGCAGAATGCTGCATTGTGGTTTCTGACAGGATTGTCCCGTGTCCGATCTCGCCTACCGGGTTGAGCTGACGCCGCCCGATATCGAACCTTATCGCGCCGGCAATACCGGCATCGACTACGTCACCAGCTTTGGCGCGAGCGAGCCCGGGCCACATGTCGTGGTGACCGCGCTGACCCACGGCAACGAGATTTGCGGGGCGATCGCGCTCGACCGGGTGCTGCGCGCTCGCATCCGGCCGCGCCGGGGCAAGCTGACGCTGGCCTTCGACAATGTCGCGGCCTATCGCGAATTCGACCCGCGCTATCCGATCGCCTCGCGCTATGTCGACGAGGATTTCAACCGGCTGTGGAGCCCGGCGACGCTCGATGGGCCGCGCCAATCGGTCGAGCTCGAACGGGCGCGCGCGCTGCGGCGGATTATCGACGATGCCGATTTCCTGCTCGATCTGCATTCGATGCAATACGCCACGGCGCCGTTGATGCTGGCCGGGCTCTTGCCGCGCTCGCGCGAGCTGGCGCTCCGGGTCGGGATCCCGGAGCTGATCATGTGCGACGAGGGCCATGCCGCCGGGCCGCGGATGCGCGATTACGGCGGGTTTGGCGACCCCGCCGCGGAGAAGACCGCGCTCCTCATCGAATGCGGCCAGCATTGGGAGCGCCGCTCCGCCGAGGTCGCGAGCGATGTGACGCTGCGTTTCCTGATCGCGCTCGGCTGCGTGACAGAGGAGGATGTGGCCGCGCTCGGCGGGCCCGATTTGGCCGCGCATCCACGCCAGCGGGTCATCGAGGTGACCGAGGCGGTGACGATCGCCGGCGACCGGTTCGATTTCACGGCTGATTTTCGCGGGCTCGAAGTCCTGCCCGACAAAGGCACGCTGATCGGCCGGGATGATGGAAAGGAGGTGCGCACCCCGTACGACAATTGCGTCTTGATCATGCCGTCGCGCCGGCTCGTCAAGGGCCAGACGGCGGTGCGTCTGGGGCGCTACCTCGACTGAGCGGGTCTAGCGGCAAATCGGGCACCAGCCTTCCGCCGAAGCGGAGCTTTCCGCCGATTGTCGATGGGCGCTCGGTTGTGCTCGTGCTGGGGACGCTGCCGGGCGAAGAATCATTGCGTCGCCTCGAATATTACGCGCATCCGCGCAATTTATTCTGGCCGATCGTCTGCGGTCTGTTCGGCGGGACGGCGCCGTCGCTCTACGCCGACAGGCTGCGCTTTGTCCTGAGCCGGCGCATCGCGCTGTGGGATGTCTGCGAGAGCGGCGAGCGCCGGGCGAGCGCCGATGCGACGATCCGCGGCGAGGTACCGAACAGGATCGATGCGCTGCTCAGGGCCCATCCCGGGGTCCGCGCGATCGGGTTCAACGGCAGCGGCGCGCGGAGTCTCCACGACCGCCATTTCGCGCGGCGGCCCGAGCTCCTGTATCTTGCGCTGCCGTCGACCAGCCCGGCCTATGCCAGCCTTGGCTTCGCCGACAAGCTCCTTCGCTGGAGCGCGCTGCGCGATGTGCTCAGCGCCGATTGAGGTGCGGGCCTCCGAGGGGCAATGCGGGCGGCGCCTCTCGCAGGACGCGCCGCGTGACCGCGGGCCGATGCTCGATTACGGCCGACTTGCCTCGGCCGCCGCCACGATCTCGGTCAGCGCGGCGCCGAGGCGCTCGATCTCGGCGTCGAGCCGCTGCACGTGACTGGCGCCGAGCTGGCGCAACTCGCCGGCGGTGAGGCCTTGCAGCGAGGCCACGAGCTCGCACAGCTGCGTCCCGCCGAGCGGACTCGCGGCGCGGCGCAGCGCAAGGAGGCTCTGCGCGACGCCCGCGGCATCGGCGGCAGCGACGGCCCGGTCGAGGCGCTCCATGATCTCTTGCGCGTCGGCCTGGAAGGTCTCGATCAGCTCGCCGAGGAAATCCGGGTCGCCGTCCAATTCGCGCAACCCGTCGATCGCGCGCATGTCGAGGGCCGCCGCCGTCTCGGGGATGAATTTCGGATGGGAAGCGATCGGCGTGATCCGTTCGCTGAATTGCTCGTGCGGCTCTCCGGGTGGCTCGCGCGGCAGGGCGGCGAAAAGCGGCATTGCCGGCCGCTCGGGCATCAGCAGCCCAAGCGGCAGAGCGTGGAGCGCGTTGGCGAGCAATCTCTCGCTCAGCGGCAGCGGGATGAAGCCGTCGACCTCGCCCTCCTCGACCTCGCCAAGGCTTTCGATCTGGCCGGATTCGGCGACCAGGAGGACAAACGGCGCAGCTTCCCCGAGCCGCGCCGCGCGATGGGCCAGGCTGAGGGCCCATAGCAATTTGCGCCGGCCGTCGATAACCAAGACCGGAACCAAGACCGGAACCAAGACCGCGGCCAAGACCGGGATCTTGAGCGGGCGTTCTGCCGTGTCGCGGCGGGACAGAGCGGCAAGGGCGGCGTCGGCGTCGCCGGCCCAGCGCACATCGCCCTGCCATGCGGCAAAGGGCTCGGCCAGCTCGCCGGCGAATTGTTCGTCCTCGGTCGCGATCAGCACCAGGCGGTGGCCGAGTTCGAGGCTCGGCTCGGGCATGCCCTCCTCGATCGCCAGCGCCAGGGTCACCGCCAGCCGGGTACGCCCTCCCGCCGTCCGCTCGATGGCCAACCCGCCACCCATCAGCGCGGCGAGGCGGCGGACGAGCACCAAAGCGAGCGGCTCCGGGTCGGGCTCGGGCTCGCCACCGGCGGTCTCGACGAGAAGACGCAGCCGGAGCCGGCGCGCATCGCCGGCCACCGCGTCGAGCGCGATCCGGACCGTCCCGGGCGCCGCGGCCGGGACCGCGTGGCCGGCGAGGCTGGCGAGAATGCGCGCCAGCGCCTGTGCGCGGCCGCGCAGCCGGCAAGGCAGATGCGGATCGACCCGCCAGCGCAGCCGGACGCCCGCCTCGGCGGCGGTGGCTTGGAGCGGCATGAGGCTGCGCGTCACCAAAAGACGCAGGTCGAAGGCTTCGACCGGCGCGGCGAAGCTACCGGCGTCGAGTACCGCGAAATCGAGGACATCGCCGAGCTGCGAGGCGGTGGCCCCGAGCGCGCGCGCCGCCGCCAGCGGAGCGCGCAAATTGTCGGCGATCAATTGGAGAGCGCGTCTCCGATCGGCGTACGCTGCCGCCGCTTCGTCGCGCGCCGAGGCGAGCTTGCGAATCGCCCCGGCGACAAATCCGGGGAGCACCGCGAGCGCCACGATCAACCCGGCGGCCAGGACCGGCTGCTGGCGCCAGAACTCGGTCGAGAGAACGACGGCGGCGAAGCCGAGAATGCCGAGGGCCGCATTCCCCAACAGCGCGCCCAGGCCAAAGCGGAACCCGGCATAAAGGGCCGCCAGGAGGTAGAGCGGATACCAGCCGGCGACCGCGCCCGCGCCGTAATGCAGAAAGGCCGAGAACAGCGCGACATCCAGGATCGCCGCCCCGAATCGCCGCAGCGGCGAGGCGGCCGGCCACAGGATAACGTAGAGGAGGACGGCCCAGGCGGCGATCAGCGCAAACGCGGCGACCGCTAGATAGGGCGCCAGCGGGCCGCGGGTCTGCGTCAGCGCGGTCAGTGCGAGCGAATAGCCGAAGATCAACGCGTCGACCAATACCCGCAGAACCGCCTGCTCGGCTTCGCTGTCGTCGGGTGCCGCGAGCGCGGCGGCGACGCGGCGCAACCCCGACAGCGCGGCGGCCAGCCCGACCCCAGCGGGCGCGAGCACCAGCAGCGCCACCAGCGCGCTGGCGACCAGCGGCGGCCCGAGGAACCCGCTGGTCGCCGCCATTGTGGTCACCGCGATCGGCGCCGCCACGCCGGCGAGCGACAGCCCGACCGCCGCCGCAACAAGGCGCCAGCTGACCCGGTCGGGTGGCGCGATCACGGCAGCCGGCGGCGCCGGCGGCTCGCCGGCGCCCCGCCGCGCCAGCCTGCCAAAGAGGCTTGTGCTCGGCCCCGGCAAATCTGAACCCTATGACCGCCCGACAGCGCGGATGGCGCCGCTGACCGGCTCCGACGTCGGCTGCGAACGTTCGCGCGGAAAGGTGACGGTCACGGTCGTGCCGACGCCCTTTGTGCTGTGGATGGAGAGCACCCCGCCGTGCATCTCGGTCAGCCCGATCGCTAGGGGCAGCCCAAGCCCGGTGCCGTCGTGCTTGCGCGTCCAGGCGCTCGCGACCTGGCCGAAACGGGTCATCGCCAGCTCGACCTCCGCCCCATCCATGCCGATGCCATGATCGGTGACGGCGATGGCGAGAGCGCCGGCGACATTACGCAACACGATCTCGACCTTGCCACCGGGATGAGAAAACTTGATCGCGTTGACGAGGAGGTTGAGCACGATCTGCTTCAGCTTGCGGGAATCCGCGTGCAGCGGCGGGATGATGCCCTCGCGGCGTATCGTGACCTGGATGTCGCTCGCCCGCGCCTTGGCCGCGGTGAGCTGCACCAGATCGGCGATCGTCTTCGCCGGATCGATGACCTCCTCGATGAGGTCGAGCTTGCCGGCTTCGAGCTTCGACACGTCGAGAATGTCGTTGATGAGCCCCAGCAGGTGTTCTCCGCTCGCCAGGATGTCGCGGGCATAGCCGACATATTTAGCGGTGCCGACAGGCCCCAGCATTTGGCCCGCAATGACTTGTGAAAACCCGATGATCGCATTCAGCGGGGTGCGCAGCTCATGGCTCATATTGGCGACGAACTCGGTCTTGCTGCGGTTCGCCAGCTCGGCCTGCTCCTTGGCGGCGAAGAGGTCGCGCTCGGCGCGCTTGCGCTCGGTGATATCGACGAAGACGGTGACCACCATTGCCTCCTCGCCATCGTGGAACAGCGCCTTGCTGGTAAGCAGCACGCCGGGATTGCCATCGCGATCGACAATCTCTTCCTCTGCCGAGCTCGGAAGGGTCTTGCCGGCGAGCAGGCGTTCGTCGCCTTCCATCAGGACCCGCGCCAAATGCCCGCCATGCGCTTCGGCCGGCCGCTTGCCGATCAAGCGGCTCGCCGGCACTCCGACAAACGAAGCGAACAGCCGGTTGACCAGCAGGTAGCGCCCGTCGCGGCCGGTCACGCAGAACATCCGGGGCAGGGCGTCGATGAGCCGAAGCAGCGTTTCGTAAGCCGGCCGCGACCCCTCCGGGAATTGCCGGCCGGGCTCGACGGCCGGTTCCTCTGCCGGCGTTGTCTCTGCCGGCGGCCGGCGCGTTCGCAGCAACACGCTGTGCGCCCGGATGGCAAAATCGCGGCGATCGACCGGGGTCAGCAGATGATCGTCGGCGCCGGCCTCGCGCGCCCGCTCGATGCAGCCGAGATCCTCGCCCGACCCGACGACGATCACCGGGATTTCGGCGCAAGCTGGCTGCGCGCGCAGCCGCGCGATGAACTGCGCGGCCTCGCCCCGCCCGCTCGCGGCGGCCAGCAGAACAAGATCGGGGGAATTCTCGGAACAAAAACCAAGGGCGGCGTCCGGATCGGCGAAACTCTTCGCGACCGTACGACCGCCGAGCGAGCCAGCCAACCGTTCCAAGATCTTCAGATTGGTGACGCTGTCATCGGCGATGACCACTAGCTGCGACGACACGCCCCTGCCCCGCGGGTTACTCATTCACCTTCAAATGTATGCTCGTCGCTGGTTGCGAATACATACGCGTGTGTGCAAACGCAGAAATCCGGGCAGTTACAAGGCGTTGAGTCGCGCCGCGCGAAAGCCGCGACGGCTCGCGGCGGTTGCGGCGGCGCGGGTGATTCGCGCGCCCTCTCACAAGCGGTAGAACGCCTTGGCGTTTTTCCAGAAGAAGCGGTCGCGATCTTCGGGTGACAGATGACTGACCATCCGGCTCATCGCGGCGACCAGCGCATCATAGCCGATGCGCAGCCCGGCCACCGGGAAGTTGGTGGCAAAGATCGCCCGCTCGATGCCGAAGATGGCCAGCGCGTCCAGCACCACCCGGCGGTTCGACTGGTAATCCCAGGCGCTGTCCCGGAGGCCGAATTCGGAGATCTTGACATGGACGTTGGGCTTCTGCGCCAGGACCTCCATGCCGTGGCGCCACGCTCTGAGGCCCTCCTCGCTGCGGTCCCACGGAAAGCCGGTGTGATTGAGCACGATGGGTGTCTCGGGAAAGGCGCGGGCCACCGCAGCGGCTTCGCCCAGATGCCAGAACGGCACCCGCAGATCCCACGACAGCCGGTATTTTTCCAGGAGCGCGAACCCGCGCAGCCAGCGCTCGTCCTGCATCGTGCCGGGCGCGCCGGGGGTCATGCGATCGGGCGAGGGCGCGGTCACCGGCTTGGATCGGATGCCGCGCACCAGGGGGAACCCGGCCTGGGCGGCGATCACTTCTTCGGCGTCCTCGGGATCGAACCAGGCATGCGCGACGATCGCGCCGGGAAGCCGTAGCGCTGATGGATGCCGGTGATCCAACGGGTCTCTCCGACCTGGTCGGAGCGGTCCCATTCAGCTTCGCAATGCACGCTCGTCAACACATTGTGGCCAACAGCGTCGCGCCGATAATCCTCGGGCAGATAGTCGCGGCGGATCGCGCTGTCGTCGCCCATGAAAAAATCATGGCGCGGCGCGCCGACGAGGTTCGGATGCTTCTTCTGCGACAGGTCCCACAGATGATGGTGCGCATCGATCAGGGTGACCGCGTCGGGGGAGTCGTTCCAGCTGCCGTGGATCGTGTGCATTGCGGCTCCATTGACAGACAATCGCGACGGAGAGGTTGCCGAGGTGCGACAGCCAGAATATGTGTATATTGTTTTGTGAGGATACACATGCGTACAAACATAGACATCGATAAGGAGCTTATGGACGAAGCTCAGCGCCTCACCGGGCTCAAGACCAAACGCGCGGTCGTCGAGGAGGGATTGAAAACGCTTGTGCGCCTGAAGCGGCAACTGAAGATGCTGGAGCTTGGCGGTAAGGTCGAGTTTTGGGATGACATCAACGAAAGTGCAGACCCGTCGGGCAAGTGATACTCGTCGACACCTCGGTATGGATTGATCACCTGCACGGTGTAATCACCGAGCGTGTGTCGCGGCTTCGGGTACTTATGGGCCTGCAGCAGTTACTAGTCGGCGACCTGATCCTTTGCGAGGTGCTACGGGGCGTGCGATCCGAGGTCCAAGCCAGGGTTGTCGAGGCCGTATTGCGGGAGTTCGAATTTGTCTCTCTTGCCGATCCCGACCTCGCCATTACCGCCGCCGCGAATTATCGTTTCCTGCGCAGCCGAGGGATCACTATACGCACGACGGTCGACCTGATCATCGGAACATTCTGCATCGAGCGCGGCCATACGCTATTGCACTCAGACCGCGATTTCGAGCCGATGGAACGCCTCCTTGGCCTAAATACGGTTTAGCAGAGACAGAGAGACTAATGAACCGCAGCTACAAGACGATCGCGGTCGAGGACAAGGGCGACGGGCTCCTCGTGCTGACCCTCAACCGGCCGCAGGTCGCTAATGCCCTGAACACGCAGATGGGGCATGACCTCTTGGCCTTCTTCGAGGCGGTCAACGCTGATCCCTTGGCCTATCGCACGATCGTCGTGACCGGGGCCGGCGACCGGGCGTTCTGCGCCGGCGGAGACCTCAAGGAACGCCAGGGCATGACCGACGAGACTTGGGCCGCGCAGCATTTGTTGTTCGAGCGGATGATCCGCGCCTTTATCGGCTGCCCGGTGCCGGTCATTGGCGCGATCAACGGCGCGGCCTATGCCGGGGGCTGCGAGTTGGCGCTGTGCTGCGACTTTCTTTACGCCGCCGAGACCGCGCGCTTTGCCTTGACCGAGGTCACGCTCGGCATCATGCCGGGCGCCGGCGGCACGCAGAACCTGCCGCGCGCGGTCGGCGAGCGGCGCGCCAAGGAGATCATCCTGACCGGGCGCCCGTTTTCCGCGACGGAGGCCCATGAATGGGGCATGGTCAACCGGCTGTGCGCCGCCGACCGGCTCATCGACGACACAATCGAGACCGCGCGCCGGATCGCCGACAACGCCCCCATATCGGTGCGCCAGGCCAAGCACGCGATCCATTACGGGCTGCAGATGGACTTGGGCTCCGCGATGATGCTCGAGATCGAGGCCTATAACCGGATGGTCCCGACCGCGGACCGCCGCGAGGGCATCGCGTCCTTCAACGAAAAGCGCAAGCCGCGGTTCACCGGACGGTAAGGGCAGCAGCCCCCACCCTCCCGCCGCTACGCGCCGGGTCCCTACCCTCCCCCGCGAGCGAGGGAGGGTTGGGGTGGGGGCTCCCCGCCCGAGAACAGGAGAGCGAAATGGATGGGGTGGCAGTAACCCAAACGCAAGCCGCTGATTTGACCCGGACCCTCGCCGAACAGGCATGCTCGGTCACCTACGACAGGCTGCCCGAGACGGTGCGTGAGTTGGCGCGGCAATGCGTGCTCGATTATTTTGGGGTGGCGCTCGCCGGGGCGGATGATCCGCTCGCCCACATCCTTGTCGACGAGCTCTCGGAGGCGGGCGGCGCGGCGCAGGCCAGCGTCATCGGCCATAAGGCGCGGCTGCCGGCGCTCTCGGCGGCGCTCATCAATGGCGCGATCGGCCATGCGCTCGATTACGACGATGTCAACCTGGCGATGCCGGGCCACCCCTCGGTGGCGATCCTGCCGGGCCTCCTGGCTCTGGCCGAAGCGCGCCAAAGCTCCGGGCATGAGGTCATCAGCGCGTTTGTCGCCGGCTACGAGACCGCCTGCCGCATCGGCATGGCGCTGCGTCCCGGCCACTACAATCTCGGCTTCCACGCCACCGGGACGGTGGGCGTTTTCGGCGCCGCGGCGGCCTGCGCGCGCCTCCTCGGGCTCGACGCCGCAATGACGGGGCAGGCGCTCGGCATTGCCGGGACCCAGGCATCCGGCCTCAAATCGCAATTCGGCACGATGTGCAAGCCATTCCATGCCGGGAAGGCGTCGCACAACGGGCTCTTGGCGGCGCGCCTCGCCGCGCGCGGGTTTTCGAGCCGGCCCGACCTCGTCGAATGCGAGCAGGGCTTCGCCCTGACCCACGGCCCCGATTTCCGGCCCGAGGCGGCGCTCGCCGCCCCGCCGAACGGGTTCCATATCTTCGCCAATTTGTTCAAATACCATGCCGCCTGCTACCTGACGCACGGCCCCATCGAATGTGCGCGGGCTGTTCACGAGGAGGCCGGGCGCGAGCAGCGGGCGACGCCCGGGGAGATCACACGGATCACGCTGCGGCTGGACAAGAGCTGCGAGCGGGTGTGCAACATCGCCGCCCCAACGGACGGGCTCGAATCGAAGTTCAGCCTGCGCCAGACCGTCGCGATGGCCTTGGCCGGGGTCGATACCGCGAGCCTTGGCGCCTACAGCGCAGCTTCGGCGAGCGACCCGGCGCTCATTGCGCTGCGCGACAAGGTCGCGCTCGATTTCCAGGACGGCTGGCCGCAGGCCGCGGCCGAGATCGAGGTTGCGCTCGGTGACGGGCGGGTCTTGCGGGCGAGCCACGACGCCGGGATCCCGTGCGCCGATATCGCCGGCCAAGGCGAGCGCCTCGCCGCCAAATTCGATGCGCTGGCCGGTCCGGTCGTCGGGCCGGCGCGGGCCCGCGAATTGCGCGAGATGATATCGGGCCTCGACCAGCTCGGCGATGTCGGCGCCCTGGCGCGGCTGGCGGCCGGCTGACGGTTTGTCGTTGGCGCGGCATGCGCGTCGTGCGTCCTTCGAGACGGCCGCTTTGCGGCCTCCTTGTATCTCTCATTCATCGCGGCGCCGGGGTAAAGTTGGTGCCGCGGTCGCGGATGGGAGCCCTCGGCCTCCTCGGGTGTACCAGCCCGCTTCTGAGCACGGTGCCCCATCCGCAGC
>Ga0182024_10026948_pt1 | contig 10078 bp, 3 predicted proteins | sample P32metaG_FD_120480 | JGI IMG/M metagenome (GOLD analysis project Ga0182024, IMG submission 120480) | Permafrost microbial communities from Stordalen Mire, Sweden - P3-2 metaG (Illumina Assembly) | ecosystem: Environmental > Terrestrial > Soil > Wetlands > Permafrost | place: Sweden: Stordalen...
CATGTGGCGCGCGGCTGGCGAGCTGGCCTCGGTCGCGAGCCCGGCCATCTACGCTCTCGACCTGCCCGCCGAGCAGGACGCGCTCGCCAGTGCAGGCCGCGGGATTTTCGCGCGCCTGCGCGCCGTCCTTACTTCACCCGCCTATCGTGCCGCCCGGGCCCGGGTTCGGGTGACACTGCTGCCCGGCCCGAAAGTTGCTGATGGCCAGCTGCTGTCCTACGTCATCAGAGCAGCCGAGCTCATCCGCCACTGGATCTCTGCTGGGAACTCGGGGCATCCGCAGTCACCGGCGAACCTCGCGGAGTGCCAGTCCCAGTACGAGTACCTGATGCAGTTGCTCCACCGCCTGGAATCGCTCTCGGGTCAGCCCGGGTTGACGGGAATGCGACCCGAAGCATGCGAGCATGTTCTTGGCTCGCTCGACGCCGATCGTGCCACCTTGGGCAAGCTCCCCGAGCTTCACCGGCTCCGCTCGAACCTGGAGTCCGTCGGACTACGACGACTACTCGTATACGTAGCGGCAGAGCGGGCCACGGCGGACACCGCCGTGCGAGCCTTTCGGTACGCGTGGCTGGTATCAGTCTTGGAACACATCGCATTGCATGACCTGTCGGTCGGCGGCTTCTCCGCTACGGCGCAGGACCGGACTGTCCGCGAGTACAGCGGCGGAGATCGGGCTCACATCAGGACGACATCGGCGCGGATCCGGCGTGCCTATGCAGAGCGTTTCGTGGCGGCGCAGGACGAGTTCCCCGATCAGGCCGCGCTTGTGCAGAAGCAGGCCTCTCTTAAGCGACGGCACATGCCAGTGCGCGACTTCATGCAGAACGCTTCGGACGTCCTGCTTGCCCTCAAGCCGTGCTGGGCGATGAGCCCGCTGGTCGTAAGTCGGCTGCTCCCGCCCAAGCCTTACTTTGACGTAGTCATCTTCGACGAAGCCTCCCAGGTAACGCCGGCGGACGCAGTGACGTCCATCCTGCGTGGTCGGCAGCAAGTTGTAGCTGGTGATGACAAGCAGTTGCCGCCCACCGCCTTCTTCTCCTCAGCGAGCGTCGAGGAGGAATCAGGTAACACGAACGAGGATGACTTGGCCTCGGTGCTCGGAGGGACGGTCGGAGTGGAATCCATCCTCGACGCGCTCGACCCGCTGGTCGGCTTCCGGATGCTCACCTGGCACTACAGGAGCCGCGACGAGCGGTTGATCACGTTCTCCAACATGCACATCTACGACAGGACGCTGACCACGTTCCCCGGGGCGGACGTCGGCCAGGTTCTACGCTACGTCCCCGCGCCGTGGAGCGCGAGCGCCGACACCAACAGCCCCGAGCCCGAGGTCAGCAAGGTGGTCGAGCTGATCTTCGAGCATGCGCGGCAGCGCCCGAACGAGTCCCTTGGCGTCATCACCATGGGCATCAAGCACGCGAGCCGGATCGAGGAGGCCGTACGGCAGCGGCTGCGCAGCGACCGGCAACTCGCCGAAAGGTTCGCTCGCTTCTTCGACGAGGACCAAGAGGAGCAATTCTTCGTCAAGAACATCGAGCGGGTCCAGGGCGACGAACGGGACGCCATCATCCTGTCCATCGGCTACGGCAAGAACTCAAACGGGACCCTCGTCTACCGCTTCGGCCCGCTGCTTACCGAGGGCGGCGAACGGCGGCTTAACGTGGCCGTCACACGAGCCAAGTCCCGCCTCGCCCTCGTCTCGTCGTTTTCCTCCCACGACATGGACCCGGCGCGCTCAAACGCCAAGGGCGTTCAGCTGCTGCGGCAGTATCTGCAGTACGTTGAGTCGGGCGGGGCGAATCTGGGCGACCTGGTCCGCGACAGGCCAGCGCTCAACCCATTCGAGATCGATGTCCGCGACACCTTGACCAGGCGAGGCCTCAGCCTGACTCCCCAGTACGGGTCGTCTGGATACTGGATCGACTTCGCGGTCAGACACCCGTCACAGCCCGGCCGGTACGTGCTCGCCATTGAGTGCGATGGTGCCACGTATCACTCAGCACCGAGCGCCCGTGACCGCGACCGGCTGCGCCAGGAGCAGCTTGAGCGCCTCGGCTGGCGATTCCACCGGATTTGGTCGACCGACTGGTTCCGGCATAGGGATGCGTGTGCCGACAGGGTCGTCGCCGCCTATGAGCAGGCCCTGCGAGAGGCCGACGAGGAACCCGAGAACACGTTCAACGCTACTGTCGTGGCGCCTCGCGTCGTCGAGCCACGCGTGGACATGTCTCCTGTGGAGCAGTCGCCAGCACGTAACGTGTCAATGCGTCCTTCCCTTTATCCGGGGCAAGAGATCGCCGTGTACTCCGATTACGACCTCGATCGGCTAGTGCGCTGGATCAGGTCCGATGACATGCTCAGGACCGAAGAGGAACTGCTGACCGAGATGATGCGTGAACTTGGGTTCCAGCGACGGGGCAAGAACGTGGTCGCCAGGCTCAAGGCCGCCATCGTCCGCACCAAGAGATAGCCATCCCGGCACGTCCACCGGGTAGAAAACGCAAGGGCGATCAGTTAGCACGCGTGCCGCTCGTTCACGACAGTCACCCGTTGACCATGCGCTCGTGACGCCTAGCTCGCTTGTAGGTAACCAGGATGTAGCTGCGGCGCTACTTCTTGTCGTCCTGACAAAAAGTGACAATCGACGTGTGGCCGACGATGAATGGCAAGCCCCCACGGTGCTTCTCACAGTCGATCTGGTGATCCTCACGCTCCGCGGAACAAGCCTGCAACTCCTGCTGGTGGAGCGCGGCGTCGAACCCTACGCGGGCAGCCTGGCACTGCCCGGCGGTTTCTTGCGCGACGCGCAAGAGCCCATCCATGTCGCTGCCCGGCGAGAACTGTCCGAAGAGACAGGACTTGATGCTGACTCGCTGCTCCTTGAGCAGTTCGGTGTGTATGGCGACCCGGATCGCGACCCGCGCGGACGGGTGGTCTCCGTGGCCTACCTCGCGATCGCGCCACGATTGCCGGATCCAGTGGCAGGCACAGACGCCTCAGCCGCACGCTGGACGCCGGTCGGCAAGGTGCTTACCGCGTCGCTTCCGCTCGCCTTCGACCACCTGCGCATCGTCGCGGACGGGGTGGAGCGCGCACGGAGCAAGCTCGAGTACTCGGCGATCGCCACTGCCTTTTGTGGCCCGACCTTCACCATCTCTGAGCTGCAGCAGGTCTACGAGGCGGTGTGGGATGTCCGGCTCGACCCCCGGAACTTCTACCGCAAGATCCAGGGCACCCGCGATTTCGTCATCCCGACGGTTTCGGGCCAGCGAGCCGGGGCCGGCCGGCCGGCCCGGCTCTTCCGGGCCGGGCCGGGCAGGGTGCTCTACCCGCCGATGGCACGGCCCGCCAACCCTCTTTTCCCGAGCACTAGTAAGCCAAGAGAAGGAAAGGTCATGCGCGAGCAGAAGACCGTGGTGATCCTCACAGCCCTCGACCTAGAGTACGAAGCGGTCCGAGAGAAGCTGACCAACCTGCAAGTGCAGTCGCACCGGGCGGGCACTCGCTTCGAGGTCGGGCGGCTAGTGGGCCATGACTGCCAGGTGGCTCTTGCCCAGGTCAGTAAGGGGAACCACGCCGCCGCGGTACTCGCCGAACGGGCGATCTCGGAATTCGATCCCGCGGCCCTCCTGTTCGTGGGCGTGGCCGGCGCGCTACGGCCGTCGCTCGGACTCGGCGATGTCGTCGTGGCGACGCACGTGTACGCGTATCACGGCGGGACCAGTCAGGACGACGGTCTAAGGAGCCGTCCGCGAGTATGGGAAGCCCCCCACCGTGCACAGCAGATCGCTCAGCACCTCAAGCGCACTGGCGAGTGGAAGCGCTTCCTGCCCCCTAACTCGGAGCCTCCGAATGTGGTGTTCGGGCCGATTGCGGCGGGCGAAATCGTCCAGGATTCTGCGATCTCCACCGAGGCGCAGTGGATCCGCGAACACTACAACGACGCTTGTGCCATCGAGATGGAGGCAGCAGGCGTCGCTCAAGCTGCCCACCTTAACGACTCACGAATCGTCGTCGTCGTACGTGGCATCAGCGACCGGGCCGATGGCGAAAAGGTCACGGCGGACGGTGCGGGATGGCAGCCACGAGCCGCGGCCAACGCCGCTGCCTTCGCGGTCGCCCTGGCGGCTGCGTTGGCCGAGGAACTCGGCGACGACCACAGGAGCGTTCGGCACTTTGGCGATACGGGACATGGCAACAGCACGAACAGCAACATCGCGAAGGGTAACGCACGAGTTGGAGTGCAGGCCCAGAACATCTATGGCGGCGTCTGGCTAGGCCCTGAGCACGGCAATGGCCAGGCTGGCTTCGTGGCCATCGATCATCCCACGACTCCGACCCCTGGGAAGATGCGGATGGCGCTCACATGGCTGCGCGGCGTGCTGAGCGATGCGTCCAGCCTCGCGACGGGAGTGGCTGCCGTTCTGACCGCTGTCCGGAGTCCGACGTGACCGATTCCGGTGGCGCGCCCTTCAACAACGCGGCCGACAACGCCAACGTCGATGTGCAGGCCGACACCATTTACGGCGGCGTCAGCATCGTCCACCTTTATAAGGCGCCTTACGACACCCCCGACGGCGCATCAGCGGAAGAGAAGTTCCGCATCGGGGTCAAAAACCTCGATGGCCGCAAGGCTTCCGAGGCCCGAGCCCTCATCTGGAAAGCCATGATGCAGGGATACGAGACCAGCGAAGCCCGGTTCTACTGGCTCATCGCGATGCTCAGCGAGCGGACGATCCGGCAGTTCTCTGACGAGGAGGTCGTGCAGCTTCGTGACACCGCGAAGCACCAGCCCGCCCTAACAACCAACTCATGGGAAGACGGGGCGCACCTCATTTTTCAGCTTCTCGAGTCGGTTGGTGTGCTGCCAGCAAACCCCAGGCCGGACGTGGCCCAGGTGGTCAAGGAATTCGACACCCTCTCTAAGAAGCAGCGCGACCTGTTGCTGCCGCATCTCGAGCTCTTCCTTGAGGGGCCGCTGCAGGAACGCATCTGGCAGGAGGAGCGATCGAACGCCGACTTCGGGCAATCGAGCGGCAACCGGAAAAACCGCGCCTGGATGTTCTTCCACCCTGATCCGGCCAGGCCACGCGTCCGCCAGGTCCAGCCCATGGCAACGACCTCCACAGAGCAATTGGTCGCATGGGTCAGTACCTGGACTTTCATCGTCGCGGTCGGCTTCTTTGGATGTGCATTGCTATGGCACGGCGCCGTCCTTGGCCTGGCCGCTTACGTCGTCGCCCTCGTGGGAGGTACGGTCGCCGGGGTCACCGGCCTTGAACGCCGTCTCCTGGCAGAGCTCCGACGACAGCGAGAGGGGCGGCTCGTAGCAGTAAGACCAACCGCATCCACGCCGCCACGCGGTGGATTTGCCGCGAACGTCGATGCGCTGTTCCGCCGGTACGCGGCGAGGTACGTACCTAACGAAGGCGGAGCAGCCTGGGCTGCTGCCACCGCAGGCATCCGCAAGTTCGACAGAGACGAGATCGTCACGGAGTACCGGGAGACCAGAATCCCCGCTGATCAGGTGGCGTGGCTGGTCCGGTTCCGGGTCCGCCAGTCCTGGGATCGCTGGAGATCCGGGGAGATGTACAAATTCCGGATGGAACTTCGCCCGAAACCAGGCAGGGTGGCCGCCTGTCGGGCCGGGACAGTCGTCGCGTTTCTTGGCGGCATCTACGCAATCGCCCTGCTCCGGACATATCCACTGGCCGACGCAGCCAGTGTGATCGTTGCGCTCTCGAGCGGTGTGTGGGCATGGCGTACCTGGCTGGGGATCGATCTGGAGCGGCGACGGTTCGCGGTCGACACAGCCGAGAGCGAACGGCGGTACGCGGATGCCTATAAGGAATTCCTATCGTGGAGCGCCAAGCTCGAGCCGCGTCCAACCGACGCGGAGATGGCCGACTGGCTAGATTGCGACCGGACTGTGCTGCTCGGGAAGGCAATAGATCACTACAAGCTGGACCGCCACCAAGTGATCACGCATGCCTTCCTCGAAGAGCCCGGGCCCAGGGCCAACAGTGCGCGGGTCCGCAATGGCCCCATGCGCTACTCCCGGTACGGCCTCATCGTGTTCTTGCTGACCTCGGACGGTGTCCGCCAGATGTCAGCCGATCTCCGCTTCCTGCAAGGAGATGTCCGTGAGGGCGACCGGCTCAACTTTCGCTACGATGCCGTCGCCTCCGCTCGCGTCTCGCTCACCCCGCGGGTCTCGGACAGGTCCCGTATCCAGCAGAAATTCAAGCTCACGCTGGTCAATGGAGAGCAAATCAGTGCCATCGTCACAGATCTTGACCCCGAGGACTTCCGGCAGGGTGAGACTGAAGAATCGCTGGAGAGCGCCACACTTGACGCGGCAAGCGTTGCCAACACCCTGCACGTTCTAGAAGGCATCGCCGCCGAAGGAAAGGCCTGGCTCCAGGAACGGAGAGCAGGCCATAGCCGTACCGCGGGCTAGCACCCGGGGCACCGGACGGTAGTGGCGGCGCGCCACTCGCCGTCCTCCCAGGAGAGCGCGGCCTTCAGTCCATCGACGTGGCCGACACGCTGCGGGTCGCGGCACCGCATGTTCGGGAGAAGGAGCTCGTCACCTGTAAGGAGTAATCCCGGTCCAGGTCCCGCACGAGTGCGTCGAGATCCTGTTCCTCGTATCGCGGAGTTTGCGGGGTCCTGAGGATGTAGCGCCATAGTTGCGCGCTCGGGATGGAGGAGCGCAGGCTCTTGACGATTTCCTGGCCCGTGGCGTCATCGTCGGCCCGGATGTGCAGCGACGCGCCGGTCGAGGCAAGGCCGATAAGCAGGCGGACGGCTGCCGCTGAGGGGCGGCCGTTAGTGCAGATCAACGGACGGGCACGGGTCCCGAGCACGTCGGCCGCGGCGATTAGGACAGAGGGGTTCTCACAAACGTATACGTCGAGATCATCGGCATGGAAGACGCCGTTGAGCGACCGCAAGGTCAGCCATAGTGGCTCTGGACCCGCAGCAATCGATAGCGGTACGCACATTGCTTCGCCCACGAGACGCAGATTCAGAACTAGGACGCGCGAGGAGACCGGATCACAGTCGACTCCATGTTCTTCCCATGCAGTCCGCCACGCTTCCGCCGATTCAGGCAGCTCATGGCCAAGCAGTCGTAGAACGCCGGTGGCCACCGAACTGCCACGGTCGAGGGCGTGCGGGTCGTCGAGAGCTGACGCGGCAAGCACGGTAAGCAGGATCCGCACGTCTCCCGGTCCGGGGAGACGCTCCCATACCCGCGCGCAGCGCGACGCCAGATCCGTCAGCTGACCACGACCTGCGGCCGGAAGGCCGCGCCTACCTACCCATGTCACAGCAACGTCGGCTGGGACTCCGATGCTGGTGAGGGCCAACGCGGCACATTCGCGCTCCTTAGCAGCGTTCTCCCGGGCGGTATCCCGCTCCGTACGAAGGTCGCGCAACGGGTCGCCGGTCGCCGAAAGCAGTTCGGCCACGTCGGTGCCGAGACCTTGAAGAATGCTTGTTAGCGTGCGCGCACCCACCGCCTTGCCGGAACCGACCCAGGTCATGCCAAGGAGTCGGCCAACCTCGATACGCTCGTCCGGCGTGAGGCTGACACGCAGTGGGCTGCCCGACAGGTCGCCACCCGCCTCTAGCCTGCGCCGCGCGGCGCCCAGCACCTTATGCGGACCAGACAGCCGCGCCCAGTCAAGCAGTCCTTCGTCAAGACTCATGGCATGCTCACAGACTCGTGAACAAGGCGTCGTCCTCGGGCTCATCGATGACGACCACGTCGCGCAGGTCCGCCGGATCCGGCGTGAGCACATGCGTCAGTTCGTTGCCCGCCCATACAGCCAGTTCTAGCGACACCCCTGGCCACGGTCGGGGGGCGCGGCGTACCTCGTAGATGGCCGCCACCGGGACGGCGGAGGAGTTAGCGATGATGCCTGGTCCGGCGATCAGCCAGTCCAGGTCGCAGGAGGTCAGAAGACGGAACATGCTTGCCTTGTTCGTTCCGTCCACTCCGCCGAAGGCCTCGTCGAGCCAGAGCATCCTCGGTCCGTCTCCTGTTTGGTCGTACATCGCATGCAGCGCGGCAATGAACGGCTGCATCAGCGTGACTACCTTCGCGCCGCCGGAGAGCAGGCCGTGATCACCGCGGTCGAGCGTCCGCCAGCCCGTATCCGCTCCGTTGCGGTCCGCGGATCGCGGCGTGCGGTATTCGAGCCGTAGGTCGAACCAGCGGCGGTAGTCGAGGATTTCCGCTAGGCGGGTTCTCCAGCGTGGGTCGCCTGATGCCAGCGCCTGTTCCTGAGCGCTGGTGATCCGTTCGGCGAGGAACGTGCGGATTCGCTCCTGAGTTGGCTTCGGAAGCAGGGCAAAATCCCGCTCCAGCGCGGCGAGGACGTCGTTGGCCGCGCGCTCTTCCGACACGGGCACCCGGTTGAGACGGAGCATGATGCCCGAGATGGCGGTCGGGTTCTCCGCTAGCTTGGCGTTGATGTCGGCACGCAGTCTCTCGGCCTCGGCTAGCCTGTCCCGCAGATGCTCGATGAACGTGCTTCCAAGCAGTTCGTTGATCGTCTTGGTGAGCTCCTCGTCGTAGTCTCCCTGCAGGCGGATCAGAAGACTCGACAAGCGCTCGGCCGCGACCGGCGGAGCCAGCGCCGCCCCTGTGCCGTCGATGATGAGCTCCGCTCCGCCGGGGAACTCCTCCCGGCCGTCGCCGGGGGAGATGAAGCGGACGCTTCTTCCGCCGAGCGGCTCGAGCTTCGAACGTAGGGCGCTGCCCTCGTTCACCATTGCCATCCACCGGGCCTGCACCTTCTGGGGAAACTGGTCCTGGTGGTCGGAGTCTGGCCAGTCTCTGATCGAGATCTCTGACCGTGCCACCCTGGCGGATTCAAGTGCGGCTGTGACGTGCCGCGCCGTGGGATCGGGGATCCCCCTGAGGCTGGGAAGCCCGGTGTCCATATAACTCCACCAGCGTGCTACCGCCATCTCCCGAGCCGCCTCGGCATCCCTGCGCTTGGCCTCGGTCTGCTCCAGGACCATCTGCGCGCCGCCGAGCTTGCCTCTCAGTTCCCCCAGCGTGTTGCCAAGGCTCCGCAGCGTCTTATCGAGGTCTTCGGCCCGTCGCTTAAGCCGTTTCGCCTCGGCCAGGATCTCCTGCGCACCGTGCGATAGGGCCTCCCTCGCGGCATCGGCCCGGGTGCGCAGTTTGTCTGCGTCGTCGAGGTCTCGCGTGGCGTCATGCCTGAGAGTCGCCGCAGTCACTCTTAGCCCCTGCAAGTTAAGTTCCGCACGGCTCAGGGCGCGGCTTAGCGACTGGATCGGGCGGAGGCTAGCTTCGAGATTAATCAGCCGGCTGAGATAGGTATTGAGTGCCTCGGACAGATCGTTCACTTCGTCGCGGGTTCTGGGCAGCCGGTGCTCGTGACAGTGGCTGGCGACATCGGCCGCGGCGCTAGCCGCCTTGTCGCGTGCCGCCTGCTCCGCCTTGTCCGCGCGATCGAGGTTGATCCTCAGCTTGTCGACACGCTTTGCCGTTTCCCGCGAGGCAAGCACAGCCGAGACCACGTCGGAATCGGATGGCAGTCGTTGGCCAACCCGCTCGAGCAGCAGGAGCAGGCCCTCGACATCCGCGAGCTCATCGCCGAGAGCCTCGTGCGTCGTCTCGAGGGCCGCGATCCGCCCCCGAATCTCCTCAGCGCGGCGTCTCCGGTCGGCGGCTCGGGCGGCGGCACCGAGCAGCCGTGGACCATCCGGAACTGAGGCGGCTTGACCAGTCAGGTTTCCGTGCCGCCACCGCCCGTCGGCCGCCACCGCGACATCGCCGACAGTCAGACCACTGTCCCGCAGACCCTCGCTTACCTCCGTCTCGGCACCTGCCTCCGCCGAGGCATCGCTAACCGGCGCGCCAGTGCCCACATCCGTACCAGCGCGTCGGCCAGGATCCTCGTGGTAAACCACAGAGCCGAGCAGTCGCTCAACCACGTCCGCAAGTCTGCCCGCATCGTCCGCCGGTCGGAGCACCGAGCGGAGGGAAGACCGCCCAGAGAGGCTGGACAAAGACGTGTCGGACCCCGACGCC
>Ga0182024_10026949_pt1 | contig 10078 bp, 7 predicted proteins | sample P32metaG_FD_120480 | JGI IMG/M metagenome (GOLD analysis project Ga0182024, IMG submission 120480) | Permafrost microbial communities from Stordalen Mire, Sweden - P3-2 metaG (Illumina Assembly) | ecosystem: Environmental > Terrestrial > Soil > Wetlands > Permafrost | place: Sweden: Stordalen...
CCGAGCACCTGCCCGGGCCCGACGGCGCGTTCGATCTCGTGGTCAGCACCACGTCGTTCGATCACTGGGCCGACCAGCAGGCCGGCCTGCGGGAGTGCGCCCGGGTGATGGCGCCGGGCGGCCAGCTGGTCCTGGTGGACCAGTTCTCGCCGCTGTACCTGCCCACCCTGGTCGGCAGCCGCCGGGGCAAGGCCCGGACCCCCCGCCGGGTCACGCGCCTGCTGGGCCGGGCCGGATTCCAGTCGCCGGAGTGGCACGCCCTGTATGCCGTCATCATCAGGGCGGTAACGGCGTCGAAGTGACCGCCCTACCCGCGGGATGCGCTGTTCCGGAGTTACGACTTATGTGGAGGTCACCCAATGCCGGCCATTACCGGGGATACCGCCAGCAGGCTCAGTGAGCAGGCCGCCCGCCGGCTGGCCGCGATCGACCCGCTGCTGCCCGCCCTGCCGGTTCCCGCGGGGTGCGGCGCGGAACTGGCCGTCACCGGGCCGGATGGGTCGGTAGCGGCGCTGGGCACGTGCGAGCACTGGGCCGGGGAGCCGGAGTCTCTGGAGCTGACCTGGGGCGCGGCCGGCCGGTTCCAGCTCACACCGCAGATCGCGGGGCCGGACGTGGCCGCGGCTCTCGACGAGCTGCTGGCCCGGTGGCGCGACCACCTGGCCGCGGTGCCAGAGGCGGCTGAGGAGGACACCGCGGCCGTGCTGACCTGGCCGACCCGGGACGTTGCCGGGCCCCGGACCCTGCTGCGGCACGGGCTCGCGCCGCGTGCGGTCATCGCGGCGCGTGCCGCGGGCCGGCGCGCCCCGGCCGCGGTGCCGGTGGACCCGGACGTGCGGATCCGCCGCGCCGGGCCCGCGGACCTCGGCGCGGTCGTCCGGCTCGGGATGGAGACCATCCGGTATGACGCCCACTTCGGCAGCGTGGTCGAGCGTCCGGGGACACCTGAGGCGCTGAGCCGTGAGACGGCCCAGGTGCTGGCCGCCCCCGATCCCTGGGTGTGGCTGGCCGAGCGGGACGGGGCGGCGATCGCCCTGCTTTACGCGGAACAGCCGGAGTTCGCGGGCTGGGTCGCCCCCATGGTGCGGGGGGAGCCGGTGGCCTACCTCGAGCTGATGGACGTGCTGCCCGGCGAGCGCGGCGGCGGGGTGGCCGCCGCGCTGACCGCGCAGTTGCACCAGGCCGCGGACGATTCCGGGGTGGCGGTCACGCTGCTCCACTACGAGCAGGTCAACCCGCTGTCCGGGCCGTTCTGGAGCCAGCAGGGGTACCGGCCGCTGTGGACCACCTGGGAGGCCAGGCCGGCCGGTACCCTCCGCTGACGGCTGCCGGGGTCAGTGCCGCGGTGAGTCGCTCTCCCGGGGCATCCGGAAGAACGGTGACTTCAGGATGAACCGGGCCGAGAACATCAGCAGCACGCCGGCGACGAGAATGCCGACCAGCGACCAGACCTGCGTCGATGGGGCGTTCTGCAGCGACTTGGCCAGGATCCAGCCCAGGAACACGGCCGCACCGAGGGGCAGCAGGCCCAAGATCAGCGCGTCCCAGGCGCTGCTGAATACGCGGCGCCGGTAGTAGATCATGGTGGCCAGCGCGGTCATGATGTAGAAGATCGAGAACAGCAGGCCGGTCACGTCGATCACGTCGAAGAACGCGTTCTGCACCGAGGTGGCCAGGTAGTAGATGGTGCTGAGTGCGACGATGAGCAGCCCCACGATGATGCTGGCGGCGACCGGGGTGGACCAGCGGCGGGACACGTTGGCGAGGAACTCCGGCAGCGCCCGGTAGCTGGCCATCCCGTAGACGATCCGGGCGCTGAGCACGATGCCGGTCCCGGTGGTGGCGATGACCGACAGCGCGATTGACAGGGCCATCGCCTTGGCCCAGAAGCCGCCGCCCAGGGCCTGGGCCACGGCCACGAGCGCGGTGCCGTTCTGCGAGGCGACCGCCAGCTTGTGGGGCGAGATGACGCCCTGGAAGCCCAGCTGGGAGACCGTGTAGATGATGGCCAGCAGGCCGACGGCCAGGATGGCGGCCTTGCCGGGGTTGGTCCGGCGGTGCTTGACCTCCTCGTTGACGTACAGGGTGCCGTCCCAGCCGCCGTAGACGAACACCGCGACGAGGAATCCGGCCACCGCGCTGCCCTTGCCGTTGATGCCGGAGACGCTGAACCAGCCCTTGGTGATGGGGACGGTGCCCGGGTGGTGGCTGAGCACGAACACGAGCCCGGCCACGGCGAGCCCGATCAGGATGAGGTACTCGACCGCCGCCATGCTGACCTGGGCCCGCGCCGTGATCTTGATACCCACGACGGCGATGATCAGCATGATGATGCCGACGGCGGCGCCGATGGCGATGTACTGCCAGGTGCTGGTGGAACTGGACCCGAACACGGCGAGGACCGAGGGGCCGAGCAGGAGGACCTCGGCCACCGTCCCGATGATGTACGCGGCGATCATCAGCCAGCCGGTCAGGAAGCCGAGGTACGGGTTGATCGCGCGGCCGACCCACTCGAACGACGCGCCGCAGTTGGCGTTCCACATGTTCAGCCGGCGGTAGGCGTTCGCGATGATCAGCATGGGGATCGCGGTGAGGATCAGGATCGGGCCGCTGCCGTACGCGGTCGCCGCGGCCAGCGCGGCCAGCGACAGCCCCACGGTGGCCGCCGGCGCGGACGAGGCCATGCCGATGACGGTGTCCTGGGCCACGCCGATAGCGTTGGGCTCGAGGCGCGCGGCTGGCTGGGGCGGGATTCCCACGATCGCGGCGGCCGGTCGGTCGGTCATCAGGCTTCCTCTCGTGCTGGCCCGGAGGGGCCCCAGATGCTCCGCGCCGGCGCCGAAGGCTTCCCCGCCCATTGCCCGGCCACCGCGCGATCATAACGATCATTTCCGGCATATGGCGATATGTCCCCGACAGTAATATGCAGGAGTTTCCCCGGGGGGTGGTGATTTGGTTAACTGGCCATTCCACCCTGGGGGACAGACGGGGACAATTCAGGCAATTACCTGGTTGCCGCGTGAGCGGTTACCAGCCTGAAGAGCGCTGCCGCGGCCCGCCGCTGCGCCCGGCAGGACCCCGCGCCTGGCCGGGAGGACGGATCGTTCCAGGGCGACGGGTAGTCTCGTCTTCGTGTCGCAGATGTCCGGTGACGCGGGCCCGTGGCGGGACCTTCCCCCCGCACCGCCACCACACGGATCCTTCCTGGCCTGGTACCAGGGCTGCCGCTGTGGCCCATGTGAGGCAAGTGGCCAGGGATTCCTGCACGAGCTGGCCCGGCGCAAGCTGCAGCGGCGCGACGGGGACGAGCCGTACGCGGTGCGGCTGAGCGCCGACGACCGGGCTCACCTCGATCCCGCCGTCCGCGCCCGGAACTGCCCGCTGTGCGGGGCGCTGCGTTACCACCGCTGCCGCGACCCGCACTTTCCGCTGCACTTCAGCGCGACTCATCCGGAGCGCGGATCAGCCTGACCGGCTCGGGGGCACTTTCCGGTATTCGCGGAGCTGATCTTCCAGCGCGGTCAGGCTCGGGGCCCACAGATCGTGTAATCCGCTCGCGCCGTGGCGGCGGGCCGTGAAGCCAGTTCCCCGGTCCGGGTGCACCGCGCGGATCGACCACAGCGGCCACCGCGTCCGGGCTGCGGCCAGCTCGGCGGCAGGTGTCGTACTCATGTGTCCCCCCGCTCGTCATTTCTCTTAACAAAAAGGCTCCGCCTGCTTGTTCTCATTCCCGTCCCGGGCATGGAATCCCCGGCCATGCCGGGCCGGCCGGAGCCTGGCCCGGGCGGGTTGCGGCCCGCGGGGCCCCGGGACAGCGCGGATGCGGCGCCGCGCACCTGCGCGCGTGCGGGCGGGCCCGGCCGCGAGACTGGCTCGCGGGCCGGGCCCGCCAGGCTGGTGGAGGCGGGGTGCCTCCGGGGGGATGGGGGTTGTTACGGCTGGCTTCCGGGGCTGACCGGGGTCCGGGTGGTGGTCTCCTCGCCGGCCGGGGTCTCGCTGTCGCGCGTCCCCTCGTCGGCCGGGCGCTCGAGCACGTTGCGCTCACCCGCGGGCCGCTCGTACACGACGGGGTCCGTGGCCGGCCCGGTGGCCGCCGCGTCCTCCTCGGCCGCCCGCTCGCTGAGCCGCGCGTCCCTGACGCCGACCACCGTGAGGCGGCCTATCGACAGGGCGGCCAGGAACACGATGATCACGCCGAGCCCGGTGAAGTAGGTGAGTTCCACCAGCGTCCTGGTCACTGAGCCGCCGATGGGGGTGCCCAGGGCTACGGTGCCGTGCGCGTTCCACAGCGGGCTGAGCACCCGGCCCACCGCGAACCAGGCCCCGGCCAGCGCGGCGACCCAGGCGCCGAACATGGCCACGGGCCGGACCCGGCTGGCCGTCAGGATGAGGCCGCCGAGCACGGTGGCGGCGCCGGGCAGGATCTCCAGCCACAGGCGGCCGGAGGTGTAGGTCCAGGCAGTACCCGGCGTGTAGGCGAAGTGGAAGTACGGCCCGACGAACGCGATAAGGCCGCCCCACAGGCCGAGCAAAACTAGAAGGGCGCCACTCAAAGCGCCCCGGGTCCGGGGAACGCGCAGCATCCCGGCCATTTCGATCACTCCCTCAAAACGGTCCAGCAGGGGTTTTGGTCCCGCGCCGCGCAACTACCCCGGCCGCCGGCCTTTATGCGGTACGCCACCCGAGGTATGTCATCGCACCAGATAAGGTCGCCCCGTGGAATCAGGTCCGGCCCAGGCCGCCGCGGCGCCCGCCTGCGGCGCCCGCCCCGGGAATCGCGGCTAGATGCAGGTCATCGCCACCGCCGGGCACGTCGACCACGGGAAGTCCACCCTGGTCCGGGCGCTGACCGGGATGGAGCCGGACCGCTGGGCCGAGGAGCGCCGCCGCGGCCTGACCATCGACCTGGGCTTCGCCTGGATGACGCTGCCCAGCGGGCAGCAGCTGGCGTTCGTGGACGTGCCCGGCCATGAGCGGTTCGTTCCCAACATGCTGGCCGGGGTAGGCGCCGTGCCCGCGGTCCTGTTCACCGTGGCGGCTGATGAGGGGTGGATGCCCCAGTCGGAGGAGCACCTGGCCGCGGTGCACGCGCTCGGCATCACCCACGGGCTGCTCGCGGTGACCCGCTCCGACCTGGCCGACCCGGCCGGGGCCCGGCGCCAGGCGCTGGGCAGGCTCGCCGTGACCAGCCTCGGGGACGTCGAGGCGGTCGCGGTCAGCGCCCGGACCGGGCTGGGCCTGCCCGCGCTCCGGGAGGCCCTGGACCGGCTGGCCGCGCGCCTGCCGCGGCCGGATCCGGCTGCCCCGGTCCGGCTGTGGGTGGATCGCGCGTTCCGGATCAAGGGGAGCGGCACGGTCGTGACCGGGACCCTGCCGGCCGGCACCATCCACGCCAAGCAGGAACTGCTGCTCACGCCGTCGCTGGAACCCGTGCGGGTCCGCGGCATCGAGACGCTGAAAGAGGCGGCGGCCCAGGTGAGCGGGGTGGCACGGGTGGCGCTGAACCTGCGCGGCCCGGAACGGGTGACCCCCGGGCGCGGCATGGCACTGGTCGAGCCGGGCCGGTGGACGCTGGCCGCCGTGGTGGACGTGCGCCTCGAGGCCGCCGGGGACCGGCCGCCGCGCCAGCTCACCGTGCACGCGGGGTCAGCCCGGACCGCCGGGCACCTGCGCCCGCTGGGCGGGCTGATCGCCCGTCTCACCCTGGGCGAGCCGCTGCCGCTGCACGTCGGTGACCGGCTGCTGCTCCGTGACCCCGGGTCGGCGGCGGCCGCCTTCGCCCGGCTGGGCGCGGGCGATACCCCGGGCACGGCCGGGTCTCCCAGGCCCGGCCGGCCCGCGTGGCCGCCGCTGGTCGGCGCTACCGTGCTGGACCCCGCCCCGCCCGCGTTCCGCCGCCGGGGGGCCGCCGCCGCGGCCGGCCGGGAACTCGCCCCGTGGCCGGCCGTGCCCGCCGCGGCCGACCTGCTGAGGCGGCACGGGCTGCTGCCCGCCGCCAGCCTGCGCGCCATGGGGGTGACTGATCTGCCGGCCCCGGCCGGGGGGGACTGGGTGGCCGACCCGGAGCACTGGGCCGCCCTGGCCCGGCAGCTCCGGGACAGCGTCGCCGCGCACGCGGAGCAGGAGCCGCTCGCGCCCGGCCTGCCGCTGGAGGCGGCCCGGGCCGGGCTGGGACTGCCCGCCCGGCAGCTGGTCGAGCGGCTGGCCGTGCCCCCGCTGGCGGTGCGGTCTGGGTACGTGGTGCTGGACCGTGACGGGGGTGCCGGGCGCGGCCCGGCCCTCCCGGACCGGGTCCTCACGGCGGTGCGGCTGCTCCGCGACGATCTGGCCGGGCGGCCGTTTGCCGCGCCCGAAGCCGCCCGGCTGCGCGAACTCGGGCTGGACACCCGCGCGCTGGCGGCGGCGGCCCGGGCCGGGCTGCTGCTGCGGGTGGCCGATCAGGTCGTCCTGGCCCCGGGCGCGGACCGCGAGGCCGCCCGGATCCTGGCCGGGCTGCCCGGCCCCTTCACCGCGGCCGAGGCCCGGCAGGTGCTGCACACCACCCGGCGGGTGGCGATCCCGCTGCTGGAGTACCTGGACCGCCGCGGGCTCACCCGCCGGCTGCCCGATGACCGGCGCACCGTGACCAGCACAGGCTGACCGGGACAGGCTGGCAGTCCCAGGTCACCGGCGCACCGTGACGGGACGGGGGAGGTCAGCGGCCGCTGAGGCCGCGGCCCGCGAACCGCTCGCTGCTCCAGGCGGCCGCCTCGGCGGGCGGCTGGTCGGAGCTGATCCAGCGCACCAGGGCCTGGGCGGTCACCGGGGCGAGCAGGATCCCGGTCCGGTAGTGCCCGGACGTCAGCCAGGCGTTGCCGAGACCGTGGATCCGGTCGATGACCGGGAGCCCGTCGGGATGTCGGGGACGGAAGCAGCACCAGGTGTAGTCGGCCCGCAGCCCCCGCAGCTGCGGCAGCGTCGCGTACAGGCCGGCCAGGATGCTGTCGATGATCTCCTGCCGGACCACCGGGCTTTCGTCGCCCATGTCGAAGGTGCCGCCCACCAGGAGCCGGCCGCCCTCCAGCTGGGTGGCGACCGGCGCCACGATGCCGGGCAGCCGCAGCGGCGTCGGCTCGGTGACGAGCAGATGGCCTTTGACCCGTTCCCAGGGCACGTCGATGTCCAGGCCGTCCAGGGCGGGGGGCAGCCCGGTGGCGAAGACCACCGCGCCCGGGTGCACCGGCCCGGCGGTCGTGTCCACGCTCACGATCCGGTCGCCGCGGACGGTGACCCCGGTGGCGGCGACCCCCGTGGCCACCGCGGGCAGCGAGGCGGACAGCCGGGCCAGCGAGCGCAGCGGGTTGACCCGCCCCTGGTGGTGGATCAGCGCACCCGCCATGGGCATGGAGAGCCCGGGGATGAGCTTGGCGACGTAGTCGGGCTGCAGCCACTCCACCGCGGGCGACTGATGCGGGGCCAGGGCGCCCGGGTCGGGGGACAGGCCGATCCAGTCCACATCGACCAGCCCGACCCCGCCCGGCGAGGTTTCCTCCAGCTCGGCCCACTGGCCCAGGCTGGCCCGGGCCAGGTCAACAAACGGTTCCGGGTCGCTCCACTCGTGGATCTCGGGAGTCAGCAGCCCCGCGGCGCCGCCGGTCGCCCCCGCCCCGAGGTGCCCAGCCTCGATGAGCAGGACCGAGCCGAGGCCCGCCTGGTGGCAGGCGGCCGCGGTCGCGACCCCCGCGATCCCGCCGCCGACGATGAGCAGATCGGGACGCGGCTCCGGGATGACACCCGCGCCGCGGACGAGCTCAGCGCGCTCCGGGGCGCTGAGCTGGTCAAGCCAGATAGCAGTCTCCACAAGCACGACCCTATCGCTGCCTCCCCGGCCGGCGGTGACTCCTATTTTAGCCACCAGATAGGAAGGCAATCACGGTCTGCCCGCTGTGCTTCGCCATCAGGCGGCTCGCCGGATTCATGGCTGGCCCGGCGCATTCACGGAGGGCCGGCCCCGGGCGACCGCCCGGGGCCGGCCGGCGGATTGCGGGGGCGTCAGGGACGCCCCGGGGACGGCAGGACCCCCAGTTCCATGGCCCGGGTGACGGCAGCGGTCCGGCCGGAGACGCCGAGCTTGGCGTAGGCGCGGAGCAGATGGGTCTTGACCGTGGCCTCGCTGACGAACAGCTCCCGGCCGATCTGCGCGTTGGTCAGCCCGCGGCCTGCCAGCGCCAGGACCTGGGTCTCCCGGGCGGACAGCGTCTCCCGGGCGGCGGGTGCCCCGTCCGGGGCGTTGCGCAGCCTGTGCACCAGGCGCCCGGCCACCGACGGGGCCAGCACCGTCTCGCCCCGGGCCGCCGCGAAAATCGCGCCGATCAGGGTGTCCCGGGGCGTGTCCTTGAGCAGGTAGCCGGCGGCGCCGGCCTCCACCGCGGGCAGGATGTCGGCGTCGCTGTCGTACGTGGTGAGCACGAGAACCCGGATCCCAGGCAGCTCTGCGGACAGCTGCCGGATCGCGGCCAGCCCGCCCCCGCCGGGCATGCGCAGGTCTATCAGCACCACGTCCGGCTGCTGCTGGCGGGCGGCCGCGACGGTCTCCTCACCCGTGCCGGCCTCCGCGACGACCGCCAGCCCTGGCTCAGCGCCCAGCAGCGCCCGCAGGCCGGCCCGCACTACCGGATGATCATCCGCAACGAGGACCCGCACCGGGCCGGGCCCCGCCGGGAGATCCGCGGCACTCACGCGGTCCCCGCCTGGCTGGGCTGGTCCCGGCCAGCTGGCCCGGCGGGGCCCGGCACCGGGACCACCACGCTGACCGTGGTCCCGCAGCCGGGGGAGCTGCATACCTCGAGACGGCCGCCCGCTTCCCCGGCCCGGGCGCGCATGCCGGGCAGGCCGTAGCCGTCCGCGCCCTGCCCCGGATCGAACCCGGACCCGTCGTCGGTGATGTCGAGGCCCACCTGTCCTCCCGTGTACCGCAGGCAGACGAGCACCTGGCGGGCCCGGGCGTGCCTGCGCACGTTGGCCAGCGCTTCCTGGGCGACCCGGAGCAGCATGACCTCGGCCGGCCGCGGCAGCGGGACGGCCGTGCCGGTCACCTCGAACCGGGCGGCCGTGCCCGGGTGCGCGTCCGTCGTGGCGGCCAGCCTGCGCAGTGCGGCGTCGAGCGCGCCCGGCTCCAGGCCGGCCGGGGCCAGGGCCGCCACCAGGGCGCGGGCCTCGGCCAGGTTGTCCCGGGCCGTCTCGAGGGCCAGCGCAAGATGCCCGCGGGCCGCGGCGGGCTGGCGTTCCACGTCCGCGTCCGCTGCCTGGAGCAGCATGATGATGCTCGTGAACCCCTGGGCCACGGTGTCGTGGATCTCCCCGGACAGCCGCTGCCGTTCCGCCAGCACGCCGGCCCGCCGGTTGGCGCTGGCCAGCTCGGCCCGGGTCTGGCTGAGCTGCTCGATCAGGCTGGCCCGCTCGTAACTCTGGGCGATGATCCCGAACACCCAGCGGCCGAACGCGACCGAGAACGCGGCGGTCAGGAAGCCCGCCGCGACGAGCGCGGTCAGCTCGCCCGCCCGCGCCCCCGTGCTCAGGGCCACTATCACCGGCGTGACGTTGAGGACGATGATGGCGCCGACCGCCCAGCGGAACGGGACAGCCAGGAAGCACTGCGGGCCCAGGGCGAGCAGCACCCAGGTCTCGATGTATCCCTGGCTGGACGCCACGATGAACAGGATCCACAGCCCGGCCAGGTAGATCAGGCCCCGGGCCAGGCTGCCCTGGCCGTAGAGCACGGTGCGGCGCTGCAGCAGGTACCAGGGCGCCATCGCGGCCAGGGCGGCGCAGGACACGGCCCGGGCCCCGGCGGGCAGGTTCTCCTGCGCCGCCGTAGCGATGACCAGGGCGAGCACGCCCAGCAGGATGACGCCGTAGTACAGGTCCCAGCCGCGGGTGCCGCCGTCCCAGGCGTGCCCGGCGGGCGGGGGCGGGGTCACTCGCGGTCCAGCCAGCGGAATGTCGTCATGCACAGGACCAAGCCTGCGACGAACCAGGCCCCGAGCACCAGCGCGACCCGGCCGAGTTCCCAGCTGCGGGCCGGCTCGGCCGCGGCCGC
>Ga0182024_10026950_pt1 | contig 10078 bp, 10 predicted proteins | sample P32metaG_FD_120480 | JGI IMG/M metagenome (GOLD analysis project Ga0182024, IMG submission 120480) | Permafrost microbial communities from Stordalen Mire, Sweden - P3-2 metaG (Illumina Assembly) | ecosystem: Environmental > Terrestrial > Soil > Wetlands > Permafrost | place: Sweden: Stordalen...
CGATGAACCATATCTTGGTAGTAGACGACGAAGCCTCGATGCGCGCCGCGCTCGACGCAAATTTCCGGCAGGTTGGGTGGCAGGTATCGACGGCCGGCGGAGTCGCCGAAGCTCTTGCCAAGTTCCGCAGCGCGCCTTGCGGTTTAGTTGTCACCGATATGCGCATGGGCGATGGCGATGGCTTGGAGGTGATGCAGGGCGTTCGGGAAATCGCGCCTGAAACGGCTGTGATTCTCTTGACGGCCTATGGCAGCGTGCCCGAAGCCGTCCTCACGATGAAGGAAGGCGCTTGCGACTATTTGATGAAGCCCGTTTCCTTTGCCCAACTCGAAGAAGCGGCTCAAAGGATTCTCGGCGAAGCCGCCGACTGGAAAGAGGAGAACGCTCCCGAGTTCGTGGGCCAGTCACCTGTATTTCAAGCGCTGATTGCTAAAGCCCGTCGCGTGGCCCAGACCGACGCCGATATTCTGATCGAAGCCGAAAGCGGCACGGGCAAGGAGTTGCTGGCGCGGCTCATCCATCGCGCGAGCCCGCGAGCCGCTAAGCCTTTTGTGGCCGTGAACTGTTCGGCATTCCCTGAAAATCTATTGGAAAGCGAACTCTTCGGTCACGTGCGCGGTGCATTTACCGGAGCCATCGCCGCCAAACCGGGAAAGTTTCAAGTGGCCGATGGAGGCACCCTGCTGCTGGACGAAATTGGCGAGATGCCGTTGAGTCTGCAGCCCAAACTTCTCCGAGTGCTGCAAGAGCGCGAGATCGACCGCCTGGGCGACACTCGGCCTATGCCGATCAATGTGCGCGTGGTCGCCACCACGAATCGTTCCTTGCCGTCGCTCATCGAAGCCGGAACGTTCCGGGCCGACTTGTATTACAGGTTGAATGTAATTCCGCTTTCCATTCCCACGCTGCAACAGAGGCGCGACGATGTTCTGGAATTGGCCGATCATTTTCTGCGCAAGTACGAACCGAAGCACCAGCGCGGCCAGTTTGAACTTTCGCCGGAACTGGCGGCGGCCTTACGACAATACGATTGGCCGGGAAACGTGCGCGAATTGCAGAACTTTATTCGTCGCGCCCTGGCCCTGACCAACCGCACCACGCTCGGGGTCGAACTATTCTCCTCGGTCAGTCAATCGTCGACGCCTTCGCCGGCTTCGTTACCAAAGCCGGGCGTGACCTTACAGGATCTCGAACGCTCACTTTTGGAAGCTACCCTCATCGCCACTCAAGGAAATCGCACCCGGACTGCCGAAATGATGGGCGTGAGCCTGCGCACGGTGCGCAACAAGATCCGCGAATACAAATTAGCCGCGAGGGAGGCGCTATGAGCTGGCTCGATTCCGCCCAAGTGAATCTTCTCGGGCGATACCTTGACCTGTCCACCCGGCGCCAAAGCTTAATTACAAGCAATATCGCCAACGTGGATACCCCTGGATATCACGCGAAAGACGTCGACTTTCAAGGCGAATTGCAACGCGCGCTGCAAGGTGACGGAGAGCCGCAGACCGAGCCATTCGTCCACGAAGTTCCCGGGTTGATTACGCGTCCCGATGGAAATAACGTCAGCGTGGATCGTGAGAGCTTGTTGTTATCCGAAGTTCAAATGCAGTTTGGTATCGCCGAGCAATTGCTGAAGTCCCAGTTCAGGAACGTGAGACTCGCCATCAACGAAGGGAACTCCTCGATATGAATCTATTTCGCGTATTGGAAATCAGCGGTTCCGCTCTGCTCGCCGAACGCCAGCGCGCGGAGATCGTCACCAGCAATCTTGCGAATGCCGAAACAACCCACACCTCGAACGGCGGACCGTACCAACGCATGCAAGTCGTTTTCGGAGCGCACAGCATGTCGCAAGGCGAATTTCCGGCGACACTGGCGTCTTTCACGGACATGCATGCCGAGGGAGTGCAGGTGGCTCGCGTCGTACCCGACGGTGCCGAGCCTGTGCGCCGCTTCGATCCCGGCCATCCCGACGCCGATGCGGAGGGCTACGTCTCCTATCCCGCGATCAATCCGGTAGAGGAGATGGTGAACCTTATGGGCGCCGCGCGAGCCTATCAGCTGAACGCCGCGGCAGTGCAAAGCACAAAGAACATGATTCAATCGTCGATCGACATCATCAAGTCGTAGACGCCTGATCTGGAGCGATGGAGAATCCGCAATGACGAATTCCATTCAGGGTCTGCCGCAGCCGCAGCCCGATCTAAACATCTCTGGTGGCAGTTCCAAGCAGGGGCCGGGGAATTCCGATTTTATGGACACGCTGCACGCCGCTGTCGACCAGGTCACCCAACTGCAATCGCAAGCCGATACGCAGGTGGCCGGAATGCTCAGCGGCAACGGACAGGACGTGCATTCGGCAATGATCGCCGTTGAAAAAGCCAATCTGACCTTCGAGCTGATGGTTCAGGTGCGCAACAAAATTATCTCGGCATATCAGGAAGTTTCGAAAATTCCTTTTTAGGATCAGGTAAAGCGAAGGTAGCGGAACTCATCGTTCCGGTGGTTTTTTTCTCTGTGCGCACGCGAATAACGGGCAAATGGAAAAACTTCAAAAACAATTGATCGCCTTTCTTAAAGGCCTTACCACCGCGCAGATTATTTTGCTCGTGATTGGCACAGTCGTCGTGGGCGTCACTGTGTGGGGATTTGTGTGGCTCATCGGTAACAGCGATTACAAACCTCTCTACACGGGGCTTGCTCCGTCGGATGCGCAGAAGTTGACGCAAAATCTGGCAGCGCAGAATATCGACTACAAACTTTCCGCCGATGGCTCAACCGTGCTGGTTCCGTCTGGCGAACTCGACAAGGCCCGCCTGGGCGCGGCATCGCAAGGTCCCCTGGCCAGCGGACGCATGGGATTCGAGCTTTTCGACAAGCCCAATTGGTCGGGCAGCGATTTCTCGGAAAAGGTTAACTATCAGCGTGCGCTCGAAGCCGAACTTGAACGCACCATTCAGACCATGAACGGTGTGGAGCAGGTTCGCGTGCATCTGGTGCTTCCGCACGAATCGCTCTTTACGGAACGCGAACGTCCTGCGAAGGCTGCCGTAGTTCTAAAGCTACGCGGGATGAGGATGTCCGAACCCGTGGCCGCTTCGATTGCCAATCTGGTCTCGAGCGCGTGGGACGACCTTTCACCGCAAAACGTCAGCGTGATCACAACCGATGGTCAAATGCCCAATCAGGTCCACGGGCAAATGGGTGATCCCGAAAATGGCGCCGTCGATCTCGAAACAGCCATGGCTGAACGCGTCGTGCAGGTTCTCACACCCGTCGTGGGCGCCGACCATGTGAAATCGAGCGTCACAATTGAATACGATCCTTCATCTGCGGAGAGCACTCAGGATTTATACGATCCAAATACCACGGCAGTGGTCAGTTCTCAAACCTCGCAGGAGACAGCCCAAGATCTAGATCCATCGGGAATTCCGGGAACGCCCAGCAACGCTCCGAACACGCCTCCCGCGGGTGCTGCGGCCAATCAAAATAGCAGCGGCCAATCCACGCAGGGTATTCGCAGTGAAAATAAAACCTTCGCGGTGAGCCATACAACGAAACACACTGTCGAACCCGCGGGCAGATTCAAACGCGTCGCGGCAGCCATTTTGGTGGACGACTTTATACCTGCAGCAGGCGCGGACGGAAAAGCCAGCGGGACACACCGAAAACGCACTCCTGAAGAGATGAAGCAGATTGAGGACCTGGCTAAAGCGGCGCTCGGGTTTGACGCAACTCGCGGCGATCAGATTTCCGTGCAGAACATCGCCTTTCAAGCTCCTCCGGTCGAAAAGCTCGATGCCCCCGCTTTTACCGACCGCATCCGGCTGGTTACGGAGCATTGGACGGGTTTGCTCCGCTATGTTGTGCTGATAGCGCTATTTCTCGTCATCTACCTCATGATCCTCAATCCCGTGAAGAAACAAGTGTTGGCGGCCTTCGATCCAGCCAGGGCCTTGCCTGCGGCCGCGCCTATGGCTGCGCTACAGGGCCAGCCGAATGCGCAATCCTCGTCTGGCGTCGCGCTTAGCGCCGGCAATGCTCAAGAGGCACTGCTCGCGGGCGCCCCGCCGGCAAATCCGGAATTGCAGCGCACACTAGCAATGCGGCAGCAGATCGTCTCGACTGTGAAGGCGGACCCGGAAAAAGCCGGACAACTGGTTCAGAATTGGCTGGGTGAAGGAGCGTGACGTGAGTCCCTCCGCACCCAAACCGTTAACCAATCCCCGCAAAGCCGCCACCTTAATGGTGGTGCTTGGCGAAGAAGCGGCACGCAAAATATGTGAGCGCCTGCCTCCCGAGGCGCTGCGCGTTCTCGCTCAGGAAATCGCGCAACTGGGCAGCATCGCTCCCGAAGCCGCTGCCGAAGTGCTACAGGAATATCAGCAGCAGGTAGCCGCCACGCAGGAGTCCCTCGCGCGCGGCGGTCCGGATTTTGCGACGCAATTTCTTGTGAAAACCCTTGGTAATGAGCAGAGCCGGCCCTTCGTCGAGCAGGTGCGTTCGCTCGGCGCGACGAGCAAGAATTTTGAGTTGGTTCAGAAGGCTGGTCCCGAGCAAATCGTGAAAGCGCTCCAGCAGGAACATCCTCAGACGATCGCGCTGGTGCTCGCAAACTTGAACGCAACGGTATCCAAGGCGGTGCTTCTCCTATTGCCCGAGCCGACTCGGACGCAGGCGGTGAAGCGCCTGGCCGAAATGCAAAATTTCTCCCCCGAAGTGGTGCAGAAGATTTCCGCTGTGCTGGCGCGCAAGCTCGCCGCGCCCGTTGAAAAGGATCAACGCAGCGCCTATGAGGGAGTTGACACCGTGGCAGACCTTCTCAATCGCGTCGGACAGAAGGTGACCACCGATCTTCTTGCGGGTATTGAGAAGGAAAACGCCAGTCTTGCCGCCAAGATCCGCAACCAGATGTTTACGTTCGAGGACTTCGTGGAAGTGCCCGAAAGCGGCCTGCGCGAATTGCTCGGTCAGCTCGATAAGAAGATTCTGGCGACCGCGCTGAAAGGCGCGTCCGAGAATTTGCGGAATCACTTTTTCAAGTGCATGTCCTCTCGCGCCGTGGAAATGATGAAGGAGGATATGGAAGCGCTCGGACCGGTTAAGGGCAAAGACGTCACCCAGGCGCACACCGATATCGTGGCCGTTGCGCGCAAGCTCGAGTCCGAAGGCAAGATGACCCTCAGAAATGAAGAAGAGGATGCTTATGTCGTCTAGTTCGACCACATCCAGCGCCCAGGTTTCCGCCGAGGCCGAACCATTCGTTTTCGCGCCGCCCAACGGTGCGGCCGGGGCGTCGCATTCCACGGCGCAACCACCAGCCGCCGATCCGCAGGCCGAGCAGTTGGGCTATGCCAGAGGACTCGCCGAGGGGGAAGAGCGGTCGCGAGCGGCTTTCGAAAAGAAGTTGTCCGATTTGCGCGCCAGCTTGGCCGAAACAATTCGGCAGTTCGGAGAAAAGCGGGAGAGTTATTTTCAGAGTGTCGAAAGTGAAGTCGTACAACTCGCGCTCTCCATCGCGCGGAAGATCCTGCACCGCGAAGCGCAAATTGACCCCTTACTTCTGACGGGCATTGTCCGCGTTGCGCTGGACAGCCTCAACGAAGGCACCCAAGTGCGTCTTCTGGCCAATCCACAGGAAGTTCCTTTCTGGCGAGGTTACTTTGAGGAGGTAACCCAAGTCGGGCGCAGGCCTGAAATCATTGGTGACGTATCGCTCGAACCAGGATGCTGCGTGCTGGAAACCGAACTTGGCAGCACCCGCATAAGCCTCGAGACGCAGATCAAGGAGATTGAACAAGGCTTCCTCGATCTGCTTGAACACCGCCCGAAGGGGCGCCAATGAACGTCGCTGGTCCGCTCCTACCCTACTTCCGGCGGCTCGAAGATTTCTCGACTTTCCGGTGGATGGGACGCGTCACCAAGGTGGTCGATTACCTCGTTGAGTCCGAAGGTCCTTTCTGCTCCGTGGGAGAAGGGTGTGCCATTCTTACTTCCGATGGCCGCACTCTCGCCGGAGAAATCGTCGGTTTTCGCGGCAAGACAGTTCTTTCCATGCCGCTCGAACGCCCCACAGGCATTCGTTACGGCGATCGCATTGTTACCCGCGGCACATATCCCGCACTGCGAGTGGGCCCGGCTCTGCTCGGCCGTGTAATCGACGGCACCGGAAAACCGATCGATTCCAAGGGCCCATATGGTGCCAGGGAATATTGGCCGCTGCGCGGAGAAGCGCCTTTGCCCCTCTCTCGCGCCATCATTCGCGAACCTCTGGGCTGCGGCATCCGTGCCATCGATGGAATGCTCACCTGCGGCCGTGGACAGCGCATGGGCATTTTCGGTGGCAGCGGCGTCGGCAAGAGTACGTTGGTCGGAATGATGACCCGTGGAACGTCCGCCGATTTAACGGTTCTCGCTTTAGTGGGAGAGCGCGGACGCGAAGTTCGCGAATTTCTGGAAGAATCTCTGGGCGAGGGACTAGCGCGTTCGGTGGTGGTTGTTTCCACCTCCGACCAGCCTCCTCTTTCGCGCATTCGGGCTGCCTTAGCCGCCACAGCAATTGCGGAATACTTCGCGGCGCAGGGCAAGCACGTGCTCCTCGTCACAGACTCCATCACCCGCTTCGCCATGGCCCAGCGCGAAATTGGCTTGGCTGCTGGAGAACCACCCACGGCCAAAGGCTATACGCCTTCCGTGTTCACTCTATTAGCCCAGCTGCTCGAACGCGCTGGCCGTTTCGAACGCGGGAGCATCACCGGCTTTTACACAGTGCTAATGGAAGGTGACGACCAGCAGGACCCGTTGGTCGACGCCGCTCGCTCGCTGCTTGACGGCCACATTGTGCTCGAGCGCAAATTGGCTAGTCGCGGTCACTATCCGCCAATTTCGATCCTCGATAGTCTGAGCCGTTTGATGCCCGCCGTTTGCACGCCTGAGCAGATCCAGAAAGCATCGCGGTTGCGATCTCTTATCGCTTCTTATGTCGCGTCTGAGGACCTTATACGGATCGGCGCATACAAAAAAGGTGCTGACGCAATCCTCGACCAGGCGCTTTCCGTCGTCCCGGCGCTTCATGCCTTCCTGCAGCAAAGTAAGTTCGACAAGTCGCCCTTCGAGCAAACAATAAAAGCTCTTCTTGGGTTGCCGGGATAACACCGAATTATGGCGTTCGTATTCACACTGAGGGCGCTGCTGCGCGTGCGTGAAATTCATGAGGCAGCTGAGCTGCAGCAGTTGCAAACGCTTGCGGCACAGACAAACGCCGTGCGTGCCGAAATTGAAGCTTTCGATGCCGCTAAGGCAGAGTTGCGGCGCAACGTGGGTCTCTACTCCGCGGCAGGTCTCACCGGGGCGGAGCTGCACTTCCAGCTTCACGCGGAATCGGCGCGCGCGCGCCGCCGTAAGGAGTTGGGAATAAAGCTTCAGGAACTCGAGAAGGCGTTCGCGGCGCAGCAGATACGCTTTCTCGACGCCCGCCAGCAGCGCGAGGTGCTTTCGACTCTTCGAGATCAGCAGCTCGCGGCTTTCGAGTTGGAACAGTCACGCCGCGCACAACAGCGTCTTGACGAGCTTTTCCTCATGCGTCGAATTCCCGCCCGGCAGAATCCCGAAAGTATCTAAGCTTCCACCAGGCCCGCTCTTTTTTCGCCTGTCCCGATCGCTCACCAGTCACGTCCCCCCCCCACGTCGTGAAAGTCCCCATGCCGCCGTTTGCCCAGCCCGCGGGCAAAGCTTACCCAGAGCCGTCTCGGCTGAATCGCGAAAAAACTTTACCTAATTCGGAAGTCATGATCTCCCTTGCACTTGGGCCGGCCCACCCATTCGACCGCGACTTTAATCTTTGGTATGGCAGATGCTTTTCCCTGGCTCGGAGTCAGACAGATATTTTCTGATGAATGCGTCGAGCACGATGCCAATTGCAAACGAAGCGCGAACGACCTCATCTGGCCAAGGCCTGGCCACGAAGACGGATCCGCGAAGCTCTCGCGCAGGATCAGTTGTGAGCTTCTCTGACGTTCTTGGCGTTTTGTTACAAAGCTCTGCCTCCACGTTACTTCAAACGGCCCACTCGACTTCCACGGGCGCCAAGCCACGATCAAAGGGGCCGGGAGATCAAACTCCTCAAAGCAACACAACCGCCGCGACCGCCGCTGATTCGATTTTGTCCGCGAATCCAGTGATAGCCGCGCCGGTGGGCGTTTCACCAATTGTCCTAGACAATCCGCTGGCTCTCGCAATTCCAGACAGCGAAATATCGGCGGCCCCGGCGGGTCCATCGGCGTCACAATCGGTAATCCCCGCGGAAGCTGCCAACACGCCCTTGGGATTGGGAGACCAAAGCACTGCATCGAGCATCCAGCTCTCTTCAACGGGAGCGTCCGGCATAGTGAGCTTGCCGGGAACTAGCTTCGGTGCTCGAAATTGGATCGCATATTCGACCTCAGCACCGCCAACAGTTCCCGCATCCTCCACGACAGCGCGACCGTTCATGACCACGCCCGCGCTGTCGGGCGTTGCTGGTCCTGCGAATTCGCTCTCTTATGATGCTCAGCCGGCCGCTCCATCGGCGGGATCTTCACCACAAGCTTCGGGCAGCGTTTTGTCTCAACCGTTCGTTTTCGGTATTCCCGCAGGCCAGATTTCCCCGTCGCCAGCATTAGGACAAACTGCGCAGAAAGCAGCGCAACAATCTGGCGAGCCCACCGAGACAAGCACAGGAGCGCAGGCGCTATCGGATATTTCATCGGAAGCCGCCAATGACACTGGAGGCGACGCGACGCCTGCTTTGGTGGTCGAAGGCCCCACCTCTTCACCCGCTCTATCCGCAGCCTTCGCAGATCCCACAGGCGCGACTGGGCCGTCGTCTGTTGCCCCGGCCACTCAAAACAATTCTTTCAGCAGTCGCGCCAATTTGACGCCGGTATCTCGAAAGCAAGAGCCAGCCGACGGATCGAATGCGTCCTTCGGGGCAGCAACTGACTCGCAACCACCCTCAGCCGACGCAGTCACAAGCACTGCCGCGCAGGCTTCCGTAGCCTCCAGCATCACCGAAACTCCCGGCGCTACGAGCGTCGCAAGCGCGCCTGCTTCAACGTCCACCGTTCCGCCCGCGCGAAATAATCCCGTTACTCGCGGTCCCAGTTCAGCGCCAGGCTCGCGAAGGCCCATGGCCATTGGCGGACCTAATACAGCTCTCAATGCAGCAACCGCCTCGCATCCACTCTCAGTCACCGGAGCCACCACGACTTCTCCGCAGGCTTCTGTGGCTTCCAGCAGCACGGTGGCTCTCGGCGCTGCGGGCACGTCCGTAATTGACGCTGGCACAATTCATAGCGACGCTGCGACCGAGGGTCAGCCTTCCGGAAAAGCGAACTCCGAAAGTTTCGCGAAGCCGAACGCAGGCGATAATGTTGCCTTTCCGGGTGTCGCGGTCACATCGGACTCAGACACGGGATCGACCTCCCAGAATCCCAACACTGGGTCGGACAAGACATTCGCTGCAGTGTGGAATCCTTCGCCCGCGGCTCCATCCACCGGTTCGTCGATTCCGGCGACAGCTGCCCCGGGCAGCGCTGCAATGAGCGGCTCGCAAATTACCGTTCCTAAAGTCGACGAACCACTGGCAAGCGACGCTTCCTCTCACGTTCCTTCCGCGGATTCAGCTATGCGGCAACTGGCGAATGAAGGGCCCGAGCTATCCGCTGGACTGCAAGCATGGAACGGCGGCGAGAATTTGCAAGGCGACGTAACCCAGGCTGCACATCTCATGGCGAAAGCCGGCCAGTCCGAGATGAATATCGCTATGCAGGCTGAGTTGCTGGGCGCAGTTCAGGTTCGCGCGCATGTTGCAGGTGACCAGGTAGGCGCAGCGATCACCGTCGAGCGCCACGAAGCACACGCGTTCTTGAACAACGACCTTCCCGCTCTGCACCAGGCCTTGAATGATCGGCAACTCCGTCTGGAAAAAGTTTCCGTGGACCAGGGATCGCCTCTTACGTCCGGCGCAGCGGCAGACGGCTCTGGGCAACAGCAATCGCAGAATGGCTCCCAGCAGCGTCCGCTATATTCCGGCAGTGCG
>Ga0182024_10026951_pt1 | contig 10077 bp, 10 predicted proteins | sample P32metaG_FD_120480 | JGI IMG/M metagenome (GOLD analysis project Ga0182024, IMG submission 120480) | Permafrost microbial communities from Stordalen Mire, Sweden - P3-2 metaG (Illumina Assembly) | ecosystem: Environmental > Terrestrial > Soil > Wetlands > Permafrost | place: Sweden: Stordalen...
AACGGGGCCACGTCGGTGATGTGGGAGGGCGCTCCGGACTACCCCCACAAGGGAATCTGGTGGGAGCTCATCGAGCGCTACGGCATCACGATCCTCTACTGCGCACCGACGGCGATCCGCGCGTGCATGAAGTGGGGCGCCGACTGGCCGAACAAGCACGATCTGTCCTCGCTGCGCGTGCTCGGCACGGTCGGCGAGCCGATCAACCCCAAGGCTTGGCTGTGGTACCACAAGGTGATCGGCTCAGAACGCTGTCCGATCGTCGACACCTGGTGGCAGACCGAGACCGGCGCGATCATGATCACTCCGCTCCCCGGTATCACCGCCACCAAGCCCGGCTCAGCCACGCATCCTTTCCCGGGCGTGTTCGCCGAAGTGCTCGACGAGTCCACCGGCGAGCCCGTTACCGAAGGCCAGGGACTGCTCGTGCTCACCCGCCCCTGCCCGTCGATGCTACGCACGCTCTACAAGGAGCCGGAGCGCTTCCTGCAGACGTACTTCAGCCGTTTCGGCAAGGACACCTACCTCGTCGGCGATGCCGCCCGCCGCGACGCCGATGGCTACCTGTGGGTGATAGGGCGGATCGACGACGTGGTCAACGTGTCCGGGCACCGGCTGTCCACCGCCGAGGTGGAGTCGGCGATAGTGGCGCATCCCGATGTCGCCGAGGCGGCGGTGATCGGCGAGCACGACGAGGACACCGGACAGGCAATCGTCGCGTTCGTGACGCTTCAGGGAGATCTCGTGGGCGACGAGCAGACGGTCGAGGGTATCCGCGCAACTGTGGCCCAAAGAATCGGCAAGTTCGCTCGTCCCAAGCGCATCATCTGGTCGGATGACCTCCCCAAGACTCGTTCGGGAAAGATCATGCGGCGGCTCTTGCGCGACATCGCCGAGGGTCGCGCGCTGGGCGATGTCACCACCCTGCGCGATCCCGCGGTCACGGCTCAGCTGGAGGAGCGCGTAAAGGAGCTGCAGGCTGCTGAGGACTAGAGAGGGGTGCTGACGCTCCGGTCAGGCAGGCGCTGTAACAAAGGAACCGCAACCCGCTCGGTGTGCTGATGCTCGGGCCAGCAGCGGGAGCGGGCCAACGCGGGCCGTGGACGCCGAATTAGATCGACGAGGTAGGCGTGGAGTGAGAGGCGTTTCAGGCGGCAGGTCGTGCAGAGTGAAAGCAGTCGGGCGATGCGTTGCTCGCCGGCCTCGGACTGGCTCCCGAGACTGAACATCCGGTGGATGACGGCGCCCCTGAGCACCATCGGCATGGCCGTTGGTCTTGCTCGATTATCCTTTGCTCAGCGAACGTCCCGAGCGCCGGCCAGACGTTCAGCAGCTTGCATGCGAAGCGTCAGCCCGATGTAGCGTGCCTTATTCTGGGCATTTGCAGGCGACCGTTTTCGTCGAGGAGCGGGGCTCTGGAGGGCCTCGGCCGATCAGTCGCGCCTGCTCTTTTTATCCGAGGGCGGTGATGTGGACGCGGCAAGGGGAGCTTGAGCTGGGACGTGAACTGGGAGGTGCCCGAGGTCGATACGATCGCGTGACGTCGGTCCAAACAAGTCCACTGTTTGGCCGGTTTAGGGGTGCGGCCGCGCCGTCTTCACGTGGGTTTGAAACGCGCCCGCACGGTCGCGTATCCTGGGGATGTGCCGGACAAGCATGCTTCCTCGATGGGCGAGTTCATCCGTCGCCAGCGCGAGCTGTCGGACGTGTCGGTGCGCCAATTCGCCGAGCTGGTTGGGATCTCGAATCCGTATCTGTCGCAGATCGAGCGTGGGTTGCGGACCCCTTCCGAACAGGTGCTGCAATCGATCGCGGATGCTCTGCAGGTGTCGGCGGACACGCTCTACGATCAGGCAGGCGTGCCGCGGGCGAAAGAGGGGCCACCGAAGGTGGTACAGGCGATCCGCGATGACTTGGAATTGACCGGGCGCCAGCGGCAGGCCTTGATTGAGGTCTACGAGGCGTTTGTTGGGGTCGGGGCGCGACCGCGGCGAAGTTGAGCGGGACGATCGAAGGATCGAAGCCTCGAGCTTGCCGGCGCCTCGGGACGTTCGCTCAGTCCCCGCTCGCGGTGAGGAATGCCGCGACCTCGTGGTCGGCGTTGGGTTCGTCGGTCGGATAGAGATGAGCTGCGCCGCGCAGCTCGAGCGCGCGGGCATCGGGGATGACGTTGGCGAGCAGCCGCCCGTTCGCGGGCGGCACCATCACGTCCTCCTGGCCATGGACGACCAGCGTTCGCGCGCGTATACGCGCGAGCCGATCGTATGCATCGTGACCGAGGGCGGCGGCGACTTGGGCGGCGTAGGGCTGCTGCTCGATCGGATAACGGAGCCGCCGGCCGATGTCCTCGGCGATACGGTCGCCGTGCTGGGCGCGGGTCCGTGTTGAGTAGTTGTATGGGACCGACGCCCAGACAGCCTCCTCGGCCGGCATCTGGCCCCGACGGTGAAAGAACTCGAGCGTCTCTCCGTCGGCTGGGACCGCATGATCGCCTCCTGGGGTGCTCGCGCCGAGCACCAGGCGCACGATTCGATCGGGGTATCGCAGCGCGATCTCCTGGGCGATCATGCTCCCCAGCGAGATACCGTAGACGTGGGCGTGTTGCACACCGGCGGCATCGAGCACGGCGATCGCGTCGTCGGCCATCATCGCGGTCGTGTACGGACCGGGCGGCCGGTCGCTGCGCCCGACCCCGCGGTTGTCGAAGGCAAGCACACACAAGCCGGCGGCGGCGAGCACCGGAGCGGTGCGCCACCAGCCGGTCGCGTTCATCCCCAATCCCATCACGAGGAGCACGGGTGCGCCCGTACCCGTGCTCTCGTAATGTAGGGAGACCATCCCGTTCCGCGCTCCGGGCACGCGAATCCTCCAGCTAAGCGGTGATCAGCTCGCGCGCGGCAGAGACGCTCGCCTTGGCCACGTCTTCTGTCAGCTGCGCGTGCGTGCTGAGCAGGCTCGCAACGGACTCGACCTTGGACTGCTCGCCGACCTTGCGCTCGAACTGCACAAGCCCGGAGATGTAGTTCTCGACGCCGTCGAGGTAGGTGCTCGAAATCTTGCGGCCCGTCTCGAGCACGCGCTCGTTGGTCTCGCGGGCGCGCTCGGCGGCGGCCTCGAAGTCAGGTACGGCGGTGTTTGTCTTCGTTGAAGTGGTAGCCATGATGTTGTTGCTCCCTGTTTGCGTGGTGTGATTTACCTACTGCTTGCAGATTAGCAGGCTATTGGCATTTTTGCAAGCATGCAAGCACGATTAGCTGACTTCCTGCTAATCTGCACGCAGCGTTGAGGAGTATCGCATCCGAGTCGTCACCGAGAGGAGCAGCATGGCTGGGACGTGCCCGCCGTCGTTCGAGGAGATCGCGCTCGCGGACGGCGTTGCCGCGTGGGGTGCCGCAGTCGAAGGGCTGGCCGATTGGTGGGCCGGCGCGCTTGCCCGGAAAGCTACCCCTCCGGAGCTGGCGGCCGACTGGATGCGCTGGTGGGCGTCGGCGACCGAGCGACGTCCGCCCCGCTGGCACTCGGCCAACGAGGTCGTATTCGAGGCATCGGTAGCCCGACTTCGGGACTTCTCGGCCGGAAGCAGCAGCCGAGTGCTCCCGACCCTCGTGCTGCCGCCACAGGCAGGGCACGACTCGTGCATCGTGGACTACTCGCCGGCGCAGAGCCAGATGCGCGCCGTCCGAGCGGCTGGGCTAGAGCGCGCGTATGCGCTCGACTGGATTGGGGCCACCTCGAGCACGAAGGACGCAACGATCGACGACTACCTCGGCGTGATCGAACGGGCAATCGATCACATCGGCGATCCCGTGAACTTGATTGGGGACTGCCAGGGCGGCTGGCTGGCCACGATCTATACCGCGCGTCGTCCCGAGCACGTCAACACGCTGACGATCGCCGGCGCACCTGTCGACTTCCACGCCGGCGAGCCGGTAATCCACGCGGCACTTAGATCGCTCGCACCCGGCGGCAACCTCGCGTTCTACCGCGGACTCGTCGCGGCGGGAGGCGGCGTGCTGCGCGGCGAGCACATGCTCGCTGGGTTCATCGCGATCCAGCCCGATAACGAGATCGCCCGCCAGATGCAGCTGCTCGCCAACCTCAACGATCCCGCCCACCTGGAGCGCTACCGCGAGTTCGAGGACTGGTTCAAGCACACCCAAGCGATCCCCGGCGCTTTCTATCTCTGGATCGTCGAGCGCCTCTTCCGCGACAACGAGCTGATCGCCGGCGAGCTAGAGATAGGCGGTGAGCGCGTTGAGCTCGGCCGGATCGACTGCCCGCTGAACCTGCTCGCCGGCGCCACCGACCACATCACGCCACCTGACCAGGTCTTTGCGCTCGGTGACTACGCCAGCACACCGCGCGGGGAGATCCTGCGCGACACGACGAACGGCGGCCACCTCGGCCTGTTCATGGGCCACGAGGCGCTCCGCAGTCATTGGCCGCCGCTGCTCGCCGCCGTGCGAGCACGCTCGGGCTGACGGCCCGATAGGAGATCCAGCTCACCGGGCGCTCCAGCCCTGATCCATGATCACCGGCACGCCGGTGAACGCGCGCCCGTCGGGACTGAGCAGGAAGGCGACCGTTGCCGCGACCTCCTCGGGCTCGATCAGGCGCTTAATGGCCTGCGGGGCGAGGATCACCTCCTCGAGCACCCGATCCTCGGACAGGCCGTGGGCCTTGGCCTGGTCGCCGATCTGGTCCTCGACGAGGAGCGTGCGCACGTAGGAGGGGCAGACGGCGCTGGCGCTGATCCCGTGCGGTGCGCCCTCGAGCGCGAGCGTCTTGACGAGCCCGAGCACGCCGTGCTTGGCCGCCACGTAGGCGGCCTTGAAGGGGGAGGCCACGAGGCCGTGCACCGACGCGATCGCCACGAAGCGGCCCTCGCCCGAGGCACGCAGATGCGGCCAAGCATGGCGGGCGAGCAGGAACGGGCTCGTCAGCAACAGTGCAATCACGGCATCCCAGCGGTCCTCGGGGAACTCCTCGATCGGCGCGACGTGCTGGAAACCCGCGTTGGGGATGACGGCGTCCAGCCGACCAAATCGCTCGATCGCGGCCGCCACCGCACCGCTGTTGCCCTCGCGCGTCGTGAGGTCCGTGCAGAAGCCCACATCGCCGCGGACGTCAACGGTGAGGACGTTCCAGCCGTCACTCTGCAGCCGAGCGGCTATCGCGGCGCCGATGCCGCCCGCAGCACCCGTGATGAGCGCTGCGCGACGCTCGCCGCTCACATGTCCATCCCGCCGTTGACGCTCCAGATCGCCCCGGTGATGAACGAGGACTGGTCGGCCACGAGAAAATGGATGACGCGCGCGATCTCGTCGGGCCGGCCCAGTCGGCCGACCGGGATCCTCTCCTTGATCCCGTCGAGCACCTTCTCTGGGATGCCCTCGAGCATCTCGGTAGCGATGAACCCGGGGGCGACGGTGTTGACGGTGATGCCGATGCCGTCCTCCTCGAGCTTGCCTGCTCGTTTGAGCTGGAAGGCAGCCTCGCGGGCGAACGTCTTGGTCAGCCCGAACAGCCCAGACTTGGATGCGGCGTAGTTGGCCTGACCGATGTTGCCCATCTCGCCGATGATCGAGGAGATGTTCACGATGCGCCCCGAGCCGCGCTCGATCATGTGCGGAAGCACCGCCTGGCTCATGAAGAACGCGCCGGACAGGTTGACCGCGATGACCTTGTACCAGTCCTCGTCGTTCATCTTCAGAACAGTCTTGTCGATCGTGATTCCGGCGTTGTTGACGAGAACGTCGAGGCGCCCGTGCTGCTCGATCACCTCGTTGACGGTGCGCCGGCAGTCCTCCGCCGAGCCGATGTTGCCCTGGTGGATGCTGCCTTTCAAGCCCTCCTGTGTGAGTTTGCCGACAAACGCCTCGGCCACCTCGCGGTCGCGGCTGTAACCGACCGCCACGTCCGCGCCCTGTTCGGCGAGGCTGTGGCAGATCGCCGCCCCGATGCCCCTGTTACCGCCGGTGACGAAAGCGACGCGACCCTGCAGACGGGGACGCCCGACTGTTGACTTGGTCGGGCTGGTAGTGACTGACATGTCCTCTCCTTACCTCAGCGACCCGAGCGCTCGCACAACCAGTCCGCGAGCTCGGGCCAGATCTCATGTTTCGCCTTCGAGCCGGCCATCAGCCCGATGTGCCCTCCCGGGCGGTCAAAATACGTGACGTCCTCGCTCGAGACCAGGTCGAGCAGCGGGACGGTGCCGTCCGGGGGGGCGATGTGGTCAGCGCTCGCGGTCACCACGAGCAGGTTCTGCTCGATCCGCGCCAGGTCGACGCGTTCGTCGCGCAGCCGCAGGCGGCCGGCGACCAACCTGTTTTCCTTGTAGATCCACGTGACCCATTCCCGGTAGGCGCGGGAGGGAAACGGCGGAGTGTCGGCAACCCACTTCGCCATCGCCTGATAGCTCTCCCTTGCATCCTTTCCGTCCAGGATGGTCTGGAACAGCCGTCGGTATGTGATCGCGTAGTTCGCGACCGGCTTCATCAGCTTATTTGCAAAGTCGATCCCACTTCCCGGGACGGCTCGATAGCGCTCGGCGATGAGATCGACATCGAACTCGTCATGGCCTACCCAGACCGCGTACAACGAGCTGCTCGGATCGATCGGGGTCGTCAGCAGCACGGCGTTTCGAACCGCCTCCGCCGGATGAAGCGCGCAGTAGATTGCGCAGAGCGTGCCCCCGATGCACCAACCCAGCAGTGTCAACTCCTCCTCATCAGCGGCACGCAGCGTCTCGCGTACCGCCCAGTGCAGCTCGTCGCAGACGAACTCCGCGAGCCCCATCTCCGAGTCCTCCTCATCGGGGACGCCCCAGTCCACGAGGAATACGTCGAATCCCTCCGCGAGCAGGAACTCGACGAACGAGCTCCCCCGACGCAGGTCGAAGATCTCAGGCCGGTTGATCAGTGCGAACACGAGCAGGACCGGAATCGCGTGCTGGCGGCTGCTCGATCGGTAGCGGTAGAGCGTCGTCCCGCGATGCGTCCAGACGACCTCGCGAGGCGTCTGTCCGATCGGGGCATCGGGCGTCGTCAGGATCACGTTCGCGAATTCGAATGTGGCTCGCGGAAGGGCGGCGAGCGTCTCGATCGCGCTCACGATGTCTTCCGCTTCCGGGTCCGCCCGGTCTTTATCCCGGCGCCGGGAGACCCGTTCGCCGATGGCCCTCGAGCAAGCTCCTCGCGCAGGTCCTCCATCTCCTGCAGGAGGCGCTCCAGCTTGTCCTCGGTGCGATGGAGCTGCTGCGCGAGCCGCGCCACGTCCGCCCGCCCAGCGAGGCGTAGGTTCCGCAGAACGAGATCGCCGAGATCCGAGCCGATCCTTGCCATCGCCGCGACGTTCTCGGCACTGCGCGCCAGCATCACGCCGAAGCTCGGCTTGGACACGAGCTCCTCAAACGCCTGCGCCGTGCGAGACTCCGCCTGCTCGTAGAGTGCACGAACCTGTGCATCGGGCCCGGTAGAGCTCCCGTCGGCCACCTGACTAGCCCTCCTGCGCCTGAGCGGCCGAGATCTTCTTTTCGAGCTCGGCTATCACCGTCGGGTCGCGGAGCGTCGTGACGTCGCCGAGCGCCCCGTCCTCGGCGATGTCCTGGGGGCGACGCTCAGGCGACTCCCGGGAGAGGAGCTCCGATGGGAAGGCCGTCTCTCTGCCGTGTCTGCTGGTGGCGGACGAGCTTATATCAACACCCTCTTCGGGGACGGAACATTGGGGGGTATGCTGGTTAACGGGACATCGACAAGTTGTACTCCTATCGAGGAGCCTGTGGTGGAAGAAGCTGTAATCGTCAGCGCGGTGCGGACGCCGGTAGGCAGTTTCGGCGGGCAGTTCAAGGACGTCACGGCCACGGAGCTCGGCGCGGACGCCGCGCGCGCCGCGCTCGAGCGGGCCAAGATCGCCGGCGAGGAGGTCGACGAGGTGGTGCTGGGCTGCGTCCTACAGGCGGGGCTCGGGCAAAACCCCGCGCGCCAAGCCGCGATCGCCGCCGGGATTCCCAAGGAGGTGCCCGCGACGACAATCAACATGGTGTGCGGATCGGCCCTGAAGTCGGTTGCGATCGCATCGCAGATGATCCGCGCCGGCGACGTGGACGTCGTCGTCGCCGGTGGCATGGAGAACATGACGCGTGCTCCGTATCTCATCCCATCCGGGCGCTTCGGCGCGCGGATCGGCGACGTCCAGCTGATCGACTCGATGGTCCACGATGGCCTCTGGGATGCCTTCAATGACATCCACATGGGCGTCACGGCCGAGAACCTAGCCGAGCAGTACGGCATCAGTCGCGAGGAACAGGACGAGTTCGCCGCCGGCAGCCAGCAGAAGGCGGAGCGCGCGCTACACGAGGGGCTATTCAGGGACGAGATCGTCCCCATCGAGGTGCCCGTCAAGGGCGGCACGCGCACCATAGACACGGACGAGCATCCGCGGGCGGGAACGACCGCTGAGGCTCTGGGCAAGCTGCGTACGGCGTTCCTCCGCGACGGAGGCACGGTGACTGCTGGCAATGCCTCGGGGCTCAACGACGCGGCGGCAGTGATCGTCGTCATGTCGGCGAGCAAGGCCAACGAACGCGGCATACCGATGTTTGGCATTGTCGAGAGCTACGCCTCCGTTGGCGTCGAGCCAAAGATCATGGGCATCGGCCCGGTGCCCGCCGTGCGCAAGGCATTGGCGAGGGCGGGGCTTGAGCTGGGCGACATCGACCTGTTTGAGCTCAACGAGGCGTTCGCGGCGCAGTCGCTCGCCGTGCTCAGGGAGCTGGACATCGACCGTGAGCGGATCAACCCACATGGCGGAGCGATCGCGCTCGGGCACCCGATCGGGGCCAGCGGCGGCCGGATCCTCGTTACCCTTTTGCATGAGATGCGCCGGCGCAACGCAGGGCGCGGCCTGGCCACACTCTGCGTCGGCGGCGGGCAGGGGCAGGCTGCGATCATCCGCAACGGCGCACACCAGTAGAGCGACGTCATAGTCGCTGACACAGCAGCCTCATTGACGTTAGTCCGGACAAGCCATTCGCGCCGACCGCTTTGGGGTCTGCGCCCAAATAAGCTCTCGCGATCGGAGTAGTGTGGGTCGCGAGCTGGCCCTGCGGCTAGAATGCTCAGCCCAAGCCGGATGCCACCGACGGCGCGACCTACGCCACGAGGCGGGAGGCGTGGGTTACTGGTTTTGCCTGCGGGGCCGGTGCAGTGCTTCTAGGGGCGATCGTCCCGTAGGCCCGCTGGCCTCGTCCCACCGAGCGCCAGAGCGAAGGTGACGCCTGAGCGCGTCCCGTTGCAACCCGCGAAGAAAGGAACGAGCCATGGCAGAGACTGAGAGCGAGACGGAGGTCAACCTCGAGCAGGTCGCCGACCGCATCCGGGATTTCAACGAGCGGATCATCGAGTCGTCGAAAAAGGCGGGTGAAGTGACGCTCAGTGCCTACGCAAAGACGCTCCAGAGCATCGCCGAGCTGCAGGAGAACGCCGGCAAGGCCAGCCAGGTCGACTGGCTCACCACGTTCGCCACCGCTCAGGCGAACTTCACGCGGGACCTCGCCGAGGCGTACACCGCCGCGGCTCGCAAGCTGGTCAAGTAACCGAGCGGACGGGGAGTTGTCACGGATGGAACGGCCGTCGGCGCCCATCAGACGATCGCGCTCGCCGTCTCGCCGCGCGCGTTCGAGCAGCGTCGACCACCGCACCCGCGAAGTCGGCTCTTGATCTTCAAGGCTGCGCATGGCCTGAGTGCTCGAATCGAGCTGCGATCAACCGACGAATTCGCCGGTCAGGCGTAAAGTTGTATGCGGGGACGTGAACTGGCGCTGGCATTAGATGCACTCGCCTCAGGGGTGTACGTCCCCGGTTCTCGCGACAGCCTGGAAGACCAGCCCCCTCGCTACCGCTCACCCACGCGAGCGAGCGTCTCGCGATAGACACTTAACACTGCTGCTCTGGACGGTGGCTGTCGCTCAAAAGGGCGCGAGGCGCAAGCTGCTACGTGCTTGTTGATGGTCGCGTCGGCGGTTGTTAGGGCAGCCGGGCCGGGCCGGGGCCCTTTCAGGCCTCCGCAGCGGCT
>Ga0182024_10026952_pt1 | contig 10077 bp, 12 predicted proteins | sample P32metaG_FD_120480 | JGI IMG/M metagenome (GOLD analysis project Ga0182024, IMG submission 120480) | Permafrost microbial communities from Stordalen Mire, Sweden - P3-2 metaG (Illumina Assembly) | ecosystem: Environmental > Terrestrial > Soil > Wetlands > Permafrost | place: Sweden: Stordalen...
ATCTATCAGAGTCAGGGCAAGGGCGCAATGCCTGACATGCGCCTAACATCGTGATTTTCTCAGATGCAACCATCACGCGGCGTTGCAGACGGGTGAAGTGTTACCCCCCGTGTAATCCGGCGTAACCGACAAGACCCTATTCGTCGGTACAATTCGTTCAAGGAAATCGCCCATGCGCGCTGCCGTCAATTGTTTCAAAACGAACTGCAAGCAACCGAAGGCGGTTCTTACGCGACGCAATGAAACCGGCGTCAACTGCCTGATTTCTCTCCGCCCGCGCTTCGCGCGGGAGTTGTGCGCTGTCCGGCTCACCAACGCGCAGGCGGCGATCCGCTGGTCTGCGGCCGCAACCCCTATCCGCTGCCGCTGGTGGGCAAGCCAGAATACCGCGCTCGATTGCTCTAACTTCTGAAACCGGGTTCCGGTGTCTGGCCGGCACCCTCGCCGGAAAAATGAATGAGTCCGCTTGCGTGACTGCGGGCCGATTGGGACAATCTGTCGGAGTTGCACTTACAGGGTCGTGTTGGGCCCTCGGCACCATCCCATCGCACGTTTCGCAGAGAGGCGGTACGGTCATGTCAGTTTTCGGCAATCGTAACGGGCGGGAGTTTCGCCTCCCGCTCGTAGACACCATGATCGTTTTCTCTTTGGTGTGCGCCGCAACGTTTTCACTTAGCACATCGGCCGTGCCTGCCCAGCAGGTGAACTCGAATGCTGGCGGTACTGCCCTCGACGATTGGGTTCAAAACGCCAGGGATGACGCCCTGCAAAACGGTATTCAATTTTCCTTGGACCACTTCAATCTTGACTCGACTTACCTTCAGTGGGGCCACGACATCGGCTTTAGCAACCTGCAAATCGCAATACGGCAATGGAATTACAGCGCGTCCTTGGTGTCGAATTACAGCGATCTGTTGGAAAGCACCAAGGCGACGATCGACGCGGCCCATGCCACGCTTTCAGATCTTCAAAACCAATTGACGCAGGCCCGCAATGCAGCGGGCACACAGCGACCATCGTCCTGTAGTGGAATTTGACAGGAGGCGTCCCATGGAAATCCACAAATGTTTGCGGGTGTGGCATTTGACCGTCTGTGTAACAACAGCGTTAGGCGTTGGCACGCTTGGTTGTGCTCAGAGTGGTCTGGGTCCGACCCCTACCCAAACTGAAAGTGCTCAGACTTCGCGTCAGGGCGAAGACAAAGTATCGATTTTTCAAGCGGTTCGATCCGGTGTCGTGCCGCAAGTACAGGGACTATTGACGAAAAACCCGAACTTGGCAACTCAGACAGACCCACATGGCGCGACGCCACTTCACTACGCTTCGAATAAGGACGTGGCGGAATTGCTCATTTCCGCTGGCGCCGATGTTTCGGCCAAAATGCACGATGGCCGAACTCCGCTGCACTTAGCGGTGCAAAACAATCATGAAGATGTTGTCCGGGTGCTCTTGGATCACCGTGTCGATGTCAATGCAAAGTCCTCAAGCGGAATTGTTCCACTGCATTATGTCAAAAACACAAATATCGCCCAATTGCTGCTCGATGCTCAGGCGCAGGTAAATGTTCAGGATCAGAACGGCTGGACACCTCTACACTGGGTGGCTGTCGAACGATACAAGGATGTTGCCGCGCTGCTCATTCAGCATGGGGGACAACCCGTTTCGGATTTAGGCGCCGCACCCGCCAATGCTCGCGACCCAAACACACCGGTGACGGCGCTAACTTTAGGCAGTGATGGCACTGTCTATGCCGGTCAGATTCCCCTTATGCTTTCAACATTTGATGCCAGTGGAAACGTCGCTGGGAATGGATTTTCCCTTTCCGGTAACTTCGCCAACTCCATTCTAGAGTGTTCACAGCTACCGAAAGTTGGCCCCAATGCGCAGCAGACTGTTACGCTCGGAGTGCAACTTGAAAATGGGGCTCCCAGAGCAACTCTCGGAGTAAGCCTCCAGTTGTGTCGAAACCTCGTGTATGTAGGGCAGGACTCCGTCGTTTATCCAGATGATGGCAAGGGGATGGACAACAATGGGCCTTACTTGGCCGTCGAGTTGTGCCGCGCCGACAAGAGCCTGCTGTCAATGGATGATTTGACGGTTACGGCAACTAACCAAACGGGCAAGCAGTTGCAGGTCCAATCAGCAACCACGAATTGGATTTTGCAAGGCGTAAGCCGAGAACCGATTCAACTGCAAATTACTTCCAAAAGGACGGGGAGAGGGGTAGCAGTCTCGATCTTTCCCGCATATCGAGGCGCTGTACCTGGCTTGGTCATATGCAAGGTTCTCGGTATGCCCGATCTCTGATGGCGTGCGGGGACGAGCCAACGCACAGCAAGAGGCAGAGCGCAACGAATGGAGCTGATGGATGACCTATTTGAAATACGGAATCACTTCTTGGTTTGTGATGATGGCAGCTTTACTCGCGGGCTGCGGAAGGGACTCGGCTGGCGACGACGCGCGGACAACGTTTGCTGACAAGGTTACCGGTACTGCGGAGATTCGTCCCGTGAACCTTGGGGCACCGGAGCTGATGGACGGTGGGGCTGCTTCCATCTTCGTGAATATCAATAATCAGAGCGATTATGAATTATCCGTTGGTTCGGACCTTTGGGTTCCAATTGATGGCTCTAATTTCAGCAAGGGAGTATTTATAGTTGCACAGGATGCGTGGCCAGCAGACAGTCAATTGCACGACTATCGCGCGACAATGTTTGCATCCGGCTTCAATATGTTCTCCGGCATACAGCAACAAAAATTGAGTGTTTTTCTTTATACGTCGGGCGGTGAACGGGTAAATCTCGGTGATTCGATAACAAGCAAGTACACCGGAACTTGGGCACAGTCGATTCCTTCCAAAGGGAGCGCTTCCTTCACCCAACAACTGGTTATCTCCCCCGGCACTTGCACTGGCTGGGCGATTAGCCCACCGCTTACGTCCAAGTCTGGCAAGACAGTTCCATTCCGTCTAATCATTCCGCTTGGCACCGGGAACGAAAAGTGTTTGCTTATGCCGATGACGGCTGAGAGCCTTCGCAATTATGTCTCGGACCAATCGAAACCGATGCCTTTGCGCAAGGCGCTGCTCGGTATGCTAACGAGTTTATCCGACAAGGACGCATGGCGCACCGCAGCCCAAATACTTGAAGGAAAAGACAACGGACTTGAGCTTCGGAAAGCTGCGGCGGGTTGGCTTGGGGCGCGTGGTCCTGCGGACGGACTACAAGTCCTGGACAAGGTGCTTTGGGACAGCAATAGTGATGAAGATCTACAGGTGAGCTGCTATTATGCACTAACCTGGTCAGAGTTGCCGGCAGCCAAGCCATTATGGCAAAAAGCCAAGTCACATCCGTCGAAAAAGGTTCGCGATGTTGCAGGTGCCGACTCTTGATATCACGCCACGGAAAATGTGCCAGCCACCGTTCTTCGAAATGGTTGCGGCGTAACCACTTGTGTGAAGCCTGAGAATCCATGAACTTTTGCGGGATGGGGCCCGCAGACGCACACTCCGTCGCACGGGCCGGCGATCGGGCCGACCCCGCGGATTACACGGATTGCGCGTCGGTTGCGATACCATCTCTGAACAGTCGGCCGTAGGTGGGATATTTATCAATATCTTGCTAAAAGAAACGCAAAAAGTGACATTGTGGGACATTTGGGACATTGGCCTCCTGCCGCTGACAACGGCGATGGATTGCTTCAAGGTGATGTCCTCACAACGATGGAGGTGGGCACCGGGCGGCGTTTCAACCCCTAAATTTGGCCGAATGGATGCGTCGGCGAAAACTTCTGGCGTTCTGGGCGGGTTTTGGCGAAAATAGGGAAGGACATTCGCCGTGGGAATGCGGGTTCCGGCGAAGGGTCCTGAAGTCACACGAACGGGAGCGACAGGCTCATGGCTACGATTGACACGACAGTGGATGAAGTGTTTCAGCAATGGGATGACAAGCGGATCAAGCTGCAAGGCAAGCCGGCCGACAGCATGGCCGACAAGCTGGGCCCGTGGGCCAAGCTGATTGGCCAGCGCCAGGCGCTGTTTGCCGACCGCTGGCGGCCGGATCGGATGAAGGTGCTCAAGAAGCTGGGCAAGACCGACAACGCGACCGCCGACTCGATCCGTGGCACGCTCACGCCGCTGGCGCGCGAAGAATTCGTCGCCGACCTGCGGACCTTCGGCGTGCCGGACCGGCATGCGGTGGCGGCGGGAGCGCTGGTCGAGGTGAAATAGCCGAACCGGCCCGAAAGAGCCGCAGCAGACCAAACCTGGGTGGGACGGGCTGAAGCGATTCGGTTCGTCCCACCGTTTGGATCTGCTCGCTAAGGCTCTGTCGTCAACACATCAAACTCTGGACTGGTCAGCAGATCCGTCTGAATCGTCCCTACGCCCTGAAGTTCCGGAATAATTGCGACCCCGTCGCCCGTCCGCGCTTGAAACACGTTGCCGGTCAGGAACGATTTAGCTTTGCCGCCCAAAATGAAGATCGTCGGGGCGTGATCGGCGTTGGTCTGGAGGAACGAGACGATCTCCCCTGGGCCGCGTAGTTGCAGATTGACCATGTCGCCGTCGGAGTCGCGGTAGCTGAAAGTTTTTCCGATGCGTGGGAACCAGTGGACGTAGGTGTTGGACCCGCCGTTGAGCGAATCGCCGTATATATCGGTGATCGCGTTCACGCCGATCCCCATCACTCGAACGATCCGAAACCAGGCGATCGCGCTGAACGCCCGCACCGGCGTGAGGGTGACCGTGTAGTTCGTCGCGTCGTAGTCCGCCGACGTGAAACTTACCTTGTAGTTCTTGATGAGTGCTGCTTTCGGCTGAGCGAGCAGCCCCAATAGATCACCCCAGTTGAAGCCGCTCGTGTCGCTGGCCCCTGCCGGAATTACGCGCCCGAATTGATACGACTGAAGATCCTGCGCGACGGTCGGATCGAGCGGCTGATCGAACGACAGCACGACGCTGCTGACCGCGCGGACAGTGCCGGTGAGATGAATGTCGGTCAGCGTCGGGCCGGCGCTGAACATCTGCCGGGACTCCATGCCTTCGATCAGCGGCGCGATTGCAGTCGGCGCGGGCGCGGCGCGGAACAGGCGGCGGAACAAGCCACGGAAGTACGACATCAAATCCTCACCGGTGAAAGAGACCGCCGCCCCCGGCGACAACTGCCATATCCGTTTCCTGCACACCCACGGCGGGGAATCATAGCGTTTTCGAGCCGAAAGCGGAAGGTGCGCTCTTCGGCCGCGGGGGCCGCCCAGGGCTTTCGCACTTAGTTCGAAACGGGAGGGCGAGGCTCCGGCCGAGCCGAGTTCTTCGCACTGGCATCGGCTCGGCAGGAGCCTCGCCCTGCCGGGTGGGCTTATTTCCCGGCTACATGCAAAAGCGCTGCGGCGCGGCTCACAATGGCGGCAGGCCCCGAATCCGTTCGGGGCCTGCCGAGCTGGAACCACAGTGGAATCGTCGAGTTTACTTGATCTTGTTCAGCGCCTCGTATGCGAGATAGCCGAAGGTCGAGACCGCCGTCAGCGCGCCGACCGAGAGCACGATCGCGATGGTCAACATCGTCGTGAAGCGGGTGTTCTGCCGCTTGATCACGCGCTCCAGCTCACCGTCGCGGCGGGCGGTGTTGTCGCGAAGCTGCTCGAGGACCTGGGCGCTGGACTGGGTGTTATTGCTCATGGATTCAAGAGAGATGCCCAGCGACTGCATGTTCTGCGAGATTGCTTGTTCGTTCTCGCCAAGCGCGCCGACGGTTTGCTGAAGCGCTTCGAGCGTGCGGCCCTGTTGGGTGTCGGCGGTGCTCAGGCGATCGAGAACGTCGCCGAGCTTGGACTGCTGGGTCGTTTGGCGTTCGATCGACTGATGGATCGAGCTCAGCGCCTCGCTCTGCGCCCGGCTCGCTTCCGGGATCGCCCGAAGGGCATCGGGAAGCGTAGACAGGTGGCCGAGCAGCTCTTCCTGCCGCTGCGACTGCCGCTCCATGTTGTCGCGCAGGCTGACAAGAAGGTCGGACAGGGCGCCGAGGCCGCGTTGCAGGTTTTCGATCGCGTTGTCGCGCTTGGCCCACGGACGGAAGATCGTGTTGCGCGTCTCGAGATCGAGTCCGCCGGTGGTCTCGGTGTTGTTGTTCTCGTCGTGGTTCTCACCGTCGCCGTTGTCCCCATCGCCGGAGAGCATCGGGCCGTTCCCGTCGTCTCCATTGACAGGCGGCTCGTCCTGGGGCGGCTGGTTCTTGCGGAACCAGTTCCCAAACCGCGACATGAACTTCTGTTGTTCGCCCGCTAGGAATCCGTGTGTTGCTTGGCTCATGCCCGATTTATCGGCCACGTCCGGTAAATGGCTTTGATGTTTGACATCAATTTTTGCAACTTTAACATCCGCGCCAGTGCGCCCCCGATCCGGAACCAAATCCATCGACGAGCCAATCCCCACACAAGCCGGGGCAGAGCGGCGCCGGAACTGCCTCGATCAACAAATGGCGTTTACCGCCGCGCCGCCCCGGATCGCGTGCGCGGCCATTTGGGAAGGATCTGGATGCGCTCCCGGGGCCCGGGGCGGCGCGGCGGGAATGTTGCGCCCAAGGCGCACGATTGCTCGCGCCGCTCTGCCCCGGCTTGTGTGGACGATCGGGTTGGGTTCGATTTTGGTCGCATTGTGTTCACCGTTGTGCGTTACCGGTTGCAGGCAGGCACCTCCGCCCAAACCCGCGAGCGGCGCCAAATCTCCCACGATTGCGTCGCTCGTCCCGGCCGCGACGGACCTGCTGATCGGCATGAACGCAACCGATCATCTGGTAGCCGTCAGCAACTACGACCTCGATCCGCAGACCGCTCGTCTTCCGCGCGTGGGGGATTACGAGACGATCGACTGGGAAAAAGTGTCGTCGCTCCATCCCGATATTCTGATCACCGACTATGCCCCCGGCCGCACGCCGGCGGGGATGACCGAGCGAATGCAGCGGCTTGGGATCCGCGGGCTCAACGTCAAGTTTGATCGGCTCACCGATGTGTATGACGCGGTGAGCATCCTCGGCGACGCCTGCAATGAGCCCGCAAAGGCCGCCGCCGTGCTGGTCATCACGCGGGATCGCATCCAACTGATCCACGACGCCGTGGCCGGTGATACCCGCGTGCCGGCGGTGATCGTGACCAGCGCCGCGGGGATGGATTTTGCCGGGCAGAACAACTATCTGAACGACCTTCTCAACGAAGCCGGCGGGCAGAATGTGATCACCTCCGGCGGCTATCCCACGCTCGACCGCGAGGCAATTGCCGCCCTGCGGCCGCGGGCGATTCTCCATCTGCTGCCCGGCGCCGACGCCGCGGCCAGGGACAAGGCCGCCAAATTCTGGCGCTCCTTCCCGGACCTGCCGGCCGTCAAACAAGGCCGCGTCTATCTCTTCACCGAACCGTATGTGATGATGCCCGGCGCTCACGTGGGTGAACTGGCCACGCGCTTTGCGGGCGCGCTGCATCCCGACAAGGAAACGCTATCGGAAACGTCCATCGTCAACGCGACGCCGTAAGGCGGTGGGGCGTGGGCCGCCTGGCGGGCACGGTATTGGCCGGCACTCTATTGTGGGCGGTGGTCGCCGCCGCATGCTTGTGCGTCGGATCGACCGGAAACGTCGCGATCCCCGCCAGCCGGTTCGCATTTCAATACCGCCTGGAGATCGTCCTGCTGGCATCCCTGATAGGGGCGGCGCTGGCTGCGGCTGGGACGGTGTATCAAGCGATTCTGCGAAATCCCCTGGCAGACCCCTACCTGCTCGGCGTCAGCAGCGGGGCATCACTGCTCTCGCTGCTCTGGTATGTCGGCGCGCTCGGCGGGACGACGGCCGCACTTGCGGCAGTAGGGCAGCAGGCGTTCGCGTTTGCCGGGGCACTGTTGAGCATCGGCCTGGTGCTTGGGATCGCCAGCCGGCGCGGGCGGCTCGAGCCGGTCACGCTGATCCTGGTGGGCGTCATCGTCAATGCCGTGAATGGGTCAATCTACCTGCTGATTTATTTCCGCCATCCCGAAATCGTCAGCCGGGGCGGTGAGTTCATGTTCCTGGTCGGCCAGATTCAAACGTCGCTGACCAGCCAGCAGGAATGGCTCGCCGCCGCCTGCGCAGGCATTGGGTGGATCGTGCTGTTTTATCTCGCGGGGCAATTGAATGTCGCCCCGCTCGGCGAAGCTGAGGCCCAGGCGCTGGGCGTTCGCATTCACCGTCTGCGCTGGATCGGGCTCGGCATGGCCTCGATCATCACCGCTTCGGTCGTGGCGATCAGCGGCCCGATCGGGTTCGTTGGACTCATCTGCCCGCACCTGGCCCGGCTCATCGTCGGCCACGACCAGCGCCGCCTGTTTCCCGCGGCGACGGCGCTCGGAGCCGCTCTGCTGGCGCTGGCGGACGCCACTTCGCGCTATCTATCGCGCGAAAATCTGTTTCATACGCAAATGCCCGTCGGCGTGCTCACGGGTTTGCTCGGCGGCCCGTTCTTTCTTCTGCTGCTCTGGCAAAGGCGGCGGAGCGAGGGGGCGATTTGACTCTCCTGGCCGCCGAGAAACTTCAGTTTTCCTTTGGCGATCTACCCGTCCTGCGCGACGTGTCGCTTAAGCTGGCTCCTGGCGAGGTGGTCGCCTTACTGGGGCCAAATGGGGCCGGCAAGAGCACGCTGCTTCGCGTGCTCCTCGGACACCTTCATGCGTCCGGCACAGTATTTTGGGATGGTCGGGAGATTCTCGCGTGGGGGCGGCGCGAGTTCGCGCGACGGGTTGCGTATCTGTCGCAATCTCCAACTGTCGATCCCGATCAGGGCGTTGCGGACGTGCTTCGAAATGGTCGTGCGCCCTATTGGGGAGCGTTCGGCCTCGAAACGGCCCGCGACGTGGAGGTCGTCCGTACTGTTGCGCGGCAACTTAATCTGATGGATCTGCTCGCGCGCCCCATGGCCGAGCTTTCCGGCGGCCAGCGCCAACGGGTTTTCCTGGCGCGTTGCCTCGTGCAAGAACCGGCGGCGCTGCTCCTCGACGAGCCGAATACATTTCTCGATCTGCGCCATCAGGTGGAGTTGGGCCGATTGCTCAAGCAACTGTCGCGCGACTCCGGGATCGGGATTCTGATGGCCTCCCACGACTTGAACCTGGCGGGGGCGATTGCCGATCGGATGATCCTGCTCGATGCCGGAAAAGTGGCCGCGGAGGGAACGCCCGACAAAGTGCTTGATCCACAGATCGTCACGAGTATTTACGGCCTGCCGATGCGCCGTATTGATTTGCCAGGCGAGCCGAACCCACTCATCTGGCCGCAACTATAGCAGTTGATTTGTCCTGAGCCGGAACGCTGGCCGTCTTCAGTGCTGGGGATTGTCCACGATTTCCCGCACCGGCGCCGGGCATTTGGCCCACGTGGATTGATAGGGGGCTTCCAGGGGGCGGGGACGTAGGTTTCCTCTTGTGCGAGCCAACGACGAACGAATTGGCTGGACTTCCGATATGTTATCGCGCCACGTTCGTGCCCGGCTCCGCCAGTGCGAGCCGACGGCGCACAGCATCGGCGAATAGTTGGGAGCGGCTCAGACCGGCCTTTTTCGCATACGCATCGGCCTGTCGAAGCAGCCGCGGCTCGACGGTGATCAGCGTCGGTACCGCCTTCGTGCCTGGCGGCTTTCTCGGCCGACCTCGCTTGGCATTTTCCCATCGTTTCCGTTGTTCGGGCGTCAGCGGCCGCAGCTTTCGCGGTGTAACGCCACGGGCCAACCGCTCCAAGGCGTTGAAATCGTTTTCTTCCGTTGTCTTTGGTTTCATCGTTTACCTCCGGCGCTTGCCAAGCCTGCGCTTCATTTGCGCCGTTAAGTCCATCGCGTGAATTACGCGAATGATCTCGGTGATCTTGCCAGCCTCGATCTCCATCCAATCCTCAACCGCCAGGCTCTCGTACGAAACCTCGTCGGGTGTTTTGAGGACGAAAAGGGTGTGGCGCGCCAGTGTGGCGGATCTGGCATAATGGATTGAACCCTATTCAAGGAGGACCATTATGGGCTTGGATTTCAACACGCTGTCGCCCGCGGAACTTCTGGCGGCGGAATCCGCGG
>Ga0182024_10026953_pt1 | contig 10077 bp, 9 predicted proteins | sample P32metaG_FD_120480 | JGI IMG/M metagenome (GOLD analysis project Ga0182024, IMG submission 120480) | Permafrost microbial communities from Stordalen Mire, Sweden - P3-2 metaG (Illumina Assembly) | ecosystem: Environmental > Terrestrial > Soil > Wetlands > Permafrost | place: Sweden: Stordalen...
CATTCGCGGCTGTTTCGTCCTCCATTCGGAGGCCGCCGGCCGAGCACTCTGCGAATCGCGCGGGCGCTTGGCTTGGAGCCGGTGATGTGGAGCGTCACCGGTTGGGACTGGAAAGGCAAATCTGCGGATTACGTCGAGCGCAAAGTCGCCCAGCAAGTTCGCGGCGGCAATGTGATTCTGTTACACGACGGAAGCCATGCAGCGTTTGGCGCGGATCGCTCGCAAACCGTAATAGCAACTGATCGCCTTATTGCGCGATATCGATCTGAAGGGCACGAATTTTCGACCGTCCCGGAGATGATGGAAAAGCTGGCTGTCAGCTCTCCGCTTTCAGCTCACCGCTAACACTGCGGCGCTGCGACGCCTGACCGGGTCTGAGACCCGGTCCCACACAAACTACTCGAATTGTTTTTGAAAAGTGGCGAGTTGCTGTTTCACGTCACCCACTTCTTTTCGGAGATTGGCAACCTCGTCTTCTAATCGCGCGATGCGATCGTCATCGGCTGCGCCTCTTGAAACAGACAACGGCCCCGAGGGAACATCCACTGCGATGTCTTCAGCATCGCCGGAAAGGAGGTGCTTGTAGCGAGACTCTTTTGTCCCGGGCTGTCTAGGGAGAACTCTTACCAAAGCGGGCTCGCGTTGCATCAGGCGCTGCAGGCTGGATTGCACCTCGGTCAAGTCTTCGAAATGATGCATGCGCTCGGTGCGGCCGCGAAGTTCGCCAGGCGTCTGCGGACCTCGCAACAGCAGTACGCAGAGAATGGCGGTTTCGCCGCGCGTAAAATTGAAGACTTCCTGCAAGCGATGTTCGTACTTGGTGACGCGACTGTCAGCGCTGCTGGTTGGGCCGGCGAGCCGTTTAGCCTGGAGGGTATCCAGCGCTTGCCGGACCGGGTCTTCGTCCAGATTCATCACCGGATCGCGATTATTTTTCTGGTTGCACGCATTGACCAACGCGTTCAGTGAAAGAGGATAGTAATCCGGCGTAGTGACATCTTTCTCAACAAGCGAGCCGAGCACCCTGGCTTCGACTTCATTCAGAACTAGATCCATTGCGTATCCTTCGAGACTGACCGTGACCTAGAGATTGTACAGAGAGTGCGGGTATTCGAGGTCGCACAGGCGAATCGAGTGTCGCTCGACTTGGGCGGACGAGGGCGTCCGCCGCTACGTGATTCAAAGTCAAACATCCGCGCCTGCGCCACACACCTCGAATAGATTCCTTTAATCTCTCTCATAAGCTTTTTTGATTGGCAGCAGGTGCTGCTCCGCGATACCCTACCAAGTTCTGATCATCCCCCGAAACACACCTGAGTTTTGTTACAAAACTTATAAGGAGATCCATGCCGACTGAACTGCGAAATTTTCTGGCCATCCCGTACGACGAATTGGAAGAGATGAACCTGAACGCGAAAGAGCAGCGCCAGAATCGTGTTCCCATCCAGAAGATTCAAGAAGAACGGATTGAATACCTGAGCGAAGAAAAACGCATCAAGGCTGTAACCGTGCTGTTCAGCGACCTCGAAGGCCGCCTGCACATGCTCGATTACGACAAGAAATTCCTGATCAAGAGCTGGGACAATCTCACCTTCGATGGGTCTTCGATTCGCGGTTTCACCGCGCAGCGGGAAAGCGATCTTCGTCTCGGCATTGACTGGGGCGCGTTTTACTGGGGTCCAGCCGACGTTTTCGGACCTGGCAAAGTGCTGGTCTTCGGCGACGTAATCGATAAGGGTGGTACACCCTATAGTGCCGACATCCGCGGCATTCTCAAAACCTATGCCGAAGGACTGAATAAAAAACATGGCTACACGCTGAACGCCGCCAACGAAATTGAAGGCTTTCTGTTTGAGGGGCCGGATGCCGAGCGGCGCTATCACGAGACGGGAAAGTTTGAATACGTAAACACCGGTGGTTACTATCATTCGCTGCCCGGCGATGTGTTGCGCTCTTTCATCGATACTACGGCGGAAGTGCAGCGCAGCATGGGCTTCCAGAATGAAAAAGATCATCCGGAAGTGGCGCCTTCGCAGTTCGAAATCAACTATGGCTACGGCGAGGTGGTAGCTGCGGCCGACCAGATTCAACTCTACAAACTGATCTGCCGGCAGGTTGCAACCAAAATGGGGTGCACTGCTTCCTTCTTACCCAAGCCTGTAGTCGGCGTAAATGGCAGCGGGATGCACACCAACGTTTCGATCAGCAAGGGTGGCAAGAATTTATTCTGGGATGCGAAAGGCGAAGAGAAGCTGAGCAAAATTGGCTGGGAATTTATTGACCGCATTCTCACCCACGGCAACGATCTCTGCCTGCTGCTAAATGCCAGTGTCAACGCCTATCGCCGACTGGACCCGCATTTCGAGGCGCCAAATCAGATCAAAGCTTCGCCGACGGACCGCGGATCGATGATTCGTATTCCCATCGGCAACGAAAAAAGCATGCGCGTAGAAGTTCGCTCGGTTTCGCCCGACGCCAATCCTTATCTGGTGATGCTGTCGATTTTCAAGTCCGGCCTCGACGGCGATACGGCGAAGATCAAGAACCTTCGCCAGGCACAGCGCTTCTTGCCGGATAACATTTATGATGCGCTGGCGAACTTCCGCAATGCCGATTGGACGACGAAATTGCTAGGCGAAGATGTGAAGGCTCGCTATGCCGATTTGAAGCAGGCTTCAGCTGATCGCTGTCCGCGGTTGCTGGGAACATTTGTGAAGGCTCCCGAAGTGCAGTATCACCACGATGTGTACAACCAGTTTCTGTGGAATCTGTTCTAGGGCGGGTACGATTTTATCCGAACAACTGAACCCCGCTGGCCTTGCACGGCTTCGACGGGCGAGCCGCCCGTCTCCACACGGTTTGTTGACACCATCCAGCGTTCGCATTCAGTCGTAGTACCTCCGTGCCACACAAATCATTGGAGACTAGGCATGCGGCTGTAATAATCAAGTGTTGACGGAGCGTGCCTCCTGGCCACAACCTCAGTTGAAAACTTGCAAGATCGCTGGCTGCCTGCATCCATTCTTTGCCTGCGCGATTACAGCCTGAATAAATTCCTGCGCGATTTGATTGCCGGTGTAACCGTCGGTTTGGTGGCGTTGCCTCTGGCAATGGCATTTGCCATCGCTTCTGGCTTGTCACCGCAAGCAGGAATTTATTGCGCGGTGGTGACCGGCTTCCTCATCTCCGCATTGGGCGGATCAAAGACGCAGATCGGCGGCCCCACTGGCGCATTCGTAGTGGTAGTGGCTGGGATTGTCGCAGTGCACGGCGTCGACGGTCTGTTCATGTGCACGATGATGGCCGGCTTTCTGCTCATCATTCTTGGCGCGACCGGCATGGGTACGGCTGTGAAGTTTATTCCGCGGCCTATCGTGATTGGTTTTACCAACGGAATCGCGGTTCTGATTGCCAGTACGCAGATCAAAGATTTCTTTGGATTGAAGATCGATAAGGTTCCAGGAATTTTCTGGATGCGCATGCAAACGATCGCGGCAAATTTCCATACGTTGTCGTATGCAGCCACAGTTCTCGGAGTCGTAACACTGGTAACGCTGCTGGCATGCCGCGCTTTTTCGAACCGCATTCCCGGCCCCATTGTCGCAATGGTCGCGGGCACGATTGCGGTGGTCGCATTCAAACTCCCGGTCGAAACCATTGGCACACGTTTTGGAGGAATCCCCAGCGGCTTGCCTCATTTCGCCATTCCGCACTTTCGCACCGATCTTATTCAGGGCTTGCTCGGTCCAGCGTTCGCGGTCGCGATGCTGGGCGCAATTGAATCTCTGATGTCGGCCGTGGTGGCTGACCGGATGAGCAACGACCATCACAATCCGAATGTTGAATTGATGGCCCAAGGCGTGGCCAATATTGTTTCGCCTATGTTCGGCGGACTGCCCGCCACGGGCGCGATTGCGCGTACCGCAACTAATATCCGGGCTGGCGCCAAGACTCCGGTCGCGGGAATGATTCATTCGCTCACCTTGGTCTGTGTGCTCCTGTTCGCTGCGCGTCTGACCAGCTATATTCCAATGGCCGCGCTGGCGGCGATTTTGCTGGTAGTCGCCTACAACATGGGCGAGTGGCGCGAGATTCCGCAACTGCTGAAGCTCACGAAAACTGACATAAGCATTTGGCTGGTCACCTTCGCGCTTACAGTGTTTGCCGACCTCACCGTCGCAGTCGAGGCGGGCATGATTCTGGCGGCATTGCTGTTCATTGGGCGAGTCGCGAACACGACGACCGTATCGCAAGTCACAGACGACTACGTGGAAGATGGACGCGTACACATTCTGCAAGACAAAGACATTCCGTACTACGCTACCATTTTTCGCATTCACGGACCGTTCCTGTTCGGGGCGACCGACAAAGTCTCGACGATTATCGACAAGATTGATGAATTGCCGCCAGTGGTGATTCTGCGTTTGCGGAACATGACGGCGATCGACGCCACGGGTTTATTCGCGCTCGAAGAAGTAGCGCGCGAGTTGCATGCGGCCAAGCGTACGTTGATTCTCTGCGGCGCTCGAGAACAACCTGCGCAGCTCATCCGGCAAGCCGAGTTCGCAGATGTAATCGGACACGAAAATATTTGCGATAACGTGCAGGACGCCCTGCGTCGAGCGGAAGACGTTTTTGAAGGGCTGGAGAGTAAGGCCGTGGCGGGCGCCTCCTGAGCACGGCGCTCCCCCGAGGCCGAACTCAATCGCTTCGACGCCCACCAACCCGCGGATCAGCTATTTATTGCTGGCTGTGACGGCGGGAGCTGCTGGCTGCGTTATCCCCAAGTAGCTATCCACCGTTTGCGTAGACAAGGCCGTGCTGACAGCGATCTGTTCGACCGTCTGACCCTGGTTTTTCAGAAGCCGGACTTGCGCCCCCTCCGAAATCTGTACGCTATCCGTTGCACGATCGGTTTGGGTCGGTTGCTGCACAGTTGCTGTGGCTGGCGTAGTTGTGGTTTGTGGTTGCGCTGCGGAAGCCCCCGCTCCACCCAGCACAGCATTTACTTGAAAAATCGACGTTGCCATAAATTGTCTCCTCCTTCAACGTAAACTGTTATTAGGGACTATCGGCGATTTTGCTGATGACATGAATTTCGCGTCTGATTTGTGCCGACACATCCGCTATCACGCTGTTTTTGAAGCGCTTAGAGGAAGGCGCCAGTACAGCTACGCCCTACTTTTGCTCTTGGCGAGTGCCGCGGTAGTAGCCCTGGTTGCTTGGAGGTAGTCACGCGGAGCCATCAGGATCTGCATTCCGCGAATTCCGGCGGAGACTGAAATTGTGTCGAAAAAGTGGATGCTTTCGTCTACATAAACCGGATAATCCTTCTTGGCTGCCAAAGCCGTAACTCCGCCGCGAATATATCCCGTAAGTGCTGGCAATTCCTTGACCGCAACCAATTGAATCTTGCGGTCTCCAGATGCGGCGGTCAAAGCTTTGAGATCGAGTTCAGTGTCTCCGGGGATTACGGCCATGCAGATTCCGTTACGGTCGCCACGCGCTACCAGCGTCTTAAAAACTTGCTCGGCGGGTAATCCAAGTTTTGCCGCGACGCTTTCCGCTGCGAGATTCTCTGGATCAACTTCGTATTGCCGCAGTTCATAGCTGATTGCGAGCTGATCAAGCAGGCGCGCCGCGTTAGTCTTGCGGACCATGCTTGAATTCTATCCTCTGTAGCGCTGGCGTCTCGCGGGCTGGCGGGCGTTCGCCCGCCTTCGGGCCGCCAAGATGGCGGCGCTACAAAATCCGGCCGGGTTGCTAGTTTGGGCTTGCCGCTTTATAGTCGGTTTGCAGATGAGAGGAGTGCCTGATGCTCCGAATGCTTTTGCACTGGGTGGTTACGGCGCTGGCGGTTTGGATCACCTCGCGGGTTGTGCCGGGTTTTTATGTCAATGGCGCCAGCGCGGCGCTGATTGCGGCCGTCGTCATCGGACTGGTGAACGCGACCATCGGTCTATTTTTGAAGATCATCACCTTCCCGCTCACCATCCTAACCTTGGGACTGTTCTGGTTTGTGATTAATGCCATCATGCTGGAACTGGCGTCCGCCTTCGTTCCTGGTTTTCACATAACGACTTTTGGAGCCGCATTTATAGGAGCAATCGTGCTCACGGTGGTGAACACGTTGCTAAAGTGGCTGGTGATGCCGTCGCCACGTGCCTAATTTCGGAGTACCTTACTGATCGCTTTTCGCCGGCTTGCCCGGCTTCATCAATTTCCATTCGTCTTCGGTTAACAGTCTCCCTAAGCTGGTGAATTCGCCTGCGCCCTGTAATTGTTCGCCGCCGTCCATGACCACCACTTCGCCATTGATGTAGCTGGAGCCATCGCTTACCAGAAAAACTGCAAGATTCGCCAATTCCTCGAGCGTGCCGAAGCGGTGCATAGGAATTCGCTTTCGGGCAAACTCTTCCAGTTCTGTACGCGGAAGCAGGCGCGAGAATGCTCCTTCGGTGGGAATAGGTCCGGGAGCGATCGCATTCATGCGGATGCCGCGGTCTCCCCATTCCACCGCGAGGCTGCGAGTCAGCGCCACAACTCCGGCTTTGGCCATGGCCGAAGGAACCACATAAGCTGAGCCAGTCGATGTATAGGTGGCGGCGATGTTCAAGACGTTTCCAGCGTGGGCTTTTTTTAGCCATCTGCGGCCACAAGCCATGGTGAGGTTGATTGTGCCCGTCAGCACGATCCCGAGCACGGCTTCAAAGGCACGCGGAGAAAGCTCTTCCGTGCGAGCCAGGAAATTTCCCGCGGCGTTGTTCACCAGGATATCGAGCGGACCTACATTCCAAACAGTCTCGACCATTTGTTCTACCTGCGCGAGGTCGCGAACGTCGCAAGTGAAAGAGTGAATTTTATTTGGAGCCACATGGTTCAACTCTGCTTCTGCTACCGATAGAACTTCGCGACGGCGTCCGCAGATGTACACTGTGGCCCCCAGCTGCAGAAAACGGTGGGCCATGCTTTTGCCCAAGCCGGTACCGCCGCCAGTAATGAGAATGCGTTTCTCGCGCAGCAGATCAGGCTGAAACATGATTTGTTTTAACTAGGACTGAGCGATTGTAATCCAGCTAGGCCCGCGACTCGGATCATTAGGATTGGGGATGTCTTTTCTTGTTCAGCTTGCGCCGAATATCGGGCCAGAATTCCTTCACCACGATGGTGATAGTGTCGTACCCAACCTGGCTTCCCCAGACGCTAGCGGTGTTCAGCACAGTACGATCGCCTTTCGGGTGGTAACTATAGGTCGAGATAGCCGACGACACGGCACTGCCAACGACTTCGGAGTAGTTAAATTGCTCGCCTCCGGAATCGGTCCGGGTAACAAAGATGCGGCTGACTGCGTATCCGGTGCGATGCCAGAATCCCCCTTTTCCCGACTGGAAAAAGCGAGGATCCTGATGCAGCAAAGCGGGAAAAATAGCGCCGGTAAAGTAGTTCTCGATAGTGCCGTCGGCAAAATATGCTCCGAAGCGTTTGCCATAACCTTCGGCGCCCTGCCCATAGCCGGGTTCGCTGTTCTCCGCCTGGCTGATGCCAGCCAGAAGCCCGTACCATGGAATCTGAATGTAGTCGAATGAGCCGCGGGTCACTACTTTAAATTTTTGCCCAACCGTGAGCGGCGGAACTTGCCCGCTATTTTCCAGCGTCAAGAAGTTTGGCAGAGCATAAAAAAGCCGGTCATTCGAGGTGCCCTGGTTTTTGTCAGTCGATTTTGGGTCAGGACTTTTACTTTTGTCCGTAGGCTGGGGCTGCTGGGATGCAGGCGCATCTGGAGCCGGCGCTTGCTGCGCAGCCAGATCCGGGGAAAGGAGATTTGCAAGAGCAAAGCATAGAAGAAAACGGATCACAAAAATCTTCAAATGAATAAGTCTCCTATAATTCAGGCCGCACTCATGGCTAAAGCCGGCGATTGGCGAAGCGAAATCCTGAATTAGCCATAGTTGTAGCATCCCGCGCAAACTCAGTTTACGGATTCCGGTGCAGCACGTGCGTCGCGATATCTGGCCAGAATTCGCGGAACACGTTGGTTAGCGCGTCCCGCCCAAGCGCATATGCGTACTTCGTGAGGATCGCCCCGACAGTACGAGTCTGGCTGGGGTAATAGGCCGCCGAAATTCCTTGCGCAATGCCCCTGCCTAACAGTTCGGAAACATTAAAGCTGTTGTGACCCTCATAGTTTGGCGTGATGGCGATGCGAGAGGCTGCATAGAAGCCGCGCTTCCAGATGCCTCCCTTCCCCATTGCAAAGTATCGTTCATCCTGATGGAACACGGTGGGAAGCGCAAAAATTACCAGATAATTGCCGTCCGTCTTGTCGACAAAGCCTCGCCAGTAGTATCCGGCGAACCCGCCGACACCTTTCCCGAGTTGCGGGTGCGCGTCTGTTCCCTCGGCCAGCATGGAAGTGATGCCCACAAAGATAAACGACGAGTAGTCGAAGCTGTTCTGGGCGGCGAGAATGAAGGCCTGCTTCGGTGTGGGAGGCGGAGGGTGCGCTCCGGCGCTGACCGCGCGAAAATTGGGCATCACGCCCAGGATTCGTTTCGGCTGCTGGTTCTCAGGCAGAGCACCTTCATTTGCCGGCGCGGTAGTCTGGCTTGCACTCTTCGTATCGGATTGCTTGCTTGCGGCGCTGGATGTGCCAGATTGTTCGGGCGTCGAACTCTGCTGCGGACTTTCTGTATCGGCGAATGCGGCCCCGGCGAATGCTGAAGGTAGGACTGGTGACAACGATAAACCGCGCGCTTGCGCCCATACAGCCTGTGCGAACAATAACAATACCAACAGCGCCAGGAAGCGCAAGCAGTGCATTTCCTGGTCTCGTCGCTGAAATCTCAGGGATTCAACTAAAACTTCCATTTTTTCTTTGGGTTCTGCCCTTTTCCCAAGAATACAGAGACTCGAGGCGATGCACAAAATTGCCGAAACTGTTCTGTATCCCAGATTTTGCTACAGGGTGCTCCCTCTGCAGTCCGAAGAAGCACCGATACCTCACCGCACCCGTTCGGTTTCACGTTTCTTTTAATCTTTAAAAGGTAAACCCCCAAGAGCAGAATCCACTCGGCTTTTACATTACTTTACAGGAATTAAGTGTTTCTGCTCTGGCCTCCACGAAGTCGGACAATCCCTCTTATTCGGAAAAGGAGCCATTGCGACAAAAAAGCCCGGCGCGTCATGCACGCCGGGCAGTCAGCTTAGATTGTTATTGTTGCGAAGCTTGCTACTCAGGGGAAGGCTTTGAATAGGTCGCTGAGGTCCCTCTCGCGGGCGGCATCGTTGAGAAATGGCTTGAGGTTGAATATCTCCTGCACCGTGCGTAGGGTTGAACCATGCGTGTAGGACAATGAATTTGAATAGCCGTGACCCTTGGCGAAGGGCGACAGGACAATCATGCCAATCGGACCATCCCCGCTATTGGCCTCGTCCCAGGTAATAAAAATCGCGCCACCCTGCTGGTAGGCCTTCGACTTGAGAATGGTGGGAATATTTTTAGCGAGCCATTGGTCGCCATGCGCGATCGGATCGCCGGAGCAACCGTCGTGCATGTCGTCGCAGGTGTTCGGCGTGATGAAGTTGTACTTCGCCACCTTCCCCGATTTCAGATCGCCGGCCAATTCTGTGTAAGGACGAACATGCTTAATACAGTTAGCGGAATGTGGGTCCAGATCGTTGGTCACGTCATTAAAGTACACAAATGGATCGTGGCGAACGCCGTAGTATGAGTTGCCATCGGAATTGGTACCGCCGCCGTCAACCAGTGGACAGACCGAGCCGCCTATATTCTCGTCGTAGGATTTCCATGAGAGTCCAGCGTTTTGCATCTGCGTTACCAGATGTTTTGTCGTGTTCTGGTGGTCGACGCTAGGAGGGTCGTCATTATAAATGCCAAAATTTGTGCCCGCCTCCAGCCACAGATAATTCGGAAGGCTGGGATGATTGCCGGGAGGATTGTAATAATGTTCGGCATGCGAAGCCATTGGCAGCAGTGTTTTGTTAATGTACGGAGCAGCGGAGTTCCCTTTAATGTCAAGGCTGCCGTCACCGGTCCAGTTGTGATTCTCCATCACA
>Ga0182024_10026954_pt1 | contig 10077 bp, 7 predicted proteins | sample P32metaG_FD_120480 | JGI IMG/M metagenome (GOLD analysis project Ga0182024, IMG submission 120480) | Permafrost microbial communities from Stordalen Mire, Sweden - P3-2 metaG (Illumina Assembly) | ecosystem: Environmental > Terrestrial > Soil > Wetlands > Permafrost | place: Sweden: Stordalen...
GACATTGTGCGGATGGTGTCGATGGGTGATTTCAGCAAGGAGCTCTGCGGCGGCACCCACTTGGACAACACCGCCCAGGTCGGCGTGTTCAAAGTCATCGGCGAAGAGAGCGTGTCGGCCGGCACGCGGCGCATCACGGCCCTGACCGGCAGTCAGGCACTGACGCATTTGCGACGTGCCGAGGCTGCTTTGGCCGAAACGGCCACGCTGCTGCGCGTTCCTCCCACCGAAGTTCCTCACCGGGTGGCGGTCCTGGTCAAGGAGCTGCGCGACCTGAAGAAACATTCTTCCCCCAAGGCAACAGGCGACGTGTCGGCCGAAAAACTGTTGGCCGAGGCGGCCGACGTGGGGGGTGTCCGCGTCGTGGTGGCCGAAGTGTCAGGGGCCGATGCCGGCATGATGCGACAACTGATCGATCAGTTGCGCAAACAGGCCAGCCCAATCGCCGTCCTGCTGGGAAGCCGCGAAACGGACAAGGTGACGCTCGTGGCCGGCATCAGTCGCGATCTTCAGGAGCGCGGGCTCGACGCCGGCCAGTGGATTCGCGGCGCGGCCGAAGCGGTCGGCGGGCGCGGCGGCGGCAAGGCCGACATGGCACAGGCCGGCGGCAAACGTCCGGAAAAGCTGCCCGAAGCTTTGGAAATTGCCCGGGTGGCAGTGGCGACCTCGCTCGCCAGCTAGCACGCCGGTCGCCCGCGTTACTTTGGCACGTTGCCTGCTTTGCCTGGCCTCACGCCTCAAACTGCCCTTGTTGCTTGGGCGGCAGTGCCGCTACGATCCCCCCCTTCATTGGCGGCGCCACCGGCGCGCGCCGAGCGATGCGTGGCAATTGGTTTCTGAGTCTCATCTTCCCTGCTTAGGAGAGCCCCCGATGCGAGTCGCGGCATTGGCCCGCTCGCTGAGCCTTGGATTGCTGGCGCTGGCCGGCTGTACTCAGAATCCGTACCTATTGCAGAGCAAGAATCAAAACTTGCAGCAACAACAGGTCGCACTGGAACAACGCAATCAGGAATTGCAAACCCGCGCGTCGACGCTCGACCACGACAACCAGGAACTGGAGACGCTGTTGGCTCAAGCCCGGCAGCAGAACCGCCTGCTCGACGATCAATTGGCGGCCGTTCGCGGGCAGCTCTCGGGCACCACGACGCAACTGGCCCAATTGCGCGACCAGAAGCAGATGAGCGATAAACAAGTCGAATCGATGATGGCCTCGACCAAGCGGCGGACCGGCGCCACCATCACCGCCAACAGCAGCCTCGACCGAGCGTTGCCGGTCCTCAATCTGCCTGGCGTCGACATCCGCGCCGACGGCGACGTGGTGCGGGTCGAACTGCCCGCGGCCCAACTGTTCCAGCCCGGAGGCGTGGCCATGCAGTCGAGCGCCGGCAGCCTGCTCGACCGGATTGCCGCCGAACTGGCCCGCAGCTATCCCGATCAGATCATCGGCGTCGAGGGGCACACCGAGGGCGAGGCCGTTGGCGGCGCCGGTTGGGCCACCAACCAACAACTTTCGGTCAGCCGGGCGCTGGCGGTCTACCAATATCTGGGGACTCGCGGGCCGCTCAAACCGCAGGCCCTGTTTACGGTGGGACACGGTGGCAACCATCCGGTCGTTTCGAATGCCACGCCCGACGGCCGCTCGCGCAACAACCGCATCGAGCTGGTCATCTATCCCGACAAGTTTGCCGCACAATAAGTGGCATTCCCGCCGGATCCCGGGTTCGGCGCTCGGTGAACCCTTTAGGATCGCCGCGTGTCTCTCGAGTGGAACGCACGCGACCCGCCGTGCCGGCACTTAAATGGCGGCCGCCGGCGATCTATACTGATGGTCTCCGTGCCTCGCCGATGTTATCTCCTGACAGGCCGTTGAAAAATGGGACTGGCTCCGAGCTGGCCAGTCGATTTTCCGACAAATGGGCAGGCTGCGAGGTGCCTGTCCCAATTTTTCAACACGCAGCTAACCCTCCTGCCGAGCCAAGCCGTTGATCGCCATCGTCGACTACCAAATGGGCAACCTTCGCAGCGTGCAGAAGGGATTTGAAAAGGTCGGCTATCAAGCCACGATTACCAGCGATCCCGCAGTGCTGGCCGAGGCCGACAAGATCGTCCTGCCCGGCGTCGGAGCCTTCGGCGACGCGATGGCCGAACTCGAGCGGCGGCACCTGGTCGAGCCGATCCGCCAGGCGATCGCCGACGGCAAGCCGTTTCTCGGCATCTGCCTGGGCCTGCAACTGCTGTTCGACGTCGGCTACGAAGGGGGCCGACACGCCGGACTCGGCGTGTTGGCCGGCGAAGTCGTGCGGTTCGATCTGCCCAGCGACTACAAAGTGCCGCATATGGGCTGGAACCAATTGCAGATCCGCCGTCCGGCACCGGTGTTGGCCGGGCTGGCCGAGGGGACGCACTGCTACTTCGTCCATTCCTACCACGTCGTGCCGCGCGATGCCGACGTCGTCGCCACACAAACCGACTACGGCGGCCCCTTCTGCTCGATGGTCTGGCGCGACAACATCTTTGCCACGCAGTTCCATCCCGAAAAGAGCCAGGCGGATGGACTGAAAATCCTCCGCAACTTTGCCGCACTGTAGTTATGCGGCCGGCGCCGCCGCTTTCTCCAGCGCACGATCGATCCGGCTGAGCACGGTCGGTTTTCCAAGAATCGCCAGGCAATCGTACAGCCCCGGACCGACGCTCTTGCCGGTCGCGGCCACGCGCACCGCGTGAATGATGTCGCCGGTCTTGATCCCTTGCGCGGCCACAAAACTGGTGAGCGCCTGTTCCAATCCGGCAATCGAAAAATCGTCGACCACAGCCAGGGCATCGCGAAACTTCGTCAGCAGTTCCACGGAGCGAGCCGATCGCAACTGTTTGTCGAAAGCCTTGGTGTCGAAAACGACCTCATCCTGAAAAAAGAAGTCGGCATACGCCAGCACGTCGCCAAAAACTTTCAGACGGTCGCCCGCCGCGGTCACAATCGCCATCAGGCGCGCACGGTCCTCGCTCGGCGCCGGATCGGCCACCAGGCCGGCTCGCTGCAGATAGGGCAGCATGCGGGCAACTTTTTCCTCCAGCGGCAGGCGGGCGAGATAGTGGTCCTCGAAGGCCCACAGTTTTTTCGGATCGAAGCTGGCCGGCGCCTTGGTCACGCGCTCGAGCGAAAAGTTATCGATCATTTCCTGGACGCTCAAGAACTCGGTCTTGTCATCCAGCGACCAACCGAGCAGGACCAGGTAGTTCAAAATCGCCTCGGGCAGATAGCCGACTTGCTCGTAAAAATCGACGATCACCGGATTGAACGTGTCGGCCGTGGTCGCCAGACCCATCGCCGCGGCGATCGCTTGCCCATGCTCGGAAATCTGGGCAAAATCGCGATTCTTCAGATACTTGTCGAGCTTCCGCTTGCTCAGCTTGTTCTTGCTGCCCGGCTCGGCCACGTAGGGCAGATGGGCATATTCGGGCAGTGCGTAGCCGAGCGACTGGGCAATGAAGATTTGCCGCGGTGTATTCGACAAATGCTCTTCGGCGCGAATGACGTGTGTGATTTCGAAATCGTAATCGTCGACCACGCTGGCCAGGTGATACAGGCAGGTGCCGTCGGCCCGCTGAATGACGTGATCTTGCTCGCGCGCCCAGTCGAATTCGACCTGTCCGCGGACCAGGTCGTTGATGATCAGCTTTCCTTCGCGGGGCATTTTCAGTCGGACCACGGCTTGCCGGCCTTCGGCAGCAAACTTCTTGTCATCGGCCGCCGATTCGGCCATCCAGCGTCGGCTGTAGAGGAAGGCTCGTTTTTCGGCCGTGGCCGCCTCGCGCTCGGCCGCGATTTCTTCGCTCGTGGCGTAGTCACGGTAGGCTAGCCCCGCGGCCAGCAATTGACCGGCCGCCTGTTGATAACGCGCGAGCCGTTGCGATTGATAGTAGGGAGCGTGCGGGCCGCCGACTTCAGGTCCTTCGTCCCAATCGATGCCCAGCCAGCGAAAGCCGTGCAGAATGGGGGCCAGGGCCGACTCGACGTTCCGCTCGGCGTCGGTGTCGTCGATGCGCAGCAAAAACTGTCCCCCATGCCGCCGGGCGAACAGCCAATTGACCAGGGCCGTGCGGACGCCGCCGATGTGCAAATATCCGGTCGGACTGGGAGCAAAACGAGTACGAACCTTCATCTCGGCTGTTGGCCTCGCAAGATACGCGGGTGACGCGGCGCGGGCGAGCAGCCCCCCTGCCCCGGCGGACAAGTTGGGGTGACGGGCTCGTTGCGGCCGCGACCAAAGAGGCCCATTATGCGGCCATTGGGCCCGAATCGCAATTGGAGGGGCGCGCGAACGACAATTGCGGAATGAACATGCTCTGATGCTCTGGCCGGCTGGGCACCAAAAATTGACCCGTGCCGGCCAGGTCTCACTTCGTGTAAAAGACTTTCGCTGTTAGTTGAGCGTATCGGGCAGAGCATCCGGTTCGCGGCCCGCTCGGGTGATGATGTGCATGTAAAGCGTCGGATCAACATCCTCGGTAATGGCGTGCACCGACCCGTCAACGGCCGCGTGGTTCACCACGCCACCTTCGTGATTGCTGCTCGGCCCCCACGAGATCACCTGCGGGGTCGCACAATAGCCGGCCAGCGCCGGAGAATACGCGATCGCGGTGTCCGGATCGGGCCCGACATTCAAGGCCGTCGAGCCGCCAGCGGGCACATTCCAGAACTTATTCGGATTGTCGGCACCAGCCGCCGTCGGATTCGCTCTGCTGGGAGGATTGGCTGCCATCGAATTTGGGTTGATGGCGGTGGTCCAGGCCGTTGTGCCGTCATACCAGCAGTTCATGGCCGGCTCGATGGTTTCGCAGAGCATCAGGGTTTTGGAGGTTCCATCGGTACAGGCTTTCATGTTCAAGCCGACTCCCGGTACGATCATTCCGTTGGGAGCATCGGCGCCGGCCGGAACGGTCGTGGTCGCGGCAACTTTCTCCGCTGGCCCATATTGCATGCAAGGAAAATGCGTGGCGGAGAGCGCGAGGTAGTTGGTAACCGTGGCATTCTGGACAGGCGAGCCCAGGTTTCGGCTGCCCACTGGACCTCCGTAGGCGGCGGGTGGATTTCCGGGCAGCTTGCCGGTGTACTGCGAGGGGGCCACGATCCAGTCGCCGGGGTAGCTGGGGCAGGCAACTTGGTCCAACGCAACCGCGGCGAAGTGTTTCTTAATCGTGTTTCCGTTTTTGGTGAACGTTATGCAAAACGACTGTCCCCCCATGCCGTTTTCGGTTCCCTCGACGTCGTAAGGCGTGAACGCATCGGCTTTGAATTTTTGCGAGGCTTGCGAAATCGTGTTGTACAACATGGCTTCATCCATGTAGGGCAGAATCCTCACGATCCAACTGTACCCGGCCGTCGCCGACGTCGTGCCCGCGTCGGTTGTGTAGCCGACCGAGGGGATTGCCCCGGTGGCGGCCCCTGAGCCTGGCAGGGGCCACCAAACGCTGGCCACCCCCCGCGCGTTGTTTTGGTTGCTCGTGGCCGGGAACTTCTTGTACACATCGTGGTGATTTTGCAAAGCCAGAGCGAGCTGTTTCAATTTGTTCATGCACTGTCCGCGGCGGGCCGCCTCCCGGTCTTGCTCCAACGCCGGCAACAATCCGGCGCAGAGCACGCCCAGGATCGCAATCACCATCAGCAGGTCGACCAGCGAAAAACCTGCCTGGATACGTTGCTTGAGCATAAAGACCTCCAAAGAATACAAGAAGGAAAGCCGAGCAGTGGAAGTCCCGAGTGGACATCAGGCCGCTGCCAACTCCGCCATTCTACGGCACGCGCCAGGAAAGCTCCGAAAATCCGGGCCGACTGGTTGATGGAATTGCCGTTCAGCGTTTGTAGCCCAGCCGCACCTTCGACTCCGCCGGACACAAGCCTGCTTTCCGCGGCGCCGACGGGTTCGGACTGCCACCGCGATCCACTGCGGCGTTCTGGCGCATTGTAACCGGTGGCCTGAACGAGGCGTTCATGGTTGTTTCTCCTCTGCCTGCGGAATGAAATATGCCCGACCGGCCGGCAGAATGCCAGTCTCGGATTGAGAGAAAGGCAATCGTGTCGCTCCGACACCGTAATAAACGACGTACGGCTCGGAATCCGATGCCCGATGTAGTTCGGTGGCGACCACCCGTTGCTCCCCCGGATTCGGACTGAGTGCACTCCACAGGAACGGCCGCTCGCCGAGCGTCGGCTCGCTAACTAGAGGTGGATAAATCGCCGGCGGCGCGTTTGGTTGCTGCTCGGGAATGTCCATGGCGCCGCTCAAGATGATACGGGTGTCGCCGCGCTCGGCCGGACCGTGCGGATAGTAGAGGAATGGCTTGGCCCACACCGGATCGAGCGGCAGCTCGGCCGGCACGAGTTGATCGAGGCGGTCCGGCAATTGCCCGTGCTCGATTCTCCACGCTTCCAATGCCAAGACGATGAGCGTTGCGCGGTAGTCGGTCTCCTCCGTGGCAACCAGCCAGGTCTGCGGCGCGAAAGAAAAATCCCGATCTTCAATCGCCGGTGTGGTGCGAAGCCACTGCGTGAAATGCTGTTGCTGTTCGATTTGCTGAGCGAACACGGTCGATCCATTGAGTACGATCCGCATCCCGTTCGCGAACCAGATCGGTTCGAAAGCCGGCGTCAGCAGCCAATCGATCGGGTAGTTTTTCTGCAAATCCTGCTCTATCTCGCCGGCGCGATCGACTTCGATACTGGCGATCAGATCGAGCAAGCGCAGCGCTCGCTCACGTTCCCAGGGAAGGCGGCTGGCGATCCATTCTTCACGGCCGATGGAGCTGCCGCGTATCGCATCCGCGTCCAGGGCGGCCGGCAGATCGCGAATCGCCAGCGAAACTGCGGCGTACCAAGGTCGCAAACGAGCGCTAGGCGCGGGCTGCGCGGCGTGAATTTCTTCCAGGCGGTGAATCGCGGCGCGGATTTGCTCGGCCGTTTGGCCCGCCGCTCCAGCCCAAGAGCGCAAGCCGGCCAGTGCCTGGCAGCGAATCGAGGGATGCCGGGCATCGACTTGCAAGGCGGGCGCGCATTGATCGAAATGGTTCGCCACTCTGAGCGCCGTGAGATATGCCTCCAACGCCTCAGCAAGTTGCCCCTCTTGCTGAGACGCCGTGGCCCAAACATCGAGCGACTCGGTCGCCAACTGCCGGATGGTGAAGCTGATTTGCCAGGAAGCCTTGGGCGCCTCGGGCATCCAGGGCGACTTCTGACGGCTCGCCTCCACAAGCAAATCCTGCCACTCCTTCCCGGACGTATGTCTTTCGGAGAGATAGGCCTGATAGGCCCGCTGGTACAAATCGATCGTCGTTTTTGCGTCGGCGACGTCGGCCGGCGATCGATCTTGCGGTGGCCAACCGACGGCGATCGTGGGAATCTCATCCACCCGATAGCGAGGGATTGCCACGGCGATCCCGGCCAGCGCGGCGACGATTACCGCCATCGGCCCCATCCAACCACGCAAGCCACTCCGTGCAAACAGCCAGGAGGGGGCTCGCAGCCACGTGGCCATCAAACAGGCGATTCCCACCGGGAGAACACTCCACAGCCAGGAGACATCGAGCAGGAACATCAGATAAGCCCAGGCAGCGACCAGGCAACCGACCACTATCGCAAAGACCGCGGCCAATAGCCGACGGCGAACCATCAGCGACATTAACTGCGACACGCAGTAGGTCGAAAAGAGCATCGACCATACCAGCCACGCATTGATCGCCAGGTCTTCGTTGCCAAGTCGAAAGAAAGACTCTTGAATCTGCAAATCAGCCGTGAAAAAGCGCAACGATTTCCCTTGCGGCGACAGGTCCCAAGACAACCAAGGCGACCTCGCTTCCGACAAAACCGGCGGCGGAAGCAGCCAGGGCACCACCGTCAGCACCAAGGCGATGGCGAGCAAGCCCAACAGCCATCCTCCCCAGACGATTTGCCGGCTCAACCAAACCAACCGCGGCGAGACGCCACGTTCGGCCAGAAATCGGGCACGCCACATCGGATCGAGCGAAAAGGTCAACGAGCCGAACAGCGCGGTCATCAAGACAAACGGGATCAAGGCAAACAGTGGAATCAGACGTGAACCGTCCACGATCGGCGGCTGGACGTATACCTGCCCAAAATCCAGGACTTCGTACAGCAACAGCGCCAACACCGCCGCACACACCAGCACGCTCGCCAGGCCGAGTCCGACGAGCCACCAGGCGCTCCCTACCGCTTCGCACCAGGCTTGCCACATCAGGCGGCCCAGTGGCGCGGCCCAACTGGGAGCCGGGCTCTGCCAGCCACCAGCGATTTTGGTTTGAACACTCGGTTTGCGGGTTCGGCCCCAGGCGATCGATTGCGGAAATTGCCCGGCCAGCCACCTGGGCAACAGCCAGACGTCGGCCGCCACGACCAGCGCCAGCAGAAACAGGCGAAGCGGAATCGCCTCGACGTACGAAGCGATCTCCAACAGATTGTGCGTCTTGGTCAAGGTGACCGCGGCCTGGATCGCCAAGGTAACAGCCAGCACGGCCACGACCGTCGCCCGTAGCGGACTGCGAATCACGAGCGAGCAGAGAATTCCCCAGGCCAATCCTTCGGCGCATGCCAGTCCCCACAAGCCCCACAGGCGGCCGGCATCGCGCGGCGAGAGAGCCTGCCAACCGGCCAGCGCGCCGGCCGTAAGCCATAGCGCCAGCAACAGCGAGCACAAGCCGATCACGGCGCACAGCAGCTTGGCCGAGCCCAGTTCCTTCGCCTGCACGGGCAACACTCGCAACAGCCCAAACGTCCGCTCCTCGTGTTCGACGGCGAACAGCGTGCCGCCGATTCCCACGGCAAAGCCGGCGGAAATCATCAGCGCGATTTCATACAGCCACCAAGTCCGATCGGCCGGCTGGTGGGCCCACGCCACACCGGCCTGCGCCAATAATCCCATCGCGGCCATCGCCAGCCAGAACGCCCGGCCCGTGCGATATTCCTTCCAGACCAAAGGCCAGAACGGCGAGTGGTTCATGGTTGTTTCTCCTCGGCGGCCGGCAGCGGCCCGAGATCGGCCAACTCCGATCGCAAATAGCCGGCCACAATCTCTTCCAACCCGGGCCGGCGAACTTCGACACCGGCGATCGTCGCGTCGTGGCGCAAGCGGTCGACCTCGCTCGGTGGACAGCCGCGGACCAAAATCTGCCACTGTCGCGCGTGCTGTCGCGCCCGCAGCATCTCGCCCGGAATGGTGGGCGGGACGGCGCCGTTGTTGAGCGTGAGGACGAGTTCCTGTGTTTGCTCTTTAAGTTGCTCGAGCGGCGCGAGGACCACCAGCCGGCCGTGATGGATGATGGCGACGGTATCGGCCACGCGCTCGACTTCGGCCACCTGATGGCTCGACAGCAGCACGGTCTTTCCCTTGGCCGCCAGATCGACCATGCGATCGAGAATCTCGTGACGCACCAACAGATCGAGCCCCGAGGTCGGCTCGTCGAGCACCAAGAGCTCGGGATCTTGCGCCAGCGCCAGCGCCAAGGCCGCTTTGGCGCGGGTCCCCTTGGAGAGCGATTTCAGCTTTTTCTCCCACGGCACGTCCAACTCGCCCGCCAGGCGACGATAGTTTTCCAGAAAACCGCTGCCGTCGTAAAAACCGCTGGCAAACCAACCCAATTCGCCGACCGTCATCCAGTCGTAAAGGGCCGGCTGCTCGGGCAGATAGCCAACGCGGCGGCGGACTGCGAGCCCGTCGGCCTGCGGGTCGATCCCCAAAACTCGCACCCGCCCGGCCGACGGCTCAAGCAGCCCCAACAAGATGCGCAGCGCCGTTGTCTTGCCGGCTCCGTTTTCTCCCAGCAGCGCGAAGATCGTGCCGGCGGGAATTTGCCACGACACGTCGTCGAGCGCGGCCTGCTGGCCAAAACGCTTGCTGACGTGCTCGAATTGGACCACCGCCGCACTCATGATTGGTTCCCTTCTCGTTCGAGTGCCGACAACTCGCGTTCGACCAATGCCCGGATTTGCTTGACGTCGAGCCGACTTTGCCGGGCTTCGCGGAAAACGTCCTTCAGTCGCGCCCGCACGAGCTTCAGCCGCTCGTCGGA
>Ga0182024_10026955_pt1 | contig 10077 bp, 8 predicted proteins | sample P32metaG_FD_120480 | JGI IMG/M metagenome (GOLD analysis project Ga0182024, IMG submission 120480) | Permafrost microbial communities from Stordalen Mire, Sweden - P3-2 metaG (Illumina Assembly) | ecosystem: Environmental > Terrestrial > Soil > Wetlands > Permafrost | place: Sweden: Stordalen...
ATCTTCCTTGCGGCGTACCGTAGTTCCGATGCCTGATTGCATTGATGGTGCGTTCACGATTGACTGATGGCGGGCGGCAATGATCTCACAGCCTAGCGGATCGGGCTAGTCGCCGAGGTGGGCGCATGAAAACACATCATTTGGATGCCGGGCCCGAGACAGTGCATTGGGGCTTTTTCGACGCGACGCTCAAGCCGCTGATCACCGTCGAATCCGGCGACGAGGTGGTCATCTCGACGGTCTCCGGTCCGCCTGCGGCGCTGCCGGCGGCGAATTCCGGCCTGACCGTCCCGGATGCGTTGCGCGCGATTCACGCAAGCGTGCCGCAGAAATTGAACGGGCCGCACATTCTCACGGGGCCAATCGCCGTGCGCGGCGCCAAGGCCGGGCAGGTACTCGAGGTCCGCATCAAGGCGATCGATCTGTTCTACGACTGGGGCTACAACGCCATCCGGCCGCTGGCCGGCGCGTTACCGGACGATTTCGACAAGGCGCGCCTCATCCACATTCCGCTCGACCGCGCCCGCATGGTGGGCCGGTTGCCGTGGGGCCTCGAACTGCCGCTCAAGCCGTTCTTCGGCATTATGGCGACGGCGCCGCCCGCGGCCTGGGGCGCGGTCGCCTCGCCGCCGCCGCGCCGCAACGGCGGCAATATGGACAATAAGGAGCTGGTCGCCGGCGCTACGCTCTATCTGCCGATCCATGTCGACGGCGCGCTATTTTCGGTCGGCGACGGTCACGGCGTGCAGGGCGACGGCGAAGTCTGCATTACCGCGATCGAGACCGGCCTGGTCGGCACGTTCGAGCTCTACGTGCGCGACGACATGAAGCTTGAGTGGCCGCTCGCCGAGACGCCGACCCATGTCATCACCATGGCATTCGATCCCGACCTCGACGACGCGGTGGTGATCGCCTTGCGCGACATGATCAAGCTCATTTGCGCGCGCACCGGGATTTCGCGCGAGGACGCCTATACGCTGTGCAGCCTCGCCGCCGACCTGCGTATCACGCAGGTAGTGAATGGCGCCAAAGGCGTTCACGTCATGTTGGAGAAGGCGCACCTCGTGGTTTAGTGCGCCGCTTGCTTCGGCTCTTCGACACGATGAAAGCCGAGCCTTTGCATCACCGGCTCGTCGGAGACGCGCAATAGCAGCGCATCCTCGGCGGCCTCGTGGTGGTGCGGCCGCCAGGCCGGCGCGGCGACGACGTCACCGCGGCGCCATTCGAAGCGTTCGCCGTCGACCGTCGTGGCGCCCGCGCCTTTGACGACCGCGTAGATATTATTCGCCGTCGTGCGATACGGCGCCGTGGCGATGCGCGGGGCAAGCCGCATCATCGACAATCCGATCGTGTCCATCGCCGGACTGCCGAGCTCGACATGGGTGGCGAATGGGCCAGTCGGGTCTGGCGTGGCGGCATCGAGGCGTTTCTCCGTTTCGCTCAGCGGAAACACGAACGGCGAATCCTTGGTGGGTGGAGCGTCGGCGAAGGCCTCGTGGGCTTTGTCTTCTTCTGCCGGCTCGAAGAACATCGGCTCCAGCAGTTGCACCAGCGGCACGTCGAGAAAGTCGAGCCAATAGGCGCTGGCGCGGCTGTCATTGCCGTGGCCGTGGCTCGACCAGTTCGGCGTGAGCAGCACGTCACCCGGCTCCATGGCGAGCCGCACGCCGTTGACGTCGGTGTAGACGCCAGGCTCGGCGTCGATGATGAGCCGCAGCGCATTCGGCGTGTGGCGATGCGCGCGCGCCCATTCGCCCGGCATGATCATCTGATAGGCGCTGACCATGGTGCGCACCGTGCCGTAGCTTTCGCCGGAGGCTGGGTTGAAAAGGATGAGATTACGCCGTTCGGCGAGCTCGGTATTGATCAGCCGGCCGGCGGCATCGAGCGCGCCGCGCGCCTGCTCGTAGGTCCAGTGCGCCGGTGCGAAATTCTTTTTCGGCGCCGGCCACAGCGAAGCGACCTTCTTGTTCCAGCCCGGTGCAATGCCGACTTGCGCCAGCTTGCCGTAGAGCTCTTCAAGCGTGCCGGAGCGGGCGAGGTCTTCTCGGGATGGGGCCTGCATGGGAGCTTCCTCTTCAATGACGGCTATAGTCTAGTGGAAATGCCGACCGCTTGCACCGCCGGTTTTTCTGCAACACGACTCGGAACCGCTGCCGCGCCACGCACGACGTCGACAAGGTGCAGCACATCCTCAGGCATATAGTCGTCGCGCCAAGCCACATGGCCGTCGGGGCGCACCAGCACGAATTTGCGCTGGTAAAGCGCGGCGATCTGCGGCTCGGCGAGCGCGACGGCCGTCATCGGCACCCCGCGCTGCTTTGCGGCTTCCAAGAGCGGCGCGGCCGCGGTCGCCTCCGCGCCGAAAACGAGCAGCGTATAGCTTTGGCCGAAGAGATCGAGCGTCGAGCGGCCGTCGGCGAGGAACGCGTGCGGGGCGCGGTGTCCGGGCCGTGCCGTCGGGACATAGGTTCGCGGATCGTCGGGCGAGGCTTCCGATCCGTCCGGCCAGCAGATTGCCGATCCCTCATAGCGATAGCCAAGGTGAATGCCGAGCGTGTGCCATTCACGGCGCATGATTTCGCTGACCTCGCGCCCGACCCGCTGGCGCGTGGCTTCGCCTTGCGGCGTTGGGTCGAGCAGATCGTCATGCCGGCCGACTGAAAGCATCCGGCGCAGATTGCCGCTTGCCTCCGCGACATTGCGGGCGCCGACTGGCTGACGGTCTACGCTATAGGAGTCGAGGAGGCCGTCGCCGCCCCAACCCTCGATCATGGCGGCGAGTTTCCAGGACAGATCGACCGCGTCGCCGATACCGGTGTTCATGCCGAACCCGCCGGTGGGCGACATCACATGCGCTGCGTCGCCGGCGATAAAGCCGCGGCCGTGACGGTAGCACTCGGCGACCAGCTCGCGCCGCACCCACGGCAGCACGCTCAATATCTCGAACTCGAAGTCGCAGCCGACGGCGCGGCGGATCGCGGCTTTGATCTCTTCAGCCGTGTATTCGCGTTGCTCGGCGCCGCCGATCAGCGAGAAGCGCCATTCGTCGCGGCCGTTGATCGCGACGATCGTCGCCCAGGTGCCTTCCGGGCCGATGAAGATGTGACGGTAAGCCTTGCCCTTGTCGTGCAGCGCAAGCAGATGCGGGCAGCGGAAAATGACGTTCGTGGTGTAGGTCAAAACTGGATTGCCGGACATTCGGATGCCGAGCGTCTCGCGCACGAGGCTCCGCGCGCCGTCGCAGCCGACGATGAACCGCGCCCCGATCTCCTCGCGCGCGTCGGTTTCGGCGTTCTCGACGACGGCCGTCACCACATCGGCATTCTGCTCGAACGCGACGAGCCGGGCGCGATAGCGCAAGGCTACGCTTTGCTGCGACGCCGCGAACGCGCGCAGGATCGGATCGAACATATTCTGCGGGCAGCGCTCGCGCCGTTGCGGGCTTTCCTTGGGTGGCGGCGCTTGGCCGATCCCTGGGAAGGGCTCGCGGGCCAGTTCATGGCCGGTGAGACTCGTCAGATAGACATTGTCCTGCGCGTAGTCGCGCGGATAGGGCGAGCCTTCGACCGCGGGCACCAAGCCCCAGCGCCGGCAGAATTCCACGGTGCGGATGCCGACAAGATCCATGCGCGGCTGGTAGATCGAGCCGTCGGATTGCTCGATCAGGACGGCGCGAATACCGCGCCAGCCGAGATCGCCGGCAAGCGCGAGCCCGACCGGGCCGCCGCCGACGATCAGTACCGGCTCGATTCTCGACTGCACGTACCCGCGTCCCGGCGCTCGCTAACGACAGGCGTAATCATACGCGGCCAAGCGCGGCCAGGGAAACCGCAGCCTGCGGGGCTAACCGTTGGCGGTTGTCGCAACCGCTCCGCCGTGACACCATTTGCCTATTGGTTCGTTGGGGTTTTGAGACGCCATGCCGCGAAGGAAAGCTCGCAGGAAGTTTCCCTGGGCATCGCTGCCCGACGACGAGTTGCTCAAGGTCCGGCTTAAGGACCTCAAAGTGACGGTCGAGGGCACCTGGCTCGAGAAGTGCCTGCACCGGCTTTATGGCGAGCTCGACGATCACGGCATCCGCGTGCGGCCGCATGCCTGGATTTCGAGCGAGTGGTTTTCTCCGGAAAACACTCCCGGCATCGCCATCCCGTTCTACCTGGCGCATCCGCGGCTGATGCGGCTCGAGAAGAAGATGATCTTCGACGTCGAGGGCGGCACCACCTCCGACTGCATGCGCATTCTCCGCCACGAATGCGGTCACGTCGTCACCCACGCCTATCAGCTCTATCGCCGCCGCCGCTGGCAGCAGTTGTTCGGGCCGTCGTCGAAGCGCTATCCGCGCTATTACCGGCCCAATCCGGCAAGCCGCAACCATGTCCAGCATTTGCGGCTGTGGTACGCGCAAAGCCATCCCGACGAGGATTTCGCCGAGACCTTCGCGGTGTGGCTGCGGCCGCGCTCGCATTGGCGCACGCGCTACGCCGGCTGGCCGGCGTTAAAGAAGCTCGAATATGTCGACGAGCTGATGGCGGAAATCGCCGGCAAACGGCCGACGCTGACGCATCGTGAAAAAGTCGACCCGCTCGGCAAGCTCAATCAGACGCTCGGCGACTATTACAAGAAAAAGCGGGCGCTCTACGTCGTCGATACGCCGAAAACCTACGACCGCGATCTGCGGCGGCTGTTCTCGGCCGAGCCGCGGCATCGCCACGCCGAAGCGGCGTCGTCCTTCATACGGCGCAACCGCGCGCGGGTGCGTGAGCTGGTCGCTAAATGGACCGGCGAATATCAGCTCACCTTTGACGTCGTGCTCGACGACATGATCCAGCGCTGCCGCGAGCTCAATTTGCGCGCGGTCGGTCCCGAGCGAAAACTGATGATGGAATTCGCCGTGCTGTTGACCGCCAAGACCATGCATACTCTGTTCGGCCCGTCGCGGCGAAGATGGATCGCGCTATGAAAAAGCTGCGCGTTCTGCTGCTCGTCCACCCGGACCTGATCCCGCCGGAATCAAGCAAGGGCTATACCGAGCAGGAGATCAACGTCTGGAAAACCGAATACGATGTGGTGACGACGCTGCGCGCCGCCGGCCACGAAGTGCGCCCGCTCGGCGTGCATGACGAACTCAAGCCGATCCGCGACGACATCGACGCCTGGAAGCCGGATGTGGTGTTCACGCTGTTGGAGCAGTTCCGCGGCGAGGCGATCTACGACCAGAATGTCGTCAGCTATCTCGAATCGATGCACGTGCCCTATACCGGCTGCAATCCGCGCGGCTTGATGCTGGCACGCGGCAAGGATCTGTCGAAGACGCTGGTGCATTATCACCGCATCCCGGTGCCGGACTTCACCGTGTTTCCGAAAGGCCGCAAGGCGAAACGCCCGGCGCGACTCGCTTTGCCGCTGATCGTCAAGAGCGTCAACGAGGATGCCTCTTACGGCATTTCCCAGGCTTCGGTGGTCGACAGCGACGAGAAGCTCATCGAGCGCGTCAACTTCATTCATGAGCGCATCGGTACCAACGCCATTGCCGAGCAATATATCGAGGGACGCGAGATTTATGTCGGCGTCGTCGGTAACGAGCGGCTGATCGTGCTGCCGGTTTGGGAGCTGCGATTCCAGAACATGGCGGAGGGCGATTGGCTCATCGCCACCGAGAAGGTCAAGCACGATCCCGAATATCAGGAGCGCCGCGGCATCCGGCACGGCCCGGCCGAGGATCTCACGCCGGAACTCGCGACCCGCATCCAGCGCATGGCCAAGCGGATTTACCGGACGCTGGAGCTCGACGGCTACGCGCGCATCGATTTTCGTCTCGCCGCCGACGGCACGCCGTATTTTCTCGAAGCCAATCCCAATCCCGAGATTGCCGAAAGCCAGGAATTTGCCACCGCGGCAAAGCACATCGGCATCAGCTATCCCGACTTGCTGCAGCGTATCGTGACACTCGGGATCAAGCGCGGCTCCGCATCCGCGGCCGTGGATTAAAGCGGCGGCCGTCCTGCCTAAACGCTGTTATGCTTTTCGCGGCCGGTGTGCGGATGTTGGTCGGCCTCGCGCTTTGCGGCGCGCCGCTCGTGTTCGGCGTGCGCGTCGCGGCGCTCGTGATCGCCGCGACTGCGCTTGCGCTCGGCAGCATGCTCACGGTGCAGCTTCGGCGAAGCTTTGGTTGCCGGCTTGTCGAGCTTGGCTTGCTCCAGCTTGGCTTGCTCGGCCTTGGCCTCATCGATTTTGAGCTGTTCGAGCTTCACCTGTTGCAACTGGACTTGCTCCGATTGCGCCTGTTCCATGCTGGCAAAAGCGGGCAGGTTGCGGCAGGGCAAGTGTTCCACGAAGGCCAGCGCATCGTCATTCACCGCCATTTTGCGCCAGGCATCGACGGATAGCCCGGTCACGCGCACGACATAGCCGCGTGTTTCGCGCGGCAGACTGTTGCGATGTTCGAGCCACTCGATGACCCGGCGCGCGCCGGCATTATAGGCCGCCGCGACAAAGCCGAGATTGCCGAATTCCAGGCGCAGCTCGCGCAGGAAGTGCGCGGAGGCCGGGATGGCTTTGCGCGGGTCGAACGGATTGTCGAGCCCGGTTTCGGCGGCCGTCTCGGGCATGAATTGCGCGATGCCCAAGGCGCCCTTGCGGCTCACCGCGTCGTCGCGCAGCCGGCTCTCTTGCCAGATCAGGTTGGCAAAGAACGGAACCGGCAAGTCGTTGTCCTGCGCCGACGTGTATAGCGCGTTGCACAGATCGTTGAGCGACAGGTCGCCATCGTGGCTGTCGGTAGTGTCCGTATCCGAGCTCTCGAGCACGTCGGCATCGGCATCGGTACTGGAGTCGGTGCGCGTTAGCGTTTCGACTGAGATCGGGTGCTCGAGCGCCGCCACGGCGAGCCGGTCGGCTCGCCCGGTCGACGATTCGATTTCGATGAGTGAAGACGCAGCGCCGCCGTCCACGACATGCGGGTAATCGGTGAAGTAATGGGAATAATCCGGCTCCGGTGCGGCGCGGGATAGTCCCAGCAGCAAGATTGCAAACGCGAGTATCGGACGCATCCCCGTTGCCTCACAGAACGTGTCGCGACGGCTCGCGGTCGCGCGTTCTAAGCTTGGTTAATGAAGGGTTTCCCTCGTCCTCCGGAGGCGCTCATGACGGTTCAAGGGGGCGGCTTTTGGGACGGATTGTGAGTCATTCAAGGCGAATTGAGGCGGGGGCCACGCCTTTGGAACCTGGTAACCAATCCGCTTGCGCCCCGATTACGGAAAGCGGATATTTGTTGCGTCCGCGACCAATTTTTCGAGCATCATTGCGAGCGAAATCAAAGAGTCGCGCTTATGAGGCGGTCGCAGGCGGCTTTGGGGTTGGGGCACTCGCCGTCACGGCGCGGCCTCGGGGAGGTTCACGATGAATCATGAAACCAGGCTCCGCACCGCGGAGGGCAAAAACATCCACACCGATCTGCGATATCAATCCGGCTTCGGCAATCATTTTGTTTCCGAAGCCGTGCCTGGTGCTTTGCCGGTCGGACGAAACTCGCCGCAGCGTCCCCCGCAGGGCCTCTATGCCGAGCTGCTTTCGGGCACGTCGTTTACCACGCCACGCGCGGAAAACCGCCATACCTGGACCTATCGCATCCAGCCCTCGGTCGTGCATCGGCCCTATGCGCGCATCGACAACGGGCTCATTCGCAGCGCGCCGTTCAACGACGCCGACGCCACGCCGACCCAATTGCGCTGGAGCCCAATTCCCATTCCGACCGATCCGACCGACTTCATCGCCGGCATCGTGACGCTCGGTGGCAACGGCGACGTGGCGACGCAGACCGGCATGGCGATCCACATCTACGCCGCCAACCGCTCAATGACGGACCGCTGCTTTTACAACGCCGATGGCGAAATGCTCATCGTGCCGCAGCAGGGACGCGCCCGCTTCGCCACCGAGCTCGGCATCGTCGAGGCGCCGCCGGGCGAGATCGTCGTTATCCCGCGCGGGCTTCGTTTCCGCGTCGAGCTGCCGGACGGACCTTCGCGCGGCTATATCTGCGAGAATTACGGCCAACCGCTGCGGCTGCCGGAGCTGGGCCCGCTGGGCTCCAACGGACTTGCCAATCCGCGCGATTTCTTAAGTCCCGTCGCCGCTTACGAAGACACCAAGACGCCGTGCGCCGTGGTGGCGAAATTCCAGGGTAATCTATGGGCCGCGGAGATGGATCATTCGCCGCTCAATGTCGTCGCCTGGCACGGCAATTTCGCGCCCTACAAATACGAGCTGGCGCGCTTCATGGTCATCGGCACGGTGAGCTTCGACCATCCCGATCCGTCGATCTATAGCGTGCTTACCGCGCCGTCGGACGTGCCCGGCACCGCCAATATCGATTTCGTCATCTTCCCGCCGCGCTGGCTGGTCGGCGAGGACACGTTCCGGCCGCCCTGGTATCATCGCAACGTCATGACCGAGTTCATGGGGCTTCTCCACGGCGCCTACGACGCCAAGGCCGAGGGTTTTTTGCCGGGCGGCTGCAGCCTGCACAATTGCATGACCGCGCACGGGCCCGATGCCGAAACCTGGCAGCGCGCCAGCCGCGCCGAGCTCAAGCCGCACAAGCTCGACGATACGATGGCCTTCATGTTCGAAAGCCGTTACGCCATGCGGCTGACCCGCTACGCGATCGAGTCATCGGAATTGCAGCACGACTACTTCGAAGGCTGGCAGGGGCTGGAGAAGCACTTTGAGACTAAGTAGAGCGGCTGGGATCTTCAGCATCCGGAAAGACCAACCTTCCGGTTTTTTGTGCATCTTTCCAAGGAATTCCGCAGTGAAGAAGCATGGTATTAAGTTTCTGTTCGGCGCGGCCGTTGCGCTGACAATCCTCACGCTCGGCAGTAGCGCGCGGGCCGAGAACGCCGCGCAGAACTACCCGTCGCGGCCCATCACCGCCATCATCCCTTTTGCCGGCGGCAGCGCCAGCGACGTCGTCAGCCGCATCTTGTTCAATAAAATGGCAACGCTCTTGGGCCAGCCGATCGTGGTCGAGAACCGGCCGGGCGCCGGCGGCAATATCGGCACCGCCGACGTCGCCCGCGCCGCGCCGGATGGCTACACGATCCTCGGCGGTGGCTCGGGGCCGGTCGCCGCCAATGTCACGCTGTACAAGCATCTCGACTACGATCCGGAAAAGGATTTCGAGACCGTCTCACCATTCGCGTCATTCACTATCGTCGCGGTGGCGTCGAACGCTTTGCCGGTCAACACGCTGCAGGAATTGATCGCCTACGGCAAAGCCCATCCGGGTCTCAATTTCGGATCGGTCGGCATTGGCAGCTCGCAACATCTGGCCGGCGAATATTTCAGCCAGCTTACCGGCGTGAAGCTCACCCACGTGCCTTACCGCAATATCGGGCAATACGCGCCGGATCTGATGTCGGGCCAGGTGCCGCTCGGCTTCCAGTGGTACCCCAACGTCGCCGCGCCGCTGCAAGCCAAGGGCGCCAAGGCACTCGCGGTCGCCGGCCCGAATCGGCTCGATGTGTTGCCCGATACGCCGACCACCAAGGAGGCCGACCTGCCGCAGTATCAAGTGTCCGGCTGGTTTGCGTTGCTGGCGCCAAAGGGCACGCCGGCGGCGATCGTGACCAAGCTAAACGACACGCTCAAACTGGCCGTCGTCGATCCGCAAGTGCACGCCGGGTTTGAACGCCAGGGCGCCGAGACGGTGTATCTGCCGCCCGATCAAGCCGCGAAATTCATTGCCGACGAGATCAAGAAATATCACGACATCATCGTCAATGCCGGGATTCCGCAGATCGACTAACCGCGTCGTAGCGCCGAAGGATACGGATGGCTTCAAGAAGGTTGCAAGAAAATGTCGGTGCAATTTTTTCAATCAAGTAGCAAAAATTAGCTAACGAAATAGCAACTAAAGTCCATTACCGGTCTTACACCTCGCATGATGTTCCCATGGATCATGGGGGTTTAGTTGGTTAGTTTTTCGCTAATCTCATGTCGCACCAGAAAATAGCAAAATAGCAAATGCCGCGAGGATCCAAACCCGGCGAAAGGCGTGGTGGTCGGCAGAAGGGG
>Ga0182024_10026956_pt1 | contig 10077 bp, 4 predicted proteins | sample P32metaG_FD_120480 | JGI IMG/M metagenome (GOLD analysis project Ga0182024, IMG submission 120480) | Permafrost microbial communities from Stordalen Mire, Sweden - P3-2 metaG (Illumina Assembly) | ecosystem: Environmental > Terrestrial > Soil > Wetlands > Permafrost | place: Sweden: Stordalen...
CCTTCGCCCCACCATCCCGTGGAGTAACCCTGGATAGCAAGAATGACCCCCACAAATTGTCCCTTTCCGACCGCGTGCATGAAGTTGTAGTTATCTTTACCATCGAGATCCACAGCGGGCTGCGTCGCGGCCGGGATTGCCTTGGTCAGTTGCTGGTGCCATTGCGCATGGAGCCGTCCTTTCGAGGCCGTGGCGGACGCATCGGAATACTTCTCATAGTCAATCTGATAGTAGAAATTCGGAACAGCCTGTGCGCCGTCGTTCGTGACAGTAATACGCGCTCCCTCCCCGAACGGCATCTCAAAGTAACAGTTCAGGGCCTTGCCATTGACGGTGATCGGAAGGGAGTGCCAGTCGTGATAGGCTTGGCCTTCATGGGCTCCGGGAATGTCTTCGTATCCAAAGCCGGTTCCAAAGAAGTCTCCGATGGGCACTTCGACACTCGGGTCCGATTCACCATCCCAGTACATTCTTAAGACCAACTCCCGCAGATGATTCGGACTTGGAGAGTTGATTGTCATCCAAATATGTCGAATTTCGCCTGCACCGTTTATCTCAGCCAGGGTCACAGTGGCGCCGGCGTTAATCGATAAGAAATCCGCATTCCTGCCTGTTCGATCCGAGCTTGACGCACGCGCTGATGTCACCCCGGAATGCAGCGTGGACAATCCGGTTAAGGGTCCGGAATCCTGCGCGAAACAAGGCATGGTCAGCGCGCAAAGAACAAAAGCCAGAAGTCTCATTCAGTTCTTCCTTTGTCTACTCCGTCATTCTGAACCGCACCGTAAAGCCAACTTTCACGCCCGGCTTCCGAATGCCAGTCGTCTTCTTACTGCTTCTTGCGAAGAATTGCCCGCGCAGATCACGAACGGTGTCGCAGCTAATTCGGACTTGCTGAAGGAGAGGCCGGAGGCGATTCCTCTAATCTGAAACCTCTTCGCCCGCGCAAGGACCCGGCCTCTAGGTCACCAAGGCGCTTAGCAAGTGCTGGAATCTCTTTTGTTTGATGGGCCTCTCTTAATGCCTGTATCAGGTTGTAAATTGCTGCTCCGTCGGATGCGTCGATTTCTAGCGCGGCTCTAGAGTGCTCAATGGCAAGCGATATCTTGCCAGTTCGCAGATATAGCCTTCCCAACAAGTCATGTGCAGCAACAAACGTCGGATCAAGGGTGACAGCACGATTTGCCGCTTCGATGGCTCTTTGGTCTCGGGACTTATCTTTATCATTCGCTTCATTGGAGAGTGCTTCCGCCAATAAGAACTGACTAAGAGAGTTACTTGGATTCTGTATGACCTCTTCACTATAGATTGCGAGTGCCTGAGTCGTATGCTGTTCTTGTTCTTGCAACAGTCCCTCTGCAGTCCCAATCATTGATAGCTTTGGATCCAGCCTTCGTGCAGTGTCAAAGTTATTCGTAGCCTGCTCATAGTTTCCTAAGCGAGCATAGAGAATTCCTCTTTCGAGGTAGAGTCGAGCCTCATTAGGCATCCTCTCTATACCCGCGGAGAGCATGTCGATGCCGACCTTTTCCGAAGTATGCTGGACTGAAAGGGTTGAGAATGCAAGGTATGCATCCAGGTTCGTCGGGTTCTGCAGAATCGACTTTCGGAGCAGTTCGACTGCGGTTGGTGTATCGCCTTGATCTTCATAGATGTCAGCAGCAAGAGCCAGTAATTCAGGCCCGGCAGTGGAAGAATCGATTGACGGTTTTAGTACCTGTATTGCATCGTCTTCGTGACCAGCCTTCCACTCGTCCAACGCAAGGTTGTATATGGCCGTCGGCTCGTCAGGGTATTGCTCCTTCACCGTCCGAAACTCTGTGAGGGCATCCTCGTATCGGCCAAGTGTTGCAAGGCAGACCCCGTATTCCGTCATGGCGACGGCTTGCCCTGCCAAGCCCACCTGAGCGCGTTCAAAGAACCTAACAGCCTCCTGACAGTTTCCTGACCTTGCTTCCGTCACGGCGAGCATTGCATTCGCCGTCGCATCCGTTGGCGTAAGAGCCAGCAGGCGTTTTAGAAGAGGGGCTGCATCTCTGCTTCCGCTCACAAATGCAGCCTGCGACGCTGCCTGAAGCGCAGGAATGAAATTCGGAGAGAGGCTAATTGCATGCTGATATGCCACCAATGCGTCCTTCTCATTCCCAGAGCCGGCAAACGCTATTCCCCTCAGAGTCCACAACTTATAGTCTTGAGGCGTTTTCTTCAGGCCCATATCGGTAAGGCGTAGTGCATCAGCAAAGTGCCCGCCGCGAACGGCCTCTTCTGTCGCGGAAAGAGCACTCGCTTTGTTCTCCCCAACAACGGATCGGCCCGAGATGACCACAAGTACAATCGCGGCGCCGATGATCCATATTCTTTGCCATTGCACGCAACAATTTGGGGTCTGACTCATCCTATGATCATATGACCTCTTGCCTTCTTATCGATGCCAGATGCTTCACGCGCAACTTACTTGCACTCAATTCACGAACCAAGCACTTTAGCTTCGCGCAACCCAGTTACGGATCGTTAAGCCGCCGTGCCTGGTCCAGTGATTGCATCTGGCGCACTCTTCCTGCAAACCACTCCGAGAGTGTTAGAAGAACAGCCTAGCTCCCAGTTGTATGTTACGTGGGACATTTGTGGACGTGGACGTTCCGAAAGTCGTCAAATCGGCAGCGTTATTGTCCACGCCGTTAAGATTCACGCGGTTGAAGACATTGAAGAAATCTCCACGAAGCTCCAGTGAGACTCCCTCGGCTATCTGAGTATTCTTCTTCATCGCGAAGTCAGTCTGCGCAAAGCCCGGGTTGCGGAACTGATTCGCCTTTTCAGTGCCTTCCTGTCCGAATTGCGGATATGTAAATGGTCCGCAACCATCAAGGAGACCATTTGCACAATTCAGCGGGAACAGCCCATTGATGTAGGCCTTCCTTGTGTGGGATGTCTGATAGCTCGAGACGTTCGGATAGTCCATGTTATCCCCGTCGGCATTGAAATCTCCGCTATTCGGTTCATAGCCGTTGGGGACCCCATCTACTGCAGTGGCGTTGTAAGGCGCAGATGTGATCGCCGTAAAAGGGTATCCCGACTGTAGAATCGTAACGTCAGAAACGGTCCAGCCCGAGGTCACGCGCTTTACAAGACCATTACCGTGATTCATGCCTGGCAATTCATAGCCGATGCCAAGGGACAAGCGGTTGGGAGTATCCTCATAGCTCGGACCGTAGAACTGGTTAACAGAGTATTCCGCGGGATAATTCAGCCAGTCGTCGTTCGATGAGGAGCGGGTATAGGAGCCTGTAATGAAGCCTCTGCGTGCGAGACGACCCTGGATTGCAAACACTACAGCGTAGTAGTTCTGTCGTGCTGGGTCAAGACGGTTTTGGGCGTACTGAATGGAGCCAAAGCTGTGATTCAAGCGCGTTTGAATTCCTGAGCATTCCGTACCTGCTCCATTGCAGACGGGGTGCTGGATCAAATCGCCCTGAAATACATTTACGTCAATTCCGGCAGGAGCATTTTGATTCCCGACCCCATTGATAAGCAGGTTAGACGAATGTGATCCAAGATATGACACATATGTGATCAGCTTAGGCGTCAGCGAGCGTTCAAGGGTAGCTGACCAGTTTAGAGTACGCGGAGAGCCAAGATGTGGGTCGACGCCGCCGACCGATATCTGGGATCCCGTCAGCCCACCCTGTGCATTGAGCGGTGTGCCCCCGAACGCGGGAAACGTATAGCCAAACGGGTAACTATTCGAGGTGCCGTAACCAAAAATCGGCGCCGCTGTTGATCCGTTGTTAAAAAACGTTGGGACTACGGGCGCTGGAGGATTATTTTTGACGGCGTCATCCTGATCGCCAACCGTATACAAGTCACGGTAGATGCCACCACCCCCCTTAACAACCCAAAGACCTTTGCCAGTAGGATCCCAGGTAAAGCCACCTCGGGGGCTGAAAATCCAGTTCATGTCGCTGGCATAGACTTGGGTCTGTTGCGTCATGACGCCATTGGCAATCTGTTCCGCGTACGTGGAACCCTGGCCCAAGTGGAAGTTAGCCATTAAGGTTCCCGGATTTGGATGGGCATTGCCAAAGTCGTCGTACCTGATCCCATAGTTCAATGTCAGTCTCTTGGTCACTTTCCACGTGTCTTCAGCGAATGCTCCGAAGGTACGCATCGAATATCCATAATTATCCGGATCCTGCGCCCCTGTAACGGGATTGTATGACGTCGCGACCTCCGAATATGGATCGTTGTTGATCAGGTTTATCAGATTTGTGAAACTGAAGCTTGGCACCCCGAACGCGGAGGCAAAGTTCGCCACATCGTTTCCGTGCCAATATTGAAATCCAGCTCTAAAGCTGTGCGATCCCTGAATGCGGGTCACCATGTCGCCCCATTGGTATTGATGTTGATAGAAACCCGCCGTTGCAAAGCCGGTTCCCCAGCCAACGCTAAGCGGCGCGACATTTACCACCGGAACCGTGAAGAGACCGGTCTTATCATTTTCGGCAGAAGCCTTTACCCATCCAAAATGAGCTTCATTCAATGTATTTGCGCCGAAATCATGCGTCTCATTCAGCTGCCATGAGCCGTTACCGGAAATGTTGGTCGAGGTAAACTGTGGACGGATCGTGGGATTGTCGTTGGTTGTAGAGTTTTCATAGATTAGACCGTACACGCGGTCATGCGAGAAATACTTGTCGATGCGAACTGAATACCCGAAACCATTATTGAAGCTGGACGAGTTGAAGTTCCCGTGGTCAAGCACAGGGGTACCGCACGGAATGTTATCTGTACTAGGTGTCGCACAACCGGTATTCCCCTCTGGGTTTGAGGCTCCGAATAGCTGCTGAGCGGTTGCGGCAACCCCGGTGGTGGTTGCTCCTGTTGGTGCGTATTTCGTAAGAAGTTGAAGTTCCGGGCTAGCCGGGGCGGCAGTCTGTGCGAACGAGACAAAGGCAGGATCTTCATAGGTTTGGACGGAATTGCCGGTTGATGAGAGGGATCGATAGGGTTCCGTCGAAAAGAAGAAGAAGAACTTATGGTTGGGAACAATTGGTCCACCAACGGCAAAAGACATGTTGTTGGTGTGAAATGGCGCATAGGCGGGTTGGCCGGGTGCCGGATGGTCGAATTCGGGCTTGGCGTATAGCCCTTGATAGGTATAGAGCTCGCGCGCTGAGCCATGGAACCGGTCGGTTCCTGCACGGCTGGTCAGCACCGTCTGAATCGAGCTAGCCTGCCCATATTCAACAGAGTAGGTGTCCAATTGGACGTCGACCGAGGATAGCGCGTCCGCGCTTGGTGTGAACGTTACTGAGCCGCCCTGAATATCGCCATTTATCGGGACACCATCAAGAACGTAGAGGTTTCCCACAACTCCGCGGCCATTGGCATTCAGGTCAGGAACATTAAAAATGTAGTTCGGGGTATTACCCGCCCCAGTGCCGGTCACGCCAGGTGTCAGCCCGATCACCGTCTCTGGATTCAAGGAGGGTAGGGGCAGATCCTCAAGACCCGCGCTGTCGACTGTGTAAACACTTCGACTATCGGAAGTGTCAAGCAATGGTGCCTCGGCCGTCACCGTTACAGTGCTCGAGGCAGAGCCCGCCGCCAACGAAAAGGCCACGTCGCGCAGTTGATTCGTCTCAAGGACAAACGACTCCTCCTGCCGGGCAAATCCATTCATCTCCGCCGCAGCGACGTAATGGTTCGCGGGCAGGCTGACAAACCGAAAGAAGCCATGGTCGTCCGACTTCGCAGTCAGCACCACGCTCGTATCAGTATTCGTGAGGGTCACTGTAGCGCCGATAATGATGGCGCCCGATTTGTCCTGCACACTCCCCTGCACCCCACCACCAAACTGGGCGAAACAACTGGCTGCCGGAATAAGCAACAGGTAGGTGATCGAACTGATCAAGGTTCTTGCATTGCATCGCATGGCACTTCCTCCAAAAGATTGAGATTCGAGGTCGAGGCACACTAGGGAGCCTAAGATTCCCCGAAACAAAATCGAAAGAAGAATAGACAGATAGTCCCTTGATTGTCAATATTTATTTCAATTTCTGTAATGTCAGTAACTTATAAGCAGTATATACTGCATTGGAACACACATTGATTTGACCTGTCCGACAGGTAGAAGATTGACGCTGTTGATCCGTTCAGTCGCGATCAAGATTTGTATTATCAACCAGATAGTCTCTTCGTCATCTAATCATTGCAATGGGAACGCATAGCGAGAGCAGTCCTCACCGGCCATTCGGTAAAGGAATGCCCAGCAAATTCGCAGCAATCTTTCTGGCACAAGAGATCAGGCAGTCCAACTGGCCGAAAGACAAGAAAATCGGCGGTCCATCAATACTGTATTCAATAAGAGGTTTGAGCCGACCAACTACGGAAACTGCACTTGGGAATGTCCGCCGTCATGGATCTGGCTTTGTGTCTGCACGAAGCAGAAGAGAGAAATCCAGATGCCACCAGGATGCGATTTGCTCTTGTCCTGCTTGGGAGGGAAAGGCTGTGGATTCGTGTGGAGGAAAGCACAGACGACGCATCACTCGCTGGTCACACCGTTGCCCTCTTCCACTGTGAAGATGCGGTCCATTGTCTTCAGGTTCAGCTTCTCCATCGAGCCGCTGGGCCAGTGAATCTCGACTTCATCGATCTTGGTTGTGTTTCCCAACCCGAAGTGCACCCGAAAATCGTTCGATGAGAGATAGCTGCCGCCGCTCAGCACGTCACCGCGCTGGCGGATGCCGCCGGCGGTCAAATAGACGGTCGATCCCACCGCGTCTCGCGGGCTCTTGGGTCCGCCGATCAGTTTCAATTCCACCCAGTGGTGGTGGTCGGCGTTCACGTTCCGCAGCAGTACCGGAACGCCGTCCATATTATTAATGACCACATCGATTTTGCCGTCATTGAAGAGATCTCCAAAGGCTGCGCCGCGACCCACGCTCAATGTGGCTAGGCCGGTGCCTTCCACTGCGGGCACTAGCTCGAACTTGCCGTTCTTCAGGTTGTGAAACAGCAGCGGCCGCTCTGCATAGCTCGTACCCCAGTCAGGATGCTCGTCCACCTGGGGATACACGTGGCCATTCGCGATGAGCAGATCCTTCCAACCGTCGTTATCGTAGTCCAGAAATCCGTCGCCAAAACCGACAAAGGGAAAGGTCGGTGCGGCGATGCCGGCCGGGTAACTTTCGTCGGTAAAGTTGCCTCGACCGTCGTTGTGGAAGAGAACATCGTAGTCGTCGGAAAAGGTGGTGCTTAAGATGTCCATATGGCCGTTGTTTTCATAGTCGCCGGCGGCAAGGCCCATATTTGCAACTTCGCGGCCATCTTGGTTCAGCGCGAACCCGTTTTGGTAGCTGTCGTCTTCAAACGTGCCGTTCCCTTTGTTTATGTATAGATAATTCGGCGTGGAATCATTGGCCACGATGAGGTCGGGCTTGCCATCCCCGTTCACGTCGGCGAACAGTGCGCCCAAGCCATAATAGCGGTTCGGATTGCCCACTCCCAGCTTATCGCTAACATCGGTAAAGGTGCCGTCACCATTGTTGTGAAAGAGATGGTCGAGCTCGCCCCTGAGCCCGCGCGGACCACACATGACTGGCGCACCACGAAATTGACAGAAGCTGTAGTTTACGGCCTTTCCTCCCACTAGCTGCGGATTGGTCAAATCGAAATTAAGGTATCCCGCTACGAAGAGGTCCAGCCGTCCGTCGCCGTCGTAATCGCCGAAGGTTGCGCCCGTCGACCAGGTACCTAGCTGCACGCCCGCGTTCTCCGCCATATCGGTGAAGGTGCCATCGTGATTGTTGTGGTAGAGGCGGTTCTTGCCGTAATTGGTGACGTAGAGGTCGGGCCAGCCATCGTTGTCGAAATCACCGACCGCGCACCCGTATCCCCATCGGTCATTCGTGACTCCGGCCTTCTGCGTAACATCGGTGAAAGTGCCGTCATGGTTGTTATGGAAAAGAGCTGCGTGCGGTGGAACGGCCTTGCCATCGAGTGCCTCGTAGGTCGAACCGTTCACCAAATAAATGTCAAGCCAGCCGTCGTTGTCATAGTCCAGCAGGCAGACACCAGGGCCTTTGGCCTCCAAAATGAGGCGCTTGGCGGCCGTCCCAGCCGTGTGATGCCATACGGTAAGGCCCGCCACTTTAGCCACATCCTGGAAGATGATGGGGCCACTTTTTACAAACCCACCCGCGGTGATGGGTCGATGCTGGTTGTCGAATTGCGCCTTCTGCGCACCGGCAGTAGCCATGCCGCCCGACGGCTCCTGTGCACTGACGTCGGCGGCGCATACCATTGTCAGCACCACGATTAGCGCTAACCTGCACAGGCCGCTTTGCCGGTTGAGTAAGCGAGTCCTGCATGATGGACGCAGCCCTTGCGCCCGCACCCTTCTCGTATCGCTTTGAATAGCTCTTGCCATGTATTTCTCAGCCTTGGAAGGTCATGACGAGGGGGCCGCAATTTTAACGGGCATGCCAATTCTTCACGCACCGACTAGGCGCTCTTTGCTGCCGATGACTTCCGGATGACGAGGCGACCTTTCAGGAGTATTTCCCGAGGAGCAGCTTCGGGATGCCGCACTCTTTCGAACATGGCGCGAATTGCCGCTTCACCCAGATCACGGCAGGGCTGGTGAAAGGTCGTCAGAGGAACCTGTAAGAGACTTGCATACTTTACGTCATCCACCCCTACCATGAGTAGGTCCTCAGGGATCCGAATCCCTAGTCCTAGTAGTGTCTTCATCAGAGAAGCCGCAGTGAAATCGTTATCGCAAACGAGACCGTCAGGCTTGTCGCGTGAATACAATTCGCGAACAACGTCAACGTCTGTCGGTTGGATTTGCCAGATGCCTTCTTCAAATACCGCTCTTTGATATGAACGGATCCCCTCTCGATATCCAGCAACGCGGGCGTCAACAGACGATGCATAGTTTGGGCGCCCAACAAATTGAATTCTGTTGCAGCCTTGCTGAATTAAATGCTCCGTCAACACAAAGCCTGCTCGGCGATTGTCAATTCCGATAAGGTCAAAATCGCTTCTCGAAGGGAATCGGGTGATATCTCTATCAAGCAGAATTAACGGTATCCTGGCTTTGAAAAACATCTCCGCTATAGCCTGATCCACCGCATCTCCTTCACGAGTCAACACCAGTGGGGCGAAGAACACACCATCAACCTTATTTGATAAGTATTGCCGAGCAAGACTCATTACTTGTTCTTCACGAGGATTCTCATTTAAAGCGCTTCCCCACATCAATGAGTGTTCTCTTTCGGGCTGCGTATTAGCGATGGCTTGGCAAATGGGTTCAAAGATTTCGGTGCGGCCAAGTTCTGGAATGATCAAGCCAAACACCATCCTCTTCTCAGTGGGACCGGAGCTGACGTAACTTCCAGATCCGGCCCTGCGAGTGATCAACCCTTGATCTCTCAGTTCGGCTAAGGCCTTTGCAACCGTTATCCGCGAGGCCTGAAACTGTTCACCTAATGCCACCTCTGATGGCAGGCGTTGCCCTGTCTTGTACACGCCAGTTGAAATGGCGTTCTTTAGAGACTCGTAGATTTGCATGTATTTGGTTTCTTGCGGCTTGTTCGCGGTTGTGTCCACTAAAACCTCCCCACTTTGAGCTCTAATTCCAACCAACGAAGTTCCGAACGTCAACAATTTCACCATTTAGTCCACGGAGCGCAAAAACAGTATATACAAGTCGCCAAGCGAGAATATACTAATTGACGAATCGGCCAACTCTGTCATGGAGGATCATATGCGGAAAATGCTCATAGTGTTGATCTTAGCGTCGGCTGCGGCAGGGCGGGTCTTAGGACAGGACGCTACTCTCCTCTCCGATGCTTCCTTGCTTACACAAGGCGTTACCTCCAGCCGGGTCTCAAGCTTCGATCCGACGGGAGGGAACAAGGACTTCGTCGAAATCAAAGCAGGTCAAACATTTACACTCGCCGACCTTGCGGGGGCCGGGGCAATTAAACATATCTGGGTCGTTCTCTCATCGCCCAGCCGCTACCATCTCCGGGAGCTTGTTCTCCGCATGTATTGGGACGGCGAGACAAA
>Ga0182024_10026957_pt1 | contig 10077 bp, 9 predicted proteins | sample P32metaG_FD_120480 | JGI IMG/M metagenome (GOLD analysis project Ga0182024, IMG submission 120480) | Permafrost microbial communities from Stordalen Mire, Sweden - P3-2 metaG (Illumina Assembly) | ecosystem: Environmental > Terrestrial > Soil > Wetlands > Permafrost | place: Sweden: Stordalen...
CAGCAGATCCTTCGCCTTCTTGGTCGTGACCGTGGCGCGCCGGAGCCCCCTGACGACCGTGCGAGCCGTATCGGTCCCGACGAGCAGACTCAGGTAGTCGACCGCGGCGGGAAAGTCATGCTCTTCCGGGTCATTCTTCCAATGCTCCTTCGATGGTTTCTTCGACGTTTGCTTCGGCATCACCCGATTCTTGCCGAGCCGACGCCATTCTGGCGACCCACGGCATACGTAAACCACCCGGTCTACGTCGCTCAGGATCACCAGAATTATCTCGAGCCGGCCGGCCTGCTCCGATCAGCTACGATGCGAACGCATGTTCGATCAACTCGGCTGGGACGATGGCTTGGACGAGGCTCAGCTGCGTGCGGTCACCCACGGCGACGGTCCGCTCGTCATCGTTGCCGGAGCCGGCACCGGCAAGACGCGAACGCTGACCTCGCGAGTCGCCCGCCTCCTCGAGCGAGGCGTCCCACCCGAGCGGATCCTCCTCCTCACCTTCACGCGACGCGCCGCCGACGACATGCTGGCGAGAGCAGCCGCCCTCAGTGGACGCCACGACCTCGGCCGCCGCCTGCGCGGGGGCACGTTCCACGCGGTCGCCCATCAGATGGTGAGCGCGTGGTGCGAGCCGTTGGGACTTCCGGCCGGCTTCTCGGTACTCGACCCGGCTGATGCCGCTGACGCCATGGACATCCTCCGCGAAGAGCACGGCCTGTCGGGGCACCAGATCCGGACGCCACGGTCCGGCACTCTCGTCGACATCTACTCGCGATGCGTGAACACCCGCCGCCGACTTGGCGACGTCCTGGCCGTCGACTACCCATGGTGCGAACCGCACGCAGCGTCGCTCTCGTCGCTGTTCGGTGCCTACGTCGACCGCAAACGCGAGAACGCACAGCTCGACTTCGACGACCTCTTGCTCTACTGGCGGGCGGCGCTCGCGGACGAGCACCTCGGGCCGCACCTCGCTTCGATGTTCGACCACGTGCTCGTCGACGAGTACCAGGACGTCAACACCTTGCAGGTCGACATCGTGCGGGCGCTGCGGCCCGACGGCCGTGGACTCACGGTCGTCGGCGACGACGCCCAAGCGGTGTACGGGTTTCGGGGCGCCGACAGCCGCCATCTGCACGATCTCGCCATGGCTCTGCCGGGCGCGACCGTGCTCCCCCTCGACCGCAACTTCCGGTCATTGCAACCGATCCTCGACCTTGCCAACATCGTGCGGCCGGCCGCGGCAGGCGTACGCCTCGTGCTGCGCGGTGACAGGGAGGGCGGCCGGAGACCGGTGTTGCTCCGCTGCCACGACGCCTCGGGCGAAGCGCGAACGGTCGTCGACCGCGTGCTCGACAATCATGAGCAAGGCATGCGATTGCGGGACCAAGCGGTGCTCGTCCGCGCCGCCCACCACAGCGATCTCATCGAGCTGGAGCTGACGGCCCGACGCGTACCGTTCCGGAAGTACGGCGGGCTGCGCTTCGTAGAGGCGGCGCACGTGAAGGACTTCGTGGCCGCGCTCCGGGTTCTCGACAACCCGGCTGACGACCTTGCCTGGTTCCGGTTGCTGCGGATGCACGACGGCATCGGTCCCGCCCGAGCCCGCCACCTCCTCGTGCTGCTGGCGCCCCGACGTGCGGCTTCGGCGCTCGACTACCTGGAGGTGGTGGCCGCCGCTCCGGCCCGTACGCGGATCACGCTCGGCTCCACATTCGAGGGTCTGGCCTCTGCCCGTGACCTCTCCGGCACAGCGGCCCGGGTGGAAGCGGTGCGGGCGGTGGTACAGCCGCTCGTGTCGGGTGCCTACGCCGACTCCGCCGCCCGGGCGCAGGACCTCGAGCGCCTGGCCTCCGCGGCCGCCGCAGCCGGTGACCTCTCGGGTTGGCTGGCCGAGATCACACTCGACCCTCCGGCCTCCACCTCTGGCTGGGCGGGACCGCCCCATCTCGACGAGGACTACCTCGTCATCACCACCGTGCACTCGGCGAAAGGCCTCGAGTGGACCGCCGTGCACATGCCGCACCTCGTTGACGGGGCGTTCCCGTCCGACATGGCGCTCGGATCGGCGACCGGGCTCGCCGAGGAGCGACGCCTCTTCTACGTGGCCACGACACGGGCGAGGGACCAGCTCACGCTGTACACACCGCTCCGCATGCCACACCACCGCCGTGCGCGGGACGACCGCCACTCGTTGGCGCCGGCGAGCCGTTTCCTCGACGACCCGGTCCTCGCCATTCTCGACGTCCAGGAGCAGGTGCCGGGACGCCCCGCGGTGCCCGCAGTCGGCGTCACGGCAGCGTCGATCGGCGTGGACCTGGGCGCTCTCTGGAGCTGAGCCGGCAGGCGTCGGGCACGCACGCGCCGCCGATGGTGGTCCGGTCAGCCGCCTGGCGCCGGCCGTTCTTCAGCCTGGCTCGTCACTCGTCGAGATCCTCGGGGTCGTCGAGCAGGACGCCTGCCTCGATCGCCTCGACCTGGTCGAGCGGAGCCTGGTCCTCTTCCTGCTCATCGTCGAAGTCGACCTCGCTGTCGAGTGAGACGGCGTCTGCCGCACCGGAGGAGACGAACGGATCCGGACGCTCATATGCCGGGAGGTCGTCGTAGACGTCACTCATGTCGTCCATTCTCCCATGGTTCCCGTCGGAGCTCGCCGGCAAGCCCTATGGCGAACTAGCCGTCATCCGGCAGCCCCGGCGTCGGGCTCGGTCGTGGCCGGTGCGAGCGAGAGCGCTGCCGAGTTGATGCAGTAGCGCTGTCCGGTGGGGCCAGGACCGTCGTCGAACACGTGGCCGAGGTGACCTCCACAGGCACGGCAGCAAACTTCCGTACGCTCCATGAACAAGGCGCGGTCCCGGTGCAATGTAACCGCCTCGGCGACTTCCGGCTCGGTGAAGCTCGGCCACCCGCTGCCGGATTCGAATTTCGTCGTGGACGAGAAGAGGGCCGCACCGCAGCCCGCGCAATGGAACATCCCGTCGGTGTGATCGTCCCAGTACCGGCCGGTGAACGGCGGCTCGGTACCGGCTTGACGCAGCACCCGGTACTGAGCCGGAGTCAGGTCATTGCGCCACTCCTCCTCCGTCTTGTTCACCGTGGGCTCGACCGTGTCGGAGGTGCGTGTCTCTCGCTTGAACATGTTGTGTAGTCCTCTCAGACGGGCGCGCGTTTCAAGTTCGCCGCCATCGAACCTATCGCCGCCCGCACGCGCCGGCTCAGCTTGGCCGGCCCCTGAGCGACCGGTACCGGCGGACGAGCCGGGCGGTCGAGGCGTCATGGCCCGAGAGGTCGGGAGCGCCCTCGGCAATGAGGGCGGGCGCCAGTTGCTTGGCCATGACCTTCCCCAGCTCGACGCCCCATTGGTCGAACGAGTCGATCCCCCAGATCGCCCCCTCGGTGAACACCGTGTGCTCGTAGAGGGCGACCAGCTGGCCGAGCACCGACGGTGTGAGCTTCGGCGCGAGGATCGTCGAGCTCGGGCGGTTGCCCGGCATCACCTTGTGGGGGACGATCGCCGGCGGTGTACCGTCGGCGGCCACCTCCTCGGCGGTACGGCCGAACGCCAGCGCCGAGCTCTGGGCGAAGCAGTTCGCCAGCAAGAGGTCGTGCTGCTCGCCGATCTCGTGATTCGGTTCGGCGAAAGCGATGAAATCAGCCGGGACGAGCTTCGTCCCCTGATGCAGCAGCTGGTAGAAGGCGTGCTGGCCGTTGGTGCCGGGCTCGCCCCAGTAGATCTCGCCTGTTTCGTGGTCGACGCGGGAGCCGTCGAGACGGACCGACTTGCCGTTCGACTCCATCGTCAGCTGCTGCAGATATGCGGGGAAGCGGGCCAAGCGCTGGCTGTAGGGCAACACGGCGTGGGACTGGGCACCGAGGAAGTTGGTGTACCAGACGTTCAGGAGCCCCTGGAGGACTGGCATATTGGCCTCGGGCGGAGCACTCGCAAAGTGTGAGTCGATTGCGAAGAAGCCCTCCAACATCTCCCCGAACCGCTCGCGCCCGATTGCAACCATCAGTGCGAAGCCGATCGCCGAGTCATAGGAGTACCGCCCACCGACCCAGTCCCAGAAGCCGAACATGTTGCCGGCGTCGATCCCGAACGCCGTCACCGCAGCGGTGTTCGTCGAGACGGCGACGAAGTGCCGGGCGACGGCCGCCTCGCCGGCCCCGAGCCCGCCAAGCAGCCAGGCCTTGGCAGCCGCAGCGTTCGTCAGGGTCTCGAGGGTCGTGAACGTCTTCGAGCAGACGACGAACAGTGTTTCGGCCGGGTCGAGGTCGTGGGTCTTCGCGTAGAGGTCGATCGGGTCGACATTGGAAACGAAACGACAGGCCACACCCGCGTCGGCATAGTCCTCGAGCGCTTCGTAGGCCATGGCAGGGCCGAGATCCGATCCACCGATCCCGATGTTCACGACGTGGCGTATGCGCTTGCCCGTCGACCCGGTCCATTCGCCGCTCCGGATGCGATCCGAGACCTCGCCCATGTGGTCGAGCACCGAGTGGACGTCGGCGACGACGTTCTGGCCGTCGACGACGAGCGTCGCATCTCGTGGCATGCGCAATGCCACATGCAGCACCGCTCGATCCTCGGTCACGTTGATGTGCTCGCCGGCGAACATGGCGTCTCGACGGGCGCAGACGCCGGCCCGCGCCGCCAGGGCGAGCAGCAGGCGGAGCGTCTCCCCCGAGACGCGGTGCTTGGAGTAGTCGAGAAGGAGCTCGCCAGCTTGCAAGCTCATGCGCTCGGCGCGCCCCGGATCGCCGTCGAAAAGGTCACGGAGGTGGACGTCCTGCATCCCGTCGGCATGTGCCCGCAGCTCCAGCCATTCGGGCGTGCCGCGGATGTCCGGCGCCGGCGTCGTCACGCGGGCTTCTCGGCGTGGCCGCCGAACTCCTTGCGCTGCGCGGACTGGATCTTGTCGGCGAACACTCCGGCACCCCGGGAACCGAAGCGCCCGTAGAGCGCGGCGGTCAGCAGGGGTGCCGGGATGCCCTCGTCGATGGCGGCGATATTCGTCCAGCGGCCCTCGCCGGAATCCGACACCCTGCCCGAGAACTGAGCGAGATCCGGGTCCTGGAAGAGAGCCTCGGCTGTCAGGTCGAGCAGCCAGGAGGCTACGACGCTGCCTCGTCGCCACACCTCGGCCACTTCGGCGATGTCGAGGTCGTACTTGTAGTACTTCGGATCCCGCAGCGGCGTAGTCTCGGCGTCAGCCGCGACCTCGAGATTGCCGGCGTTGGCGCCCTTCAGGATGTTGAGCCCTTCGGCGTACGCGGTCATGAGGGCGTATTCGATGCCGTTGTGGATCATCTTGACAAAGTGGCCTGCGCCGTTCGGTCCACAGTGCAACCATCCCTGCTCCGATGGGCTCGGGTCACCCGTTCGGCCGGGTGTCCGATCGGCCGTGCCGATTCCGGGGGCGAGCGCCGTGAACACGGGCTCGAGGTGCGCGATGGCCGAGTCGTCGCCACCCATCATGAGGCAGTAGCCCCGCTCGAGACCGAAGACGCCACCGCTCGTGCCGACATCGACGTAATGGATCCCCTTCGGCCTGAGCGCCTCCGCCCGGTCGATGTCATCCCTGTAGTAGGAGTTGCCGCCGTCGATCAGGATGTCGCCCGACTCGAGCCGGTCGGCAAGGTCGTCGACCATCTTCCCCGTGATGGCGGCCGGGACCATGATCCAGACAGCTCTCGGCTTCGCCAGCTTGCTGACGAGGTCGTCGAGTGACGAAGCGCCCATCGCGCCCTCGGACTCCAGTGATTTGACGGCTTCCGGGGAAACGTCATAGGCGACACATTCGTGCCCGGCGGCGATCAACCGGCGCACCATGTTCGCTCCCATGCGTCCCAGACCAACCATGGCGAGTTGCATCGTGACTCTGCCTCCTTGTGTACTTCCCTTGTTTGTAGTGCCTTGGGCGCCGGGCGTCACTCCGGGGATCTCCCGGGATCCGCCCGGCCGTTGAACCGGTGATCGCCGGCCGCAGCCGTATCGCCTCGCCCGTCCGCGCCGTCATGGCCGCGACAGTACCCACCGATGACCTCTGGCAGGCGGGTGGCGGACGTGCGAGGGATCTGGCAGCGTGAACGAATGCAGACGCCATGGCTCGCGCGCAGGCTCGACGGCGGGGCGTCGATACTCCTCCGGGTGCTCGAGCGGGGCAGGGCGTACACGACGATCCCCCTCGGCTGGGCCTATCGTGCGACCGACCAGCAGGAGGTCATCGACGCGGACGTCCGGCGTTGGCTCGAGGTCTTCCAGGCGGCCGACGGCGAGCATTCGTTGCACAGCCTGCTGTACGCCTTCGAGGAGTTCCGGGGCGTGTTCTACTACCGGCTCTCCCGTGGCAACCCGACCGGTGCGTTGCTCGCCCGGCTCTTTCGCCGGATCTGGAAGCCGGTCGCCAGTTTGAACGTCACCACTGCGGACATCGGTCCGGGACTGTTCGTCGCCCACGGCTACTCGACAACGCTCGCAGCCCAGCGGATCGGCACCAACTGCTACGTCCACCAGTGCGTCACGATCGGCTGGGACTACCGCAGCGAACGGGCGCCCATCGTCGGCGACGACGTGTTCATCGGCGCCGGTGCAGTCATCGTCGGTGCGGTGACGATCGGCGACGGAGCCCGCATCGGATCGAACGCCGTGGTGCTGTGCGACGTGCCGGCCGGCGCCACCGCAGTGGGTGTGCCGGCTCGTATCTTCGAGGGATCGGGTGAGGTGGTCTCCCTCAGGGTGGAGGGGTCGGCAGGTTCATAGACCGGGCGCGTCCCCGCCCGCAGCGCGGATATCACCTCGCGGCGCCCGATGCCCTCGTAATGTCGCGGTGGAGACTTCTCCCGAAGCTGCCGTTGATCGAAGGGATCAGGGAGGCGCGAGATGACCGATGCCCAGGTACCACCGCCCGACGGACGACCGCCCGACGGACCACCAAAGCCGGCAGAGCAGGCGCCGGTGGTACCCCAAGAGGCGAAGGAGGGGTCGGCCGCTCGCCTCTTCGATCACGTCCCGCATCCCCGGTACGAACACCACCGCTTGGTCGGTCCGGTCTCCACCGTAGAGGTGGCGCGGAAGGTGCACGGCAGCGGTTTCTTCGGTCGCATCAACTCGAAGGTCGGTCTCAAGATCACGCTCATCGTCGGAACGATGTGGGCTGCCTACCTCTTCTTCGGCCTTGCGCTGTACGGGCTTCCGCAGGCGATCAAAGGCGGTCCGGCGGCGATCGTCCTCTGGACCTCGAGCGAGTTCCTCCAGCTGGTCCTGCTCCCCATCATCATCGTCGGGCAGAACATCCAGGCCAAAGCGTCAGACGCCCGAGCTGAGGACACGTACAAGGACGCCGAGGCGATCATGCACGAATGCATACACCTCCAAGCCCATCTGCAAGCTCAGGACCAGGTCCTCACCGAGACGATCGACCGCGTACGAAAGCTGGCTGCGTCCTTCAACCTTGTCGCACCGGCAATCGCGGCCGATACACGCGCCACGCCCTGAGGGTCGGGCACTGGAGCCACGCGATGATGAGCGTTCGTTCTGAGAAGGAGGTGAGCTGTGCGGGCGCGTGACCTTGGCATCGCCATCGGGTCGGGCACGCCCGGACCCTTCAACGCCATCACCGACGTGGCCGGGGTGCGCGTCGGGCATACGACCCTCATCTCGGGTGACGGCCCGCTGCAGGTGGGTCAAGGTCCGGTGCGGACCGGCGTGACCGTCATCGTGCCGTGCGAGGACGTCGGCCGGGTACCGCTGTTCGCCGGCTGCCACCGATTGAACGGCAATGGGGAGTTGACCGGTCTCGAGTGGGTGCGGGAGTCGGGCTACCTCACCTCGCCCGTGGCCATCACGAACACCCACAGCGTCGGCGTCGTGCGGGACGCGCTCGTCGCCGACGAAATCAGGGCGCGGCCGGCGGGTGAAGTGTTCTGGAGCCTTCCCGTGGTCGGGGAGACGTGGGACGGCGCCCTCAACGACATCAACGGCATGCACGTCTCGGCGCAGCACTGCCAGAAAGCGTTGGCAGCGGCCTCTACCGGTCCGGTCGCCGAAGGCAACGTCGGCGGCGGGACCGGGATGATCTGCCATGAGTTCAAGGGCGGCATCGGCACCTCGTCAAGGGTCGTCGACGCCGCGCATGGCGGTTACACCGTCGGGATCCTGGTGCAGGCGAACTACGGCCGTCGCGAGCGACTCACCGTCGCAGGCGCGCCCGTGGGCATCGAGATACCCGTGACCGAGGTTCCCTCGCCCTCGGTGCCGAGCCTCCCTGCGAACCCTCCGGGAGCTGGTTCGATCATCGTCGTCGTGGCTACGGATGCGCCGTTGCTCCCGCACCAGTGCACGCGCCTTGCCCAGCGTGCCGGCCTGGGCATCGCCCGCGCAGGCGGTGTCGGCGATCACTCGAGTGGCGATCTGTTCATCGCCTTCGCGACCGGCAACGTGACCCCGGCCGATGCTTCGTCCGGAAGCGCTTCCCCGGGCACCGGCGAGCGCGATTGGGCGGGCGGCCCGGACTGGATCGGCGGTTCGATCACTTCCACCGTGAGGATGCTGGCCGACGAGAAGATGACTCCTCTGTACGACGCCGTCGTCGACGCCACGGAGGAGTCCATCGTGAACGCGCTCGTGGCAGCCACGACGATGACGGGTCGGGACGGCATCACTGCCTATTCGTTACCCCATGACCGGCTCGCAGAGGTCCTGAAGAAGTTCGGAAGAGGCTGAGGCTCGTCGCCGACGTGGGACCGCCCGGCGCCCGGCATCGATGGCTGCGCCGGAGCCACTCCTGCTCACCCGGCGTAAAGCTTGTGTCCAGTGCCGGCTGGTAGAATGTGTGCACATGCATGCAGATACGCATACACGCAGCCACCTCCTCGAGATGCCGACTGATGAGCAGGTCGGCTTCGCCAGCGACGGGTTCCGGATGCTCGCCGATCCCACCCGCATCAAGATCCTCTGGGCATTGCTGCAGGGCGAGTCGTCGGTGGCCCCCCTGGCCAAGGTTGTCGGCGCCGCTCCGGCTGCTGTATCCCAGCACCTCGCCAAGCTCCGGCTGGCCAAGCTCGTGCGGGTCAGGCGGGAAGGCACCTTCGCCTACTACTCGGCGGTCGACGACCACGTCGCCAGGCTTCTGACCGAGGCGCTCGACCATGCCGACCACCAGGTGGTCGACCCGCTCGGCGCCGCCGGCGGCCCGGGCCGCGGCGCCAACCCCAACGGCGCCGGCAGCTCCGGCACGTCCCGCGCTCGGGCCATGCCTCGAGAGCGGCGGTCATGACGGGCTCGCACACCCACGCGGACGGCCACGGCTTCGCCCGGGAGCAGCCGCGTCGGTCGGGGCACAGCCACAGCCTCGGCCCCACGCCGTCGCGCCAAGCGGACCGGCGGTACCTCGGCGCCGCCCTCGTCCTCATCTCGGCGTTCATGGCAGGCGAGGTCGTGGCGGCGATCGCTGCCGGCTCCCTCGTGCTCTTGGCTGACGCCGGCCACATGCTGACCGACGCCGGAGCGCTCGGCATCGCCATCTGGGCCACGCGGCTCGCCGAGCGGCCGACCACCGACGTATGGACCTTCGGCTTCAAGCGTGCGGAGATCCTGTCCGCGGCTGTCAACGGCGTCGCCCTCCTCGTCATCGCGACGCTTGTGGCGGCCGAGGCCGTCGACCGGCTCCTGCACCCGTCCGCGGTCAAGGGCCCGGTGCTCGTGGTCGTCGCCGTCATTGGGATCGTCGTGAATCTCGGTGCCACCTGGGTCCTCGCCAAGGCCGACCGGACGAGCCTCAACATCGCCGGCGCCTTCGCCCACCTCCTCACGGACTTGTGGGCGTTCATTGGTACCGCCATCGCGGGCGTGGTCATCGTCATAACGGGATTCGATCGGGCAGACGCCATCGCCTCGCTCGTCATCGTCGCACTCATGCTCCGGGCGGCCCAGCGACTGCTGCGCGACTCCGGGCGCGTGCTGCTCGAGGCGGCGCCGGCGGCCGTCGACCTCACAGATGTGCGACTGCATCTCCTGCAGGCACCGCACGTCACAGATGTCCACGACCTTCACGCCTGGGTCGTGACGTCCGACCTCCCGGC
>Ga0182024_10026958_pt1 | contig 10076 bp, 9 predicted proteins | sample P32metaG_FD_120480 | JGI IMG/M metagenome (GOLD analysis project Ga0182024, IMG submission 120480) | Permafrost microbial communities from Stordalen Mire, Sweden - P3-2 metaG (Illumina Assembly) | ecosystem: Environmental > Terrestrial > Soil > Wetlands > Permafrost | place: Sweden: Stordalen...
TCTCCAACCTCTTGGCACAGACCCAGAGTCCGCTTCCGTCCCAGACGAGGACCTTCAGCCGATTGCGCTGGCCGTTGCAGAACAAGAACAGATGCCCGCTCAGAGGCTCACACGACAATCGATCCCGAACCAGACCGTACAGCCCTTCGAACCCCTTGCGCATGTCGGTGACCCCGGCGGCCAGATAGATCCGTGTAGCTGGGCCCAGTCCAAACACGGCTTACGCCCGCTCCAGGATGCCCACCAGGCGTTCGAACGTACTCGTATCAAAATCAGGATGAATCTCGATCCGGCGCCCGCCCGGCAGCACCACGACCAGCCCACAACTCGGTTCGTGCTGCTTCGGCGGTCTCTTGGCGGACAACTCCACCGGCACGAACCGACCGGCGGAAGAAGCCGGTCTACGGCTTCTCTTCCAACGCCGCTTTTTCAGATGGCGATCCAGCGTGTTGAAACTCAAACCCCGACTCTGGCAAAACTCGCTCCGCCGCATACCGCTGCTCAAAAACTCGGCCACCAACTGCTGAACCTCCGCTCGTGTGCGTCGCTTGGGCGCTGGCAACTCTATTTTTGCGGTCATTCGACAACTTCAACACAGACACAACTCGCCCGAAAAGGTGTGTTGGTCAGACGCTTACAAGTCAAGCAGCGTTAGCAATTCCTCGACTTTGGCCACGATGCGATGCTGTTCGGCAAGGGGTGGCAAGGGGATCATCATGTTCCGCAGTTTCGAACCATTCACGTTCGCCTGCCCGCACTGCTGCTGTAACTCTGGCACGATCTGCGTCTCGCGGAAATACGGGGCGTTCATGGCAATGTTTGCATAAACCGGGTCCGTGAGATTGCTAACAAATCGAATTCGGATGAGGTATGAAGCAAATGTGTAGGCGTCGTCTTCCCCTAAATAAATCCCAGTTTTACCGACGAGTTCAGCGCTATTCGTCCGGTTGTACAAAAGATCGAATCGCTTAAGGTATAGCTGGGGCAGGTCTTCAATCTGTCGAGGGACTTTTTTGCGGGTACCCAATATTACTTTGCCTGCCTGGATATCGCCCATCGCGAGCACCGGAACTCCGTGTTCAGCCTGGTCTGATTTCACCGAAGTTCCATACTCAGTTAGCAATGAGCACGTACCTATTCTCGTCCAGCTCCAACTTGCAGGAATCGCAAAGGGCACATCGCCTTCGATAATTGGGGGAAGGAGACGCTCCCTCCTCAAGGAACCTTCTTTGATGCGCCGCGACTTTTCGTCCTGAACACGCTTCAGGAGCTCGAAGGCTTGCTCGTCGTCGGGGTCTTGGGTCGCGAGCCTTCCCCGCACGGCGAGACTAAGGACGGTCTGGCGCAGACCGGAAATTTGCGCAGGACGAATGGTGAGGTCAAATAAGTGATTGAGACAGAATCGAGAACTGTCCTGGAATTCAGCGGGACTCGCGCCGTTGGCAAGACGATGAAGGGTCGAAGCTGCCATTCGGCCCCGCCACTTCTCCTCTTCCTTTCGGGCAGCCTCCATCTGATCACACAATGCCATTAGCTCTTCAACTTTAGCGACGATGCGATATTGTTCGGCGAGGGGGGGAAGACACAGGAGAAGATTCTCTAGTTTGCCCTTCGTGATGTGCTGCAGACCGACACCGCCATGTGCTTTCGCAATCATCTCGTCCAAGCGACCATTCACTGCGATTTGAAGAAAGCGGTCGTAGTATGCATCCCCGATTTGAAAGCACTTGAAAATGTGCTGATTTAATGCAGCCCTACCCCGCTTCCAAATAAATGCACCGAACGATGTGCCCGGCGTTCCAGACCAGCCTGATTAGAAAAGCGTCGGATTCGATGAGGTGCCTTGATTCAACCTTCGACTCATCGCAGTAGTTGAAAAGAGCGTTCTCATTGTTTAGGTTTTGAATTCTGACGATGGGTAACCCGGCAGGGAGCCAGTCTGTCGGCTTAAATGCACGACCGTTGATCATTCCCAGGGCGTCGCCGAGACGAATCCATTGCCAATTATTGGGAATTGGGTACGGCTTCTGGGCATCTACCGGTTCGACTGGGATTGGCTCGTTCTTAATTGCACCTAAGCTAATCAAGCGCTTTCGCTCTATTCGAACCCGTTTAATCAGTTCGTCGGCCGGCTCGTCGTCGGGATCTTGCTCAATGATTTTTCCCCTCACAGCAAGGTCAAGGATGAACCGACGCAATCGGGGTGCGGCCTCAGGCGAGTCGCTAAGGCGGACGAAATTAGCAACTAGCTGCGCCGTATTCATCGCAGAAGCGCCCCTGCAAGAATAGCCTTCAATTGGTCTCGCAAAGCGGTCGTTTTATGTTCGGACTCATTGAGTTTTGCGAGCAACTCTTCAGGATCGCCGTGATCGTCGGCGACCGTGTGGGGGTTCTTGAAGTCCAAGTTATAGCTGCGGGCCCTGACTTCGTCAGCCGTTGCCCGCCATGCAACCTCGCTTTCCTTGCGTCCTTTCCGCTTGGCACCACCCCACCAGTCTGCACACGGTTTCAAGTACTCGACACGGATAGGTTTGGTCATCGAATAGGCCTTTTGACCGTCGGGAACGCGGTGTTCGTAAAACCAAATCTCCTTCGTTGGTTCGCCCTTCTCGAAGAAGAGCAGATTTGTGCCAATGCTCGCATATGGCTTGAATACACTATTCGGCAGGCGGACGATGGTGTGAAGGTTGCACTCTTCCATTAAGTGCTCCTTGAGCCTCGTTTTGACTCCTTCTCCGAATAAAGAGCCATCAGGCAGCACAACCGCAGCCCGGCCGCCGGGTTTGAGTATGCGGATAATGAGAGCAAGAAAAAGGTCGGCCGTCTCGCGGGTCTGGAAGTGTTTCGGAAAATTGCTCTCGATGCCATCTTCCTCACGGCCCCCGAAGGGTGGGTTGGTGAGAACGATATCGACGCGGTCAGAAGCGCCATAACTGATATAGGGGCGCGCTAACGTATTGTCATGTCGCACGAAACTGGGATTCTCGATGCCATGCAGCAGCATGTTGGTGACGCATAGCATGTGCGGAAGCTGCTTTTTCTCGACCGCCCGAAGTGCTTGTTGCATGGCCTGCTCATCATTGACTTTTTTCACATAGCGGTCGCGCATGTGACGTATCGCGCAGGTGAGGAAACCACCGGTGCCGCATGCGGGGTCTAACAGAATCTCGCCTGGTTTAGGATCGATACGTTCCGCCATGAATGCGGTTACGGCGCGGGGAGTGTAATATTCGCCGGCGTTACCGGCACTCTGCAGGTCGTTGAGGATTTGCTCGTAGATGTCACCGAAGTGCTGGCGCTCAGCGAGATTGTTGAAGTCCACCTCATTGATTTTGTTGATGACCTGACGCATAAGCTGGCCAGACTTCATGTAGTTGTAGGCATCCTCGAACACATCGCGCACAACGCCGCGGCGATCCCCCTGACCGCCCGCCACCGAGAGCTCTTTCAACTTCGGGAACAATTCTGTGTTCACGAAAGTCAGAAGATCTTCTCCGGTGATGCCCTCGGGGTCTGCCGCCCAAGATCGCCAACGCAAGGCCTTCGGAATTGGCGAGCGGTAGCCCTCCTGCATCAGCTCCAGCTGCTGGTCCTGGTCGTCGATAATTTTAAGGAAGAACATCCAGCAGAGCTGGGAGATGCGCTGGGCATCGCCGTCTACGCCGGAGTCCTGACGCATGATGTCCTGGATGGACTTAACGGTATTGCGAACGGCCATGTTTTACGCTTCCATCTGGTAAAGAGCTGACTGAAGTTCCTGCACGGCAAACATGAAGTCGGAGCGAGTGCCGAATTGCTTTATGAGCTGCATAGGTGTCCCCATCGTATCAAGAGGCGGGATCTGAAGAATACGTGGATCGCCAAGATCGATGACGCCCTGATCCTGATATTTTTGCAACAGTGCTTCGAGCACGGCGCGGGCCTGGGGGCCGTATTTCGTGAATACGTCGCGCTTGCGCACACTGTCTGCCCGCTCGCGGCGGGTGAGTGCTGGCTGGTCGAATACAACATGGCAGATAAGGTCGAAAGGATCGAGGTCTTTGCCCACTTCGTCCGCCAGAGGCTCCAGCGACAAGCCTTCTTTCTCAAGTTCTTCGACGATCGCCTGCTTGCGCTCGGCCGATTTCCATCGCTCTAGGAAGCCGTCGAGGCTCGCGAAACGCTTCTTGAGAGCCTTCTTGGTGAAGTCCCGCAAGGTTTCGGTGATAAGCCTGCCGTTCTCGTCGAGATACTCCACGCGCTCCGCAACGATGGTTGCCCCTACCCCATCGACATATATTTTGCGGATTTTCTCCGGGTCAGTGTTGATGGTAATGTCCGGCGGCTGATAGATGATAATCTCGTCTTCGCCGGGCGTGGGAGGGATCGACGGGTCGCTCTCCATAGGAACGTCGTCCGGCGGAACAATCGGGTCATTTTCTCCAGGCTCGTAAATCTGCACCGGCTCGCCGTCGAAGTCCGGATCGGCAAAGTGGTTCGTCGCCCCCCGAAAATCAATGAGCGTGAAGTAAAACTTCTTCGTGTCCTCGTGAACGCGTGTGCCGCGCCCGACGATCTGCTTGAACTCCGTCATCGAACCGACGCCACGATCCAGCACGATGAGACGGCACGTCTGGGCATCGACGCCGGTGGAAAGCAGGCGAGACGTTGTAACGAGGACGGGATATTTAGCTTCCGGATCGATGAAATTCCCCAGCTGCGCTTGCCCTTCAGTATCGCTTCCGGTGATACGCATGACATAGCGGTGATTTTCGTTGCACAGATCCTTATTTTCGTTAACCAGAGCCTGACGCATGCGGGCCGCGTGTTCTTCATCGACGCAGAAGACGATGGTTTTCTGGAAGCGGTCGCCGCCTTCCTTAAGGAAATCAGAAACTTTCTTAGCGACAAGCTTGGTGCGGTCGTCGATGACCAGCGTGCGGTCGAAGTCCTTGGTGTTGTAAATACGGTCTTCAATCTCGTTGCCGTCGCGGTCGGTGTCACCCCGCTCCGGGCGGTAGCCATGTACATCCACGTCGATATGGACCTTAATGACCTTGTACGGGGCGAGGAAGCCGTCCTCAATGCCTTGTTTCAGGGAATAAGTGTAGACGGGTTTGCCGAAGTAATGGATGTTAGAGACGTACTTGGTTTCCTTGGGCGTCGCCGTAAGGCCGATTTGCGTGGCTTCTGAGAAATATTGAAGGATTTCTTTCCAGGCAGCATCGTCTGCGGCGCTGCCACGATGGCATTCGTCAATGACTATCAGGTCAAAAAAGCCGGGTGAGAACTCCCGGAAGAGTTTCTGGCGTTCCTCGGGGCCGGTGATGGCCTGGTAGAGGCCAAGGTAAATCTCGTAGGCTGTATCGATGCGCCGTTTCTTGTCGAGCGCCGTCGTCAGTTCCACCTCGGTGCCGTCGTCCCGCTCGATGGTCTTTGCACCGGTGCTGAGTTTGGCCATTGCCGCACCGAAAGGCCGGAAATCATTCACCATCGTCTGATCAACAAGGACGTTGCGGTCAGCAAGAAACAGGATGCGTTTCTTGCGACCGGCCTTCCACAAACGCCAGATAATTTGGAAGGCGGTATAGGTCTTGCCTGTGCCCGTGGCCATTACCAGCAGAACACGGTCCTGGCCCTTGGCAATCGCTTCGGTCGCTGCGTTGATGGCATTTCGTTGGTAGTAGCGCGGCTCTTTGCCGGAGCGGTCTTCGTAATAATCCTGAAGGACGATTTCTTCTTCGTCGGGGGTGATGCCTTTCCAGGCGCAGTATTTCGACCAAAGATCTTTAGGGGTGGGAAACGCATCGAGGCTTAACGAGGCTTCTTTCTGGAAACTTGCTCCTGTGCGGTCGTGAAAAACAAAGCCGTCGCCATTTGAGGAAAAAACAAACGGAATGTTGAGCGTTACGGCGTAGTCGAGGGCCTGTTGCATGCCGTCGCCGACACTGTGGTTATTATCCTTGGCCTCGATTATGGCAATCGGGATGTTAGGTTTGTAGTAAAGGATGTAGTCGGCCCGTTTGGCTTTGCCACGGGTCACGAGCTTACCGCGCACAATGATGCGCCCCTTGGTGAAAGCGACCTCTTCGCGAATCTGCATCATGCCGTCCCAGCCCGCGCGTTTCACAGCGGGACCGATGAACTTGGAACAGATGTCGCGCTCGCTGAGGTCCTTCTTGTTCATAAGGTTCGGTATAAACCCCTAATCCGTGCAATCCGGAAGAGCCTTATGCCTTCGGTGTCAGCTCCCTCAGCTGCACTCCTTTTGGCCCTTAGACAGCCGCAGGGCATGCGAGCGTTTCCCTCGTCGTACGAATCACCAACAATCTGCGTTGCCGTGAATGTAGGCATGTGCCTCAACGATCTGATCGTGGAAATTACGGAAGCTAGCAGATGCTTGTGTAAGGCTAACTACGTTCTCGGCAGTCATGGCCCGTACCAAGGGAAGCGCAACGTTCGTTACATCAGCTCTGGTAGCAACCGGTCTTCCATAAAGTTGTTGTTTTTGAACGCTTCGAGGTCTCCGATGGATACCTTGGTTTCCCTGCAGGGCGAGAAGCCATGTTTCGATCATCTCCACTGGGACAGCGATGAGGATTGGCCACGTAGCGCTTGGTTTCTTTTGAATCCAGTTTAGCTGGGGCCGAACTTGTGCGACAGCTTCTGCGACCATGCAATGGCGGCAGACAGCAACGGTGGCTCCGGGATGATTCGCGTGGCGCGGATGGTGCGGATCTTCGTTGACTCCAGTTTGATCCAAATCGACGTTACCATCGTTGTCTACCCCGACGACGGCAAAATGAGCACACTGTCCGTAGAAGCGTTTGAGAGCATTAGGAATGAAATCTAAAACGAACTGCCAACCACGACCCGGAGCATCTACGAAGTCAACTAGGATCTCTTCCTCGGGTAGCAGAAGCAGCTTGGCGACGAAGGCGTGAAGAATGAGATGATCGTTGCCTTCCACATGAAACCCCGCCAGTATCGGCATCTCATAGCCCCTCGAACAAACCGGTAGCCCACTGATAGCCGATTCCCTCGTCCCCCTTATCGCTCATGCGGAGATTCTGGAGGATATCCTGAAGCGGTGTGATCTTTGTCCGGCCCTCCCGCTGTTCTACTACCTCGATGGAGGGAAGCATATCTTTGAAGAGATCAACGAAAGAGGGCGAATGAGTGGTAAGCACGATCTGGGTGGGTGCCTGCCCGATTGGCGGATAAGCCAGTGCGACGAATTTTTCCATCAGCCATCGGAGGCGACGAGGATGTAGCCCTGTTTCTGGCTCTTCAATGCACAGAACCTCTGGCTTGTGAGGCGCGTTTAAGAGACAGAGCATGCCAAGGGTAAACATGGTTCCATCACTCAAATCCGGTGCCGTGATGTAGCCGCGTTGCTCCTTGAAGTTAAATGCTAAACCCTGTTTGTCTGCTCTGTTCTGCGTGACAATAATTGATTCCAGCGAGGGGAGCAACTGACGCATATCGGACACAACTGATTCGTAGATCGGGGTTCGCTCGGGGTCGGACTTAGTCCATGCAATGAAATCTGGGAGACCCTCGCCATAGTAGCCGACACGATCGGTATCTTGGCCGGTCCCAAGTGTTTTGAGTTCTGAAACCTCCAAATGATAGTAGCCGAATCGGGAGAGGGCCTTGGCCACGGCCTTGGCGAAACGGACGTTCGGTGCCAGCGCATGGATTCCAGGCGCACCATGCCACACCCGATGTAGGGTAGTGGGCATATCCCATTCCACAACCCCAAATTCTCCCATCTGCACTCGGTTTCGGCGACGCTGGAAAACCCAATCTTCAGGTTGCTGACCCTGCCGGCGCGTGAGGGTTTCCTCCAGAACATACAATCCAGCAGGCGAGTCGGCGATCTTGAGCACATATTTTGCGACAGTATCCGGATATTCAGGAATCTGATCGACTTGCACTTCAAACTCGATCGGATCGGTTTCATCTGCCCAGCGGCTACGCACCCAGTGGAATTCGCCAAGGCCCGGCGGGAATATCTCCACAAGCTCCCTATGAATGGAGTTCTGTAGCACGACCATGGCTTTGAAGACATTAGACTTTCCGGCACCGGCTGGGCCAACCATCAACGTGATCGGCTCCATCCGGAGAGTTGATTGGGCGTGGCTTCGGAAGTTGGTGAGCTGTAGAGCCTTGATCATTGGTCGCGTCCCCTTAAAGGGTGCTGGAGACAACGAGAGATTATACAGGCGAAGCCCATTTGACCGTTCTCCAAGGTACTCGGCGACTTCGCAAACTGATGCTCACGGTGGCAGGCATACTTTCGGGAAAAGGGATCGCAAGCAATGTTAGTCCATTGGCTCTAACTGGCGAAGCATCCCCAAACTTATGAACCTGATCTTCCTCCTCGTCTTCGTCAGCCTGGTCTCGCCCGTGAACGGAATCTTCCTGAGTATGCCCGGCCTGTGCCGAACCGAGAACTTACCAAAGCTGTTCATCTTCATGGTGAACCCGTTCGTTCCCAAATTGTTGAGCAGCGTCAGCTCGATGCACGAGATCACGGTGTTGACGATATACTCTGCTTCCTTCTTGGTGGACAAAGTCAACGCCTGCTGAACCCTCACGGCCAACTCGTCCCGACCCCTTCGTAAGCTTTCTCGCATGAAGTTCAACTCCTTTCGAAAGAGGTGTCTCACATGCTGAATACTGCGATTGCCGCCGATCAACCAAATTTCCCAGCAAACTTGTCTATTGAAGGGAACCAATACAGAACTGACCCGTTCACGTTGATCGATGGCCGCTACGTAGGGCACGACGGGTTTGTGGTCCCGAAGGATTTTGACGAGTTCCACCAACGGTTTCCACACCACATCCCGAACTGGGTGAAGAGGCACGCCGACAGGCTTGCCCTGAAGGAGGATTTGGAGGACTGGACGCAAGACCTAGTAATCCACATGAAATACTTGCCTCCTACGTCCAAGCACCGGGAGGCTGGCAAGGAGGATATCGTGCAAACTTTCGATCCTGCCAAGCACCATGGTGCGAACCAACCTCGGTTTCTGAACTACATCAACCTGTGCCTCGCGAACAAGTTCAGGACCATACACTCCAAACGCAAAAAGGATGCTCTGCGCCACACGGGCAACTTGTCGCTGACCGGGCAGTTGGACTCCTACACATGTGGCGAGGTGGACGACGAGTATTGCCACGAGCACTCGGAATACTTACGGCGGGCTGCGGGCATTTTCGAGAAGCGAGCGCGTGATGGAGCCTTCATCAGGGAGTTTGTTGATTTCGTTAGGCGGGAAGACCCGAGTGTTCTGCCAGCTATAGCGTCGATCCTAGCGACCGGCACGCCGGGCGACGCGGCTGAGTTCCTTGGGATTACGGACGCCCGATTTTCTAGGCTGCGGACTCGTATACGGCAGTTAGGCAAGTGCTTCATGACGGGGGAGGACCACATCCCGAAGCAGAGAAGGCCCTACAAGAAGCGCGTGAAAACAGTAGCAACACCAAGCCTCGTCGCGGCCTGAGCCGACTCACAGAAAAGGCGTGAGCACCGGATCGGAGACGGTTCGGTGCTTCCGTGTTCCGACGAAAGGCACTGGGAGGAAGCCTGCTTCCTCTCCGTGTGGCTCTTGCGCGCGGGGCTTGGCTCGACACAACTAAGGAGTTCCAACATCCCATATTTCTCATTGTCCATTAGTAATGGACATGTAATAATAATGGACATTATGCGAGTTGGACCGTCAATGACTCCTTTCCTACAGCAGATGAGGACCCTGCACTTTATCAGCGATCTGGATTTCTCTCCGAAGAATCGTGCCGGTGATCAAGGAATCGACGGCACCCTCAAGGTGCGCACTCCCAAAGGAACCTACTCCTTCTTCGTGGAACAGAAGCGGTCGTATCTGGACCGAGGGATACTCAATGCCCTCGTCGCTCAAGCCAAACTCTATGCAAGAGTACATCGCAAGCCCCTCTTGCTGTTGGCGCGCTACATCCCCCGGCCTTCTGCCGAGCGATTGATCGAATCACGAATAAACTTTGTGGACCAAGCTGGCAACATGCACCTCGTGCTCGGTCAAAACTATGAGCGTACGATCATCGGAAACAAA
>Ga0182024_10026959_pt1 | contig 10076 bp, 9 predicted proteins | sample P32metaG_FD_120480 | JGI IMG/M metagenome (GOLD analysis project Ga0182024, IMG submission 120480) | Permafrost microbial communities from Stordalen Mire, Sweden - P3-2 metaG (Illumina Assembly) | ecosystem: Environmental > Terrestrial > Soil > Wetlands > Permafrost | place: Sweden: Stordalen...
CATTGAAGCTTCCAAGCGCGCTCTCGAGCGCACCGAAGCCATCGTCCACGCTGAACTGAAGCGCGGATTGGGCGGTCTGGCCACCATCGGTTCCACAGCGCCGTTCGTCGGCCTGTTCGGCACGGTGATGGGCATTCTGAACGCCTTCAAGGGAATTTCCGAGCAGAAGGCAACCGGTCTGGGCGCGGTCGCAGGCGGCATTTCAGAAGCGCTGGTAACCACGGCTTTCGGGCTGCTGGTCGCCATCCCCGCCGTCATGATGTTCAACTACCTCACCGGTCGCGTCGAAGCGTTCGATGTCGAGATGGACAATTCATCCAGCGAACTGATCGACTACTTCCTGAAGCGCCGGGAAGTTCGCCGGTCGTAGTTTAGTGTCTGGTCCCGGGGATTTAGAAATCCCTGAGACAGAGTCTGCGCTGAGTTGCTGTCCGGTGCTGGGACCATTCCCAGCGCCGGGCTTCCCAAATTCAGGCGGCGCACTCGTGGTTCGAAGTACGGGAGATTAAGTTATGTCGATGGCCAAACGAAACGAAGGGGCGAATGTCAACTCTGACATTAACGTTACGCCCATGGTCGATGTGATGTTGGTTCTGCTGATCATCTTCATGGTCATCACGCCCATGTTGCAGAAGGGCATCAGCGTTGACATGGCGAAGGTAAACAATCCCACGCCCATGCAGGACGCTGACAAAGAAGATGCCCTTCTGGTCTCCGTAATGCGCGACGGCACAGTTTACTTCGGCGCTGACAAGCTTACCGGCGGGGTTGACACTCTCACCGGCAAGGTGAAGGATCGCCTGACCAATCGCACCAACAAGGAAGTCTATTTGAAAGCGGATGCCCGCGCCCACTTCGGCAGCGTAGTGCAGGTAGTGGACGCAGTGCGCGCCGCCGGCGTAGACGATCTGGGCTTGCTCACTGAACAGAAGAAGAGCGCTCCAAGCGGTCCACCCTCCACCACCACTCCGACGGGCGGACAATAAAGCTAGCGAAGAGCAAGTGAAATAAGAGGAGAACGAATATGAGTATGGCAATGGGAAGCGGAGGAGGTCAGAGCGCCAACATCAACGTCACCCCGCTGATTGACGTGCTGCTGGTGCTGCTCATCATTTTCATGGTGATCACGCCTTTGACGCCGAAGGGTTTGGACGCGCTGGTTCCTCAGCCGCCTCCGCCCAACGCGCCCAAGAACAATACGCCCGACCGCACCATCGTCGTGCAGTTGATCGATCGCGGCGCTGGTCAGGATCCGGGCCTCAAGATCAATCAGGAAGACGCTACCTGGGATAATCTGCAGGGACGTTTGGCCGACATTTACAAAACCCGCGCCGAGAAAGTCATGTTCGTGAAGGGCGATGACCCAATTCCCTTCGCGGATGTGGCCAGCGTGATTGACATTGCGCATGCCGCCGGAGTAGATAAGGTTGGCCTGATTACCGCAAAGATTGAAGCGGGTCAGTAAGCAGGCGCGACGAGAAGTTCAGAATCAAGACGTTAAAGAAAGCAGCGCCCGGAAGGTCGCGCAACGCATTCCGCCCGCAGTGGAGAATCATTTTCTTCCCGCCGCCGGCGGCCGCGACTTGTCAACCCGATGTCTCTGGGCCTAGGATGCTGTGGCAAGGGAGACTTATACCGCAATGAATAAACACATTCGAGTGCTAACGCTGGTGGCCGCTGCCCTGGCTCTGGTTTCTTCCGTGGGCTGCAGCAAGCTGCGAGCCCGGGATCAGCTCAACAAGGGCGTCACCGCTTACAAGAACGCGAAGTACGAAGAGGCCATCGATCACTTCCAGCAGAGCGTCGCTCTCGATCCCTCCCTCATCAACGCCAAAATGTACCTCGCCACGGCGTTCGCCCAACAATACATTCCCGGCGTCGAAGACAAAGACAACATGAAGATGGCCGACCAGGCCATTGAGCAATACAAGAAAGTTCTCGATATGCCAGCGGCGGCGCGCGATCAGAAAGTAAACTCCGCTAAGGGAATCGCCTACCTCTACTTGAATATGAAGAAGTTCGACGACGCTAAAAAGTATTACCGGATGGCCGCCGACATGGATCCCAACGATCCCGAACCGTACTACTCCGTCGGCGTAATCGATTGGACGGCCTGCTACCAGCCACGCATGGAAGAGCGCGCCAAGCTGGGCCTGAAGCCGGACGAGAACCTGAACCCAAAGAACAAAGACCAGAAAAAGGCCTGCGCCGAATTGAAAGTGAAGAATGGGCCTGCGATCGCGGAGGGTATCGACAGCCTGAACAAGGCGATTCAACTTCGTCCCGACTACGACGACGCCATGGCCTACCTGAACCTCATGTACCGCGAAAAAGCCGACGTAGAATGCGACGACCTCAACGCCCGCCAGGAAGATCTGAAGACCGCCGACCACTGGGTCGATCAGACTCTGATCACCAAGAAGGCCAAGGCTGAAAAGCAGCCGGGCACGCAGGGCATCACCATGGATCAACCGAAGTAAGATCAGCAACGTGGTGGATCAGCAGAAGCGATCCAAGGTTTCGCGACCTCGACTGGCTAAGCCTCGGTTTTTCCTTCACTGAGTGAATTCGTAGACGACTCCGACGCCAGATGAGCCTCCGAACTGTGTCGTGCCGTACAGATTTTTCCCAGAACCGAATATCACGCCGGAATAGGGAGCCCCTCCATCGCTTCCTCCCGTAAACTTGTGCAGGACAGTCTGTTCGCCCGCCGGTGTGAGCGTGTACAGGACGCCGTAGTCATTCGTCCCGCCGCCACTCGTGACTCCGTAAATGCTGCCTGTATCATCCAGCAGAAGCTGGCCAGTGGGGCCGTTGCCGTTCTCGAACTCGTCGGGAAAGGCATAGAGGAGCAAGAAAGCGCCGTGAGCATTCGTTTTGTAAACCGTCCCAGTGTTGTTGGGACCGTTACAGCCAGTAGGACCATACAAATTACCCGCCGAATCCATCGTTACCGGCCCGCTGGGACACGCTCCATCCAGACCAGTGAAAGTATGCAGGATAGTCTCCTGGCCCGTGGGGTCCACCTTGAAAACCGTTCCGCAGCCCGGAAACTGGCCAAGATTCGAGCAGCTAAGGTCGCCGCCCATTAGCGTTGTTCCGTACAGATTGCCTTGCGTATCCAGAACCAGGCCGGCCGCTGGAGATTCGCCGTCTCCGTTGGTCCCAGTGAAGCTGTAGAGCACTGTCTCTTTACCGTTTTCATTTACTTTAAAGACCACGCCGCAACCTGGGTATTCGTAACTGCAGCCAAGATCCCCGCCCGCGAAAGTTGTCCCATACAGGTTGCCCTGCGCATTTCGTATTAAACCCGCATAGGGAAAGCCGCCATCCGTTCCTCCAGTGAAGGCGTAGAGCACGGTTTCATTTCCGGCCTGGTCGATCTTGAACACCACACCGCTGTCGTTAGCGCCGCCCGAACTCGTTGTCCCATAAAGATTGCCCGATGCATCCAGCAGCAAGCTTCCCTTCCATGGATACGCTCCGTCGGCGCCGTTGGTGAAGCGGTGTAAAACGGTCTCAGCGCCGCTGCTATCCACCTTGAAGACCGTTCCATAGCCTCCATTCGAGTAGAGTTGCACTCCGCCGCTGTACGTGGTTCCGTAAAGGTTTCCCTGTGCGTCGCGTACTACCGATCCCCAGGGATTTGCGCCGTCGCCCTCCATCTCCTTGTCTGGAATCCCTTGAAACGAATAAACCGTACTCAGGGTTTGCGCTTGTGCTGTCGGTGGTGACAGCGTTCCGAACACAAGAATAAGGCTGATCGTCCCTCCAAAAATTGCGAGGCATATTTTCCAGATACAGCCACTAGCGAAGTTGATGGTGTGGGTGGGCACTGCAGCGACGAAAGGGGCGCGGACGCGCATTTTTCTCTCCTCTTCGGCCAGCCATACAGCAAGAGGCTGGATTAAGCAGAGCATTCGCGAAATACTTCCGGGCAACAATCGGGCATAGACCGCATGGCCCCTGGGTAGCATCCCGTAGAAGGGGCCCATCAGGGTTTGCAGCGGAGGTGACTTCCAGCAAACGTGTGGATGCCCGATGATACTATTTAAGAACAGCCCGCAATTCAGCGGGTTCGCATGATGAGCGTAGCGTCAGTGGCCACATCACCGCGTAGCAACAGCGACGCCTTTCCGGAAAACGACCGGTGGGCGGGATGCGTGTCGGTAATCGTGCCCGTCTACAACGAAATTGCCCATGTCGACGAACTCCTGCAGGCCATCCACGCCTCGCCGGTCAAGAAAGAAATCATCATCGTCGACGACGGTTCGACCGACGGCACCCGCGAAAAACTACAAGCCATGCCTCTGGCCGACGACGTCACTGTAGTCTTCCATGAAAAAAACTGCGGCAAAGGCGCAGCCATCCGCACCGCCCTTCAATACGCCCGCGGAGAATATATTCTGATTCAGGATTCCGACCTGGAATATGACCCGCAGGATTATCCCGCGCTGCTGCGCCCGCTCGAACAGGGTGAGGCGAACGTAGTCTACGGGGTGCGCCCAGACCGTCCCGAGCGCGGCCTCCGATTTTTTCTGGGAGCGAAGCTCCTAACTCATCTCACCAATCTGCTTTACGGCGCGGGCATCCACGACGAAGCCACATGCTACAAAGTCTTCCGCCACTCGCTGATCTCGCAGATTGATTTGCAATGCCGCCGCTTCGAGTTCTGCCCTGAAGTCACGGCGAAACTCTGCCGCATGGACGAGCAGATCGCCGAAGTCCCGGTCCACTACGTCCCACGCTCATCGATCGAAGGCAAAAAGATTCGCCACTCCGATGGCTGGCTGGCCATCTGGACCCTCCTGCGTTACCGCTTTTCCCGACGCGCACGCTGGGCGAAATCGGTCCACGAAGTCGAAGCTCCGTTCGCGGTGAGTTTTTCCCGCGTTCCGCCGGAGTAAAAAGTAGGTTCGTACTGAAGAACGTCTGACCTGGAAGCCTCAATGCGATTTATAGACCGCGAAGAAGTCGCCCGCCGGCTCACGTATGAGATGTGCATTCCGATCGTGCGCGACGCGATGATCGCATTCTCGCGCGGCGAAACGCAGCAGATTCTGCGCTCGATCATCCCACTCGCCGATGGCCGCATGTTCGGCGTCATGCCCGGAGCGATGGGCGCAAGCGCTCCCTTCGGCGCGAAACTAATCAGCGTCTTTCCGGAGAACTTTGCTCGCGGAATACAGTCGCATCAGGGTCTCGTGATTCTGTTCGACCCGGAAAACGGTGCACCGGTTTGTGTAGTTCACGCAGGCGAGATCACGGCCATTCGCACTGCGGCCGCGAGCGCAGTCGCCACCGACGCGTTAGCGCGCAAGAATGCAATCCGCATGGCGATTCTCGGCTACGGAGAACAAGCCGCAACTCACGCGCGCGCGACCAGCAAAGTGCGCAGGCTGCAATCCATCAAGATCTGGGGACGTTCGCCCGAGCGCGCTCGCACCTTCGCTGAGCAACTGCAAACGGAGTTAGCCATTCCGATCTCGGCCGCCGGAAACGTACAAGAAGCAGTCGCCGAAGCAGACATCATCTGCACCGTCACTTCAGCGCCCGAGCCCATCTTGAAAGGAGCGTGGGTTCGCGCTGGCACGCACGTGAATCTAGTGGGCTCAAGCCACGCCGGTCCGGTTGAGGTCGATAACGATCTCGTCGTCCGATCGCGCTTTATTGCAGACAGCCGCGAAGGAGTTCTGGCGCAGGGCGCGGAGTTTCTCCGAGCAAAGGCCGCGGGTTTAATCGGAGATGACCACATCGTCGCTGAGATCGGCCAAGTGTTGACGGGCGAGATCGAAGGCCGCCGCTCACCGGAAGAGATTACGGTTTACAAATCGCTCGGCCACGTTGTGCAAGATTTATCGACTGCGTGGGCTCTCTACTCGCAGCCCGAAAGCGTTTCCTGAAAACACCACCATTAGCGACATCCATCACCGACTCTTAGCCACGTTTCCTGTAGAATTCTGGGTTCGTTGACACCGTTGAATGTCCGAGAGAATGTTCAAGAAAATTCTCATAGCCAACCGAGGCGAGATTGCTGTGCGCGTGCTGCGCGCATGCCATGAGATGGGAATTGCCGCGGTCGTGGTTTATTCCGATGTCGATCGCGCTTCGCTGCACGTGCGCAAAGCGGACGAAGCGTATCCGATCGGCGCTGCCGCGGCCCGCGAGTCGTATCTCAACATTCCCAAGATTCTCGATGTGGCGAAGCGTTCGGGCGCTGACGCCATTCATCCTGGTTACGGATTTCTCTCCGAGAATGCGAAGTTTGCGCAAGCGTGTGCCGACGCGGGAGTGAAGTTTATTGGGCCCACTGCCGCCGCGATGGAAGCTATGGGATCGAAGACGCGCGCGCGCCAGGCCATGGAAAAAGCGGGCGTTCCGTTCGTGCCCGGCACATCGCGCGGAGTCGAGTCGTTTGAGGAGGCAGAGCAAGTTGCCGCGAGAATCGGCTATCCGGTGATGTTGAAAGCTGCGGCGGGCGGCGGCGGCAAGGGCATGCGACTGGTCGACACTCGCGAACAGCTTAAGTCTTCTCTCGATGCGGCGCGCAGCGAGGCCGAGCGGTCTTTCGGTGACAGCGAAGTTTACATCGAGAAAGCCATCGTCAATCCGCGGCACATCGAGATGCAGGTGCTGGCTGATGAGCACGGCAACACTGTCTATCTTGGCGAACGCGAGTGCTCGCTGCAGCGGCGCCATCAGAAGGTGATGGAAGAAGCTCCGTCCCCGATTGTCGACGCTGACATGCGGCGCAGGATGGGCGAGGTTGCGGTCCGTGTGGCGCAAGCCGCAGCCTACACCAATGCCGGGACGGTTGAGTTCCTCGTCGATGAGAAAAAGAATTTTTATTTTCTGGAGATGAACACGCGCTTGCAGGTCGAGCATCCGGTGACGGAACTGATTACGGGCCTCGATCTGGTTCATCTGCAGATTCGCATCGCTGCCGGGGAGAAACTACGGTTCACGCAAAAAGACGTGAGCATTCGCGGGCACGCGATCGAATGCCGCATTTACGCCGAAGACCCAGACAACAATTATTTTCCCAGCCCTGGTAAAATTACGCTGCTGCTGGCGCCTTCGGGTCCGGGCATTCGCCGCGACAGCGGCATGTATGAAGGCTGGAATGTGCCGATTGATTATGATCCGTTGCTGGCCAAGCTGATTGGTTACGGCAGCGATCGCGAGCAGGCCGTCGCGCGGCTAACGCGGGCGCTTAACGAATATTTCGTTGGCGGGATCAAGACGAACATTTCATTGTTCCGCCGAATCTTGCGCGACGCTGATTTCCGCGCCGCCAAACTCGATACGGGATTTCTCGACCGGATGCTGAAGCGGCCTGAAGACAAGCTCCAAGATCCGAAGGAAGCGGAAGTGGCCGCCATCGCTGCGGGCGTGTTCGCCGCGCTTGGCGCGACGTCAAGCGCCGCCGGCGGCGATGCGGTCGAAGCAGCGGCACTTTCAAAATGGAAAGAAGCCAGTCGACGAGAGGCTCTGCGGTGACGCTCAGCGCTTCAGAGGCTAAAGCCCTGATTGATTTTAAGGGGCCTTTACGCGGCGCTGAAGCGCCGCTCTTCCACGGCTCTGCATGCGTTTGTGAGTTTTTCCCCTGCCCTCAGAAGCCGTCCCTTTCCAAGCGTTGCATGGTTGGCTCAAAATAACTGGCCGCTGGCAACTGGCAACCGGCAACTGATTTTCTTTATGCTCTACGACGTAAACATCGACGGGAAGAATTACCGGCTTGACCTCAATCAGGCTGAGGGGCGCTGGTCTTGCCGCCTCGATGGCCGGGAACTTGAGGTTGATGCCATCCTCGCTCGCCCTGATGTGCTCTCGCTGCGCATTGGAAACTTGGCTTATGAAATTAAGTTGGAGCGCGTGGCAAACGATTTGCATTTGTGGGTGGGAAGTACGCGCTTCGCCGCTGAAGTGCGCGATCCCCGCTCGCTGCGCGGACGCGCGCGAGCCGGAGACGATCACGGGCCCAAGAAAATCGTCGCGCCCATGCCAGGGAAGGTCGTCCGGTTGATGGTTCGCGAAGGGGATGATGTGGAAGCGGACGCTGGTGTGGCTGTGGTCGAGGCGATGAAGATGCAAAATGAAATTAAATCGCCCAAGAAGGGAACAGTTCAGAAAATTCTGGTTAATGAAGGTGCGACGGTGGATGCTGGGGATGTGCTGGCGATTGTGGAGTGAGACGGCCTCAGCGGCTCAAGAGGTTGCGGAAAAACACATGCCAATGCGAGGTCGGACCACGGGGGCTAAAAGCCGGGTCTGATTTCAGAGGCTTACGCGGCGCTGAAGCGCCGCTCTTCCACGGCGTTGCACGCGTTTGTGAGTTTTTCCGCAGCCTGTGAAGCCGCATTTATTTGCGCTACTTCGTGAGGCCGTTGCTGTCTAGGACTGTTTTCGCGTAATAGTTATCGACCTTGGCTGAGTCGCGCAGGACTTCGTAATAGGCCGCCTTCAACAACTGCTCGCGCCTATCGTGGAGCTGCGAGCGGATGGCTTGCTGCACGCGCGGATCGGACAAGTCGCGCTGGCCAGCGGGTTCTTTTGAAACCAGCTTCACGATGCGGAAGCCCATTACCTGCTTGTTCGCGGGATTACTCAGAATGATGGTCGAGCTGTATTGCCCCGGCTTCAATTTCATCACCGCATCGCGCGTGCCGGAATCCGTATTGCGCAACGAGGATTCGGGGATCGTTCCCAGGTCTCCGCCGTTACCGGAAGTCTCGGGATCTTCGGAATAGTTCATGGCCAGCGTGGCGAAATCGTCTCCGCTGTCGAGCCGGTTGCTGATCATCTGAATTTTCTTGCGCGCTTCCGCTTCGTTCTGCGCCTTGTTGTTCTGGTTGTGCACCTGCGGATTCGGTTGGGGAGTCACAAAGACCTGCGCCAGATGATACTGCGGTTCGATCAGATTGAATTCCGACTTGTGTGCGTTGAAGTAGTCGTTAATGTCCTGATCGGTCACGCTGATCTTCGAGGACACTTCCTTGTTCATCACCTTCTCCACGGTGATGGAGCGGCGGATGTCGCGCTTGAAATCTTCGAGGCTGATCTTTTTTTCCTGCAGACGCTTGTCGAATTCCTGCTGCGTGTACGGGGACTTGATCTCGTTGAGCTTGCGGTCAACTTCTTCTTCGGTGGCAAGCAGGCCGAGCTTTTCGGCGCGGCGCATTACCATTTCGTCATCGATCAACTGGCGGAGAATGTTGAGGCGGAGGATGGTCGCTTGCTCGCCGGTAGGCGCCTGCTGGGCGCTGGCCACCTGATTGTTGTAGTACTTGTCGACGTCGGACCGGAAGATGTTGCGGCCATCTACTTTGGCCATCACGTCGCCGCTTACTTGCGATTTACAGCCCAGCATTGCGGCCAGCACAACCGCTGCGGCCAGCAACGCCGCTAGGCGAACAAATTCTGCGTTTCTTTTCAAACGATTCTCTCCCTCACGTCGATGGCCGCGGAGCCTATGGAATCGACAACGGCTGCAATCGCGATCGCGCGCTTTGTCATTGTTCGCTATTCACTGATCACTAACCACTGTTCACTTGGAAGCCGGTGGAGCGGCTGCCGGGGTCGCCGCATGATCTGGCACAGGCAGATTGGCATCCTTCAAGGCACGATCCAGCGCCGCCCGCACCGTGCTGATGGGCTGAGCGCCATCCAGCTTTTCCCCGTTGACGAACATTTCGGGCGTAGCATCTACGCCAACCGAGTCTCCATCTTTCCTGGAGGCTCTGACCGCAGTCTCGTCTTGCGCCTTCATGCAGGCCTGCAGTTTTGGCAAATCAATATTGTGCTTCTGTCCCTGCAAGGTGGTCATCCGGTCGACGGCTTCCAGGCGCGCACTGGGAGTCTTTTCGTTGTTCACCTCGTGCTGATTAGCGTGAATGTAATCCGCGAAATCCCAATAGGCGTCGACATTCTGCGCCGCCAGGCAATTGGCGTCAACGGCAGCGTGCATCGCCCAGGGATGAATTTCAATCATCGGATAATCTTTGTAAATGAAAGTGACCCGGTCGCCGTACTCCTTGAGAATCTCGGGAAATAAAGTCTGGTGCAAACGCGAGCAG
>Ga0182024_10026960_pt1 | contig 10076 bp, 13 predicted proteins | sample P32metaG_FD_120480 | JGI IMG/M metagenome (GOLD analysis project Ga0182024, IMG submission 120480) | Permafrost microbial communities from Stordalen Mire, Sweden - P3-2 metaG (Illumina Assembly) | ecosystem: Environmental > Terrestrial > Soil > Wetlands > Permafrost | place: Sweden: Stordalen...
TAAAGCAAAATGCCAGCCGATCCAGATCCCGAGCCCGGTAAGAAAGAGAACTTCTGGGTGCAGGCAGCCCGCTACAGTCAGTTGGCGGTCGTTTTCCCCGCTGCGCTGGTTGTGGGATGGCTGCTGGGCGCAGCACTCGATCGCTGGCTGCACACCACTTGGCTCTACCTAGCCGGCATTCTACTGGGCATCGCCGCCGGTTTCATCGAACTGATTCGCACAGCCATGCGCGATACCAAATAGCTCGTCGATGCCCGACCAGGTACAAACCGAGCCAGACGCGGCGCAGGCCGCTGCAGCGGAGCATTTCTACTCCGGCGCCCTCCGTCGCATCGGGCTGGTTATGGGTGTGCTCGCTCCATTGCTGGTTGCGGCAGCATGGTGGAAGTTCGGCCCGCGTCCCGCCATAGGCTTCGCCTTCGGTTGTGCCATTGCCTATCTTAATTTCTTCTGGTTGAAGCGTGTGATTGCGGGTTTTGCCGATCGAGCTACTGGTGCCGCCACATCGCAATCCGGGCAGGGAATCGTCTTTCGTTTTTTGCTACGTTATGTTTTGATGGCCCTCGGCGCCTATGTTATATTCACTGTTTCACCCGCGAGCCTGAATGGGCTTCTTGCGGGCTTATTTTTGCCCGTAGCCGCCATCGGCTGCGAAGCGGTTTACGAACTGTACGCAGCGCTGGCGCGCGGCGTATAACGATCACGGAAAGCTAGGAGCTAGCAGCTAGAAGCTTTTTACTTATGCCCGAGCAACTTTGGTTCACCGAAATCCTGAATCGTCTGTTTGCCGGCCCCGTCACGGCGTTGCTGCTGGCATTGCACGTCAAGGTGAAATACCCAATAGCCCCTATCCCAAACTCGTTTGCGATGGAGATTCTGGTTTTCTCGTTCCTGTTGATTCTGTTCCTGCTGGTTCGTTCGCGCCTTTCGGTGGACCGTCCGGGCTCGCTGCAGCACGTCTTCGAGGGAGTTGAGGGATTCATCCAGGGTCAGAGTGACGAGATCATCGGCCACCACAGCGAAGGCTACGGCGTTTCTGGCGGTGCTGGGACTCTTCATTCTTTGCTGCAACCTCATCGGCGTGATTCCCGGCTTCGAATCGCCGACTGCTGTGCCCATTGTTCCTTTAGGCTGCGCTCTTTGCGCTTTTGTGTACTACCACACGCAAGGATTCAAGCACGCCGGAATCGGCTATCTGAAGCATTTTGCTGGGCCCGTGCTCCCCTTGTCGCCGCTGATGATACCGATCGAACTCATCAGCCACTTGGCTCGCGTACTCTCGCTGACCATCCGCCTTACGGCCAATATGCTGGCTGGCGATTTGGTCACGTTGGTTTTCATTTCGCTCGTCCCCATCGGCGTTCCCGTCATATTTCTTGGATTGCACATCGGGGTGTCGCTGTTGCAGACGTACATTTTCATCCTGTTGACGACGGTTTATTTGCAGGGTGCAGTTTCGGAAGAGCATTAAAAACAGTGGTCAGTGATCAGCAAGAGCCTGATCGAACGAGTTCTTGAGGTGGTCCTACCTTTAAGGTTTTACTGGCCACTGACAGCCACTGACCACTGGCCACTGATTTTCAGCCGCAAGCGTGAGGGCGTCTGCACGGTATGGCGTCAACCACCCACTGGCGGTATTTCATACGAGGAGAAACACAATGAGCAAGTTGAGCAAGTTGTTTATGGTACTGTCTGTACTCTCGTTCGCCGTCCCGGCCTTTGCGCAAGGCGAAGCTGCTGCGGGTGGGGTCAACTGGGTTGCTATGTCCGCCGGATTATCCATGGCGTTCGCTTCCGGCATTTGCGCTCTGGCGCAGGGCAAGGCGACGGCCGCCGCCGCTGAGAGTTTGGCCCGCAATCCGGCCGCTCGTCCCGGCATTCAGCTGGCTCTGATTTTGGGTCTGGCCCTGATCGAGTCACTCGCGCTTTACACCCTGGTCATTATTTTCGTCAAGGTGAAGTAGGCAGGCTTCAAAGTCTCAAGGTTTCAGAGTTTCAAAGCTTTAGGGTTGAAGAGTTGTAATAGCAAAAGCCTCTGCCTGTGGCAGAGGCTTTTTGATTTTCTGAACAGCGAGCTAGGGTACATCAGGCGCGGCCATCGAAACCTTGAAACTCTGAAACCTTGAAACTTTCCCCTATACTTTCCGCTCCCCGCTCCACTGCTGCTCTTTATTCTGCGGAGCGTGGTTCAGCGCATCCACCAGCAGGCGACGAAGGCGATAGCGGCTCTCCAGGTCGGTGTTGACGATTTCGAATCCTACTTCATTGATTCTTGCCCGGCGCAGCAGCACATGCGCCTTGATCTTCGATCGCAGGCCGACCGAAATTTCCAACTCGGCTTCGCTGCCGATGCGCAGATTATCTTCTTTCGTGCCCATCCCACCGCCTAAGCTCAGTTCGCGAACCAGAATTCTTGACTTGCCCCACGAACTGCCAATCCACGCGCTGATCGAACGGGAGAGGGCCATGCGCTCGTACCGCCGCTGCCTGACCCACGGGCATGCCGGAGCAGTATCGAGAGGCGCGATCGCCAGTTCAGCCGGCTCGATGCCGCTGTCCGAAAGAATCTGAGCGCTGTAGCGCGGATCAGTTTTCGAAAGCGATTGTGCCGCCGCGATGCGCAACTCGCGGTGATAAACCCAGCCAAATGTTTTCTTGGTCTCGACAATTTCGCGCAGCAGCGCCACCGCTTCCGGATCACGCAAACGTCCCAGAGATTCAATAGCTTTGAGTTGCACAAACGGCGGACGCGAAGCCGTTTCTCCCGGACGCGCCATCGCCAGCAACGGCGGCGCAGCCGTAAGATCGCCGCTCATCCCAATTTCATCGATGGACTCTGGCAGCACCGCCGAATCCAGCACTTCAGCCAGTTCGAGCAGAGTGCGCCCACGATTCGGCGCGGCTCCATAGGCGATCTGGCGAACCACAATGTCGTGATAAAAGCGATTCCATTCCGGCAAGCGCGCCGGCAAAAGTTCGAGCAACGTATCGACATCCAGGCGGCTCAAAAGCCCCACCACGCCTGAAGCCTGCCGGGGCTGCCCGGTGCGCAAAATCTCCCGCAGCTGCACCAGAGCCGGACTGCCCATCTCTTTGACCAGTTCCACCATGCGATCGCATTCGTCGCGCCGCATGCAGCGGAAGAAGCGGTCGGCCAGATGCTCGGCTCCCGATTGCGAAGTGCGCCGCAGCACCACGAGCAAATCTGCGGGCACTGAATCGCTGCGCAACGCCTCTTCAATAAACTCCGGAATCCGGTTCTCCACGCCCACGCGCGGCCGCAAGTCATTCACCAGCACCGGACGTTGGTGCAGCAACAAATCCATCCCACCGCATACGGCATTCACGGCCTGATAATTTCTAGCCTCACTTGCTTCCTGGCTCAGGCGCACGAAAGCCGCGCTCAGCAGGCTTTGCAGCTCAGGATCTTTTTCCACACACAACTGTTCGGCAACTTTGTGGATGGCCTTTCCCATCGATTCGCCGCCCAGCCGCGAATAAAGGTCGGCAAGCTGGCTCAATCCAATCGCGGTCTTACGGCGCGCTTCGGCGTCTTTCGTGCCCAGGCAACCTGAATAATTATCCAAAATTTCCGCCGACGTTTGCTTGTCGTCGCGATCGAGCAACACTTCCACGAACTGCCGCAGATTGCGCGGAGGCACGCACGGCGCTTCATTCGACATCAGCACCGTCTTCTTGCCCGACTCCGGCACCTCCGCCCAGAACATCCGGTCCAGGATGTCAGCGTGCGACTCCACCAGGATGCCGGCCTTGTTCATCTTGTCTTCTTGCAGCTTCAGAATCTGGCGCAGCGAATCCATCTGCCGGCTCATGTGCTCCATCATCTGATGGACCGCATTCACCTTCACTTCGCCCTTCGAATAACGCTCGAGTGCGAAGCGGATCGCCATATGCTCGGCCGCCTTCATCAGCAGCGGCGTATCTTGTTGCTCGGTTGTGGCTTTGGCCGCCAGGCTGCCCAGCAACTGCTGCAGGTTCAGCCTCGTATTCGGATCGGTTTCCGTCAGCTCTTTCTGTAAAACTTCCGGGCTGGCATTGGGATCTTCCTGCACCTGTCCGAACCGAGTCAGCAGCCGGATGGCCTGCACCACTTCAGCCTCTTGCAGCGGGACCACTCCACCTTCCCAGGCTGGCGCGGTTGCAGCCCCCGTTGCTTCGCCAGTGCCGGGCGCTGGTCCCGCGACCCAGTGGCCGGGAACGTTGGGAACGCTTCCGAACGGAACTGCCACTCCGCTTTGGCCTCCGCTGCCTTGGCCTCCGCCGCCCGCGTTCGCGCCTTCCGCTGCCGCAATCAGTTGCAGCAGCTTCTGCGGATCGTTCAGCCACTGCTTGAACTCAGGCCCAAGAGTTTGTGCCGCGATCTGCGCCGCCACGCTGATGTCACCGGTCAGCGGGTCAGCCGCCACAAATTTCACTTCATTGATCTTGATCGTGCTGTTCTTACTTTCGCTGTTGAGCGCTTCCTTGATCTGTTTGGCAACATCCTGCGCTTTGGAGCCAGCCACCGTGAAAGCCCGCACCAGCCGGGCGAAGTCTTCGATCGTCACCTCTTTGGAAAAATGCAGGCTGGCGAGGCCGGCCGTGCTCAACAACTGTCCAAAGCTGCGTTCGGTCTGTCCGGCTTCCAGCGGAACTCCATCGAGCAACAACTTGTTGTCGGAAACACCGAGCAGAAATCCGCCATCGCCAGCCGTAGGCAGCCCGTTCTGCAATTCGTTCCAGGCAGTCTCGAACTGCGCTTCCGTGCGCTTGTGATCGGGGCCGTACATGCGCGCGTACTTGATCAGAATGTTCAGACTGTGTACGAAGGCGCGTGCCGAGGTCGCACGGTTTGCGTGAAATGTCGTCGCGTCGTTGATAAAAGCACCCCTCAACCGCTGCTCTGGACCCGCAACTAAGGCAAGCAATGAAAGGGTAAATCGAACAGGTAAGGCCGCGCACATTACGGAGGTCACTGTTCCCCAGCGCTCGGGAGGCTGCCCATCGGAGTCGAGGGATTGTCCCATGGGAGATGTTGGCCGGGTGTGTCATTCGAAGCCATCTCCGGCGAAAATAGACGTACGCGACTATCATTGTCCTGTGTTCTGTCATCAAGGTTCTGTGGTCAAGTTCCCGTAACTAAAGTGCCTTTCTCTACCACGCAAACCACGCGCATCCAAAAAACCACCGGCCTCCGTTACTGGATGTTGCGGGTGCTGGAGGAGTGCGATCACGTTTCCGCAGATTTCGCCGCCGATCCGGTTCACGATCTGCGCGTGGCATTGCGCCGCTGCCGCTCCTTAGCGGATGGATTGATGGCCCTCGATCCTGACCCCAACTGGAAGGCTATGCGGAAGGCTGGCAAACGCCTGTTTCAGCGACTGGGCGACCTGCGCGACATCCAGGTAATGATGGAATGGTTGGAGAAATTAGAAAAGCTGGAACGAACCCGGGCAGCGCGGTCGAGCCCGGTCGCCCCGTCCGGATCCCAAGAAATCCCTGAGGTTGCTGCGGATGGCGTCAGCTCGCACGCTACTCCCATCGATCCTGCAGCCGAGGCGCTTGTAAAAATCCTTACGGCGCGCGAGCGCGAACGAAAACTCGAAGCCCGCGCCGCTCTCGAAGAGTTCGACCGCAAGCAGTGGCGGCAGTGGAGCAAGTCACTTCCAGCGCGTGCCGCGCGCTTCCGTCCGGGCAGCCCGCTCTTCAAACATCTGGCACTCGAGCGCTGGACAACGGCCCGCGAACTTCACAACCGCGCTTTACGCAACCGCTCGCAAACCACGTTTCACAGCCTTCGCATCGGCATCAAGCGCTTCCGCTACATCGTCGAGAATTTCCTTCCCGCTGAACACAAGGCCTGGAGTAGCGATCTCAAAGAAGTGCAGGACTTACTCGGCGAAGTTCACGACCTCGACGTGCTCTGGTCGACAGCCCTCTCCTGCCACGCTTTTCCCGACGAACATTGGCGCCGGCGATGGCACGAACGAATTCTCTCCGAACGCACCAAACGTATTGAAGGCTATCGAAAGAAAATGGTCGGGCCCGAATCTCTCTGGCAGGTCTGGCGCGCGGCGCTGCCCCAAGGCAAACAGATCGAAGTGCTCGCCACCCGCCGGATGAAGCTCTGGGCGAGTAGTCTCGATCCCGATTTTCCTCACTCCGAGCGCGTAGCGAGTTTAGCTTTGCAACTCTATGATGGCCTTCTCGGCATCGGATGGCAGACTGCTCTCGACATTATCTCTGCGCGCTCCAGCCTGCTAGCCGCGGCGCTGCTGCACGATGTCGGTAAGTCCCAGGGCGAGAAAGGACATCACAAAACTTCCTGCGAAATGATTCGCGCTCACGGCGCCCCACTGGGCTGGAACCCCGCCGACCTCGAGCGCGCCGCAATCGTAGCCCGCTTTCACCGCGGAGCCCTGCCCACACGAAAGCACAAGTCTCTGCGCGATCTGCTCCCCGACGAGCAGAAGGGAACCATCCAGCTAGCTGCAATCCTGCGCCTCGCTAACGCCCTGGACGCTGCGCACGACGGCCACATCCGCCGCATTCAAATTGAAAATGATCAGATCAGAGTGAAGGGAAGTGAAGCTCTAATTATCGCCGCCGAAGGATACGCGTCTTTGGGACCGTCCGCGCAAACAATTGCCGCCGAACGGCACTTGCTGGAAACGGTTCTGCGACGCCCGGTGGTGGTGAAGGCGATGAAAAGCCTTAGATCACGTTCGCGTCGAATCCGCTGAGCACAGCCGCTTCGCGCAACCGCTGATCCGCGGCTATGAAAACCTTCCCGTGCGGGATGTTTTCGCTCCACTCTAACGCCGCCGCGAGCTGAAGAGCGTCGGCCGCCTTCAAGTCGTAGCGATCAACGAGTTGGGCAGCTCCGGCTCGCAAAGTATTCGAGGGCTGGACGACTCGCCAGGCTGCGGCCAAATCGGCAGCCAAGCGCCGGGACGTAATCCAATCTTCGGGGGCGAGTTTTTTCATGCGAACCAACCATCTCAAAGCACTCGCAATCTCGACTGGGGTCGTCCACCACACCACCACCCCGTAACTCCGGTACAGTTCGACCACTCGGGGAGTGATGCCCTGATGCGCACAAAGCGGAACCAGAGCGCTCGTATCCCAGAAGGCCAATGGCCGTTCTACCGGCCTTCCCGCTCTTCCTGCCATAATTTTTCCATGACCTCATCGGAAATGTTTCCAGGCGGGTCCGGCCATGAGACCGGCGATCTGCGTTTTTTCAGTGGTGGCGTCATAATGCCACGGGCAATTAGTCGTCGTTCCCGCTCGGGTTCGTCTTCGGCTGAGCACGGAACAATCCGCGCCACCGGCTTGTTGCGGTCGCAAACCAGCAACTCCTCGCCGTCGCGAACAAATTGAAGGTGAGCGCTGAGCCGGGCTTTCAAGTCACTGATCTTCACAGTACGCATGAACTGATTCTAGCAGACATGACTATATAGGTCACGTTGATTTGCTGAGAATTCCCGCCGCGCAGCACTGGTGTGCAGCTAGTAGCTGCGCAGTTACTTCCGTCAAGCCGCATCTAAAGATACAACTATCCTTGCTCCCGCAGCTTCGACCCGAAGCCCGAAGCCCGAACTCATGACCCACGCCCAACTAGTCGAAAAAGCCGTCCACTGGCTCCGCCGCTACCGCTGCGGAGTCGTGCTCTCCGAGCAAGCCTGCGTCAGTGGAGAAATGCCCGACGCCATCGGCTGGAAGCGCGCCTGCCATTCCGTGCTGGTCGAGTGCAAGGTCACGCGCGCTGACTTCCTGGCCGACCGCGCCAAGCCTTTCCGCCTCAAACCCGAGCAGGGAGTCGGCTGCGAGCGCTTCTACTTAGTACCCGCCGGATTGCTGCGACGCGAAGAACTTCCACGAGGCTGGGGATTGCTCGAACTCCAGCGCGGCAGAATCGAAACCGCGCATCCGTCGGCGAAAAATCTCCGCACCACCGCGGGCTTCCGATGCGAAATGAACCTGCTGCTAGCCAGCCTGCGCCGCGTCGAGGTCCGCGTAGAACCGCAAAGCATCACCGACTTTCTAAAGTGGAAAAACCGCATGGCCGAATACAACCGTGGCTCTCTGCCCGAAGGACTGGCATCCGCGGCGGAAGAACCAAACGTATTTCTAGAACCGGACCTAGTGTAGCGCCCGAAGCCGGAAGCCCGAAGCCGGAAGCCCGAAGCCGGCTCACAACTCTCGCCGACCCTCCATGGCTTTCAGCATGGTGATCTCATCCGTATATTCAATGTCGCTGCCAACCGGGATGCCCATGGCGATGCGCGTCACCTTCACTCCATCGCGCTTCAGTTGCCGCGAAAGATAGGTGGCCGTGGCCTCGCCTTCGACTGTGGGGTTCGTTGCAATAATCACTTCATCCACATTGCCCGCGTCAACCCGCGTTATGAGATTAGCAATGCGCAACTGCTCCGGTCCCACGCCGTGCAGCGGAGAAATCGACCCATGCAGCACGTGGTAGACGCCGTTAAAGTGCTTGGTCTTATCAATGGCGGCGATGTTGGTAGGTTCTTCGACCACGCAAACCAGCCGCTGGTTGCGGGTTGCGCTCGTGCAATAGACGCATGGATCAACGTCCGTAATGTTGTTGCACACCGAACAGAGCCGCAGGCTGGCCTTCACGTCACGGACGGCAGCAGCCAGCGCCTCGGCATCTTCGTCACTCGCGCGCAGAATATAGAACGCCAGCCGCTGCGCGCTCTTCGAGCCCACGCCAGGCAGCTTCTTCAATTCATCAATCAGCCGCGACATCGGCTCCGCAAATTTAGACATAAAAAGAATTGAGTGATTGCGCGATTGGGTCATCGGGCGATTTGAAAACCAACGACAGAACTTAATCAGCGGCCGAGGGAACGGATCAATCGCCCAATGACCCGATCACTCAATCGCTCAATCCTACATTCCCATCCCGCCTAGCATGCCGCCCACCGTCGATTGCATCGTGGTATCGATCTTGCGCGCGGCTTCGTTCACTGCGGCCAAGACCAGGTCCTGCAGCATCTCCACGTCGCCCGCCTTCACGGCTTCAGGGTCGATGCGCAGGCTGAGCAGTTGTTTGCGACCATCCATCTTCGCGGTCACCGTTCCGCCGCCGGCGGACGCCTCGACCACCGTCTCCAGCATTTTCTTCTGCAGGGTTTCGTACTGCGACTTGGCTTTCGACATCAGTTCTTGCAGATTGAATCCGCCCATAAAACCTCGGCTTCCGGCTTCTGGCGTTCGGCACGGAGCGAACTCCGGAAGCCGGGCGCCAATTTGCTCATCGCTTCTCTTTGTAATCAATCACGGTCCGAATCTCAGCCCCAAACTTTTCTTGCAGCCGCCGGACTACGGCATCTTGCTCCGCGCGCCCGCGGCCGCCAACGCCGGAGTTCGCCCCGCTGGATTTCGCGGATGTGCCATTGCGTTTTTCCGCCGCGGCCACAGTTGCTCCGGCAACAATCTTCAGCTTGACTGCTCGACCCAAAATGCCGCTCGCCGAAGCAATCGCCAGCCGCCGGGCCTCGGGTCCCACCGACATGTCGACGACGGTTTGCGACTCCGAAACCTTGATCACGACTTCATTTCCTTCTACCGTCCACTCACCCGCTTCCAGCATCGAGACCAGGATTCGCTGATTGCCGTCGGTGAGCGCTTGCAGCACAGCGGTTTGCAACCGATCGATGGGCGCGCTTGGATTTGCAAGCGATGGCTGGGCCTTCGAAACTTGAGGATCGGCCGGCGCCTGCGGAACGAGTTGTGGGTTCACTTCCACCGGACGTTGAGGCTCAGGACTCGCGCTGATCCGCGACTCGGCAGCAGGTTCGTTAACGTTCGCGGGCGCGGCTGAGCCCATCACCACTCGCGGTGGTACGCTCCCACTGGCAAAGCTGCGCGCGGCGCTGCCAGCAACTTGGTCGGCAGTGGACTCCTGCCGGGGACCACCCTTTCGCGCCGAGTCGGCCGCGAACGGAGAAACATGATTCGTCTCCGCACGCCGAGTGTCGGTCGCGCCGCTCAACGGTGAAGGAACAATCGACGGCCGCGCCGAAGTTCTTGATGCGCCCGCCCCA
>Ga0182024_10026961_pt1 | contig 10076 bp, 8 predicted proteins | sample P32metaG_FD_120480 | JGI IMG/M metagenome (GOLD analysis project Ga0182024, IMG submission 120480) | Permafrost microbial communities from Stordalen Mire, Sweden - P3-2 metaG (Illumina Assembly) | ecosystem: Environmental > Terrestrial > Soil > Wetlands > Permafrost | place: Sweden: Stordalen...
AAGGATGGTTGGTAGGGGCGGTGGGGATCGAACCCACGACCTTCGGCTTAAAAGGCCGCTGCTCTACCACTGAGCTACGCCCCTATATTATTGAACATTAACTAATTAGTTCTATCAACTCTGCGGCACTCTGCAAATTGTCCCCGAACTTCTTCGTCGTGGAAAATCGCGAGCTTGCGCCCTGCCTCAGAGACGTCCTTCTGCAACACGATGTGGTAGCGATCGAAAGTGCTGCGCGTCCGATCGCCCGTTATCGTCTGCGCCAGCTTCACCGGCACACCCGCCGCGACAAGATTGCGGGCGGCTGTGCGGCGAAGATCGTGAAAATTCATTGCCATGTAGGTCATCACTTGCTTTGCCTCGAGCGTGGTCCTCGCAACGGCGCATATACCGGCTTCCCAGCGGTGTTAACGGAGGGCACCATTTCGCCGAGTCCGGTCTTCACACACGCGCTGTGCCAGGACTTCCGGAAGCTCTTAATCTTATCAGACCTCTCGCTTCGGTCCACGCGAAAACAAACGTACGGACAATCCGGCTGGCGCCTCGCGAATTGTGCTCTCAGGAGCACGCGCAGCGCGGGGACGATCGGAATTGCGCGCGTGTCGTCGTTCTTTGTTTCTCTGAGACAAAAACCCTCGTCGATTTGCTCTATGGGAATAAGGCTAACTTTCCCGTAAGCTCCGCTCTGCTCTCGGCCCCACTTTCCGCACAGAACGGTTCGGGCTGAATCCCTCTCGCCTTCCGCAATTTCTCCGACTCCAGTGTCGGCGCCACCCCAAGTCACTCCCGGCCCACCGCGCCTGTTTCTCATTTCGATACACTCCCCGCGAATACCTGCTGCATCTTTCGCCCATATGAAGGATTTTACTGGCGTCCTCCACTGCCTCTCGTCAGTGGGCGACAACCCAAAATTGATCGCGAAACCGCCACGCGCAGCGTGCAGCCCCGCAACCGGCAGCCGCGATCGCCTCAAGGAGACAAATGGAAATTGGTTCAGGCGTTCGTATCGGCCCCTTCGAAGTTTTTGCTCCGCTGCAACCGGCCGTCTCGACGGTCCGCCACTACGGCGAACATCTCTTCCCGGGAAGATTGATCGTCGTGGAAGGAATTGACGGCTCCGGAAAATCCACCCAGCTCAGCCTGGTGCACAAATGGCTCGAATCGAAAGGCTACGGCGTGGTTTTTAGCGAATGGAATTCATCGCCGCTCGTCAAAGACACCACCAAGCACGGCAAAAAGAAAAAGCTGCTCACGCCCGCTACTTTTTCCCTGATTCATTCCACTGATTTCGCCGACCGCACCGAGCGCAGCATTCTGCCGCTATTGAAAGCCGGCGCCGTGGTCCTCTGCGACCGCTACATCTATACGGCCTTCGCGCGCGACGTGGCCCGCGGCATGGATCGCGATTGGGTGCGCGAACTCTACGGATTCGCCGTGAAACCCGCGATCGCTTTCTATTTTCGCGTTCCCCTGGAAACCGCCATCCATCGCCTTCTCGACGGCCGCGACGGCTTCAAATTCTATGAAGCAGGCATGGATCTGAATCTGGCGGACGACTCCGTGGAAAGTTTCCGCATGTTTCAGGGCCGCATATTGTCGGAGTACGAAAAAATGATTCCGGAATTCGGCCTCACCGTCGTGGACGCGACGCTCCCCATTGAAGTCCAACAAGCGCAGGTGCGCCAAATCGTGAAAGCACACTTGGATAAAGCCAAGGAACTGAGGGTACAAGCGTGAGAGAGACCTACGGAAGGCTTTTGCCCGAAATGCGCCTGGCCGATCTCGCCGGTAAATTGATCGTCATCGAAGGCACGGACGGCGCCGGACGCAGCACGCAGATTGACCTGCTGAAACCGTGGCTGGAAGAGCTCGGCCACGCGGTGGTGGATACCGGCATGACGCGCTCGTTCTTGGCCGGTGAAGGAATTCGCCGCGCGAAAGAAGGCAATAATCTCGGCCGCGTCACGCAAGCTCTGTTCTACGCCACCGATTTCGTTGATCGCCTGGAAAATGAAATCGTGCCGGCCCTGCGTGCCGGCTTCATCGTGCTCACCGACCGCTACATTTATTCGCTCATGGCGCTCGCCATCGTGCGCGGCATGGATCCCCGCTGGATTCGCAGCATCTACAGCGTTGCACTCAAGCCTGACGCGGTCTTCTACCTGCGCCTCGGCATTGACCAGTTGCTTCCGCGCGTCGTCTTCAGCCGCGGTTTCGATTACTGGGAATCGGGAATGGACTTATATCCCAGCCACGATATGTTCGATAGTTTCTGCAGCTATCAAGCCGCCCTGCTCACCGAATTCGACCGCCTAAGCGCCGAATTCAATTTCCAAATGGTGGACGCCGCAGCCGGCGCGCGCACCGTCTGTGCGCACCTGCAACAAAATATCCTGCAGCTCCTCGAACGCGATTCGCGCAAAAACTTCATGTCGCGCCTCTACAACGATTCCACTACAACGGCTCACGCAGCGGTGCAAGAAAAAGCCCAAGAGCGCGCCAACAAGCCGGCGGATACGGCCCTATTCGCCGTAGCAACCCCAGTCGCCACGCCAAGTACAAACGGCAACGGCCACCACCACCACGCCACGCACCATGGCCAGTAGGTTTTGAAGTTGTAGCGGCCAGCTTTAGCTGGGCGCAGTTGACTTGGGCTTTGCCTTTGCTTTTGAATTTGTGAATCGCCCGACAGGGCGATTCATCCTGAGATTCGGCGGTGCCGAATCGAAGCGCAGCGGCCGCACTTTTCGATGGCAACGAAATTTTCGTGGGTAGGCTTAATCCTCAATCCCCGCCCGCCGCAGCAGTTCCGCAGCGGCCAGCGCAATTTCACGGTTCTTCAACGCACCCTCACCTCTTCCTTATACAACATCACCGCAACATCTCCAGCCCCGCTTCTTTAGGAAAATACGCCGCGCGCGGTACTTGAATATCAAGCTGTTCACCGTAACCCGAAAACGTCACCGTTCCCCGCGGCTTGGCTAAATCACCTTCCACATATTTCGTTGGCAGCCGATCGAGCGTCCCGATCCATACAGTGTGCAGTGGAATAAACAAGGCTTTGTCTTCCACCTTCCACACCTCGCTCGACACTCCGTCCACCACTTCGTTGCCCATCGGCGTGATCGTCGCCGCATCCTCGTGCGCATAATATGCAAATAATGGCAGGATGCGTTCCTGGTCCGGACTGAAGAAGCGCACGCCCATTTTTCCGAGCTGCCCTCCATTCAGCAGCCGCGTGCATACCCGCAGATTTGACGCACGGCGTTCCCCGCTCCAATTGGCGTCCGGCGTATTCGCGGACCGGCGGAAGAGCTGCGTGTCCGTCGCCACAAACTCGATCTTACCCCGGGGGATTTTCCTTCGTTTCGATGTAATGCGCGATTCCCTGATCGCACTGATATTGCACGTCGGTTACTGTGCCACTGTCCTCGCCGGTCACAATGTGCGCGCGGAACGACCGCACCTTATTCAGCTCGGTTTCCGATTGCAAAAAGATTTTCCGCCCATCCACTGCGGGCTTGCGGCTACATCCGAAACATAAGAGCGCCACAGCAATAGCGACCGGCCCCCATGCACGATTTCTCACCACGCACCTCGTCCGCGTCCGAAGGATAGTCCCCGCATCAATATAAGGTGCCGACCTCCCCCGCGCCGGACAGAATCCCATGCCGTTCCGTCGCCAGCACTGGGCCCGCAGTGTCGCACCTTGAGCGCGCGATGAAATTCTGCGACGCACGTCGCCCGACACGCAGAAGCTTCTCGTCACGCTTTGTCTCTGAGAGGAACGCGCAGCGTATCAAGCTCAAAATGTTGAGATCCTACGCAGTGATCGGTGGTGTTTGTCGCTGGCCGGTGTTATAGCCGATGTGCAATGCGCAGTGCTGGACGAGATTCTGGGAATGGGAGTAGCATTGCGAGTAATGCCATACGAATTCACCGACCGTGAATACGAGCCGGAGCCTCAGGTATCGTCTTCGCGCGGAGGTATCCCGCCGCGAAAAATCACAGGAGTTGCAGTGCTCGACCCGCCGGTGCCTCCCAAGAAGCAGCCCGGACCGCTTACGCCGATCCCTGCTTCTCGACTCAAGCGCATTTTTGCGGTGACCATTCTCATCGGCGTGGCAGTTATCGTGGCCCTGCTGCTCGCACAGCACTAATCGATATGCCGCAGGCTCCTGGCCTGCCACTAGTGCAATCGCTGTTGCATTCAGCTCAATCTTGATTGCGCGTTTGGGTGGCGACGCTAGACTCTTCAGACTAATGCAACTTCTTCGCTGTTTTCATATTCGTGTGAATTCAAGCGAAAGTGGCGGGCCTGAGAGGAGTCGAACCTCCGACAACCTGGTTCGTAGCCAGGTGCTCTATCCAGCTGAGCTACAGGCCCGCCGAAACCGCACGTGCGTTCCTACTAGATTACGACACACTGCCTGCGACTTCAACAGCGTACGCCGACCAAGAATGTCCTAATTTTCCTGGCAAACGCATCGCATGGGCCGTACCACTCGGCAGTGCGACCGAACATCTCGCTGCCCGAATGCGCCGACCCAGGCTATTGTGTACTACGGCGGCTTGCTTGTCCTGAGGGCCCGATTGCATCGGGGCCGAAGGGCCGCCGCCTTTCTTAGCCGAAGCTTGCTTCGGCATCTGCTCCACGGTGCAACCCACAGCACCTGCGAAACTGTTCACCGCATTGTCACGTCGCCGTAACAATCTCCCGCTAGTTTCGCCAGCTGAACTGCAATCGCGGTAACATTGCGGAAATTCAAGGACGGAGCCTCGTTTCCGGAACAGGTCTTTCACGCATTGGTAGTCGTCATGAAAAAGTTTCTTCTGCTGATGTTTGCAAGCTTGTGGCTCGTCCACGGGCATGCAGCGCTCTGCGCTCAGGAAACTCCCAGCACTTCCTGCCCTCGCCCGTCTCCCGGCTCGACGGTCCCCGAACCGGAAGATTTGCGCAGCCACAATGGAGTGCTAAAAGTTGATCTGAGCGTCCGCAATTTGACCGAGCCCAGTGGCACCACTCGTTTCTGTTACTTCGATGCCAACGGCAGCCAATCCCCCACTCTGCGCCTCAGCCCGGGCGATCTACTCGTTCTAAATTTGAAGAACGACTTAACCGACTCGTCCCGCGCCGTTCCCGCCGCCAGTAACAGCCACAGTCACGATCACGCCGCCGCCGAAAAAAACACCGACCCATGCGAGAGCGCCACGATGTCGCTAACCTCCACTAATCTTCACTTTCACGGCCTCACGGTCCCGGCGATCTGTCATCAAGACGACGTCCTCAAAACTTCCATCCAACCCGGCGACGCTCCATTTCAATATAAATTTCGCATTCCGGAAAATGAGCCGCCCGGATTGTACTGGTATCACCCCCACATTCACGGTTTCAGCAAGCTACAAGTCCTGGGCGGCGCGTCCGGAGCAATGATCATCGAAGGAATCGAGCGCGCAAATAAAGAAGTAGCCGGCTTGCCGGAACGCGTCCTGGTCATTCGCGATCAAGACTTGCTCAATCCCAATTCCCCGCCCGCGAAATCAGAACCCGTCGTGCCCAAATTCCTCGTGGACCACGACGGCGACGCCGCCAACACCGGCACCGGCTTCGGCAAACCCGCAAAAGATCTCTCCATCAATTTCGTACCAGTTCCCTATCCCGATTACCCACCCGCCGCGATCCAGATGAAGCCGCAAGAGCGCCAATTCTGGCGCGTGCTGAATGCCTCGGCGATCACCTACCTCAACCTCGCGGTCTTGTATAAACACGCGCCGCAACAGCTCGGTATCGTCGCGCTGGACGGAGTTCCCCTCAACGCCAACGGAACCACAGGCGATTTCATCAGCTGGCAGACGCATCTCGGCGTGCCGCCCGGTGGCCGCGTGGAATTCCTCGTCACCGGCCCACCCTCCGGCGTTCCGGGACTTCTCGTAACGCGCACCGTGGACACCGGCCTCGGTGGCGAAAACGATCCCAATCGCATGATCGCCACCATCACTGCCGCAGAAGACGCGCCCGAGCCACGCTCGCATCTCGCGTCATCGCCCGTTCCGCTTCCGCCGCCCGCAGAGCCCTGGCTTGGAAATGTCACTCCGGTTCGCACCCGCAAACTATATTTCTCAGAAAAACTTCTCGATCCAAACGATCCCAATAGCGCCACCACTTTTTACCTCACAGTCGAAGGCCGCACGCCCACGCCATTCGACCCCAGTTCCGGAATACCGGACATCATCGCAAAACAAGGCGACGTGGAAGATTGGATCATCGAAAATCGCTCGACGGAATTGCACGCCTTCCACATCCATCAGCTGCATTTCATGTTGGTGGCTTGGGATGGAGTCCCGATCAACGAGCCGTACCTGCGCGACACCATCAACGTGCCCTTCCACAGCGCCGCGGATCTCCAATATCCCAGCGTCCGCTTGCGTATGGATTTTCGCGACCCGAATACCATCGGCACTTTCGTGTATCACTGCCATCTTCTCGAACACGAAGACGGAGGCATGATGGGCCTAATCCGCGTCGAACCAGCGGACCATGCCCAAACTCCCCCAAAAAGTACCCCCAGTTCTAGAACCGGTAGCACGGCCGCTCACTCAACGGCTAGCAATTGAATCCGGCGGCCGCAGCCATCACCATTCTGCGAAGCGCGCGGATTTCTGCGCGCCGAACTCCGCTCGCTTCAACGAAAAAATTCTTTCGCGCCAATCCCCCGATTGTCTTTCACCATTCACACAAGAAAAATTCTCCTGCAACAATTAACCGCTATTACTCGCAGGCCCAGTCGGCAGTTGATCCACAAAAAAACAGGAGGATGCATGTCCTTTAAGCGCTTCGCTTCAAACTCGATGCACTGCTTGCGCATCGGGTTGACCTCGCTCGCTCTGTTCCAATTTTCGCTCGGCGGTCCCTTGGCCAACACCGCACAAGCTCAGGATGACAACGATTCCAAGACGACCTCGCCGATCAAACACGTAATCGTGATCATCGGTGAAAATCGCAGCTTCGACCACGTTTTCGCCACCTATGTCCCCAAGGGCGGCCAAAAAGTTTGGAATTTGCTCTCGGAAGGCATCGTCAAAGCCGACGGCGCTCCTGGACCCAACTTTGAAAAGGCTCATCAGCGAGCCGCGGTGGACCTCGGCGAAAAAAAGGGCGGCGATCCTTTCCTGATGAGTCCCCCCAAGCTTGATTTCGGCGGTGATGTGCTCCCCGCTCCGCTCGTCGGCGGCGCGAAAGATTCCTACATCCCGAATGACAGCATTAGTTTTGCCGAAGCATCCGAAAATGGCTTGCCCACCGACTACTACCAGTTCCTGGTTTCCGGTGGCACCGGCTTGACCTCTCAGACTCCGGACACCCGAATCACCAACGTCAACGATCTCTCCGCCGGTCCGTTCCAGCTGACCAACGGCAAACTCTTCACTTACAATTCGTATGCCGCAAGTCCTGTGCACCGCTTCTACCAGATGTGGCAGCAGCTCGATTGTTCCATCTATCACATCACTTCGGACAATCCCTCTGGTTGCAACGCCCACTTGTTCTCCTGGGTGGAAGTCACGGTCGGCGCTGGTACCAACGGCTTGAAGCAACCTGCTGACTTCGACATCAACTACCTGCCCGGAGCCACCACCACCGGTGAAGGCTCCACCGCTCTCGGCTTCTACAATATGCAGCAGGGCGATGCTCCCTACTTGAAGACTCTCGCCGATACCTACTCGATGAGCGACAACTTCCACCAGTCCGTCAGCGGCGGCACCGGCGCCAACCACATCATGCTTGGCCACGGTGATGCCATCTGGTTCAGCGACGGCGAAGGCCATGCCAAGGAACCACCTCACAACGTAACCGTGGACCCGGGAACTTCAAACGCGGGCGTCGTGGATGAAGTCGAAAATCCCAACCCCGCGCCCGGCACCAACAACTGGTACACCGAAGATGGGTACGGCAGCGGCTCGTACGGTTCTGCTTCGTACGGCGGCGGTTCCTACAGCAACTGCGCGGACCCCACGCAACACGGAGTCTCCGCGGTTGTGAAGTACCTCCAGTCTCTCCCGCACCCCGTTGATCCGCACTGCGAAGTGGGCCACTACTACATCCTGAACAATTACAATCCCGGCTACTTCGGCCAGGGCGAAAACGCCTTCGCCGACGAATCCGGATTCAACACCGTATTCACGGTTCCGCCGTCCGCCACGCGCAGCATCGGCGACGAACTCATCGCCAAGGGCGTCTCGTGGAAGTATTACGGCGATCAGTGGAACGCCTACGCTGGTGTTGGTAACCCCAATCAGCCGCTCTGCTCGCCGCCGAAGCTAGTCACGAACTGTTACATTCCCGAGGACAAATATCAGATCAACTATGGAGCAGCAGGCTCGGTGAATTTCCTCGGCGCTACCATCACCAACGCCGATGAGTACTGCAACATCTGCAACCCGTTCCAGTACGACACGTCCATCATGGCCAACGCCTCCGTCCACAAGGAGCACATCCAGGACACGTTAAACCTCTACGCGGACATCGCCGACGGCAAGCTTCCCGCCGTCTCGTTCGTCAAGCCTAGCGGGTTCGTGGATGGCCATCCATCGTCCTCGAAGCTCAACCTGTTCGAAGGCTTCGTGAAGAAGATCGTGGACGCGGTGCAGGCCAATAAGGATCTGTGGAACGACACCGCGATCATCATCACCTTCGACGAAGGCGGCGGCTACTACGATTCCGGTTACGTGCAACCGCTGGACTTCTTCGGCGACGGCACGCGCATTCCGTGCATCGTCGTGTCCAAGTACTCCACTGGCGGGCACATCACGCACAACTACTCGGATCACGTCTCCGTCCTCAAGTTCATCGAGAGGAACTGGAACCTGAAGCCGGTCACCTTCCGCAGCCGCGATAATTTCCCCAACCCGATCACGGAAGGCAACGCCTACATTCCAGTGAACGGTCCGGCGATCAGCGACATGTTCGAACTGTTCAAGTTCGAATAAACGCCAGCACTCAGCCACCGAGCGGCCAGGCGGCGCGCACTCCCGGCGCCGCCTGGCCGCAAAATCCCCGCGCCATCCGGCCATCGTGGCACCGGCCCGCCCGCCGCAGGAGGGCAATCTTGCCTGTGCTCTTCGGTTTTCTGACGATGCGACAAGCATCGTCATCCTGAGGTCGGCGCCTCTGCTTCAAGCCGATCGAAGCCTGCCTGCCGCAGGCAGTGATCTCTCCGGTGCCGTTGCCTTTCTCTGCGTCCTCCGCGTCTCTGCGGTAATCCGTTGCCGTTGCCGTCGTAGCGCCGGCGTCCCGCCGGCTCATTTGCCGTTGCCGTCGCTTTTCTCTGTGTCCTCGAAGCCTTTCTCTGTGTACTCTGTGTTAAGCTTTCCCCGCACCTTCCCCGAATCTTTCCCTTTGCGAACGCATCCATATCAAGGTAGGATTTCCCATCATGAATCGCCACCCCAACGCCTGTCTCTGTACGCCGTGTTGTTATACCAGCAACGGCTGGCGTGGGGCTTCGATCCGAATCCTTTAGCAATCCTACACACCGGATTCCAAGCCCGCTAACAGCCCACCAGCTGTCGAGCGGGCTTTTTGTTTTTGCGCCAAGAAATTGAGCAGCACCCGCACCAAAGGAGAACCGCAAATGGCCGAAGAAATCAAACGCGCACAAAAGCCCAGCAAGCCATCGCCCGCCCTGTCCCTCGACAGCTGGGCGGTAATTCTGGCCCTAGCTCTCTCGCTAGCCATCTGGATCGGCTGGATCAAACACGTACCGTGGTGAGTCGCGCCGCAAGCGATGGCACCAAAAATTTCCGGGAGGAATCACCGCATGGCCAGCTCGATCGCACTAGACGCACCAGCAACCGAAAATTTCTTCAAACAAGCCGCCCGCCTCATCCCCGGCCTCGCACTTCTCGCCGCGGTCGGCTACGCCGGCAGAATCATCGAGCGCTCCATCGCCACCTACGGCAAAGCGCACCACCTCACGCTCCCGAATATCGAGTACGTTCTCTGGGCCATCGTCATCGGCCTCGTCATCGGCAACACCGTCGGCGTCCCCAAACTTTTCCAAGCCGGCGTCGCCACCTAC
>Ga0182024_10026962_pt1 | contig 10076 bp, 8 predicted proteins | sample P32metaG_FD_120480 | JGI IMG/M metagenome (GOLD analysis project Ga0182024, IMG submission 120480) | Permafrost microbial communities from Stordalen Mire, Sweden - P3-2 metaG (Illumina Assembly) | ecosystem: Environmental > Terrestrial > Soil > Wetlands > Permafrost | place: Sweden: Stordalen...
GCTCATGCGCTGGCACGCGGAGCATGGCATCCCGGTCGAGATGAACGAATCGCATCACTGGAGCCTGCGCGACGCTCCAGACGTGGTCGCCGTCGTGGCGGCGTACCTGGCGGCGTACAATGCCCGCGCCGCCGGCGTGCGCAATTACGTGCAGCAGCTCATGTTCAACAATCCGCCCAATACGTCGCCGACGATGGACCTGGGCAAAATGCTGGCCAAGCTCGATCTGGTCGAATCGCTCGAAAACGGCCAGTTCAGCGTCTGGCGCGAGACCCGCGGCGGCCTCACTTCCTACCCCCCGGATCCGAGCGTCGCTCGCGGCCATCTCGCGGCCACCGTCTGCCTGCAAATGCAGCTCAAGCCAAACATCGTCCACATCGTCGGCCATACCGAGGCGCATCACGCCACCACGGCCGCCGAGCTGATCGAAGCGTGCCGGATCGCCGACGGGGCCATTTCCCAGTGCCTGCTCGGCCTACCCGATATGACGAGCGACGCGAAGGTGCAGCGGCGCCGCGTCGAACTGCTGGCCGAAGCGGACATTCTGCTCAAAGCGATTGCCGAGCTGGCCCCCGCCGGCCGCGATCCGTTCACCGACGCCGACACGCTCGCCCGCGCCGTGGAACTGGGCCTGCTCGACGCCCCGCACCTGCGCGGCAACTCGGCCGGCTGCGGCAAGATCGTCACGCGCATCATCGACGGCGCCTGTGTCGCAGTGGAACCTGCAACGGCCAAGCCGATCCCGGAGACGGAACGCGTGGAGCGGATTCTGGGGCGAGCGACGCGGGGCAGAGCCAAGCCGATGCGCTCCCCTACACCTCGTGTTCCGCAGCCGGTATAATCTCAAGAGTTGAATGTCGTATACTCGACCCCTCCCGGCCCCTCTCGGGGTCTCATTCGTGAGGACGGTCCGCATGCCGTTGTTTGACCACTTTCAACCGCCGCTCTTTCCACATCACCACTGGGAGTCGTTCCATTCCAACTGGGCGACACGGATCGCCGATGGCATCGCGGCCGTTTTGCCTGCGGAGTTTCAAGTTGAGGAACATACCCACGCGGGCGTCGGCTTCGAAATCGACGTCGCCACTTTCCAGGACCAATCGTCCCCCGCGGACATTGCCTCCGCGGGGTCAGCATTGGCAACGCTGGCCGCGCCGGCTTATGCTCCGCCCATCCCGGATCGCACCATGCCTGCCGTGTTCCCCGAAACGTTCGAGGTCCGCGTCTTCAGCACCGCCGCCGGTCTGACGCTCGTGGGCGTGATTGAACTGGTCAGCCCGGGCAATAAGGATCGCCCCAGCGAACGTCTCGCGTTCGCCACGAAGTGCGCGAGTTATCTCGCTCAGGGCGTCAGTTTGATCGTCATGGACGTCGTGACCAATCGTCACGCCAACCTGCACAACGAAATCATGCACTTGATGGAGGTTCCCGATCTCGACTTCCCGGGTGAGGTGAGTCTCTATGCGGCCGCGTATCGTCCGGTGCGGCGCGGACAGCATGAGGAGATCGACGTCTGGATGCGGCCGCTCGCGCTGAGCGCACCGCTGCCGACGCTGCCCTTGCGCCTGACGGGCGACCTGTTCGTGCCGGTCGATTTCGAGGCCGCGTATCAAGAGGCTTGCCGACGACGGCGCTTGCTGGCGTAACTGCAGGGCCGTGGATCCGAGCACAACTCCAATACCATTAATCAATCGCTTGCAAATCGCATGTCACGGGAGGCGGCTCCGTGAAATGACGTGGCATGTGACGTGCGATTTTCGCGGGACGGGCTTCCCAGCCCGTCCATCCGGAGCCGCGCGGAATCGATGTGTTATTGCGAAAGACGTCGGATAGACGGGCCAGGAAGCTCGTCCCACGGCACTTCCCATTGGGCCCAACTTTGGTTATCCTTACTATATGTTTCGACGTCCCACGGAGATCCTGCCCATGTTTCGAACTTGTGCCGCCTGCGTCGCGATCCCGGCTCTGGCTTTGCTCCTGGCCCATGCCATCGACGCCCAGGATGCCAAGTCGCCCGCCGCCCCCGAAGTGAAAGATTTGCAGGCCAGGTACCAGGCCGAGAAGCAGGATGTCCTTCAAAAAGGTATCGCCAAGCACTTCTTGCCCGTGCTCATCGACAAGGCCGACGAACTGGCCAAGCGTGCGGACAAGGCCCTCGCCGACGGTCGGCTGTTTCAGGCCCGCGAAGGGTTTCGGCAGGCTCGCTGGCAGCTTCCCTATCAATCAGCCCAGGTGCCGGCGGAGCATCTCGCCAGGGTGCTCGGCAATCTGCGGCTCAGGCACGATGCGGAGGTCACCGCCATCGCCTTCAGCCCCGACGGCAAGCTGATCGCCAGCGGCAGCCGGGACCACACGGTCAAGATCTGGGACCTCGCCAATGGCCATGAGCTGCGGACCTACGCCGGGCACGGCGAGGTGGTGCGGGCCGTCGCCTTCAGCCCGGATGGCAAGGCCGTCGTCTCGGCGGGGGCCGAGCCGAACATTCGCGTCTGGGAGCCGCTCTCCGGCAAGGATATTCGCATCATTCCTGGCGACGGCATCTACGTCACCACCATGGTCTTCAGCAACGACGGCAAGCATCTGTTCTCGGGCCAGGCGTCCAAGGCGATCAACGCCGCGAATCTGCTCTGCGTCCACGAGTTCGCGTCCGGCAAGCTGCTCCGCAAGGTCGAAGATTTTCGACTGCCGATCCAGTCGATGAACTTTAGCCCGGACGGTACAGTGCTGGTCGCCGGCACGGGTGATGGGCAGATTCGGCTATGGGACTATCCGCGCATGGTTGAGAATCTGACGCAGCCGGAATACTGGTCGCAGCAGGATGACACGGGAGCGGCGTATCACGTGGTCATCTCGCCGGATAACAAGACGCTGGTTCGCTGCGGAGCGGGCGGCATGAAGCTGTACAATCTGCCGCAGCCGAACGACAAGTTTCTGGTGAAGGCGCCGCGCAAGATGATCGGACCGCCGGGGCCGCTCAATCCGTTCTTGTGTGCCGTGTTCAGCAAGGACAGCAAGACGCTGTTTGCCGGCGGCACGGATGGATCTATTCGCATGTACGATCCCGATACCGGCAACGCCGCGGGCATCTTCCGGGGCCACGGCAGCGAAATCCGGGCGCTCTGCTTCAACCCGACCGGCGGCCAACTCGCCTCGGCCAGCAGCGATCACACGATTCGCCTCTGGGACAGCGACGTCGTCCTGCAAGCGCGCGACTTCGCGGGCCATGAAGGGTCGGTGTGGAAAAGCAGTTTGAGCTACGATGGCCGACGGCTGGTCTCCTCCAGTGCCGACAAGACTGTGCGCGTCTGGGACGTGGCCAGCGGCAAGGTGCTGCACACGCTGAGCCATCGCAGCGCGGTGGCCATCGCTCTGTTCAGCCCCGATGGCAAGGTCATTGCGTCCGGCGGCGGCGACAAGATCGTCAAGATCTGGGATGCCGAGACCGGCAATCATGTGCGCGACCTGGTGGGGCATCAAGCGACGATCACGGCCCTCGATTTTTCCTCCGACGGCAAGAGGCTGCTTTCCGCCGGCGTTGACCGCAAGGTGAAGGTCTGGGATTTCGAAAGCGGCAAGGAGCTGCTCAGCATCGAGGACAACGGCTCCATCCCCGCCGCGGCCGCTTTCAGTCCCGATGGTAAGCAGATCGCGACCGGCAACGTCGATCAGTCCGTCCGGATGTATGATGCGGTCACCGCCAAGCCGCAAGCGAACTGGTCAGCCCATGGTACCGCGGTCAGCGGCCTGGCCTATAGCCCCGACGGCAAGTTCCTGGCCACGTGCGGGGCCGATCAGATGGTCCGCATTTGGCCAATGTCGAAGCCCGGCAGCGGAGCGATCACCTTGTCCGGCCATAACAGCCCGGTCAGCTCCGTCGCCTTTCGCCGTGACAACCAGCACGTCGCATCCTGCGGCGGCGACATGGTCGTCAAGCTCTGGAAGCTCGAAGGCGACACGGGCCGTGAGGTGCAAAACTATCGAGGCCATCGCGATTGGCTGACGTCGGTCTCCTTCAGCAAGGACGGCTTCTACCTGGTATCGAGCGGCGTCGATCGCGTCGTCAAGATCTGGGAAATCACCACGCGCGAAATTCCGCTGCTCTCCGAACACACCGGCGGCGTGCAAGCGGTGGCCGTGAGCCCTGACGGCAAGATCATCGCCTCGGGCGCCGGCGACAACACCATCAAGCTTTGGGATCGGGCTACCGGGGCGGAACTGGCCACCATGACGGGCCACTCTGAAGCCGTGTGTGCCGTGATCTTCAGTGCCGACAGCAAGCAGCTCGTCAGCGGCGCCGTGGATCGCACGCTCAAGCTGTGGGACGTCGCCACCGGCAAGGAGCTGCCGCGCCAACCGGGTCAGCAGCAGTTCTGGACCAACTTGCTTAGCCCGCCGCCGCTCTTGGCCCTGTCGCAGGATGGGGCGACGCTGTTCATCTGGGAGCCAGGCAAGGCGGGCAACGAACGCTTCACCAAGGTCAACGCCTACGATCTGGCGAGCGGCAAGGAGCTGTTCACCTTCAGCGACGTGGGCCGGCAGATTCAGGCCCTGTCCTTCGCGGCCGACGGCAAGAGCGTGGCCATCGCCGCCCTCGACGGCAGCATGAGGCTGTTCGACCTGACCAAAAAGGGCCAGCCCATGCCCGGCGGCGATTGGTTCCTCTTCGACAAGGGGGCCACCACGGGAGACATCGCCCTGAGCCCCGATGGCTCGACGCTGGTCGCGGCCGGCGGCAAGGGCGATGTGAAAATCTGCAAGGTCGATGGCCGGGAGGTGGTCAAAACGATTCAGGCTCACGCCGGGCAAATCAGCTCGTGCCTCATCAGCCCCGACGGCAAACGTCTCGCCACGTTCGGCCAGGACAATATCCTGAAGCTATGGGACCTGGCCAGCGGCAACGAGCTGCGCCGCTGGAGCATGCAGGTCGCCGGAGACCCCGGCACGCGCCGCGGCCTGGTGCTGAACCTCGCCTTTTCGCCCGATGGCCGGCAGCTCGTCACGGCCAACGCGAATACGACCTTGTTCGTGCTGGATTTGCCGTGAAATCAGTGGTCAGTTGTCAGTGGTCAGTTGCCAATTGATCGCATTTGGATACCCCGAAGGGGTTCAATCCCAAAGCCCAGGGTCGCGCTAGCGCACCCTGGGTGTCGTGGCGTCCGACGATTGGATACCCCGAAGGGGTTTCATCATCATGGCCCATCGGGCTGGGCTGCTTTGATCAAACCCCTTCGGGGTATCCATCGCACCCTCAATTGCTACCCAGGGTGCGCTAGCGCGACCCTGGGCTTTGAGATGGAACCCCTTTGGGGTAAAATACGTTTCGGCCCGGATGAAAAACAATAAAACAAGGAGATTCTCATGTTGTTCTTGCGCTCCAGTTGCACTCTGCTCGCCGTCACCCTGGTCGCCGGCCAATTGTTCGGCGGCGGCGACGATGATCCGACCAAGGAAGCACTCCAGGAAATTCAGAGCTACGTCGGCTCCTGGAAGGGCAGCGGCTCTTCCGAAAAAGACAAGACGGCCATCTGGAAAGAGACCGCCAACTGGGGCTGGCGCTTCAAGGGCAAGGAAGTTTTCTTTGCCGCCGACATGCCCGACAGCAAATTCTTCAAGAAGGGCGAGCTTCGTTATATCCCGGCCAAGATGATCTTCCAGCTCGCCGTCACCGACCTCAAGGATAAGAAGCTGCTCTTTGAAGGCAAGCTCAAGAAAAACAAGCTCACCCTGGAACGGCTGGACGAAGGCACCAAGGAAACCCATCAGGTGACGATCAACACCGCCGGCGACGGCGATCGGCTGATCGTCAGGTTTCTGGTCAAGCCGGAGAACCGCACTCTCTTCAACTTGACGAATGGGATTGACTACACGCGCGAAGGCGTGACCTTCGCCGCCGCCGGCAACAAGAAGGCCGAATGCGTGGTCACCGGCGGATTAGGCACCATGACGGTCAGCTTCAAGGGCACAACTTACTACGTCTGCTGCAGCGGCTGCCGCGATGCCTTCAACGAGAATCCGGAAAAGATCATCAAGGAATACCTGGCGAAGAAGAAGGCCGGCCAGTAGGCCCCGACTTCGTTTAGCCGCGACGCGACGTACTCGGAGCGGAGCGCGGGAGTCGCCCCGCGCTCCGCTCCGAGTACGTCGCGTCGCGGCTAAACGGGTTCCGCGCGGCGAGGCCAGTAGCGCCACGCCAACGTCGCCAAAATAATCGCCCCGCCGACATAGGTGCTCCACGGCGGCGTCTCCGTCTTCGGCGATACCAGATACGCCCACAGTGGATTGAGCAACGGCTCCAGCAGCGTGATCGTGCCCGCTTCCTGGGCGCTCACCACCCGCAGCCCCCTGGCCAGCAAAAAGTACGGCAACCCCATCTGCAAGCATCCATAAACGAGCAGCACGATCATCTGCGTCGCGCTCGGCGGCGTCAGGCTCAGAACGAACGGCAACAGCACCAGCCCACTCCACAGATGGTTCCACACCACCAGCCAGGGAGACGAAACGTCGCGCAGCAGGCTCAAGCAGACCATCACGCCGCCATAGGTGACGCCGCTGACCAGGGCAATGATCACGATCGGCAGCTGTCCCTCTTGCCAACCCCCGCCGACGATGATGCCGATACCGACCAGTCCGAGCCACATGGCGATCGTGCTGCGCCGGTCGGGCTTTTCGCCGAGCCAGAAGATGCCGGCCAGGTAGACCCAGAGCGGTGCCGAGTATTGCAGCAAGATGGCGTTGGCCGCGGTGCCCAGGGCCTGGGCGCTCAGAAAGGTGATGCTCATGATTGCGAAGAAGATGGCCATCACGACCATCAAGCCGTGAAACCGGAGCTGGCGCGGCCGGAGCGTCGGCACCAGCAGCATGCCTGCGAAGAAGGAGCGATAGCAAGCAATCTGCACCGGGAACTCATAACCCGCCAGCGCATAGCCTTGCAGGGCTGGCTCGTTGAATCCGAAAAAGGTGTCCTGCGTCAGCACCTTGGCAAACGCTCCGCCGGTGCTCCAGAGCAGAGCGGCCGCGAGAACGTAGAGTCGGGCGCGCGTGGGGGAAAGGGTGCTGTCGGGCAATGTCATGATCGTGTTCCTGACGCGGTTGAGCCGCAATTCAATAATGCAAAATGCAAAACCGAGAATGCAAAACGCAAAATGGAATGCTCAGCGGACGCTGTCTTCCATTTTGCATTTTGCATTCTCGGTTTTGCATTTTGCATTATTTCTGACGCTCGCCGCTCCTGGCACTCGCCCCGGTTCGGGATTAAGATAAAACGATTGCACCCGGTTCGACAAGGAGAATTGTCATGGCCAACGACGTGCTACCCCAACTGCAGCCCTTCCGCGAGATCCTCAAACCGCAAGAGGCGCTCGCCCCGTACACGCTCCTCAAAATCGGCGGCCCGGCAGAGGCCCTGGTCTCGCCGCGGTCAATCGCCGAGCTGGCCGCCGTCGTGCGTGCCTGCGTGGCCGGGCAAATTCCGTTGCGCGTGCTGGGCTCCGGCTGCAACATTTTGGTGCATGACGAAGGCGTCAAGGGCGTGGTTCTGCGGCTGAATGCTCCGGCCTTCACCGGGATCGCGGTCCAGGGCAATCGCGTTCGTGCCGGCTGCGGGGCGATGATGGCCTCGCTCATCTCCACCACCGCCCTGCACAACCTGGCCGGGCTTGAGACCCTGGTCGGCACCTCCGACTCCGTCGGCGGCGGGCTGCGGCACATCACCGGCGACGGGGCGGCGGAGTTCGGCCAATATCTGCGTCTGGTGGAAGTGATCGACGCCGCGGGAACTCCCCAGGTGCGTGAACGGGACGATCTGCGCCAGGTCTATCGCACCACGAGCATGGACGATCCTGTCCTGGTCCTGGCCGAGTTCGAGCTCGACGCCGACTCCGCCGACGCCATTGTGAAACGAGTGCGCAAGGCCTGGATCCAGCGCAAGGCGCATCAACCGTTCAGCTTCCAGGCGTCGGCCCACATCTTCCGCAATCCGCGCGGCCTGAGCGCCGCGGCCCTGATCGAACAGGCCGGCCTGGTCGGCACCCGCGTCGGCGGCGCCCAGGTCAGCGATCGCAACGCCAGCTACGTCATCGCCGACCCCGGCACCACCGCCCACGACGTGCTGCGCCTGATCGACCAGGTGCGTGGCCGAGTGCAGGAACGCTTTCACATCGAGCTGGAGCTGGATATTTCCGTGTGGTGAAAGTTGTCGACGAAAACACGCCCGTTTAGCCGCGACGCGACGTACTCGGAGCGGAGCGCGTGCTCAGGGACACGCCGGCCGGAATGACAACGTGGTGTCCTTCCTTCTTGAGCCTTGCCACCAGGGCGCTCTTGGCGCTATCGTCGTCGAGATAGAGGTTCATGCTTTGCCGGCGGCGGCCATCGGAGCGTAGGGCCAGTTGTCGTGGCCGGAAGCCTTGATATCAGCTTCTTCGCGGGCCCTCTCGGCGTCCAGCAAGTCCTTATTCTTGATGCAGTAGTCGATGGACTCAAGCACCGCACCAAGCGGGATGTCGTATTCACGAGCCACCTCGGCTGGCGTGATGGGCTCTTGGCCGACTGTCTCGCGGTAGAGGACCTCGGCTCGGATGCGACCGAAAAACAGCTGCTGGTAGCGAGAGCCCCGCTTGGGACGCAAGTATTTGTATTCGCCGTTGGCTTCCATAACAATTCTCTCCATCGGAAATCAGGTACAAGACTATCCCGCTGCCTTGGCATGTTGTCTTGATTGCAAATGAGCGCGAGCCTCGATCAAGCGTTGCCGTAGCGATTGTTCGGTCCATGGCCAGGCGACAGCTTTAGCTGGCGGGGGACCCTGCCTGGCAGCTACCTGATCGGCAGGATCGGGAATGGCGGCGGCGATGAGGGTAGCCAGATCCGCCGGTGGAACTCGTTTTTCCACCGGAGTTGCTTGGCAAGACCGGGGCCATTCTGGAAGTGGACCTCGTCGTACATCCAGTGGCGAAGAAAGGATTCTTCCTCAGGGGACAGTTTCATTTTCGGGTACGTCCTCGGCATAATTGTACTCCGTCAGGGGCAAATGGGTTCCTGGGTTCATGAACCGGTATCTAAGCGCCCAATCCGACAATGGCGTGGTTGGCGGTTCCCCATCTGCCAGTCTCTTGGCTTGCATCACAACTAAGCTGTACCGCAAGACCGGCCAGCCCGGAGCTGGCGCGTCCACGTTGCCCTCGTCGTCGAAAGCGATCAGTCCACCGCAGTAAGGGCATGCAAGAGCCGCCCCAGGTTCGCGCATAACGAGCAGCCGATATTCGGGGCTGGATTGTCGGGTTGCTGGCACGCACTCAAGAAGGGCATCGTTCTCCCAACGCGCTACGGGGGCACTTCGGCGTTCTTCTAAATGAACTTTAGCGGGTTCGCCGTGGACGTTCAAGCCAACTCTTTAGACCCTTGTCCATGCTTCAAGTTTGTGTTAGACCTTGGCAGTTTGACCGATGGTTGGATGAATGCTAAATAAAAATTGCCCCGGAAGTCCACCTTGCGGCTTTCTTCCGGGGCCTGTTCGGCCAGCCCCCCCGGCTGGCCGACAGCGCTTCGATGCGCTGACCCTCAGGGTTCGGCGAACCTCACCCTGGGGCTTGGTTATTTCTTTTTCTCTTCCTTCTTTTCTTCCTTCATCGGCGGCTGGGCGTCGGGCGGCAGCAGGGCGCGGACCATGGCGCCTGAGGTGCCGTTGTAGAGACGCACGACGCCTTCCTGACCGCCGGCGGCGACCAGGGCGCCGTCAGGGCTGGTGCCGATGGCGTAGATGAAGTCGGCCCCGCCGGCGAAGGTCTTGACGGCGCCGCCGCTCGTGACGTTGAACACCTTGACCTGGGCGTCGCCGCTGCACGTCAGCACTTCGTTCTTCTTGCCGATGAACATGAGGCGGGTCACCTGTTTGCCGTGGGCGTTGATGGTGCGGGCCTGTTCGCCCTTGTCGAAGTCCCAAACCTTGACCGTGTTGTCGCCGCCGGCGCTGGCCAGCAGCTTGCCGTCGGGAGACCAGCCGACGTCCAGAACGTGGTGCGTATGGCCTTCGAACGACTTGACGAACTTGCCTGTGGCGACTTCCCAGATCTTGACGA
>Ga0182024_10026963_pt1 | contig 10076 bp, 8 predicted proteins | sample P32metaG_FD_120480 | JGI IMG/M metagenome (GOLD analysis project Ga0182024, IMG submission 120480) | Permafrost microbial communities from Stordalen Mire, Sweden - P3-2 metaG (Illumina Assembly) | ecosystem: Environmental > Terrestrial > Soil > Wetlands > Permafrost | place: Sweden: Stordalen...
AGGTAGATGATGTACGGGTCTTCAAGCTTCTGGAAGAGGATCCGGTAATCCTTCATCTTGGGATTGGCCGTATCGATGAGCGAGTCGAGCTTCTCGATGCAGACCAGCGTGTGCTCATCGGCGGTGTAGCGGTGGAAAAACTCGTGCTGCACGAGGCAGGTCAGGTCGCCAAACTCCGGGATGTAGCGGCCGAGGAAATCGACCTTGTGCATCATCCGCAGCACGCGCCCGACGTCGCCTTTGCGAGACATGATGGCCTGGAAGGTCTCCCGCGCGGCGCGGGAATACTGGAAGGTGCGTCCGACCAGCGGGAGCCGCCGGCGGATGAGTTGCTGGAGCTCCGGCGAGAGCCGCAGGCGCCGCTGCTGGGCGTGCTGGAAGACGCGCATCATGCGGTAGGGGTCCTGGGCGAAAACCTCGCGGGACTCCGCGTAAATCTGGTCCTCCTCGGTGTAAAAGCCGTCGAAGTGCTCGACCGGCTTGCGGCCGTTGCCAAAGAAATTGAGGAGGCCGGCGCCTTTGGTATCGACGAGGTCCTTCCCGAGGCGCTCGGAGAGCATCTCGGTGATGTTGTAGATATTCCGCGCGTGCTGGTAGTAGTCCCGCATGAAGGCCTCGGTGCGGCGCAGGATGTTCTTCTCGGGGTATTGGAAATTATTGGCGATCTGGCCCTGGAAGCCGAGGCTGAGCACGTCGGCGCCACGCTTGTTGATGTAGTGCAACTCCGTGCGCACGCGGAGGAGGAAATCGTAGGCGCGGTCCAGGCGGCGGCGCTCGATATCCGGCAGCAGCTTCTTCTGGACCAGCTCCGCGGTGGAGGAGATGCCCTCCTTGAAAAAGGAAATCCAGAGGAGGTTCTGGTAATCGCGCATGCCGCCGCAGCCGTTCTTTACATTCGGCTCCTGCATATACACGGAGCCGCCGAACTTCGTGTGGCGCTCGGTCTGATTCTCGATCCGCTGGAGGATGTACTCCTTCTCGTGGCCGTGGACGCAACGCTTGACGAACTCGTCGCGAAATTGCTCGAAGAGTTCCTCGCTGCCGGCGACGTGGCGGGCCTCGAGCAGGGAAGTCTTCGAGAGCATGTCGATATTGGCCTGCTTGACCGTGCCGGCAATGGAACGGGTGGAATGGCCGACCTTGAACCCGATGTCCCAGAGCATGTAGAGGATCATCTGGATGACCTCGTTGAGCCCGGCCGGCACATCCTTGGACCGGCCCGCGTGGAGGAACATGATATCGACGTCGCTGAAGGGGTTGAGCTCGTCCCGCCCATAGCCGCCGATTGCCACCAGGGAGAGCTCGCGCAAATCCGTGTCCGGGGCCTTGGCCGCGGCTCCGTCAAAGAGGTGGCGCAATACGACGTCCACCAGGCTGGCCCGCTGGTGGGCAATCTCCCGCCCGCCGCCGCCCGCATGATGCTTGAGCCGCAGGCGATGGTTCTCGATTTTCAGGAAGCGCTTGTAGAGGGCGAGCAACTCCGCGGGGCTCTCCTTGCCCTGAAGGGCGAGCTGCGCCTCGGCGTGGGCCAGCACTTTCTCCCGGTGGCGCGAGACCGCGTCCATCTTGCTGATTTGCCCGGCGGCGGCGGTGCGCGGGGCGGCCTGCGTTTTTCTGCTCACTTCAATTCGATCCCGTACCGTTTCATCTTCGAGTACAAGGTCGGCCGGTGAATGCCCAGCACGGCGGCGGCCTTCTTTTTATTGCCGTGGCACTGGGCCAGGGCCTGGAGGATGGCCTCGCGCTCGCGGGCGTCCAGTTTCAGATTCGAGTCGCCGTTGGCCGGGCGGGCTGCGGCTTCCTGCAGAATGGCCGGGAGGCGCAACTCGCGGGGAAGATGCTTTACGGTGACCGTGCTGCTTTCGCAAAGGACGATGCTGTGCTCGATGGCGTTTTGCAATTCCCGGACATTGCCGGGCCAGTTGTAATCCATGAGGAACTGGAATGCATCGGGCGAGAACCGCGGCTCGCCCTTGTTCAACTGGGTGGCGAACCGCCGGGCAAAGAGGAGCGCCAGGGAGGGGATATCCTCGCGGCGCTCGCGCAACGGCGGGATCTCGAGCTGGAAGGTCTTGAGCCGGTAGTAGAGGTCCTGGCGGAGGGCGCCGCTCGAGAGCGCCGCGGGGACGGGGCGATTGGTGGCTGCGACGAGGCGGAAATCGGCCTTGATGGTTTTGGTGCTGCCGAGCGGGCGGAACTCGCGCTCCTGGAGGACGCGCAGGAAGCGGGTCTGCAAATCGGGCGGCATTTCCGCGATCTCGTCGAGGAACAGGGTACCGCCGGCGGCCTCCTGGATCATGCCGGGAAAATCGTTGAGCGCGCCCGTGAAAGCGCCCTTTACATAGCCGAAGAGCTCGCTCTCGATCATATTTTGCGGGAAGGCGGCGCAGTTGAGCTTTACGAGCGGGCCGGCCTGGCGCTGGCTGAGGCGGTGGAGCTGGTTTGCGACGACTTCCTTGCCGACGCCGCTCTCGCCGGTGATGAGCACATTGGCATCGCTGGGGGCGATGCGGGAGACGAGTTCATTGATCTCGCGCATGCGGCGGCTGGTGAAGACGGGGGCGAGCTGCTGCTGGACCTGCTCGAGCTGGCGGGAGAGCTCGGCGGTTTTGGCGATCAATTGCTCGCGGTCCTTGACGAGGTCCCGCTGCTCGAGGGCGCGTTTGACGACGTTGAGCAACTCCTCGGGGGCGTAGGGCTTCGAGATGAAATGGAATGCGCCGAGCTTGATGGACTCGATGGCGTTGCTCAGGGAATCCTGGGCGGTGATGATGATGACGACACTCTCCGGGTGGCGCTGCTTGATCCTGCCGAGGGTCTCGAGGCCGGGCGCGTCCGGGAGGCCGAGGTCCTGGAGGACGAGGTCCGGGTGGGATTTCTCGATCAGCGCCAGTCCGGCGCCGGCGGTGCCCGCCGTATGCACGGTGTAGCCATGCCGCGTAAGCAGCGCCTCGAGCGTCAGCAATACCGGCCGCTCATCGTCGATGACTACTATTTTATTCATTCTTACGGCCCGCGCCGACCCTGGCCGCCCTTCAACGGGAGGCTAAGGCGAACTCTTAATTCGCCGGACTTTGCATCGTAGCCCGGTTCGAGCGTGCCGCCAAGTGTATCCAGAATCCGGCGGACGTAAAATAATCCAAGGCCGTATCCCCCCCTGCGGCCGGAAACCAGCGGCTCGCGTCCCCATTGATCCGCCTCCAGGACCGGCTGGGACCGGGACTGGCTGACTTCGAAGATCACATTGCCCCTGTCACTCCACGTGGTGAAGTGGATGGCCTGATCGCCTTCGCGGAAGAGGATCGCATTCCTGGCAAGCTCCATGAGGGCGGCAAGGAGCAGGGTGTAATCCATCTCCATCTCCTCGTCGCCGACCTTGACCTCCCAGACGATGCGCTTTGCCTGATTCTCAAATTCCACCTCGACGGCCTCCTTGAGGCCCTGGAGAAATTCCTGCACCGGATATTGCATGAGCACCGGGCGCAACTCGCCGAACCGGCCCGAGAGCTCCTGCATCTCCCTGGTGACGTGGGTGACCATGCGGCGGCGTTTACCCAGCTCCTCGGCGACCTCGCCTTCGCCCGCGATCTCGGCGGCAAAGGCGGCTTGCAAGTCGATGGCGTTAAGGCCATTGCGCACATCGTGCGTCACCTGCCGCACAAAACCGACCAGGCGCGGCAGGGGGATGGGGGCGGCGTTCTCGAAAGGAGTAGTGGGTTCGCTCATTGAGCTTTATCGGAAACGGAAGGTCTCCTGGCCGGGCATTTCCGCCTCGACCCGCTCGAGATTCGACGAATTTGCGAGCAAATGATTCAACACATGGAAGACATCCTCGGGATCGGAGCCCGTCTCGGCGAGAGACTGTGCAGACATGGGAGCAATCCCACAAAAAATCGGGGGAAAAAGGAATGCTAAAGTTTTCTGCTACAATTGTAGTTGACTGGCCGTTACATTTGTAGCAATCTCGCGCCATGAAAGAGATTCCACGGATTTCAGAATCGGAATGGGAGGTGCTGGGCGTTCTTTGGAAAAAGGCGCCGCTCACGGCCGCCGAGGTGTTTGAAAGGCTGGCGGACAAGGAATGGAAGTTCAGCACGGTGCGGACGTTCCTGGCGCGGCTGGAAAAGAAGGGGGTGGTGGGGTCGCGGGAGAACCAGGGCGCGAAGACCTACTCGCCGCTGATCAGCCGGGAGGATTGCGTGCGTGATGCGAGCCAGTCGTTCCTGGACCGGGTGTTCGAAGGGGCGACAGCGTCGCTGCTGGTGCACTTCGCCCGGACCCGGCGGCTGAGCGCGCGAGAACTGGACGAGCTGGAAGCGATCCTGAAACAGAAACGGAAAGGAGAATGAAATGCATACAGCCATCTCAATCCTAAAGGCGGTGCTGGCGGCTTCCTGGCAGGGGTCAATTGTCATCCTGATGATGCTGGCGGTGCGGCCGGTGCTCGGGCCGCGGGTCCCCGCGCGGTGGAGAAGCCTGTTGTGGAGCTTTGTGCTGATCAGCCTGCTGGTCCCGGCGTTCCTGCTGCCCCGCAATCCGGCAAGCCTGGCAAATATCCAGGCGGTGGAGCAGCCGATTGAGCGGGCGGAAGTCTCCATGGATAAGGATTACGCGGCGTATCTGGCGGCTGGGGATTCCAGAGGGAAGCCGGTATCAGCCGAAGCGGCAGGGCAAGGGGACGCGGCATTGCATGCTCCGCGGGAGTGGCACTCGGAACGGATGGGCTGGTGGCAGGCGGGGGCGATGATTTGGGCGGCGGGGGCGGTATTGTTCGCGGTGTGGGTGGCAGGGGGTGCGATCCGGTTGCAACGCCGCATACGCCGGGAAGCGGGGCTTGTGGATGGGGCGGTAGCGGGCGTGTGGGAGGAGTGTTGTGGACGGTTTGGCGTGCGTCATCCCGTTCGACTGGCAGCGGTGGGATGGGTGGATTCGCCGGCGCTCACCGGGGTGACCCGGGCGACGCTGCTGATTCCGCGGGAGGCGGCATTCTCGCCCGCGGATTGGGAACATATTTTCATGCATGAACTGGCCCATCTCCGCAGGCGGGACCATTGGGCGCAGGGGTTGCAACTCCTTGCGCTGTGCGTGCACTGGTTCAATCCGCTGGTCTGGGCCGGGTTCCGTTACCTTCGGGCGGACCGGGAACTGGCGGCGGACGAGCTTGCGCTGCGGCGGCTGGAGCCCCATCGCGCGACGGCCTATGGCGGGACGCTGCTCAAGGTGCTCACAGGGCGGGCGCCTGGTTTCCTGCAACCGGGGATGGTGGGGATCATGGAAGACGCGGCGCAGCTCAAGGAGCGGTTGAGAAGGATCGCCTCCTTCAGGCCGGGCAGCGGCGCCGGCTCAGTGGCCGGATTTACACTGACCGTTTTATTTGCGGCGGTGGTCATCGGACGGCAGGTCAATGCGACGGATGCGCTCGCGGCATCCCTGGACAGCCGGAAACAGGATATCCTTGCCAAGGCCGCGGCGCGGTTGGCCGGCATCTCATCATTGTCTTTCAACGCGGCGGATACCTGGGTGATGACCGGGGGACCAGATAACGGCAAGATATTGGTCAAGAAAGTGGCTTTTGGTCAGTTGGGCGGACAATGGCGCGTGAAGTACGAGCAAATCGGCGGCGACCAATTCCAGTGTACCGAGACATACACGACAAAGGTGGACGGCAAGGACAAGGTAGTCACCGTTCAATCGAGAGGAGCGCCGAATTTAAAAATATACGCTTCCTGGGATGGCAGAACTTATCGGGTCTTTGTCCCTGATCAGCCGGCTCTGCCTCCGCGCGTCTTTCCCGGTCCCGCGGCTATTAGCTTTAACCAGGGTCTCGTAAACACCTGTCTCTATTTCCTTATGCCTTATCGCTTTGTCGAGATGGCGGCGGCATCCACTGGGAATTCTCACAATGACCTCAGTTTTGCGGTGGATGACATTCAATCTGCCGCAAACTGGGCAACTGTGTTGCGAAATGTGAAATCCATCACCGAGGGGGACCTTGAGGGCAGGCATGGCATCGTCGTCCAGTTATCCGGATATTACGGCAACTATCTTCAGGACATTTCCGTGTTACTGGATCCCGCGGAGGATTATTACCCGGTCGCGTGGGAAACATTCGACAGCGACAAAACGCATGGAAAACATGGACTTATCTATGTCATAACCAAAATGGGAGTCATCACGAACGGTAAATCGCGGATACGGTACCCCGCCGAGGCGGTGCAGACCCAGTTTTGCGGCCATGACGAACCCGACGCGAAATCGCGGATTGTGATCACAAATCCCGCGGTAAATTCGCTGGATCCGGGGGATCGCTCGTTCGCGCTGACGCAGAATTATTAGGGCCGGAAGATCAGGAGAGAGAACGGGAGCGAATGCATGTCCGTGAGGCATCTTTATTGCTCCCAATTGCTTATGTCCATTAAGCGTTATCTTCCCGCACTGGCGTGGTCCGCGGCTGCGTGGCTCGTCCTGGGAGGGGCCATTTTCGGCTTGTGTCAGGAATTGCCGGAACATCCCGGGTGGTGGTGTCTCATTATCCCGGGAGGCCTGATCGCGGCGGGGCTCGCCTGGAGGGCGGCGGACGCCGTGGGGCGGCTGGCACGGACGTGGCGGGTGGTTTTCTGGATGATGATGACCGCGGCGGCGGGCGCGTATTTCCTGCTGCTGGACTGGCAGTCGTGCGACACGTACTTCGCATATTCGTTTTACTCGCGCGGCAATGGCCGGGCGCTGGCGGCTGTCGCGGCCATTCTGCCGGTACTGGGATGCGCATGGATGTGGGTCCGGCGGAGGGGGACGGCGCAGCGGACCGGCGCGGCAAAGGGAAAATGGTGGATGGACGCGGCGTTCGGCGCGGGGGCGCTGGCGGGGCTGACTTGCATCGCCTATGTGGCTATCGCGAAGATTTATGTTCCGTACGAATGCCGGCTGACGGAGGCGAGCTGGGCGGCCATCGGGCGGCCGATGCCGGAATTTAAGCAGCGGCTGCACCCGATCCAGGAAAACGCATCGATCCGCGAACTGACCGGGGACCTGGCGGCGCTCGGGTACAAGAGCTTGTACAGGCCGCGTCCCGGCGAGGGCAACCCGAACACCTTTCGGATACCCAACTTCGTCCTTGAGTTGATCCAGAACCTGCCGGACGGGAAACAGGATGCGATTTCCTCGACCATCCTCACCTCCGACGACTCGGCGGGCAAAGCCGCTGCTTTCATCGACAGCCACGCGAACGATTTTAACCGGCTTTACCAGGACGTGCTGCGCACGGAGCCGCCGGTATGGAGTTTTGATCCCGCCGGGTTTCCCAACCAAAGAATGCCAAACTACATGGCCGCGCGGGAGATCAGCCAATTGGTCCTGTGCGATGCCTGCCTGAAACTGCAACGGGGCGATACCCAAGGCGCGGACGCGGCTGTCTCGGCGGATTTGCGCCTTTGGAGTAATATCAGCCAGCAGCCCATCCTTATTTCGTCCGTGTGGAGTCATTCCATGCTCGATAATATGCTGCGCAAGGCGCTGGTGCGGCTTCCGGAGGACCCGGACGGGTTGAAGAATCTGGCGGCGGACGTGCAGGCCGAGCACGAGAGCACCAGAACAGTGCTCCAGGCGAGTTACCCGGAGTGGATGACTTTTGCGGATAACCCGAATGCCGATCAATGGGGAGGGAGCAATGGAAATGCCGGCTTTTCACCGATCCGCCCGTTCCGCGAGTGGATAACGGGGCTATTCGGGCGGGCATTGTTCAAGGCGCAGGTGGCGAAAGACTCGCGGATCGAGGCGGAGATCGTAGGCATCACGCAACGGTACCCGGAACTGGTCTCCTCCGACCTGGGTAGGGCGGAGATGGAAAGAGACGAAGACCGTGGAAGCGGAAGCTGGATGTTTCCCTCGATCAATCGCCTGTGGGTGCGTGAGAACTGTTACCTTTTGCTGCGGGAGCAGATCGAGTTGATCCGCACGGCGCGCACGCAGATGGAGGAGGGGAAGTCCGGGCGCCTCGGGGATTGGGCGTCGGTGGTGATTCCTGGGTCAAAATGGATCATGACCGGGGACGCGGAAACGGACTCTGTATCGCTGAAGCTGACGCCGATCCCGAGTTGGGTGGCCGAGAGTACCGTCGTGGGAGATGATTTTTTCCTGCTGCCGGTGAATGGGAGCAAATCGTGGAAGTTTGGGCAGCCCGCGGGGAAGAGTGTCGCGGCGCGGTAGGTTGGGGACCGGGGCGCGTTACCCCGCACGGGCCAACGGTCTCGCGGTGGCGGAACTACAGTGCTCCAGCGCCAATAACACGCGTTTGCGCGGCTCGCCCCAGCGGTAGCCGCCCATGGCGCCGGTGGACCTTAGAACTCTGTGGCAGGGGATGAGGCAGGCTATCTCATTGGCTCCAACGGCCGACGCGGCCGCACGGTGCGCCGCGGGATGCCCGATCCGGCCCGCGACCGCGGAGTAAGTCGTTACGGCGCCATCTGGTATCTCGAGCAACGCCCGCCATACCTTCACCTGAAAAGGTGTTCCGCTAAGGACAACGGAGAGGGGTTCCCGCGGCTGGCCGAGGATGCGGCGGGATAACTCGGCGGCGACGGGTGCGGTGGAGAGAGTGTCGCGCACGAGGCGGGCGTGAGGGTAAGTGTGAAGCCGAAGGCCCCGGGCTTGCCGAAGGGGGTCCACGAAGTGCAACGCGCAGATTCCACGGTCCGTCAGCGCGATGAGGGCATCGCCGACAGGGGTGCCGTGAACGCCCCAGCGGATCGTCAGGCCTTCGCCGCCGCGCCGGTACTCGCCGGGGGTCATGGCTACCATCGAGACGCAGAGGTCGTGGAGGCGTCCGGGACCGGAGAGGCCGGCCTCGAGGGCGGCATCGAGCACGGGGCGGGATTCGCGAAGGAGGGACTTCGCGAATTCCAGCGTGGCCATTTGCAGGAAATCCTTAGGCGTCACGCCCGCCCAGCGGTGGAAGAGGCGCTGGAAATGATATTGGCTAAGCCCGAGGTGCGCGGCCACATCCCCGAGCGAAGGCTGCTCGCGAGCATGGGCGTCGAGGTAACGGATCGCTTTCTCGATGCGGGAATAGTCGCTGCCGTTCGTGGAAGGGGCGCGCGGCAGGGTGGGTTGCGGCATGGGAGGAAGATGCCTTATTTATTCGCGGCGCCCCACCCGATTCTTGCGGCGAATTGGCAACTGCCCGGCCGGAGACGCCGCTGGCAAATTCTTGCGGGACAAGCGGGATTTCTTTGACCATGCCGGGACGAGCAAATAGGAGAGTGGAAGTAGGAAACGGCCATTCTATGATCCAAATCATACTGTTAATTGTGGGTATCGTGTATCTGTTTCGCCTGCCGAAGTTGAGGGGCACAAAAGCGGAGCAATATCCGGAGGTGCCGGAAGAGAAGTTCAAGGAGTGGAAGGATCTCGAGCTTCGCAGCGTGTACCTGGTGCTTTGGGCGGGATGGGGACTCTTTGTCATCGAGCTTTTCCTGGGAGTGCTGCTCGCGGCGGCCGGCGGCGTTACGGAGGACACGCTCGTCGTCATCCAGATTATTATGTTCGTCCTCTTTTTCATTCTCCTGATCCTGGCGTCCATTGCCGGCAGCAAGGCGAAGAAGTTGCGGACGGAATACGGGATGAATGCCCCTTGACGGGGCCGGATTAGATGCGGAACAGCGCGCCCATCCGCGCGCCGAGGATGCGGCTGGCCATGCCGATGGTCACGGCAAGGAAGACCATTGCCCAAACGCCAAGCGCGCACGCGAGGAAGCGGCCCTCGCCGAGCAATTGAAACAGCTCATAGATGGCCTTGGTAATCGGGTAATCGGTCGAGCGCTGGGCGAGGACGAGGGAGTCCGATACCTCGAGCATCGCAAACGCAAACGCCATGAGCATCCCGGCGAGAATGTTGCCGCTGATGAGCGGCAGCGTGATGCGCCGGAGGGTCCGCCACGGGGTGGCGCCGAGGCTTTGCGCGGCTTCCTCGAAAGTCACGCTGGTCTGCTCGAGGCCAGCCACGACGGAGCGGACCATGTAGGGCAGGCGGCGAATGCCGTACGCGATGACGAGCAGAAGGGTGGGATCGTGGAGGCCGG
>Ga0182024_10026964_pt1 | contig 10076 bp, 7 predicted proteins | sample P32metaG_FD_120480 | JGI IMG/M metagenome (GOLD analysis project Ga0182024, IMG submission 120480) | Permafrost microbial communities from Stordalen Mire, Sweden - P3-2 metaG (Illumina Assembly) | ecosystem: Environmental > Terrestrial > Soil > Wetlands > Permafrost | place: Sweden: Stordalen...
GCCAAGAATTTCACAAAGCCAATTGTGGCTCATCTCAGTTGTCGGTTGTTTTGGAATTGCCCTGCGGCCAAGGTGATTCAGCCGCAGGGACAAGTTGTGACCATCACCGGCCGGCACCAGAATACGCGGCCATGGTCGGATGCGCGATGCGGTCGGTTGACTTATGCTCCTTTGGTGTCGAAGCCTCCCCCGTAGTGCAGATGTCCTGCGCTCCGGCTTTGGTGAAGATGTCCTTGGCGCGCGAAATTTCCGTTGAATTGTCGGTGTGAACCGAGATGAGGATGTTGCCTTCCTTGATCTTGCCTTCATAACGCCTGGCTTCGAGTTCAGGAATACCCAGGCCGATAAGTCCGCCCGCAATGCCGCCGACGGCTGCTCCGATGGCAACACCGCTTAACGCGCCAATAATGGGTCCGGCGGCGATGAAACCATAAACGGCCTCAAAGGAATCGAAGACAAATCAAGACCAGAAAGCCGTTCCTGAACAACAAACGGTATCAAATAGGGCTGTAAAAACGCAAGCGTAGACCTGATGAACAATAGGTTCAAGAAACGAATGGTGCTGCCGCCCGGAATTGAACCGGTATCGGCCGCTTAGGAAATTTATTTCTTCCTGATTTTCGCCGGCAATACAATTAAAGTCCTGGACTACCCTGCATGATGCCGCCATCGGCGAAGATCGTCGTCGCCGTCATGTAACTTGCTCCATCTCCAGCCAGGAACGCAACCAAACTGGCAATTTCTTCCGGCTTGGCCATGCGACCCAGCGGGATGGCACTGTTCAGTTTTTGAAGCAATTCTGGACTCTGCATGGTTGATTGGTTAATTGGGGTTGCCACCGCGCCGGGGCCGACGCCGACGACGAGTATATTGTGCGGCGCGAGTTCCACGCCCGCCGTGCGCGTCAACATTCTCATGCCGCCTTTTGAGAGGCAGTAAGCGGTGTTGCCGGGCATCGGCCAGTCTTCATGCACGGAGGTGATGTTGATGATGCGACCACCGCCGCCTTGCTTGATCATTTGCTGTGCGGCGAGTTGCGTGCCAAAAAATGCGCTCTTGAGATTGATGCCCAGCACTTTTTCATATTGTGCCTCGGTCGTGTCGAGAATGGACGTGCGCGTCTCGACACCTGCGTTGTTGACCATGATGTCCACACGTCCGAATTCCTGAACAGCAGCCGTAATTAAACTTTGAAGCTCGGCAACCTGACTGACATCGGCTTTGACCGCAATGACGCGATCTTCCAATGCCAGAACCTGTTTTTCCAACGGTTCATTCGCTTCTGGATGCACGACGTAATCAATGACGATGTTTGCGCCTTGCCGCGCGAGTTCCAAAACGATGGCCATGCCGATGCCGCTGTTGCCGCCGGTGACGATGGCGACTTTGCCTTTGAGATTCATAGTTATTCTCCTTCGTTAATGATGTGGATGATTGAATTATATTTCAAGCTCTCGCGTGCGATTTTCGCGTGACAACAAAAGACAGTGCGGCCATTGCGAGTGCGACAACCGCTGTTCCTCCGAAGATAATTTTCAAGTCCAGTCCGGCTCCAGTTTGCAATGGGCCGACACCGAATGCGGCAATGCCATAGCCGATTTGATAAAAAGCAATCAAACCCCCGGCTGCCGAAGCAGCAATGGTCTTCAATTCTTTTTGGCCAAAACTGACGGTCAGCGGCAGCAACGCCGAACAACCGAGTCCTGCCAGCGCAAAAGTTAAAATGCCGAGAATCGGATTGGTTTTGGGCGCGCACGCACTCGCAAGGAAAGCCGCCGCAACCACAAATGGTAACACCCTGCAAACCAGTTGTTCAGGAAACCACTTTTCAATTGTGGCGAACAGGATGCGTCCGGCCGTGACCATGCCCCAAAAAACAGCCAGCGCAACCGAGGCCAGCGACGTGCTCGCGCCAAAATGTTTCGTCATGTATAGCGATGTCCAATTGCCGTTCATGGTTTCGCACACGCCATAGAGCAACGCGAAGGCGGCGAAAATCCAAAACCGCGCAGGGAATTTGATTTTACTTTTTTGCTTTTGTGTCGTGCGGGCTTGTTCGCCTTCATTGAGTGGTTGACCGATGCTGAACAATAGCAGTCCCAGAATTAAAATACCGACCAGCACGGGAAGTCCCCACCAAATTCCCAATCCCAAAAATAGTGCGACAAAAACCGGAGCCAGTGCGGTTCCCAAACCCAATAGCGCATTCAATCCCAATACGGCTTTGTCCATTTTTTTTGGAAAAAATGCCGCGACAAATGTATTGAGCGCAGGAACGGTAAATCCGAAACCGATTCCCATGCAAGCCGTGGCAACCAGTAAAATTCCGTAAGCCAAGGAATGTTCCGACATTGCAAACCGACTTGCGACGAGCAGCGTCATGGCCAAAAGATTGGCGACCAAACCCAGCAGGTAAATGTTTTTCGCGCCGAGACGATGTGTCAAGCCCGCACCCAATAACGACGAAGCAACCGCAGTGACGGCCTGCGGAATAAACATGCAGCCATATTCGGTGCTGGAAAGACCGTAATCGCTCGCATTGGTGAACACGGCGCTCGCCGCCGGAAATGTGACGAGCGCGATGCCTTGAATCACGCCAGCGACATATACGGTCAGGATTTCGCTGCGTTGCGCCATTTTATTTTAGACGTTCCAGCAAATGATCGCCGACACGCAAGGCATTCGCGATGGCCGTCAACGAAGGATTCACCGCGCCGATGCTGGGGAAAAAACTCGTGTCAACAACGTAAAGGTTGTCGAGTTCATGCGCCTTGCAATTCACGTCGAGCACGGAATTTTTCGGGTCGGTGCCGAAGCGACAAGTGCCCGATTGATGTCCGACACCGGCAATCGGAATGTGCTTTCCCAAATACAAATTATTCGGAATAAGATGTGGGTGCATATCCAAATGTTCGAGCATGGATTGCAGTTTTTTACGCAAACGATTCATCGGTTCTTGATTTGTAAATTCATAGTGCAGTTGAATTTCGTTTTGAGAATTCAGCGTCACGCGATTCTGTGGCAGACCCAAATCCTCACTAGTCAGCCAGAAATCCACGGCGTGCTTCGCCATCAAATCGAGCGTAAAACCGGGCGCAAAATGTGGGGCGTCATCATTGAACATCGGCCCTTTTGACTTCCCAATCATCTGGATGTTTCCCAACGGAAATTCATAGTCGGGCGCACGCAGGTAGAAATCATTCAACGTCAGCGTTTTTTGGAAGACGGTCGAATTCTCGCGCCTTGATAGGGCGATCAGCGCGATGGCGTTGTGAAACATATAATGCCGGCCAACCATGTCCGAGCCATTGGCCAGACCGCGCGGATGTTTTCCATTGGCGGACATCAGGAGCAACCGCGCCGAGTTGGCCGCACCGCAAGACACGACGACGATGTTGCCAGAATATTCTTCTCGTTGACCGTCATGCTCGACAATGATGTTGGTGATTTCACGTCCGCTGGTGTTGGTTTCAAGCCGTTGAACATGCGCATTAGTCAGCAGCGTTACATTTGGGTATTGCAACGCCGGTCTAACCGCCATGACTTCGGCATCCGATTTGGCGTGGACAAGGCAAGGAAATCCGTCACAAGTATTGCAGCGAATACAACGGCTGTGCGGCATGTCCGCTTCATTCAGCAAAATACCGGTCGGTGCAAACGACGGATGATAACCGGCGTGCTTCAAGTTGTCGGCCAGTTCCTGAATGCGCGGCTCATGGCTCACCGGCGGAAACGGATATGGCGCACTGGCAGGTGGATCGGTCGGATCATCGCCGCGTTGGCCATGGACGTTGTAAAGTTTCTCGGCCTGAGTGTAATACGGTTCTAATTCGTCATAACCGACCGGCCAATTGGGTGTCAGTCCGTCAGCCGTGCGATGCGCGATGAAATCCTCTTTACGCAAACGAAACAACGCCGCGCCATACATTTTGGTCGCACCGCCGACAAAATAATGCGATCCGGGTTGAAATGGTTTGTTGTCCTTGTCATACCAAGTGTCTTTTGAGACGTAGCGGTTCTTTACAAAAACCTCGGTCGCATCCCAATTCTCTTTCTCGCGCGGCAGATAACCACCGCGTTCCAAGATCAGAATGCGTTTGCCGGAAGGTGCGAGCTTGAGTGCCAGCGTGCCGCCGCCCGCGCCGCTGCCGATGATGATTATGTCATAATGATTCGTGCTCATGGATTTGCTTTTGGAGCTTCCAACGGTTTTTTGGCAGGCCGGAGCAGTTTTGCGATCAGGCCGCTCCAGCCGGTCTGATGTGATGCGCCGCAGCCGCGTCCGTTGTCGCCATGAAAATATTCGTGGAACAAAACGTAGTCCTTGAAATGCGGATCGCTCGCGAGCTTTGGATGATATTTCAATACGGGGCGCTGGCCGTCATCACCTTTCAAAAATAATCGGCTGAGTCGGCGCGTGAGTTCTTCGGCAACTTCATTTAGGTTCATGAATTTTCCCGAACCAGTCGGGCACTCGACCTTGAAATCGTTGCCGTAATAATAATGAAATTTTTGCAGAGACTCGATGATCAGGAAATTGATCGGCATCCAGATCGGGCCGCGCCAGTTGGAATTGCCGCCGAACACGCGGCTGTGGGATTCCGCTGGCCAGTAGCCGACTTCGTAAGTCTGGCCGCCGGTCTCAAAATAAAACGGATGTTGCTCGTGAAATTTTGAAAGCGAGCGCACGCCCTGACCAGAAAGAAACTGGGTTTCATCCAACATCCGTTTAAGCAACGCCTTCATGCGATGACCACGCAGCAGTGAAAGCAGGCGACGTTCGCCAGACCCGGCAACCTGCCAGTCAGAAATTAGCGTTGCCAGTTGGGGGCGGTGTTTCAAATACCATTCCAACCGGGCGGCAAATGCGGGCAACTGTTTGAGCACGTCCGGCTCCAAAACTTCAACTGCCAGCAGCGGAATCAAACCGACGGCGGACTGAATTTTCATCGGCACATTTTCTCCATCCGGCAGGTTGAGATGATCGTAATAAAACTGGTCGGCTTCGTCCCATAGTCCCAAAGCATCTTCATCTTTGCCGTTGATGGCGGCGGAAATCGCCAAGAAATGTTCAAAAAATTTCGTGGCGATGTCTTCATAGACAGAGTCGTGCAGCGCCAGTTCGAGTGCGATGCGCAGCAGGTTCAGACAATACATCGCCATCCAGCTCGTGCCATCCGCCTGACTGATAAAGCCCCCGGTCGGCAGCGGTTTGCTGCGGTCGAAACAGCCGATGTTGTCCAAGCCAAGAAAACCTCCCTGAAATATATTTCGTCCCTGCTCGTCCTTGCGGTTGACCCACCAAGTAAAGTTTAAGAGTAATTTTTGAAACACACGCTCCAGAAACATCAGGTCGCCGGTGTCTGCGGGATTTGTTTCCTGACGCTGCCGCCGATCAATCTGAAAAACCCGAAACGCCGACCATGCATGAACCGGTGGGTTCACGTCGCCGAACGCCCACTCGTAGGCGGGCAACTGGCCGTTCGGGTGCATATACCACTCGCGCATCAGCAGGATGAGTTGACTCTTGGCAAACTCGGCGTCAATTTCCGACAACGCCACGCAATGAAAGGCAAGGTCCCATGCTGCGAACCATGGGTATTCCCATTTGTCCGGCATGGAAATCACATCGGCGTTGTTCAAATGTTTCCAGTCACAGTTACGACCATGTTTGCGCTCTGGCGGCGGCGGTGGCTGGGTGGGATCGCCTTGCAACCAGAGGGGCACATCGTAGTGGAAAAATTGTTTGCTCCAGATCATTCCCGCAAAAGCTTGACGCTGCACCAACTTTGCGTCGGCGTCGCTCATCACCTGTTGCAATCCGGCGTAAAATTCATCCGCCTCGCTTCGACGTGAGGCAAAGATCGCATCAAAGTCATCCCATGGCTTACCCGCCGAGGTTGCGTCAGACTTTGCAAGCCGTAAACGCACCGTGACCGGTTGTCCCGCTGGCACGGTCAATTCATAAAGCGCACCTGCCTTGGTGCCAGTCTGCGCAGGATTCACCGCCAATTTATTTCCTGCGATAACATAATCATGGAAAGCGTCCTTGAAAAAACCTTTTGCATCCGACTGATTAAAAAGCCGACGCATATTGGTTTCGTTGTCGCAAAAGAGCAAGTTTGGCTTGCCATCGCAGTTGAGGCGAAAATTGCCCAACTGTTCATGCTCAATTTTGACGCCGCCATTGTCACCCGTAAGTTTTGGCTTGTGCGCATTGGAAATCCATGACCAAGTGTTGCGGAAACAAAGTTGCGGCAGCAGCATGAGCTTCGCTTGCTCCGGCCCGCGATTGTGAACTGTCACCAGCATTAGAATTTCATCCGGCGCGGCCTTGGCATATTCCACGAAAATATCGAAATAACGATCTCCCTCGAATAAGCCGGTATCGAGCAGTTCAAACTCCGGTTGATCCACGCCACGCCGCCGGGCTTCATCAATAAGTTGCAAATAAGGAAATTCTCCCTGCGGATATTTATAGAGCATCTTCATGTAGGAATGACTCGGAGTTCCATCGAGGTAATAATAAAGTTCCTTCACGTCCTCACCGTGATTGCCCTCCGCATTCGTGAGACCAAAGAGACGTTCCTTCAGGATCGGATCACGGCCATTCCACATTGCGAGTGATAAACAGAGGTGCTGCATGTCATCACTGAAACCCGCGATGCCGTCTTCACCCCAACGATAAGCGCGGCTGCGCGCGTGGTCGTGCGGAAAATATTCCCATGAGTTGCCGCCAGGTGAATAATCCTCCCGCACGGTGCCCCATTGCCGTTCGGATAAATATGGCCCCCAGCGCCGCCAATTTTGCTGGCCAGCTTTGTCTTCCACCAGCCGTTGTTTTTCAGCAGCAACTTTGATGGAGAAGTTCGGCATCATGAAATTTAGTTTGGTTTGCGCTTAAAATCTTTTTACCCGACATCAACATTGTGACACGGAAACCTCCATTTTCAAAGACACTGCGCAAGAATTGACATTAGAGTCACCGAACCAGCACACAAGCTAAATTTGAAAATTCACCCTGTCGCCGAATAACGACAGATTTTTTTGAGAATCAGCACGCCGTAAGCCATGCCGTCAGCGTCAGGCTAGATGATTTTACAGGGAATGTCAGCATCTTCAAAATAGGAATAGGCTGCACATAAACGATGGTATCCGTCCGCAATGACAACTTTCCCATTGGCAGAATCCCTGATCAAAAGAAGAGGTGACAACTTGGATTCCGACTTTATTTTCTTTTGATACTTTTTAACTTGTCCGCTGCTGACTCCGAGCAACGACAAGCCCGATGCCCTGAAAATATCCGTTGCTTTGAATTTGGACATTCGTGCTCGTTTTAATTTATTCACATAAACTGCGGCTGTCTTTTCATCATAAATCAGGGACAAGTATGAGAGTGCCGCCGAATAATCGTGTTCGGCGGGTTCTTTAAGCCATTTAATTTTGTATTTCTCGGACATTTTATTGCTCTTTCACGCTTTTTGATTTGAAGACTAAAGTCTAATGAGCGAAAATTGAGCCAACCGGAATGTAAAGCAAAATGAATTGAAATGACAGAATCAATTATTTGTTCCGGCAAAAAATTTACTTTCAAAAAAGTCGCAGAATCTCAACGGTGGGGACGGGTTGGCTCATTTCAAAAATCTGGCCGCCTCCGAAAGCGAAAAAGGAAAATGAAATAGCAAAAACATAAGCGGTCATGCCGGAAAATGTCGGATTATTATGCCAATAAAATGGACTGTGGCGGATTCAGAAATGGGAAACGGATTTTAATATAATTTTCCGCGCGGGCAAAACTGCGTTAGCTTCAGTCGTGGAATTAATGCGAACAATTTTGCGCGGTTTGGCGGCGATCTTCTTTGTCGTGGCTGGAACACTCCATTTCTTGAAGCCGGAAATGTATCTGCAAATCATGCCGCCGTATTTCCCCACGCCACAATTGTTGGTGGTCGTCAGCGGCATCGCGGAGATCGCGGGCGGCATCGGTTTGTTGATCCATCCGTTGCGGCACTTTGCGGGCTGGGGATTGGTCGCACTGCTAATCGCCGTTTTCCCCGCGAACATTTATATGCTGCAATATCCCGGCCAGTTTCATTTTGCGCCGTGGATTTTGTGGGCGCGCCTGCCGTTACAAGGCGTGTTCATCGCGTGGGTCTGGTTTGTGGCCATTCAGCGTCCGCCTCGGAAACGAAACCTTCCAGAAATGCCGCCATGAAGATCAAACGTGTGATTTTGGGGTGAATTAAAGAGGGATCATCGTTCAAAATCTTTTTCCACAATAATGGATGAGATAAAAAATTGCTCTGTGCTACTTTCAACCTTATGAAATTTCCATTGGGCGAATTTACCGTTGCCGAATTGATGGCGATCAATAAACATTTACAGACTCAAAATGAACCAGAAACAAAGGGGCAAGAGCGAAGAAGTGATGATTTCCGAATGATGGCATCAATGGCCTCGGCTAACCGAAGTGCGAGACCGTGACGTTGAGCAATTGCAGGCTGGTGCATCCTGTCAGCCAAAAAACTGCCACCCCAGCGGAATGATTAAGAAAATCGAAACCAACAATTTCTCTTTGTCATTTATGAAATGTCGGCGCTTGGACTGTCCGGCTTTCCTGCGATACTCGGAAACCGACCAGACAAACCACCTCGAAATGAAACCCAGACGGTAGCGCAGTCAACGTCCGTTTCCAAAATCCCGCGACTCCACAGCCGTTACGTTCGCTCCGATTTCAGAAACGGCCGTTCACTGCGCCTATCACCACCCAATTTGATGCGTTCAATCAAACGTGATTTCTGACGGCTTTCTGAAAGTTGAAAGCCTTAATTTTTTGATGACACCATCCCCGAAGCCTTCGCTTCCGAAACTGATACGGAAAAAAGTGGGCATTGAATTCCGTTAATATGCGTTGATGTTATCAACGCGGCTAAACGCATTTCAACATCCGTCGTCAACGCCGCTCAACGTGATTCAACACGTCGCATCAACGGAATTCAACGCCCTGAAATTGCATCGCCGATACTATCCGGCCTAATCATCCACCTTTGCCATTTAATCCGCCGAGTATGCGCTAACTGCTTTGGTGCGAAACGCTCTAAACTTTGCGGTGATGAATCCAGACCTCACCAACGATGGAGGGACAGCGAAGCGTAAACGCTGCGGCGGCGGTCGGGCTTTTCACAGCCGACTTGAACCATTCGTGGATTTCATCCGTGAACAACGCCAGCGGCGTAAAACGTGGCAGGAAATTGCCGCCGTGCTTTTCAGTGAAAAAAACTGCGTCATCACTACGCAGGGTGTTCATCAATTTTATCGGCGTTATCTTCACCGCCGGGCGCGAACACATTGGGAAGAAACTTCATCTATTTCGAAAGTGACCACCGCCCCAACCGGCCTCGCACCGGCACCAGCACGAAAACCAATTTTGGCCGCAACGCCGTCACCGCGCGAAGTTCGCCGGCCAAATCCCGAAGACATGAAACTAAACGATCCCACAAATATATGAACACAACTCGACGCATCCACCTCAATCCCCAATCCAAAGGTAATCTTGGCAAAAGTTTTGAGGCCGAATTTCGCACCGCCTGGCTGGACAAACTCGGCGTGCCGTGGAACGGCTCCGACCTCGACGACCGGCATCACACGTTCGCCCATCGGCATCGTGAAGCCGTCCGTTCGTATCAGCTTGGGAACGAGCAGGAGAGCAAAACGGCTTTGTTAAGTTTATTCCGGCGCGTGCTGAAAGATTCCGCCCCGGTCCATGTCATTGACACTCGCGCCCAGGCTGACGCATTGATCTTGGGTGCTCTGGAGGAATTGCAGGTGCTGGACGTGTGCGCCGAACAAGGTGTCCGGCTGACATTTTTCCTGTTCCCGACCGACGACACGGAAAGCATGACCAACGCGGGCAGATTATTTTTCTACGCAGGCGACCGCGTAGATTATGTCATCGTCCACAATCCCGCCAAAGCGCGCGGCGATTTGTTCAAAGGCTCGCAACTGGAAAAGCAGTTGGTGGAGTTCGGCGCGAAGTCCGTGAAACTGCCAGCCGTCACGCCGACCACGCTGCTGGC
>Ga0182024_10026965_pt1 | contig 10076 bp, 7 predicted proteins | sample P32metaG_FD_120480 | JGI IMG/M metagenome (GOLD analysis project Ga0182024, IMG submission 120480) | Permafrost microbial communities from Stordalen Mire, Sweden - P3-2 metaG (Illumina Assembly) | ecosystem: Environmental > Terrestrial > Soil > Wetlands > Permafrost | place: Sweden: Stordalen...
ATTCTCGCGGGGCCACTGTATGCAAGCTGCCTGATTGGGCCCGTATTGCTCCTGCGAAACGCTTTCACGACGGACTGCTGAACATTGGCGAGTCATACGTGCACAACGTTTTCATCAACAAGCGAGGGGTGGTGGCGTTCAAATGCAGCTATTCCGACACCAGTGATTTTTCGGACGGACTGGCTGTCGTGCGCTACACCGATCGCTTTGGCTCAATTATGAACGGCTATATCAATCAGCGCGGCAACATGGTGATCGGCCCGTTTAAAGATACGCGATTGAGCCCGTTCACCAAAGGTTTAGCAACAATCTCGAAAAGCGTGAATGGAACAACGACGACTGGAGTGATCAATAAGAGCGGCAGATTTGTTATACCATTCGGATTCGATACAGTCAGTCCGATTACGGACGGCACATTCCTGGCTACGAAAGACGAACATTTTCTTCTGCTTAATCCAAAGGGCAACGTTCAAATCAGATTTCCCGAATCCGTGACAACGGTGCAGCTGCCGGCCACAATTTCAAGACAGACCCTGATAGCATGCGGCTTTGGAGGCAATGGCGATCGAGCAAAATATATCGGCAAGCTCGGTGCAAAGTGGGGCTACTGCGACTCGTCAGGCAAGATCATGCTCGCTCCCAAGTTTTCCTACTGCAGCGACTTTATTGGCGATCTGGCAGTTGCGTGCGCAATTTCACATGACGACGAACAACTTGACGGCGTCATTGATAAGAAGGGCAATTGGATCATCCAGCCCAAATATCAATGGATTCAAATTGTCACACCCAATAGATTTCTTGTTTGTCTGCCGGACAAAACATCGGGCGATGTCTGGAAAAGTGGAGGGAAACGCTTCAACGCATTTGCTGATTTCTTAGAGAAGTACAACTTTATTGGCATGAAAGAAACAGAGCTGCAGAATATATTTGGCGAGCCGGGAACGTCTGAGAAGTCGGAAGGAAACCACACAGATTGGGTCAGTTCGATCCGGTATGATTTGTCGCCGTATGCGTCCTGTGGCTTCGCAAGCGCTCAGGTCGAGTTCGGCATTGACAAAAAGGATCAAGTCTTTGGATGGCGGGTTGAGGGAGGTTCCATGATGAATGCCGCTCGACCGTGGATCACTGAAAACGTCACGGTTGAGGATCCGACCAAAGGATTGACATTGGGGAATCTGGCGCCCAAGGAGCCGTAGCGTTAGCCGGGGACCAGAGGTCGACCGGACTGACGCAAGCACTTGGAATGGACCCGAATGTGCACCGCTGAAAGTGAGGACTGGTAGACTAGTCCGCCAGTCCGCAGCTTTGGAGAAACGCGAATGCATCGGGTTGCTGCATGTGGCGACTCTTATGATCCGAAACCGTTCGAGTGCACAAACCGCCGATACACCCCAGCAAGCATGCCGACCTCCTGGTTGCAATGCTCCTTTGTGTGCAGTGTTCGTTGCTACCGCTGGCAAAACCCCCCGGCTTCACCCCAACTCGATCGCACTCGACCAGCGCGACAGCCTCCGGCTTTTCCCCCAAAAACCTAACCAAGGCAATACACATATATGATCCAAAACCACCGCCGCTAACGCAGCCCGCAAAACGCCAGCACGGTATGTGCAACAAAGCCGATGCTATTGGACGCGAACCAGTAATTCAATCATAGTAGTGGATATTGACGTCAATCAGGAAGGCTCGTGCTATAACAACTGCGGCATCAAGGTTGATTGACGCAATCGATCGATTTAGACCTCAGCGGTGCCGCGAACTAGACCCGCTCGAACGGACACGTCATTTTGGATGATGTTCGTCTACAAAAGAAATTCCGCATAACATGAGGCCTCGGAGTGTCTTGTCCAACCACTCAAGTCGTCTGGTGGTTGTTGTGCCGTTCAGCAACAATTGAAAGTGTTCCGTAATCTCCACATGAATTCGCCGATTGTGGGCCTCAAAATAAGCCAGTTGGCGTAGTTCACCTTCCGATAGCAGCCCCTGCTCTTTTCGTATGCGGCGATCCGTCAAGAGGGCTTCATCCACCAGATAGTAGTTGCGATTAGGGATGCCACGGTGACTAAAAATATTGCGTGTATCACCCCACTTTCTGAAGGTGTCGTTGCCGTTGACTTCATTAATTGCCCTGGTCAGAGGGCACTGGGCAGGGTTTGTCTGAGCCTAGCAGCGACATCCTTGATCGTAAGATCCCGTAGTGTCCACGGTTCTGGATCAGCTGACGTCCGCGGTGCGGGATTTTGGTTTGGGATCTTTATCGGAAACTCTTTGGGAAAGCTCATCCCGATCATGATCGCAAGACCATAGACAGCGCTCTCCAGTCCTGCCAGTCCGTTGAAGAAGAAACCGAACAAGTGATGATCCTGGAGAAAGTCATCCTCTAGGGGATTCCGTCGCGGAAGTTTCTGCAGTTCACTTTCAATTAACGCCGTGAACTCAGCGCTGTGAATTTCGCAGCTATGAATGCGAGTTTCTACGTTAAGCAGACAAGCCACGAATTCATTGTGCAAATACGTGTTCACGGTCGACATGCACCGCATATTGTATGTGCCCATGAGATCGTGCGTAAGCTGTTTGACGGAAGGTTTGTATTTCATTTCTATGATATGTCGGCCGACAAGATGAATTCTTGACTTAAGTAAGATTCTCTAGGGGGATTTCTCTTCCAAACATTTTCCTTGAGACTTCGTTCAAGGCTTGCCTGGCTGCTTGCTCAATGAAAGCAGGCTTAAACTGTGACGGACTGTCGTGTACGACATGCACATACTCTGTTAGGTCTTGTCCGCGCTCGGGGTTTCTGCGCGAATAGTCCATAAAGAATTTTGATAAAGGATTTTTGTTCCTGATGCTTTGAAGCAGCTCAAGTTCAGTGACCGTGAGTACGATGAGAGAGTGAACTTTGTAGCCGCGATATTCTAAGCATCCACAAGTTGGCAGCGCCGCGACGTTAGACAGACTTGCGAATTCCAGGGCCAGCGAATTTATCATGAGCGGTGCTTGCGACATTGCGGTGTCATGCACAACCAACACAGGAATGATAGGTTTTGTGAGGCTCAATACTATGGACGATTCATCGGCCCGCCAGTTCCCGGAGATCATGTTGTCGATGTAGTCAAATAACTGGGCCACACCATGACGAACTGGTCTTCCCTGGCGATCCACCCCGACGGAATATTGCTCTGTGATCAATTGCCAAAAACGCTCGATGTTTCCAGAGTGAAGCTGATCGTCTCGCAACCAAACACCTTTTGTTTCAAATATTATGGTAGCAGCATTATCCGACAGCACTCCGTCAATCAATTCCTCGCCCGGGTGGTTCCTAAAGCCGTAAACAGGCCTCACGAAGCTGGATTGGACGGTTGGCGGTAAGGACTCTTGCCTATATCGCTCAATGAGTTCGGAAACATATCGTTCACATGCTTTTCCGAAGTCAGCAAATTTCTGTCGGTTCTGTTGTGGATCATCAGTAAGTGAATGGAAAAAAGGCCCAATCGAAGCCCTCTCCGCTAGAAAGACCTCATCCATAACGACCATGCGATCTAGAGATTGCCGAAATATAGGTTTCGAGCGTAATTCTTTCCGATCAAAGTATTCAGCTGTATCTTGCATGCGTCCATAGACCGCTGCCAAATCGTTCATCGTTTGAGACTCCAGCATATAATACCGTTCGAACAGTTCTCGGCTCCCGGGCGAATTTTCAATGAGGTTCTTAATACCGAATTCAAAACATTCAATCAAGTGCTCACCCGAAGCCAGCCTATGGAAGGGGAGGAAGATACCTACAAGCATCGTGCCAGCTACGCATGAAATGTACTCTTCGAAACTCAGTCCATGTCGTTCAAAGTCATTGCGATATGACGGATGTCGTGAAAAATATTCCCGATCTATCAAGGACAAACCTCTGCCCAAATACAGAAGCATGTCTCTCGCCGGTGGAGAAAGCGTGATTGCCGAGCGCATGGCTGGAGCAGCGATTCTCCTTTTGGTATCAACACTCTCTGGAGTCGCCGACAAATATGGTGCCATTTCCCTTTTGTTGTACTGCTTAAAAGCCAACAATAGAGCCAACATAAAGTGTCGAGAAACATGAGGCTGCATCCAGAGCCATCGTGTGATTACATCATCCCGTCCCCACGCAGCAGCAGCACGAATCAGCTCATGTATATTTGCTCTGCAGATTGCAAAAAGTCTTGGATTCAATTGCGACATCATTGCATCAACAAGGATATCGAATGATCGTGAATCAATGAGCCCGTCACGCCTCATTGCGAGCAGACATGAGAACTGATTTCGGTGTAGATCATGACCTGAAAGAAAAGTACCACTTGCAAGATTCAACTTGCTGCAAGCAAAGATTAGCTCAGATCGGTTGAAAACCGAAATGGAACGCCTAAGCTGCGCATCATCGACAATAATGCGCTTGTCCAATAGAGAAGGTTCTGCGACTACGCCCCAAATTTCGCGTGGACCGTGCAACGGATATCTCCTTACTGTCTAATCAGTATGTCCGTTCTTGTCTGGACATTAACCTTTGAAATCAATGTCGCAGCACGACGACTGAACTCGACTCGCAACCAATTCAACTTCTGCCCCAGAGTTTCTCGAAACCGAATTTGATAATCTGATGCGGCGTGAACTCAGGTGCTGCCAGCAGTAGTTCAAACCCGTCTGGATATCGTAGTCCAGACTTGCCCAACGTTAGGATGATTCGGCTAATCGCTACCACTTCCAAGAAGCATCTATACACTTCAATGAATGAGTCCACAACAAAAACCGGTCCATTACTTCCTTCCCAGAATCGAGACGCTGCTACATGTGGACGGGTATGAGCCGAATCGGATAGGGAACTAAAAATTGATCTTACCAATCCAGCAGGCCGATGGGGATTTCTCTGATCGAATAGTGCCACCGTCGCGGAGTGTTGACTTTTGTAGTCGGTCTCAAACGATCTGATTGCTGAGGCATTGCCCAAATGATCGCATAAGTTGCCAAATTTCAGCTCCTCACCGCCGTTATACCAATTATCAAAGACTGCCTGAGATGGTTGTATCTCGAAGTATGCAGCAACCACGCTTAGTTCGAGCGCCCCTCGTAAACAACCTATTGCTATCCAGTACCATCCCGTCAGTGCATTGAAGATGCAAGCATTGAATTGCTCGTACATGTCGAGAATCAGTCTATCAGTCGGCGTCTGGGGCGGTGGTGTATACGAAGCAGGATCCCGGTCTGGATCCAAAACCTCAGCGGGAATCGGATCAATCCATTCATGCACTAGATTGGTCATAGCCTTCAGGTGCATGCCGAAGTTGCCAGAGGTCCTCAACGACACGTCATCAGGCAAAGAGATTACGTTTCTCCAGACTTCTTTGTCGACGATATCTCGCTCTGAATCATCACCCGCGTTCAAGGCGAACGCTTCCGCAGGCAGGAGGTAGCGCTTGTATCTAAAGTCATCTTTCTCAAAAATCAGATTTGTCTCTTCACTCATTACTTTTCTTCTCGCTATAACCAGAACACAACGTTCTGGACGTGGCTCTGTCCACATAGGACTGTGAGGGGCTGCCTTCAAATTTTCAATTCTCGCGCTTGTTTCCTCAACCTGTTTAGCGGCTCAACGACGTCATTTTGACTTTGGCTTGTGCCGCATCATAGGTCGAATTAGGGAAAGCGACATTTTCTGAAAACCAACCTGTATCGTTGAGATCTTTTGGCGCACCGACAAATATGCCGTCCACGATACGCCACCGTTTTACACGATCATTTGCCATATCGAAAAGAACACCGGACGCTGCATTGCCGCAAAACACGTTGCATGATAGATTGTAAAACAACCAATCGCGCCCCCCTGTCCCATTTCCCAGCAGGTCGACCAAGTCAGAGCGCGACATCCCAATCAAGTTCCTTTCGCGCAGCAGGCAATGAAATAGCGAATCTCGATCGAGATTCGCAGTCCAGTCACTTTTATCAAATTTTGTTGATTCCAAGATCGCCAACCATTGATTATTTGGCAATCGGTCAAGAACTCTAAAGGAAGTCTCTGTGATCCACTTACTGTCTCGGCGAAGACCAAAAAAACAACCATTCTTATTAGTCTGCCAAACTGGTACCACCTCACCTTTCGGTAAGGGAGTGTTTTCGTCATAAACGTGGCCGCTTTCATCCGCGTAAGCAGGGATACCATAGTAGCCCTTCGGTACCGATTTCCTGGATAACAGAACACATCGGTGCAAAGAAGTTTCAGATGGAATCAACTCCAATTTTTCCTGATATTTACAAATCAGTCGGCCGCCGGAGTCTATGAGCACATCTCCGTCAGGAGCGGTGGCTATATATGAGTGATCGCTGTTTACTTGAATTCGGCTGTACGCCGGCTGAATGACAAAGTTCCCGGTGTGTTCGATCACCCCGAACAGAATTTTCTTGTCGATCTCGATGGCGGCGCAAGCCCGTCCAAAGCGATAGGCGGAGATAAAAGCAAATTTCTTGTTGCTGAGAATCTTGCCCTGTTTATCGATCATCGCTGCATATAGAGGACGCCTGCCTATGTCAGACACTTGCACGGCAGCATATCCCTCTGAGAATTCGCTGGCGGAGCAAAGTGGTGGCAATCTGAGTGGTGTTCCGTCGGGATGAAAGAATTGGAAAGACGCTAGATAGCCCGCACCTCCGCTTAGGTAAAGCCTCTTCGAAGCTTCTCCCAAGACAACACCCTCGTGAAATTCATTCAAATGAAAGTCGAACTCACTCGTAGGCATCTTGCCTAAAACTTGCGCGTCTTTGTCCAAGAATGCGGTTGATTTGGAGTCCCCTGTCAGAACCACGAAGTAGCCCTCGCTGTATGACTTTATTGAGTCGTAGATTGGCGGAATCACAATCTTTCCGTTAATATCGCATACGCCCTGGTGACGGTCTTTCGTGATCACAAGCAAGATGTCGCTTCTGTTCTTTGCCGGATTCGTCATATTCAACAACGGACCGTTCAGACCGCACCCTTCAGGAAGATCAATGTGAAATGGCTCTCCGGCCGCATCCAACAAGAAGGCTTTTCCGACGGGGAACATCGTCGATCCGTTCTTGAAGTTTGTGGCTAAGTAGATTCCGTCGCCCAAATACTTGATGTTCTGGTACCGGGCTGGAATTACCCAATGGCCATTGGAGTCGATGACACCATATTTCAACAAGGCATAGCAAGGAGCTACGCTGGAAAAGAGCATCAGGAGGAGTGCTATACAGATTCGTTTGTTCATGAGTTAAGCAGTTCAAGCAAGATAATTTCCAGTGTAACATCCGAATTGTTGCTCCTGAGCTTGAAAGGCCACTGATGAGATGACCGTGACATAAGTCGCCACTTAAGCCTGCTCTTTTACCTGCAATGCTTCTTTCTGCAGCGGTGCCACTACCAATGGCAAAACCACCCGGCTTCAATCCAACTCGATCGCACCCGGGTAGCGCGACAGACCCCGGGTTTCCCCCAAAAACCCAACCCAAGGCAGATATATGATCCAAAATCACGGCGGCTACCGGCAGCCCGCAAAACGCCAGCACGGCATATACAACAAAGCCGATGCTATTGGAGGCGAACCAGTAATCTCAAGCATAGGAGTGGATATTGACGTCAAACAGGAAGGCTCGTGCTATAACAACTGCGGCATCGAGGTTGATTGAAAGCAATGACAGGAACGGACTGCAAACAAACAAAGCAGGTGCTTCTGCCAATCTGCAGCGCACTGGGTTCAGCTCGGTGGCAAAAGCAGCTTAAACTGGTTGAACACTTTCCTTACGACTTGGTTGTGCGTGCGGAAAACATTGCCGGTTTGTGGTTGCGTCCAGCCTTTGCCGGCAAACCAGGCAAACTTGTATTGCTCGCTTGGCAAAATGTAAATATTCAAAGTCAGATCAGGTGCGAGCCAATAGCTGATACCAGCTTTGACGTCAGGTGTTAGATATCCGGTGGTGCCGAGTCCCTCGCTACCTTCTTGGCGAACGAGTTCCAATTCTGAGGCCGCCGCATCGAAAGCGAGTGCGAATTCATTCACTACTTGCTGCACGCAGTAACTGCACGGCTTGCCGTCTGGATGTGATTCTGGAGAGTGGCTGAGGATGCCAACAGCGAGCTCCGATACTTCCTTTATCGCAGCATCCGGTGTTTGGTGAAACTTTCCCTGTACAAACCCACCTCCTGGTAGGTCTCCTTTGCCTTGCCAGCCCCGAGGCGTGCTCACGACGGAAAAGTTTATGTTGTTGATGATGTGCTGGCGGATCAGCCCGTTCAAAATCCTGCCGCCTTCGCCTTGTGGTTTCGTCTGCCACCATTTGTACACTTCAGGCTCTGCATAGAAACAAATTTTGAGCTTGTCTTCAGCCATAGGTCTTTCCTCACCATGGATTCCAAGACCAATCTAGCAGGTTGTGTACATTTTGTCTACCAATCTCGCAAAAGCCAGTCAAAAGGCTGACATGCGACTGTTCTAAATTGTATACTCAGCTACCATTTATGCGCCACGACTCGATCGGGTCTGTATTATGATCGCTATTCCTTGGAGTTTTTGTCAAATCTTGTGTTTTGACATTGCTAGGCGGCCTCTTTCTCTTGTTTGATACCATCGACGAATTTGATTCCTTCGATCAGTTCACCGAGTCGTTCTGGTCGATTCAGACGACGCCAGCGTTTTTGTGCACTCATAGATAGTTTAAAGACCATTGTCAGCATCGTGTCTCGTGTAAGCATGCCGCGCGTTTTCGTCGTTCTCAATCGAACTGTAGCAAATGTGGATTCGATTGGATTGGTCGTGCGCAGGTGACACCAGTGCTCTGCAGGAAAGTCATAAAACGTCAGCAGCGGTTCTCGGTCTTTGACCAGACAGTCAGTCGCTTTTGGATACTTTGCTTCGTAGCTTTGAACGAAGTGATCAAATGCCTTTTCAGCCTCGTCCTTCGTTTCCGCCATCCAGATTTGGTGCAAGTTGTCCTTCGCTCTTGCCTGAACGTGCTTTGGCAGCTTGTCGAGAATATTTCCGGTTTTGTGCATCCAGCATCGCTGACGACGCGTCGCCCCGAACACCTGCGGTAGCGCTTTCCAGAATCCCAGCGCACCGTCGCCGACGGCAAGCTTCGGCCCAATTTTTAGACCTCGGCGTTTCAGATCGTTCAAAAGCTCCAGCCAAGATTGCTCACTTTCTCTGTAGCCGTCTTGGATGGCAATCAAGTCTTTGTCGCCGTGTTTCGTTGTTCCGATCACGACCAGCATGCATTGGCTAGCGTCTTCCATTCTGGCTCGAAAATGCACGCCGTCCACCCAGAAGTGACGTACTCTTTCCCTTTCAATGACCGCTCCTGCCATGTTTTCAGTTCCTCGCTCCAGATTTCCTTGAGCCTGCTAATCGTTGACGCAGAGAGCCCTGGCGCCTTCTTGCCTAACAATGCTGTCAACGCTTCTCCAAAATCTCCGGTGGAAATTCCTTTCAAATACAGCCAGGGTAGAAGCTCTTCGATACTCTTTGTTCTTCTCAAATACGGTGGCAGGATCGTGGAAGTGAAGCGAATCTTTTCGCCGGCAGTTTTTCTTCGATCCGCGGCTCTTGGAGCTCAGCGTCATATGCAAAGCCCCTGCAAGTTTATTGTATGTTCTTGATCGATCGATCTCGTGACTAAGCTTTGCTCATGGACCCTGCCAACCGCCGATGCCTTCGGCAAGCCGCTCAAGCAGCTTGTGATAGTTGCGACCGTCGCGAAATTTGGCCCTGTGATCTTCGAGCTGGTAGTACAACTGCTCGATCGATGATCGACTCTTTTGCACAATAGTCTGTTCTTCGTCCGTCAGCGTACGACTGACTGCGTTCCTTCCAAAGCCCTGAATCAACGCATCGCCTTCGGCGACCTCAGGCAGTGCTCGCAACCAGGCACGGATGCGATCTCGCACTAGTTGCAGCTGAGTATTCTCAAGCAGATCATCGTTTCCCAGGCGCAGATCCTGGTAGTCGATTTGAGCGTCGGCGGCATAAAGCGCGCGAGCCAGATCAAGGAATTGATCGAGTGGCGGTCGTGATTGTTCTATTGCGTCAACGCTGGGAATGGACACC